>R16__coassemble_1281_pt1 | contig 17176 bp, 10 predicted proteins | sample R16__metabat2_low_PE_011 | metagenome-assembled genome bin R16
TTGCGCCGGGTGTACTCCCGAATTGTCGGCTATTAAAGGGCGTTTTGCGCCGGGTCCTCTTCGGAGTCTGCCGAGTGAAGCAGGGCGGAGATCTTCTCTACTCGGGCCGTGTGCCGTCCGCCTTCAAACTCGCCCTCCAGAAAGGCAAGGAGTATCTCCCGCGCCGTCTCTGTTGAGATGAATCGGGCCGGCATAGAAAGGACGTTGGCATCGTTGTGGGCGCGTCCCAGCTGTGCCAATTCGGGTGTCCAGCAGAGTGCAGCCCGTGCGTGCGGATACTTGTTCACTACCATGGAGATCCCGTTGCCGGAGCCGCAGATGGCTACTCCGCGGTTTACGCTTCCGTGCTCTATGGCGCGGCCTAATTGGTGGGCAAAGTCGGGGTAATCGCACCGCTCGGCGGAGAAAGTACCGAAGTCGGTAACCTTAAAGCCTAGGTCTAGGAGCCAATCTTTAACTTGTTCTTTGAGTTCAAACCCGGCGTGGTCGCAGCACAGGCCAAAGGTAAGGGAGGTATCAAGAGGCATAAAGAGATATTTAGGGGTGGTTAAATTGAAAGAGAGCCCGGAAGGCGTCTTCCACTTTTCGGCAGGGAATAACGCGCAGGGGGAGCTGCTTGTGGCTGAGTACGGATAGGTTATCGGCCGGCACCAAGACGGAGGTGAAACCGATGCGGGCGGCCTCGGAGACGCGTTGCTCAATACGGCTCACGGGGCGCACTTCGCCGGCCAGCCCCACCTCACCGGTCAGGCAGCAGAGGGGGTCAACGGCGATGTCTAAGTTAGAGGAGAGCACGGCGCACAGGATGGCCAGATCGGTAGCGGGGTCGCTGATGCGGATGCCGCCGGTTATATTGAGGAATACGTCCTTTTGGATGAGTTTAAACCCGGCGCGCTTCTCCAGTACGGCCAGCAGCATGTTCAGGCGGCGCAGGTCGTAGCCGGTGGCGGAGCGTTGGGGGTTGTTGTACACGGCGGAGCTGACCAGGGCTTGAGTCTCTATTAGGAGGGGGCGCACGCCTTCGGTAGCCACGGCCACGGTTACGCCGCTGAGGCCGTTTCGGTTTCCGGAGACGAGGTGTTCGGAGGGGTTGCTCACCACGCGCAGTCCGCCCGAGTACATCTCGTATATTCCCAGTTCGTCTGTAGAGCCGAATCGGTTTTTGCTGCAGCGCAGTATACGGTACAGATAGTGTTTATCGCCCTCAAACTGCAGCACGGTATCTACTATATGCTCCAGTACTTTGGGGCCGGCCAGGGAGCCTTCTTTGGTTATGTGCCCCACCACCAGCACGGGGATGCGTTCGGTTTTGGCAAATTGGAGCAGTAGAGTGGCGCACTCGCGCACTTGGCTGACGCTTCCGGGGGAGGATTCGCTCAGGGAGGTGGTTACGGTTTGAATACTGTCCACCACCAGCAGGTCGGGGCTTTGGTTCTGAGCGGTAGAGAGTACCCGGTCTAGATCCGTTTCGCAGTAGATATGGCAGTTTACGTCTGGGCTGAAGCCTATTCGCTCGGCGCGCATTCTAATCTGGTGGGCACTCTCCTCTCCTGAGACGTAGAGGGTACGGAGGTTTTTGTTCCTCAAAACCGTTTGCAGTACCAAGGTGGACTTGCCTATGCCCGGCTCGCCGCCCAGGAGTATAAAGCTTCCCGGCACCAATCCGCCGCCCAACACGCGGTTGAGCTCGGGGTCTTGCAGGTCTATGCGCGCATCTTCTTGTGTGGGGATTCGGTTGATGGGAATCACGGAGGCCGCCTGAGTGCCCACGGGGGCGGAGGGGCGGTATCCGCGCTTCTCGGAGACGGTCTCTTCTACCAGCGTGTTCCACGCTTTGCAGGCCGAGCACTGGCCTTGCCACTTGGGGTAAGTGGTGCCGCACTCGCTACAAACAAAGAGATGCTTGGGGTTAGCCACCGAAATTAAAGGGGTTAAAGGAATAGGACAAAGGGGCGTGGCATTTGGGCGTGCCGCTTGGGGAGGAGTTGCGGGGGCCTACCGGGCGCGTACTATGGGGCAGGTGGAGCAACGCAGCAGTCCGCCCTGCTTAGAGATCTGGGCGTAGGGCACGGTCTCTACGGTTAGGTGCCACGCTTGCTCTAAGTGGTTCTTGAGTCTTTGGGCGCCGGCTTCTATGATAACCGTATCGGGGCTGAGGCTTACGAAGTTGGTGTTCATGTAGTAGGCCTCCTGGGGGGTAACCTCAAAGATGTTTTCCCGGCCGAATATCTCATAAAAGAGCCCGTGTTGGGAGGCGTCGGCCAAGCCCTGCGGATAGAGTACGGCTTTGCCGCTGCCCACGGGTTGGAAGGCGCAGTCTAAGTGCAGCACGGAGCGGGCGGGGTCTTGGTCGTGTTTGATTAGGGGCACGGGGATAACCGTTTTGTGCGGAAAGGCCTCCCGAAAGAAGTCTATGGCCTGCGGGTTGGTGCGGGTGGTCTTAAAGTGCCCGAATTCCCCTTTGGGGGCTTGACCCACAAAGAGGATGTCGTTGTATAGGAGTACATCACCGCCTTCGGCGCGCACTTGGGCGGGCAGATGCTCTATTTGGCCGGGGTTCACTTGGTCAAACAGTACGTCAAAGGCCTCTATCTCTTGGGCTCTGTCCGGAATCATATTAGAGACAAAGAGGGTTTGGTCTATGGTAAAGGCCACGTCGCGCGCAAATATCTGGTTGCAATCGGGGATGTTTCTGGGGCGTAGTACCTGCACGTTGTGTTTTTGCAGTACGGCCAAGAGCCCACCCATCTCCCGCTCTATATCGGCCGGGGTGGGATAGGTGTTGTTTAGAACGGCTTCGTAGCTTTTAGCGTCATAGGTCTGCTCCAAGGTGGGGTTGGCGCCCGGGGAATCCGGCAAGCCCAGTACCACTGTGCGCAGAGGGTTAGTTTCGTTGCTGACGGAGGGGGTGATTTTGTTGTTACTCATATAGACATGAGCCTCAAGCCGAGGCTCGGTTGGTTCGGTACTACAAAGATACAAAATCTATTCGTATGGAGGCCCCTCTGCCCCGGTGGGAAATTGCGCTCTGCATCCCTTACTGCGCCCGGAGGCGTTGCTCGTAAAATGAGCGGCAGACGAATCTTGCCTCCTTTGAATACGGCAAAGGCTACCCGCCGGTACGGATAGCCTTTGCCTTTTGGAGCCTCTTGCCGGACTCGAACCAGCGACCCCGAGATTACAAATCACGTGCTCTACCAACTGAGCTAAAGAGGCAAAAAGGACGAGTAATCCGCATCGCGCCGCTACAACCCGCTACCCTTGCTGCGGTCAAGCCCTGGGGGGTTCACGGGGAGCTGACCGTGCGGCACTCGTCCCGGCTGCAAAGGTACAACTATTTTCTAAACCACAGCACGTTTTGCTGCACAAATTTTGGCCTATAGGCCTTTTGTAATTCTTTTTCAGCCCGCTATCACACACTTGTAGAGACCGCTACAAACGCCTTCCCTCCCGTAAGGCGCCGCCTTAAATGGGTTTACTTGCGGCGGATTCGCGGTGGGGATAGAAGAAGAGATTAGGTCCGCCTGAAAAGATCTATTAGGTCCGCATCAAAAGATCATTAGGTGCGGATCAAAAGATCATTAGGTGCGGACAAAAAAAGTATTAGGTGCGGATCAAATTATTCTTAGATCCGGATCAAATGCCGGGCCTCTGCCGGGCTATAGTTTCTTTAGGTGCGTTAAGAAGCGTATCGGATCTAAATGGGGGAAGCTACCGATTCGGTTGGCTGCCCCCTCTACCCGAGCAAAAGAAAAACCTTCCCGACGGCACTCCGCTATGAGTGCGCCGGGAAGGTGTCTCCTCTACGGTGCCCCTATGCCAAGAGGGGCGCGCCGCAGTAGGGTAGTAAATTGTCCTGTAAAAAGGTGTTCGCTATCGGGGGGGGGCGGTTAGGCCGTTACGCGCTCCAATCGTTTCATTACCGAGAAGATAAAGAGCGCAGAGAGCAAGCAGCAGGCAATGAGCACGCCCCAGAAGAGCGCCAAGGGCATTTTTTCCCAGAAGGAGCCCATTACGCCTACCAACAGGTTGCCCACGGCGGTGGCCGCCAGCCAGCCGCCTTGCATCAAACCGGCGTATTGGGGCGGAGCTACCTTAGAAACAAAGGATAGACCCATGGGGCTCAGGAAGAGCTCGGCCAAGGTGAGCACAAAGTAGGTGCCTATGAGCACGTTGGGGGTTACCAATACGTTGCTGGGGCCGTTCAGCGTGCTGGGCGCGGGCAGACCCAAGGAGCTGACTAAGAGCACCAGGAATCCTACGGCCGCCAAGAGCATGCCGATGCCTATCTTGCGGGGAGCAGAGGGCTCCTTCCCCTTGCCTGCCAAGTAACCGAAGAGGCCTACCGTTACCGGGGTGAGCAAGATAATAAAGAAGGGGTTAAACTGCTGGAAGATCTGCGGGGTGATCTTGCGCAAGGTGTCGGCAATCGGACGTATATCCACAAAGTAGGCTCCTACCAGCCCGGCTATACCCAAAAGTATAAGGATGATGCCGGTCTTGGCGTTGCGCTTGCCGCCCAACAGCCCAAAGGTGGCCAGGAAGATACCGTACATAAAGCAGATAAAAGGTATGAGCATTAAGAGGGAGAAGGGCATAAACTGCAGGGCCCCTACGCTGCTCTGCGTGTAGTCTCGCGCAAAGTAGGTCATGGTGAGCCCGTTCTGGTGGAAGGCCATCCAGAAGAAAATAACCACTACAAAGACCAAACCCAGAGCCAGCAGGCGCTCGTTTACCTCCTTCTTAGACATGGGGGCTGCCTGCGCCTCGCCCTTGGCGGCCATGGCCTTGGCTTGCTTGGCGGTTACGTCGGCTGCCTTCCAGGTTTTGGTAAAGAGCACAAAGATTAGTATGGAAATAACCAAGCTGCCGCACGCTACAAAGAACGCCCAGCTGTAGGAGGTGGAGAGTAACTCGGTTACATATTTGTTACCGAACGCCTTCTCAAAAGTGCCCGTAGCGGAGGCGTCTACCATTGTGGCGGGCACTTGAGCAGCTTCTACCCGAGCACGAACGGCGTCCTGGGCGGGCTTGTCTTCGGGCAGACGGCTGGCCATCAGCTCGTAGTCGGCATCCGTTACCGTTAGGGCCGGATCGGTGATCTTACCGGCTTGGGTGTATTGGTGCAAACCGGCCAGCTTCAGATCAAAGAGTACCTTGGCTTCGTCTTCCGGAAACATTACTCCTTCGCTTTTCTTGGCATCGGCTATCTTCTCCTGCTGCGCTTCTGCACCCAGAGATGCCCACTTAGCTTGGTCTTTGGCCGCCAGTGCTGCCGTAAACTCCTCGGGGCTCACTACTTTATCGTTCAGCTTATTAAAGTTTGCCGGGATAGAAGCGTCGTAGACAAAGCGCTCTTTTTGCAAAACAGAGTTGGTAATGTAGTTTCCCATGCTGGGAGCGAAGAATGCACCTATATTAATGAACATATAGAATATGGAGAAAGCCATATCTCTATTGGGCGAATAGGCGGGGTTGTCGTACAGCTTTCCTACCAGAGCCTGCAGGTTGCCCTTAAAGAGCCCGGTGCCTAAGGATATGAGCACCAGAGAAAGGGCCATAAACAGGATGCCTTCCGTGCCGGTACCGAAGGGGATGCCCAACAAGAGGTATCCCAGGAACATTACGGAGACTCCTATGAGGATTGTCTTGCCGTAGCCCAGGGCTTTGTCTGCTACAATGCCGCCGAATACGGGTAGGAAGTATACCAGCGCCAGGAAGCTACCGTAGATAAGACTGGTAGTAGCCGAGTTAAACCCGAACTTAGCTTGCAGGTAAAGGGTTAGAATGGCCAACATGGTGTAGTAGCCGAAGCGCTCGCCCATGTTGGTAAGGGCTAATACAATCAGCCCTTTGGGGTGGTTCTTTGCCATAGATTATACTGTTTAGTTAGTTTAGTAATTGCGTTTGGAGGGTGGTGCGGAGCGGTGAAGGGGGTGAATTATCATTCCGGGGAGTAGCGGGTGCTCACAATTCGGCCGCTCACGGGGCTCAGATAGATATGTGTTTGCTCTTTGCGTCTTAGGTTGATGCTTTCGTTCAGAGATTCCACGGAGCCCATCTGCGCTATTTCGGTTTGTATGGATTGGCCGGTAATAGGGGCGCCGCTGACGGTAATGCGGGCGCGGCCCGGGTGTCGATAGATGAGCCCGGATAGCTTTTTCTCCCGTTTGATTTGTTCCTCGGGGGCGAGGATAGGGGCGCGTTCCGTTACCTCTACGTTTAGATAAATGGGGTCTCCGGAGAGATCGTTGGGGGCTACCCAGCCATACAAGGGAGAGAAGCGAGCCCACACGTAGCGTTGTACGGCCTCGTAGGGGGTGTAAACGGCGGTGTGTAGGGTATAGGTGGTGTCTCGATAGCCCCAAAAGAGTGCCTCGATGGAGGCGATTTGATCTTGAAGGGTGCGGGTCATAATTTCTAAGGACTTGCCGTCTTGGGGCATCTCCTCGCTTTTGCCGGAGACCAGGTCCAAGAGGGCGGTGCGCAGCTCAAAGAGCACGTTGGCGGCCACCTGTGCGCGTTGGTAAAGGGTGGTAGCGGCGGTGTACTCGGCGGGGAGGGCGGGCGTCAGGCGTGCCGCGATCCGGTCGGCCGGCAGGGGCGTTGCCTCCTCCGGGGGGAATAGCTCGGCGGCGGGCTCGGCGTTCACGGCGCAGAGGATTCCCTCCGGCGTAGTAGTGATATAGCCTTGCTGTTTGCCTTGCTTAAACTCGGCCAGATAGGTTTGTGATTCATCGGGGATGCCGCGCGTGTACAGCCGCACGGAGTGAATGGCGTAGGCGTCGGACGGCGTAGCGGAGGCGCCGGTGCCTAAAAATCGCTCGGCATAGGCGGCCAGTGCGCCGGGGGTGTAGTGCTCGTGCGCCGCCACCACGTCTAAGCACACTTGGGTAAGGGGTAGTTTGTACACTATCCCGTGGCGATTGTTGTCTGTAGCGTTGTACCGTACTGCCTTGCCCTGTCCGTGCGCCGTAAAGGGCCATAGAAGGAGCAGAATTACCGGCAGCAGTAGGCTGTAAGTCCGTAGTGTTGTGTGTTGCACCTCGTTGTGGCTAAACCCGTAGCGGGTATTGTATTAGTGCAAAGTTACCAAAATTCGGGCAAAGGCGCGCCTCCCGGGTAAATCTTACTCCGTGCAAGGGCTATATTGCCAAGTAAAAATAGCATTTTGCCTCCTATCTAATCAACTCAAAGCCCCACAAAAAAGTCTTCGCTTGATGCGGCCGCTGGGGAAGAAGAAGGGAGGCGACCGGTTTGAGGCTGTGCATTCAACTTTGCCCGGGGGTAGAGGAGGAATAAATTAGGTGCGGATCAAAAGATCATTAGGTGCGGACAAAAAAAGTATTAGGTGCGGATCAAATAAAAATTTCATCCGCACCTAATTATGGGGCTATCCCACGGGCGTGATTTCGGGGGCGCTCTTGGCGTTGTAATGCTCTATAGATAAGCCTATAAGTAGAGACGTGAGCCCCGGGGGCGGGCTCCGGGGGAAACGCTTCGGCAGGGGGCTAATGAGCCCATTCGTGGGAGAGCACGATGTGCAGCGTGCCCCCTTGGGCTATTTGGCTGTGGGCAAACCAAGAGTACTCAACGGGGGTGTCATTTAACGAAACCGCCTGTACGTATTGATAAGAGGGACTGGCGCCGGGCGCCTTCACCTCAAAGTACCGTCCGCCCCCCATGTCTATACGAACGCGGGAGAAGACGGGCGCGCCTATCAGGTAGGCGTTAAAACCGGGCGCCACGGGGTAGATGCCCATCATGGCAAAAGCCAGCGAGGAGCTCAGTACGCCGTATCGGTCCGCCCCCGGGAGTCCCAGGTAGCCCGAGCTGAAATAGCGATTAATAATCAGGCGGACTATTTTCTGCGCCTTCTGCGGCTTGCCCACCAGGCTGTAGGAGAAGAGGTAGGCAAAGAAGTCCGGCGTTATATTGGGGCGGATAGACGAGGCGTACAGCAGCGAATCTATGCGCTGCTCAAACCAACGCGCCGTTCTGCCCGTGGGATTATTGGCTTGCGAGAGCATCTGCTCCATATCAAACACCGATAACCCCTTAACGCCTTGGGCGGCATGCTGCGCCAGCGCCATAAACCGGCGCTTGTCGCCCTCCTTGCCTAAGTAGCCGGCCCACTTACTCATGCACCAGAGGTCGTAGTGAGAGGCGGGATCGGCCAGTACGGCCTCTCGCAGATATCGGTACGAGTTGCGCGGGTCTTGGTCAAAAACTCCCTTTACATAGCTGTCTGAGATGACCTTGATCAGCTCGGAAACCGTGTCGGTGGGGATGGGCGTAAACAGCGGGGTGGAGGCGTGCAGACGCCCGGCCGACTGCTCCAGCAGCTCTATGTGGGAGGCCAAAACGCGCTGCTCCAAGTCCGGCCTAAGCAGCAACTGAAGCGGATGACTGCTCTCATAGGTGGCCGGCAAAAAGTCTTGCACATAAACCGGCTGCTGCGTGGGCAGTACCGAATCCGCCACCGGGGAGTAATACCTGTTTCCCTCGGTAATATCGGTGGGCCAAAGGAAGGCGCGGTACAAAGCGGTGTAGAACTTTACCCGGTCGGCTTCGGTAGCCCCCTCCACTTTTACCCGTCCTAAGAGGTTTTGCCAGCGGTTGCGCGCCTGCTTTTCGTTGGGGGTGAAGGCGTTGGAGGGCATCTGCGTGCGCAGATTCTCCCGCGCCTGCTCCATGCTGATCAGGGAGATGCCGTAGCGGATATTCACCTCCCGCTCCTCTTTGCCGAAGCTTATTTGCACGGCGCGCCCTTGCGTAAACCCGGCGATTCCGTTAGAAAGGGTTACGGGTACGGCCTCAAGGCTGACTTGCCGGGGCGAAACATCGGGCAGCAGGTAGAGGTACACGGTGGTAGGCACCTCGGAAGAGAGACGGGTGCGCAACAAAACCTCTCCCCGGGGAGTGGTCTCTACCCGGCCGGCCGTATCGGTTACCAAAGTAACGGACGGGACTTGCGCTCGGCGCCCCCGTATGGCCGTGTTGCCTCCGCCCGATGCCCCGCGGCTCCCCTTAAAGCTCAGATTGTAGAGGCCGCTCTGCGCATTGAGCGTATAGCGTACCGCAATATCCTCCTCGTCTAAGACCACGGAGTAGGAGTAAGGGGTGATTTCCTCCCCGTCGTAGGAATAGTTATTGGGGATAAGGGCGTTTTGCCGGAGCGGGAGGCTGTAGCCGGGCAGGAGCAGCGCCACGCTTCTGTCGGATTCCAGCGGAGAGAAAAGGGAGAACCCGTGCAGGAAGGAGGATCGGTAGCTCTCCCGCAGGGGCTTAATGCGCAACAGAGCGTTGGGAAGCTGCACTATAGGCTGTGATTCCGATCCTGCACCCGGGTAAAAGAGCCCGGTCTGCACGTTTACGTAATCCACCTCTCGCAGGGAATGGTGAAAGATGGAGCTCTTTTGGCAACTACTGCCCAATAGAACGGCGGCTATCAGGGCCGGAATGAGAAGTCGGAGTGGTTTCATGGCAGGTTAGAGGCGGCAGGGGGGGTGAACGGGCTACGGGTTAAAAGGCAGCGAGGCTTCCAGACGAGAAAGGCTTTCGGCTCCTACGATGCCCAATCCGCCCTGTACGTTGGAGTAGATTTGGGCGGGCTCGGAGAGGGGGTTCTCCTGCCAAACGCTTTGGAGCAGGTAGCTTTTGTAGTAGAAGTATAGGTCTTGCGGCATGGTGGCCAGGGTGATGCGGTAGTGTTGCGCCAAGGGAAGTGCGGTGCGCTCCGTTGGGTAAAACGGATTGCCTTGGTAGTCTGTAGTTTTGTATTGTATCTGTACGGGTATGGTAAAGGTGTAAGAGGCGTTGGCAAAGGATTCGTCTGTAAAGATACGCAAATCATCCGTATAGGTGAGCTTAAAGTCTAAGAAAGAGATCCCCTGCGGCGCAAAAAAGAGAGGGTCGGAGAAGGGTAGCACGTAGTAGGAAAGGGGCTCCGGCAGGGTATCGGCGGCATTAGTGGGAGGCGAGTTGCGGTCGTACTCGGTAGCGCATGAGACCATCAGGCGAAAGTAGGTGGCCTCCTGCGGAAGATCGTGTATGGTAAAGCGCAGCAGCTGGCGCTTGTAGTGATAGTAAGCGGCGCGCTCCGGAGTGGGGTGATAGTCCGCTGAGGTATTGTCGGTAACGGTATCGGGTAGGTTTACCACCGAGAGGTCGGTAATCCGGGCTAAGGGCGGGCAAAAGGTTTGTGCGGCGGCGGTGCCCAAGGGCTCGTAGCGTACCTGCCAGCGAATCTTATCCCCCGGAGCGGGAATGTAGTTGTCCTCGGGAGTCTCTGTGTGGTAAGGAACCTCGTTTTCGTTCACCCAAAGATGAATTTCGGCTGCTGCGCTCTCGTCGGAGGCCGGGTACATAGAGTCTATGCCGTGGCTTTTAGAAACGGTAAGTCTGAGCGGATGGCCCGTTTGGGCAATGCTGTTGATCACCGGCATGCGTCGGGCGTTTTTGTAGGGGTAGGGTACGGTGCGGGTACACCCGGCAGCCTCTAAGAGCAGCAGGGCCACTATAGTGATGTAGGGGAGAGGGGTCTTCATTTTAAGTCGGGGCAAATTTACTTTTCTGCCGGCACTGATAATCTTTTCTATCGGCACTCATCCCGGGGATGCGTAGGGGTGGTGAATCAGAAGGAGTAGGTGTAGGAGACGGTGGGGATGATGGGGAATATAGTCATGTACTTAAGGGCGGGCTCCGTCTGACCGGGGTTGGTTTCAGAATCCGTTACCGTGGGCACAATCAGGAAGGGGTTCTGCCGGCAATAGGCGTTGTAGATGCTCACGTTCCAGTGGCTCTCGCCCACTTTGTGCTTCTTGTGCATATCTACCGATAGGTCTAAGCGGTGGTAGGCGGGGAAGCGGTAGTTGTTTCGTCCGGACATATAGGCTACTTCCTCGCTCCAGAAGGCATTTTCCTCCGGGCGGGTGTCGTTTGGCACGGGCGCGGAGTAGTATTGCTCCACTAATGTAGAAGCCATACCCGTGCGAAAGGTCCAAGAAGCCGATATGTCTATCCAGGGTGCCGGTGCGTGGCTCACGGCCAAGCTGATGTTGTGGATGTAATCATACCGGTAGGGGAATATGCGTCCGCCGTTGAGCTCCTGCCCGGGGCGGTTAAACTGCCGCAGAGACCTAGACCAAGCGTAGCCCAGCCAGCCGGTAGTTTTGCCTATGTTGCGTTGCCACAGAAACTCCACCCCGTAGGCCCAACCTTTGCCCATGCGCACCATCTCTTCCCACCCTTTGGAGTCTGAGAGAAACATAGAGCCGTCTTCGTACTCCAACAGGTTGTTCATGGTTTTGTAGTAGCCCTCCACCGAGAAGTCTCCCCACTGCGGCAGGTTGTATACCATAGAGGCGGCCACTTGGTGGGCACGCATGGGGGTAATCTTGCGGGTGGAGGGAACCCACAGGTCGGTGGGAATGCTAACGGTATTGGGCGAGAGCAGGTGTATGTACTGGGTCATCATGGCGTAGCCGGCCTTCAAAGAGAGGCTTGGGGTGATACGCCACACGCCGCTCACCCGGGGCTCCAACGAGTGGTAGAAGCTGCCCTGTACCGCAAAGAGGGAGTAACGGAGCCCCCCGTTCAGGATTACCTGATCGCCCAAGCGCGCCTCGTCTGAGATAAACAGGGCCGCTTCGTGCGCCGGTATGCGCGGAGTCTTCTGCGCCAGTAGGGTATCCACTTCCCAAAACTCCCCGCCGTCTACGTGCCCCCGTAGGGAACTCACGTCGGGCCGGAAGGTATGAAAGATGTACTCGACCCCGCCGGTAATTTTATGGTGTGCAGAGGGGCTCCACTCCGCTTCGCTGCGCACGCTCAGGTCTTCTATTCCGGAGCGGTAGAGGGTCTCCAGCCCGGCGGCTTGGATGGGGAGCCGGTTTGAGTCTTGAGACGTGCTGCCATTGTCGCTGCCGCTGCCGCCGGCGGATATATTCAGCCCCATATGGGAGCGGTAACGGTTGTAGGCTGCCGTGGTGCTTAGGGTGAGCCGGGGAGAGAATAGGTGGTTCCAACGCAGGGAGGCCACCGCATTGCCCCAGCTCCAGTTTACCTTTAGTTTATTGCTTTGCACGCCTTCCTCGCCGCTCTGCTCCATATCGGTTTTGCCAAAGAGTACGTCGTCGCCCAGGTAAGTAGTGAGGTAAAGTTTGTCTTTGGGGGTTAGGGCGTGGGTGAGCTTCAGGTTGGCGTCGTAGAAGTAGTAGCCGAAGTCGTTAATCTCCGGGGGGCCTATCTTAAAGAGCCCGGCCAGCTTTTGGAATACGTCTAGATAGGTGCGGCGCAGGGAGAGGCTCATGGTGGTGCGCTCCCTGATGATGGGCCCCTCAAAGTCCACCTTAGAGGAGATGAGCCCCAAGCTGACCTTGCCGTGATAGGACTTATCGTTGCCGTCTCGCATACGTACGTCTACCACGGAGGAGAGCCTGCCGCCGTAGCGGGCGGGAAAGGAGCCTTTGTATAGGGTTACGTTCTTAACGGCGTCGGGGTTAAAGTTAGAAAAGAGCCCCAGCAGGTGGTTGACGTTGTAGATGGGAATGCCGTCCATCATGAATAGGTTTTGGTCCGGCCCCCCGCCCCGCACATAAATGCCGGCAGTGCCCTCTGTGCCGCCGGCCACTCCGGGGAGCAGTTGCAGTGCCTTTATTACATCTTTCTCCCCGAATATAGCGGGCACCTTCTTGATGAAATCGGCCGGCACGGTTACTACACTCATTTGCGGAGTAGAGACGCCGGCGGGGTTGTACTGCCCCACTACCACCACCTCTCCCAAGGTGGTTTCGCTTTCTAAGGATAAGTTTATGAGTGTGTCCCCCGTTAAGGTAAAGGTGCGGGTTTCGGGGCGCATTCCTACAAACGAATAGACTATAGATACCTCTCCCACGGGCAGCGTAAGGGAGTAGTGCCCGTAGCTGTCCGACACCACGCCGGAGCGGGTGGGTTGGTTCACCACGGTAGCCCCTATGAGTGGCTCACCGGTGGCTTGCTCTTTTATGATTCCGTGGATGGTAGCATTCTGCGCTTGGATTAGCGTGCCCCAAAGGAGCCATACAAACGCAGTGAACAACGGTTTTAGTTTCATGTTTGGGCGGAGCGGACGGCTCCCGGGTATAGTTTGGAATCACAAAGGTAGCTAATATTTCACAAACCCCCAAGGGCTTTGTAATGGGGTACTGTAGGGGCGCGCTGCAACGCCCTCCCGAGCCGTATCACCCTTGCCGGGATAGAGGGCTCATTTTGGTGCGGATCTAATAAAAATTAGATCCGGACCAAATGATCTTTAGATCCGCACCAAATGATCTTTAGATCCGCCCCTAACGGAGCGCCCTGTCGGGAGGGGGGGATAACAAGCGGGAGGCCTCGGGCGGATAGAGCAAGCCTACCCGTACGAGACCTCCCGCAATAAGTGCCGCCGCAGACACGGCCCGGGGACGATTGCCCCCGCCCGTAGTGCTGCTTAAAGCGGTTCAGAGGCGGCGATGAGCCGGATTAGATTACCTCAAACCTGCGTTGGCGGGCTATCATACAAGCACCCAGTACACCGGCCTTCTCGCCTAACTTGGCCAAACAGATCTCGGTGTCATTGTTTACGATACTCAGGGTGTAGGTGCGTACTACCGACTGGATGGGCTGTCTGAGGTACTCGCCCGTGCGCGCCAGGCTACCGCCTATGATCACCGCCTCCGGGTTAAAGACATTGATGAGCCCCGCAATCACCTTGCCGAACTTCTTGGCCACGTCTTCCAACGCCTCGATGCACAAAATATCATCGTGGTTAATGGCGTCTATGATCTGGGAGAGTTTAATCTCCTCCCCTTTTAAGACCTTGCCGGCCAGTGCGGAGGCTCCGCCCTCTTGGATGCGATGCTTTACCGTGCGCTGTAGGGCTAAGCCGCTGACCTCGGTCTGCAGGCAACCCTTCTTGCCGCAATGGCACATGATCTCGTTTTGGTACTGAGATATGTGCCCCAGCTCGCCGGAGTAGCCGGAGTGCCCCGTGTAGATCTCTCCGTTTATAATGATGCCCATACCCAGCCCCCAGCTGAAGTTTACGTACAGGGCGTTCTTAATGGAAGCCGTGTCATACTCGCCGTAGGTGTACTCGCCGAAGGCCAAGCCCCTTGTGTCGTTGTCTAAGGTTACAAATAAGCCCAGCTTTTCTGAAATCTGTTGGGCCAAAGGCAGGGTTTCGCTGTCGTTAAAGAAGGTGGCACTGCGGCCCAGAAGCGGGTTGATGCGTCCGGGAAGGTTGATATTGATGTTCATGATCAGCTCCCGGTTCACCTTACTCTCGCCGATAAACCTGTCTATCAGGGCGCAAAGCTCGTCTATCTTAGAGGGCTCGTCCACCAGGTCAAAGGGCACGTCCATCTTCACCAACTTTTCTTCGCCCGTAATGTCTATAAGCCCTAGGTTTACGTGGTCGTGCTGCACGTCTACTCCAATGAAGAATCCGCTCTCGGCGTGCAACCCGAAGAGCATAGGCTGGCGGCCGCCGGAGGTCTCCTTTTTGCCGTAGCGCTGTATTAGCTTCTTCTCTTCTAAGTCCGCAATGATCTTAGACACGGTGGGCACACTGTAGTTGAGGTATTTGGCAATAGCGGCAGTAGTAGCCGGGCCGTGCTTCACGTAGTAGGCAATAATTTTGCGCTTGGTCTGGGAAGCCTTAGTGTTTTGGGAAACTTCTTCTATGAGCTTCTGCGTTTTTAATTGTTTCATGCTGGGATTAAACTTATATTATATTCCTGTTACTCTATACGTAGCTCCCGAGGGAGATGAATTTGTATCGGTAGAAAAGATCGTCTGTGCCGGTAGAAGTAATGATCGGGACCGGCCGAAGTGATGATCGGGACCGGCAGAAAAGATCGTTAGTGCCGGTAGAAGTAATGATCGGAAACGGTGTAAAAGAATATTTGTATCGGTAGAAAAGATGGTTAGTATCGGCCACTAATTATCCGCCCCGTGGGAGGGTGTGTCGGCGGAGTGGCGTGATCCGTTTCGGCGTCCCCGGCGGGAGCGTTTTTGGGGGGTGCCGTTTGGCGGCGTGTTTCCCTTATGGGCGCTGTCGGATCGGTGCCGGGGCTTCCGCTCGGGGGATGCGCTTTGCTCGGCCTCCCCGCCCGAGGGTGCTTTTCGATCGGGGCGTTTGCCGCGCGGGGCTGAGCCGGCACTCGAACTGCTTCGGCCGGGGCGTCTGCCGCGCGGGGGGCGTCTGTTGCTCCTGCCCTCGGCACCTTTGGCCGGTACGGCAATCTGCTCCCCTACGTTCATCTCCGGGGTGATCTCCAGCAGCTCTATGCGGTTGTTTAGAAACTGCTGCAACTCCGTGTAGAAGCGATACTCCTTGGGTGTGATAAAAGTGATGGCCAAACCGGAGCCGTGGGTGCCGCGAGCCGTGCGCCCGATGCGGTGCACGTAGTCCTCGTTGTCGCCGGGCACCTCAAAGTTGATCACCACCCCGATGCCGTCTATGTCTATGCCCCGCGAAACCACGTCGGTAGCTACCAAAACCGGCACCCGGGCACTTCTGAAATCCCGCAGTACCGCCTCGCGCTCCTCTTGCGTCTTATCGGAGTGGATAGAGGCGGCCTGAATGCGGCATCTTAGGAGCTGCTTGTGTATCTCTTTGACCTCTTTTTTATAGCGGGAGAAGATAAGTATGCGCTGTTTGGCCTCCTCTGCTGTAGAAAAGGCCGACTTTAACAGGTGCAGCAACAGGGGTAAGCGTTGCTCTCTACTGCACAAATAGGCCGTTTGCCGGATGCTCTCGGGCGGGCGAGCCACTGCAATCTCCTTAAAGACGGGGTCCTTGAGAATATTCCGGGCCAGGGTTTTAATTTTGGCGGGCATGGTGGCCGAAAACATCACCACCTGGGTGGTCTTGGGAATGGACTTAAAGATAGATAGAATGTCTTCGTAGAACCCCATGTCCAGCATGCGGTCCGCTTCGTCTAATACAAAGTAGCAAACCCCGGAGAGGCTCACGGCGGAGAAGTTCATTAAATCTTGCAGTCTGCCGGGGGTGGCTACAATGATATCCGCTCCGGTGTCTAAAGCGCGTTGTTGCTGCGCCCAAGCTACCCCGTCGGTACCTCCGTAAACGGCCATGGTGCTCAAGCCGGGTACGTAGTAAGCAAAGCCCTCTACCTGCTGGTCTATCTGCTTGGCCAGCTCGCGGGTGGGCGCCATAATCACTGCTTTCACCTGCCCGGCGGGCAGCTGACCCTGTGCTATCCTATTAATGATAGGCAGTAGGTAGGCAGCCGTTTTGCCGGAGCCGGTTTGCGCGCACCCCAGAAGGTCTCGACCCTCTAACAGCGGCGGAATGCAGGCCTCCTGAATGGGGGTGGCGGTAAAGAAGTTCATGGCTTCTAAGCCGTCTAAGACGGCGTCGGCCAAGTCTAAGTCTATAAAATCCATCTGTTTTGTTTCGGTCTTGACGGCGGTTGACGGGGTTAATGGGTGGCGCTGAGCGGATTTGCACCCGGCTCTATTGCCCTAAAAGGGGCGCTTTTGCTCCCTCCCATTGGCCTGTACACCCGCCCTATTCTCTCTTGTCTACGAGAGAAAGATGCAACAGCGTAGCCCAAACGGCGTCTGATATTGCACGTAATACTGAGTGCAAATATATAAAAAAACAACCATATGGCCAAAAATGTTTTTATTTATTTGGCTATAAAAAATGGATGGGATAGGAATAAGCCGTGGGGAGGAGAGGGGTGAGTTGCATTTCTTAGAATACAAAGAATGGCATCCCACCTCTTTTTGCTATAAATAAAGGGGAGGAGCGGGAGCATTGCAGCGGCGCCGGCGGTACTTTTCACGGGCTCCTTTGTACGGGTAGGCTTGTACTAATCTGCCCGAACTCTCCCGCCTGTTGCAGCCCCACCCGATAGGGGCTTCCGTTAGGTCCGCACCTAAAGATCATTAGGTCCGCACCTAAGATCTATTAGATCCGCACCTAAAGATCATTAGACCCGGATCTAATTTCCGGGGGGGATAAGGCCGTACAACCGCCTACTGCAACGGAAGGGGTAGGACACCTATAGGAAAAGGAGGAAAAAGGGGTAGTAAGAGCCCCCCGGCTCGGTTTATTGGGGAAGTTGGGCCGGGCGGCAAGAGCCCTTCGGATAGGCTTGTTGGGAGCGATAGGGTGGGGGAA
>R16__coassemble_1282_pt1 | contig 17169 bp, 11 predicted proteins | sample R16__metabat2_low_PE_011 | metagenome-assembled genome bin R16
CCCTCATACACCCCCTACCCGTCCGGCCGGGTATTTAGATCCGCATCTAATTTCTCTTACATCCGGATCTAAATACAATTTGATCCGGATCAAATTCTTTTTTAATCCGGATCAAATCAAGCGCTTCTGCAGAGGAGGCTCTACCGCTCCTATATCCTGCTTATATCCTGCAATAGGCTCTTTTTAGCATTTTTTATACTTTAATTAAACCTTTTGCCCCGTCAGATATCAAATAAGTTGACTACCCAAGCGGGAGAATTATCCGTGCGTAGGGTTGTCAATGCCCCGTTCGTGGGGAGTATAAAGTGAATACAAACCTCTTGAAAAAGAGGTGTAACCGAAACCGAACTATGGACAAAAAAGTGAATACACCGGCAGGGTACAAGATTTTTTTCTGCGAATACGATCGTAACTTAGGCGAGATGGTGCGCGAGTACCTCATGGGCAAAGGGTTTGCCGTAGACCTATTTATAGATTCGTCAGACGCCATGCAAAACTTCTCGGCCGAGAACTACGACCTCTGCCTGGTAGATGTGATTATGCCGGGGATGGACGGCTATGCCATTGCCCACGAGATAAGAGAAATATCGCCCGATATGCCCCTCATATTCGTTTCCTCCCTTACCCAAAAGGAGGAGGTTATACGCGGATTCCTGGCCGGCGCAGATGACTACGTTACAAAGCCCATGAGCCTGCAGGAACTTCAGCTGCGCATAGAGGCCGTTTTGAGACGCGCCGGGCAGAGCAGCAGCTCCGTTAAGCCCTACTACCAATTAGGTCAGGTTATATTTGACACCGCACGCCAAACATTACACATCCAAGACCAAGTTATTAAACTCACCTCCAAAGAATCTGACCTGCTCACGCTGCTCTGCACCCATGCCAATAACACCTTAGAACGTAATTATGCCTTGAAGAAAATCTGGTCGGACGACAACTATTTTACCGCACGCAGCATGGACGTATACGTTACTAAGCTACGTAAAATCTTGAAAGCCGACCCCTCTATAGAGATCAAGAACGTGCACGGACGGGGGTACCGACTGGTTACGCCGGCCGGCCGGATTACGCCGGACATGATTACGGAGATATAGAAAACAGGCCTCCGGAGGCCGAATCCGCAAAGCGGAGCCGGGGCCTCGCTCCAAACAAAAGCGCCATTTATTAGCATTTGTGCTAAAAAATGTTTTATTTTGCAGTGTAATATCGTTCACGCCCTTGTGCGTCTATTAACCTATGAAGATTATGAAACTGTTCTACACCCCCCTTATGAATGAGCAGGAAGAGCTGCAAGGCTCCGCCCCCGCTCCCGTTGAAACCGCTCCCGTTCAGGAAACGCCTCAGGCCGACCCCGAGCCGCAAGAGCCTGCCCAAAGTGTATCCCCCACCCCACAGCCGGATCCCCAAAACGAGCCCAAAGAACCCGTTACCGAGAAAGCCCCGGGATACACCACCAAGGAGTTGGAACAGCTTTCGGCAGCCCAATTGGTAGAAGCGGTGGCCGTGCTCTTGCAGCAACCCAACCTCCCCTCCAAAAAAGAGGTAGAAAGATATAAAGAGGTCTTTGAGCATCAGAAAGCCAAGGCTCTGCAAGATGCAGAGAAACAAGATCTACTGCAAGAAATAGAGGTACAGGAGATCCGCCTAAAGGATCTGATGAATAACTTTGCCGAGCTAAACCGCAAACGCATAGAAGCCCAACGCGCCGAGCGCGAGGAAAACCTCAAACGCAAGAAAGAGGTGCTGGATCAACTCGGTGAATTGCTCAAGTCTGAGGCGGACTTCCTCTCCATACGAGACCGCTTCTACGAAATCGTAAACCTTTGGCGCAGCATCGGCCCCATGCCGGAGGCCGAAGCCGCCGATGTGCAAAAGGAATACAACACTTTAGTGGAACGCTTCTACGACCTCAAACAGATAAATGATGAGTTCAGAGCGTATGACTTTAAGAAGAACTTAGAAGCTAAACAGGAGCTTATAGCACGCGCCAAACAGCTAATAGATAACCCTGACCCCGTGGCCGCCACCAAGGAACTGCACGAGTTGCACAACAACTGGAAGGAAATCGGCCCCGTGGCCAAGGAGTACCGCGAGTCTATCTGGGAGGAGTTTCGTGCCGTATCGGCCGAAATACACAAAAGCAGTAAATCTTTCTTTGACTCTAAGCAGGCTCAAGAGGAGGAACGCTTCCACCAAAAAGAAGAGGTGTGCTTAGAAATAGAAAACATAGACTTAGACGCTCTTCAAACCCTGGAGGATTGGAACAAGAAAACCCGCGTGGTTACCTCCCTTCAGGCTAAGTTTAAGGAAATAGGTTTCGCCGGAAAAGCCCACAATCAGGCCGTGTTTGAGCGTATGCGTGCCGCAAGCGACCACTTCTTCGGCCGAAAGAGTGCCTTCAGAGACCGGCTCATGGAGAATGCCCCCGTTATTATAGAACAGATGCGTACACTACTGAACGAAGCCCGTACGGTTGCGGAGTCCGGTGTAAATGCACGCACGGCTTCCGCTCTGCAAAACATACAAGTATCCTTCAGACAACTGGGCAGTGTGCCTACTTCGGAGTGCGCCTCCCTGAGAAAAGAGTTTTACTCCCTTACAAGAAACTTCTTCTCTAAGCTAAAAGAAGAGCGATCCAGAAGAAACGCCGAAGAAGGAGAAAACCTGGCGCGTAAAAGGGAACTGATAGAAAAAGCAAACGCTGTCTTGTCTTCCGACGCCGCCCCTACGGCCGAAGAGGTTTCGCTCATGGTAGATCAGTTCCGCTCCATTGGTTTCGTTCCCCAGAACAAGAAGGAGAAAACCAACCGCGATTTCTACGATGCAATTACCGAAATACGCCGTAAGTGGAAGTTAAATGCCCGCCGTGACGCCGCAGGAGACAATCGGTCGGGGCGCGGCCGCCGAGGAGATGCTGCTCCGCGTAGGGAGGGACGCTCAGACAAAGAGTACCTCATGCACAAGAGAGAGCAACTGAAGACCACTCTGCAGACGTACAGCAACAATATGTCGTTCCTTAATATCTCCTCTAAGGGAGGAGAAAACCTGTTCTTGCGTGAGATTGAACGCAAGCAACGTCAGCTGGAAAACGAGATTGCCCGCATAGAGGCTCAGATAGCGGACTTAGATAAGCCCAAAGAGCAACCCCAAGAGCCCACAGCAGAGACTCCGCAGGAGGCGCAAAACACCCCGCTGCCCCAAGAAAACGCTGCTCCGCAGGAAAACATAACTGCTCAAGAGACGCCTGCAGCGGAAGAGCCTGTTGCTTCGGCAGAGAATCCCGAAGCATAATCTACTCCGCAGGCCTGGATCTACAGCTAAAGCAGAGCGATACAAACCGAATACTAAGCCGGAATAATACCGCCGGACGCCGACATTAGCGGCGAAGAGGATGACTTTAAGTATCGCAGGAGGCATTTCAGTACCGCAAGGACGCTGACTTTAGCAGCGCAGGAAGCGACTTTAGCAGCGCAGGAAGCGACTTTAGCGGCGTAGGATGCTGACTTCAAAAACCAAGAGGGAGCAATCTTGTTTAAGGTTGCTCCCTCTATTTGTATCTGCCCGGTTGTAGAATACATCTGCCGACGCAGTGTCCTCCGCCAAAACATACGGGCAAAACCCACCAAATAGCCTTTTACATCAGCACCCCCAACACTATAGGAAAGCACCGCCGAAACATACGGGCAAAAACTACTGCTTAAGTGCAAAAAAAATATTAGCTTTGCAGAGAAATATAGTCGGCATTCGCCGATAAGATCAATCAGGTATGGAACAGGTTATCAAACGCGCCCTCATTTCGGTCTATTATAAGGAGGGCTTAGAAGATATAGTGCGTGAATTACACCGCTTAAACGTAGAGATTGTCTCCACCGGAGGCACCAAAACATTCATAGAAGGTTTGGGGATACCGTGCATCAGCGTAGAGTCTCTGACCAACTACCCCTCCATGTTGGGCGGACGGGTTAAGACTTTGCACCCGGTGGTGTTCGGGGGCATATTGGCCAGACGAGACAAATCTTCTGATATAGATCAAGCACAACTGTACAAGATACCCCTGTTTGATTTGGTAGTAGTGGATCTTTATCCCTTTGAAGAGACGCTGCGCTCCGGGGCTACTCGAGAGGAGATCATAGAGAAAATAGACATAGGCGGCATATCCTTGATTCGGGCAGCCGCTAAAAACTACCAGGATGTACTCATTGTTTCTCACCGCGGCCAATACGAAGATCTCCTGCAGATATTAAAGGAGAAGAACGGAGCCACCTCGCTGCAGGATCGCAAGCGTTTTGCAGGCGAAGCCTTTGCCGTGTCCAGTGGCTATGACACGGCCATATTTGGATACTTTAACTCGGAGAATGAGCACGAAGAGCTACGCATTGCCTACAGTGCCCCTCAAGTGTTGCGTTATGGCGAGAATCCCCACCAGCAGGGCTTCTTCTTCGGAGACTTTGACCGATACTTTAATAAACTTCAGGGCAAGGAACTCTCGTACAACAACCTTCTTGACCTGAGTGCTGCCACGTCTTTGGTAAACGAGTTTAAGGAAACGGCCTTTGCGGTGATTAAGCACACCAACCCGTGCGGATTGGCCGTTCGGGAAACCGTATCGGAGGCCTGCCGCCAAGCCATTGACTGCGACCCCGAGTCGGCCTTTGGCGGCATTTTGGCCGCCAACCGCCCCATAGATAGGGACACGGCACTCATTGTAAAGGATATATTCTTTGAAGTACTCGTAGCGCCGGACTTTGATATGGAGGCGCTCTCCATTCTCTCGGCCAAGGGCAAACGTATCCTACTGGTACAGAAGGAGCAACCTAAGCCGGCTCGCACATTCCGCTCGGTGGGATTTGGGGTTTTGGTACAAGACGAAGACGCCCTAACCGATGCCGTTGCCGATATGCGGGCCGTAACCCGCAAGGCCCCCACGCCTGAGGAGCTACAGGATCTGCGCTTTGCCTCTATTGTCTCTAAGCATTGCAAGAGCAACGCCGTGGCGCTTGTAAAAGACAGCTGCCTTTGCGCCTCCGGTATAGGTCAAACCTCCCGCGTCTCCTCTCTGAAGCAAGCTGTAGAGAAGGCGCAGAGATTTGGATTTGATCTGCACGGAGCTGTATTGGCCAGCGATGCCTTTTTCCCCTTTGACGACTGCGTACGCATAGCGGCCGAAGCCGGCGTTACAGCTATCATACAGCCCGGCGGCAGCATTAGAGATGAAGAGAGTATAAAGGCCTGTGATGAATTAGGCGTGAGCATGGTCTTTACCGGGCACCGGCACTTCCGCCATTAAGCTTCTACTACCCGCAGGGCACTTATCCGGAGATAACCATACAGAGGGTTTATCTACTCCCTTGTGAGCGTGTATACATCCTCTATCATGATAATATACCGCCGGTAAGAAAAGCCCTTTCCCTCCTACAAGCACAGAGCAAGTTCAAGACCAATAGAAATAGCTTTCCCGCGTTAACTCCGAGTGAAAAGATTCCCTATCAGCGCGGAGTTGCATCAAGGGAGCCGTTAAGCTAACAAATAAGCACACTTATGGGATTATTTAAATTAAGACAAGAGATAGCCATAGACTTAGGCACCGCCAATACGGTAATCTATAAGGACGGCAAGATAGAGCTCAACGAGCCGTCGGTTGTCTCCTTTGACAGCCGCACCAACGAAGTAATAGCCGTAGGGGCAGCCGCACGGGAGATGTATGAGAAAGGCCACAAGGGCATAGATACCGTACGCCCGCTGCAAGATGGCGTGATAGCCGACTTTAAAGCGGCCGAGCAGATGATTAGAGGCATGATTAGCCTGATGAATAAAAAGCGCCACTCGCTCTTTACCCCGTCCCTCAAGATGGTGGTGTGCATCCCTTCCGGCAGCACGGAGGTGGAGCGCCGAGCCGTACATGACAGCAGCGAACACGCCGGCGGCCGAGACGTGTACATGATAGAGGAGCCCATGGCTGCCGCTATTGGTATAGGCATAGACGTGCTGGCCCCCGAGGGAAATATGATTGTAGATATAGGCGGCGGCACTACCGAGATTGCGGTTATCTCCTACGGCGGTATCTCTGTAAACGAATCTATACGCATAGCCGGAGATGAGTTTACCCGAGATATTGTAAACTACATGAAGAATAAATACAGCGTTCGGGTGGGTGAACGTACCGCCGAACAGATTAAGATTCACGTAGGAAGTGCCTTGCCGGAGTTGCCGGAGGAGCAGATACCCGAGGATTACCTGGTCATAGGCGGTGATACACAAGATGCCTTGCCCCGAGAGATACAGGTCAACTACTCCGAGATAGCTACCTGCTTAGATAAATCTGTAGAAGAGATAGAAAAAGCCATAGGCAAAACCTTAGAAGAAACCCCGCCCGAGCTCTACTCCGACGTAGCCAAAAACGGCATTTACCTCACCGGCGGAGGCGCCTTGTTGCGCGGGTTAAGCGAGCGCCTATCCCGTAGGTTTGAAATAAAATTCCACGTAGCAGAGGAGCCCTTACTGGCCGTAGCTAAAGGCACCGCCAAGGCTTTGAAGCATTTAGACGAGTGGAAATTTCTTATTCACTAACCACGAATCTAAACGTTAGGCCGGCAAAGCGCAACATTCCCGTTCGGGAGCCGTTATACAGGCTCCGGGGGTGTTGCGTTTTAGCCGCGTATAGGGAATGAAAAATTTGGTGCGGAGGTAATCTTTTTTTTCCCCGGATCAAAAGAAAATTTCCCCCGGATCAAATTCTGTTTTGATCCGGATCAAAATTTCCCTAAGACTAGGGGTAGTTACAATACGGTCTCTACAAACAATCTGCACACCTAATTATAGGCAATAAAAGCAATGGATACACTCAAGCGTTTATGGGAGCTATTGATCAAAAACGGTCATTGGTTTCTGTTGGTAGGCTTAGAGATTATTGCGTTAGGGCTCACCTTTAACGGCAATCTGTACCATCGCTTTGTTAATACCGCGCTCAGCAGTGTTGTTTTGGGGGGCATCAATGACGTCTCCGGCTCTGTGCGCAGTTATATTCACCTGCGGGAAGCCAACCGCGTACTGCTGCAAGAAAAGGCGCAATGGGAGCAAAAGTACGTTGCCCTAAAGCGGAGCTTAGAGCAAGCGGTTGCGGACACTCTTCATCCCTTGGTAATCAGTACCGACTCCTTGATGAGCACCCTCCCTACCCTGACCTTTTGCCACGCCTCGGTTACCTTTGCCTCTACCTCCTCCCCCCACAATATGCTCACCATCAATAAAGGCACAAAAGACGGCGTTCGGGCCAACTGCGGAGTGGTTTCGGCCCAGGGAGTGGTGGGAATTGTAGCGCAAGTAACGGATCATTATGCCTCTGTGGTGCCGCTTATTAATACGCAGCTCAAGCTCAGTTGCCGGGCTCTGGATTTAGAATACACCGGCAGTTTGCTTTGGAACAAGCCCGGGAGCAATACCGCTATGCTTACGGGGCTTCCCACTCACAGTGAGTTTCCCGCAGGTGCCGTGATTGTAACCAGCGGATTCTCCGATATATTCCCGGAGGGCATTATTGTAGGTACCGTGGAGGGGAAAAAGGGGTATTCCTATCGCAACGCAGACAAGGTGCCGGTACGGCTTGCTACCGACTTCTATAAGCTCAAACAGGTGTACGTCATTACCGATCACTCCCCCATTATACATGCTACGGCCGAAGTAGATTCCCTAGAATCTTCTTACAGCGATCTCAACCCCGAGCCCTCCTTTTAGGTTGCCCCTTAGCCCTCCGCGCATATGTGGTATAAAGTACTCAGAATATCGGCCGTAATCCTCTTTGTCCTCCTTCAGGCTTGGGTGTTTAACTACCTCACCCTATTTAAGGTAGCTACGCCGTTTGTTTATCTATTCGGGTTGATGCTCTTTCCCATTAACCTCTCTAAAAGTGCCGGTACCTTATTAGGTGCTCTTATCGGGCTGGCGGTAGATCTGCTCTCCGGTACCGCCGGGATTCACATGGCTGCCACTACCTTAGCCGGGTTCCTAAGGCCCTATTTTCTAAATCCGCTCATAGACGCACATACCAATACCGCCCTTACCCCTTCGGGCAAACTGCTCAAGAAAGGGCTCTACCTGATGCTTTTGTTGTGGATAGGAATCCACCATACCGCTTTATTGCTGCTGGACAGCCTTTCAGCCTTTGCTATCGGTTTCTTTTTTCTGCGTTTAATAGGCAGTATTCTGCTCTCATTCCTGATACTTTTGCTGCTTCAAGTCTTCTTCTTAGACACTACCCCCAAGGAAAATTAGCCTTATGCCCCGCACAGCACAGGAGAAATACCAATTCAGGCACCGCATTCTACCGGCATTGATTGCCGTGGTGGTGGTATTGATCTATGTTTTAAGGCTCTTTTACCTACAATTGCTCAGCCCGGAGTATAAAGCCAAAGCAATTCAAAATGCCTTTTACGAGAATATAATCTATCCCGAGCGCGGCACTATCTTTGACCGCAACGGCTCCATACTGGTGTACAACCAACCGGCCTACGATCTCATGGTAGTGAATCACGAAGTGAGTAAGGAATTAGACACTTTAGCACTCTGCCAAGTACTCAAGATAGACTTAGCAACGATGCGGGATAAGATGGCCCGCCTCAAGGATCGGGCCGTTAACCCCGGCTACACCCCCTATACGCCCCAACTACTGCTGAGCAAGATAGGGGCTACGGAGGCGGGCAGTTTTCAGGAGCAACTGTTTCGCTTTCCCGGCTTTTCCCTCAGAGCTCATTCCATGCGGGTAAACGCCTACCCCAACGCAGCCTTGCTTATAGGCTACATGGGAGAGACCTCGCCCAATGACCTAGAGCGAGACAGCTCGCTACTGGCCGGCGAATATATTGGTAAGAGCGGCGTGGAGCGTAGTTACGACTCCTACCTCAGAGGCGTAAAGGGTACGGAAATATTGCTGCGCGACTCACGCGGCAGAATACGGGGAAACTATAAAGACGGAGCCGAAGATACGCAGGCCGTTAGGGGTAGAAACCTAACCCTTTCTATAGACATGGAGCTGCAAGCTATGGGAGAGAAACTCATGCAGGGTAAGCGCGGTGCTATAGTAATGATAGAGCCGGCCACCGGTGAAGTGCTCTGTTTGGTCTCCGCCCCAAGTTACGACGCTACTTTACTTAACGGTAAAGAGATGGGCAAAAACCATCATATGTTGGAAACCATGCCGGGAAAACCGCTCTTTAACCGCGCCATACAAGGCACCTATCCCCCGGGCTCCACCTTTAAGCCCTCCCATGCCGCCGTACTGCTCCAGGAAGGGGTTATTACCACGGAAACACGCTACTCCTGTGCCCACGGATATCCCCTTTTGCACGGGCACCCGGCTTGCCACGGACACCCCTCTCCCATTCCCGTGGTCTTCTCATTGGCCACTTCCTGCAACGCCTTTTATTGCTGGGGACTACACGACTTCTTAGATGACCGCAAACGCTACCCCACCATACAGGAAGCCTTTGAAGTTTGGAAAAACCGAATGGTTAAGCTGGGCTTGGGGTATAAACTGCAAGTAGATCTGCCCGGAGAAAAACGGGGGTATTTGCCAAACAGCCAAGTATACGACAAGGCATTTAAGGGAAAATGGACCTCCGCCAGCATCATCTCCATCTCTATCGGTCAGGGAGAAATCCTGCTCACTCCCCTCCAAATGTGCAATACGGCTGCCATCATTGCCAATAGAGGCTACTACTATCGGCCTCATGTGGTAAAAGAGATAGAAAACACCCCCTTAGATACCCTCTACACCCATCCGTTAAACTCTCAAATAGATAAGCCTTATTGGGATATAGTGGCCGAGGGTATGGCACAAGCCGTAACCGGAGGCACTTGCCGTGCGGCCAACTTTGCACCGGGCCAAATAGCCGTATGCGGCAAAACAGGCACCGCTCAAAACGGCGTAGGACGCGACCACTCCGCCTTTATAGGCTTTGCTCCTAAAGATAACCCCCAAGTATGCATAGCCGTATACGTAGAAAACGGTGGGTTCGGCGCCACTTACGGGGTGCCTATAGGCCGGGTAATGATGGAATATTACCTGCGTAAAGGCGCCCTCAGTGCCGCTACTCAAGGTATAGCCTCCCGCATAGCCGCCTCTTCTATTCACTACTTGGAGCGTTAATACGTAATCCATTATCAACGCTGTATCGCGCTGCAACGGAGTAAGAATATAGTGAAACCTATCTATTAGAATGTAAACAAGCAAGTGAACAAAATGGCCTGCTCAGTTGTTTACAGATTGGATGAGTAGCCTAACCGTTTCTCAGCCGTTTTCATTGCATCTCATTATACCTATTTATGCGTCAACTTAAAATCACCCAATCTATCACAAATCGTGAAAGCGCCTCTCTGGATAAATACCTACAAGAGATAGGGCGCGAAGAATTACTTTCCTCAGACGAAGAGGTAGAGCTGGCTCAAGCTATCAGACAAGGCGGCGAGGCCGGACAGATAGCCTATAAGCGACTTGTGAACAGTAACCTGAGATTTGTGGTCTCCGTAGCCAAACAGTACCAAAACCAAGGCCTCTCCCTTCCCGACCTGATAGCCGAGGGGAACTTAGGTTTGATGCGTGCTGCCAGTAAGTTTGACGAAACCAAAGGATTTAAATTCATCTCCTATGCCGTTTGGTGGATACGCCAAGGCATTCTTCAAGCTCTGGCCGAGCAAGGGCGTCTGGTGCGCCTCCCCCTGAACCAGGTAGGGACATTGGGCAAGCTCAAAAAAGCCGGAATGGAGTTTGAACAGAAATACGGACGCCAACCTACCACCGAGGAGATGGCTATGCTCTTTGCCGATGACCCCAAAGGGGCTATCACCGAAGACAAAATATCTGAAATACTCAAAGCCGACCGCAAGCACGTCTCCGTAGATGCTCCCTTTGCCGACGGCGAAGACAACAGCCTCTTAGACGTGCTCCCCAACGAGGACTCCCCCACTACAGACAGCCTGCTCATGAACGAGTCCTTGGCAATAGAAATAGACCGCGTACTCTCTACACTCTCGGAGCGTGAAGCGCAAATCATTAAGCAGTTCTTCGGTATAGGCACTCAAGAAAAAACATTAGAAGAGATAGGCGATCAGTTCGGTCTCTCTCGTGAACGAGTAAGACAAATCAAGGAAAAAGCCATCCGCCGGCTGAAACAGAGCGAAAGCTGCCAGCTATTAAAAAGCTACTTGGGTTAAGGGGGTGATAAGGATCTGTTATGGGAGAGCTTCATGAACTCCGACTAAACTCGGAACAATTAAAGGAACGCTTCCTGCGCTACGTAGCTGTCCACACCACCAGCAACCCCAAGTCTACCGCTATACCATCCAGCGAACAACAATGGGATCTGCTCCGGCTCTTAGAATCGGAGGCTCGCGCTATGGGCGCCGGTACGGTAACACTTGACGAACGGGGATTCCTGAAAATCGTCCTCGGGAGTACGCCCGGATTGGAACAGGTGCCGGTCGTGGCATTCTTGGCGCATGTAGATACCAGTCCCGACTTGAGCGGGCTAAACGTACGCCCACAAGTAATAGAGCACTACTCAGGAGGCGATATTCCCTTGGGCAGCGAGTATACTTTGAGCCCGACTGAGTATCCCGAGTTGCTGAAACTATTAGGACATACCCTCATTACCACAGACGGCTCTACCCTACTGGGCAGCGATGATAAAAGCGGTGTGGCCGTGCTTATGGAAGCTCTCCTCTACCTAACCAATCACCCGGAACTCGCGCACGGACCAATCATCTTCTGCTTTACAACCGATGAGGAAATAGGCAGAGGCGTGGAAGGGCTGGACCCGGAAACCTTAGGCGCCCGCTTTGCCTACACAATAGACGGCGGAGCGGAAGGGGAACTCTCTTACGAAAACTTCAACGCTGCGCACGCTCTGGTACAGGTAAAAGGAAGAAATATCCACCCGGGAAGTGCCAAAGGGAAGATGATCAACGCCGCTGCTGTGGCGCAGGAGTTTCATGCACTACTCATGCAGCACGCCTTGGCGCCCGAGGAGAGTGAACACCGCGAGGGGTTTATTCATCTTACAGACCTATCCGGATGCGTGGAAGAATGCCGAGCGGAATACATCGTTCGCGCCTTTAACGAAGCCGAATTTACGGCGCTATGCCACCGTTTCACCCAGGTAGCCGAGTTCATAAACCGGCAGTACCAAGCCAAGGGCGCAGAGCCGATCCAAGCACCCGTCGTTACGCATCAGTACAGCAATATGGCCTCCGCCGTACAACGTTTCCCGCAAATGATTACCAAAGCCCGTAGAGCTATGGAACTGAGCGGAGTAGTGCCTATAGAGGAGCCCATCAGAGGCGGTACAGACGGAGCGCAACTCAGTGCCATGGGCATTCCCTGCCCCAATCTATTTACCGGGGGTGCAAACTTTCACGGCCGATTTGAGTATTGCTCCCTTCAAAGTATGACCAAATCTCTGGCAACCGTACTTAATCTTATTCAACTCTGGAGCCAAGATGCCTAAGGCAGAGGATAGTATCAGGTATATCTGCGTACGCGGAGCCAAAGTACACAATCTAAAGAACGTTAGCGTTAATATCCCGCGCCACAAGATGACTGTTGTGACGGGAGTAAGCGGTAGCGGCAAAAGTTCATTGGCGTTTGATACCATCTTGGCAGAGGGGCAAAGGCGGTACTTAGATACTATGTCGGCGTATGCCCGCAGCTTTATAGGCGGAGGCAACAGCACTCGTCCTAACGTAGAAAGCATAGACGGGCTCAGTCCCGTAATCTCTATAGACCAGAAGACCACCAACTCCAATCCGCGCTCCACCGTGGGTACCGTTACGGAGATTTATGACTTTCTGCGCTTACTCTATGCCCGCGTGGCCACTCCGTACTCTTATATTACGGGCAAACCTATGGTGCAGTTCACCTTTGAACAACTCAAAGAGCACATCATAACGCACTTTGCCGAGCAAGGAGTAGAAATCTTAGCACCCGTAGTGATAGACCGCAAGGGACACTACAGGGAGCTCTTTGAACAAAACCGCAAGAGAGGCTTCCTGCAAGCATACATAGATGGGGAGATAAAAGACCTCACCTACGGAATGAGCCTGAATCGCTATCAAAAGCACTACGTAGCTATACTGATAGATAAGTTTAGCATCCGAAAGGAAAACGAAGACCGCCTCACCGAAACGCTCACATTGGCCCTGAAGTTAGGAGACGGAATGGTGGATATACGCGATCGCAAAAGCGGTACCGTAAGCCACTTGAGCCGTAAACTGATGGATCCCGAGTCGGGCTTATCTTATCCCACTCCCTCGCCGGGCGATTTTTCCTTCAATTCCCCTCGCGGTTATTGCCCTAAATGCCGAGGGTTAGGGGAAGTAGAAGCCATTAATACCGATAAGCTTTTCCCTAATAAGAGCCTTTCTGTACGCAAAGGCGGGATTGCGCCCTTGGGCAAGTGGCGTACCGGAGGCATATTCACCCCCATAGCCCGTATACTCAAGGAGCATGGGCAAAGCTTAGACACCCCGGTAGGCGAATTGACAGACGAGACGCTTTTTGTACTGCTGTACGGCGAAAACAGTTTATCAACCTTCCTATCCGGTAATATTGATCCATTTCCCGGAATTGTTTCCTACTTAGCACAAATAGAAGCAGAGAAAGAAGAAGACAAGAAGCCGGGAGAAATAACGGACCCCCTCGTTCACAAAGAGGTCTGCCCGGAGTGCCACGGAGAAAGACTCAATAAGATAGCCCGGCACTACCAGATAGGCGATTATTCCCTTCCCGACCTGTGCGCCTTAGAGCTGGAAGACCTGCCACAAGCTATTCAAAAGGTTTTAGACTCCCTAACGGGGAATAGATTAGAGACGGCCGCTACTATCCTTTCTGAAGTCTCTACCCGTGTGCAGTTTCTACTGGATGTGGGCGTAGGATACCTCAGCTTAGACAGAGCTACAGCCTCTCTGTCCGGCGGTGAATCCCAACGTATTCGTTTGGCTACCCAGATAGGTACGGGGCTGGTAGAGGTACTTTACATATTAGATGAGCCGGGTATCGGGCTGCATCAGCGAGACAATCGCAAGCTCATTACCTCTTTGCAGAAGCTCTGCGCCGGCGGCAATACCGTTTTAGTGGTGGAGCACGACCGCGACATGATGCTCTCGGCAGATTACATCATAGACATGGGTCCCGGAGCCGGCCGGTTAGGCGGCCACGTAGTCTTTGAAGGAACGCCTGCCCAAGTGGCCAAAGGCAACAGTCTTACCACAGACTTCCTAAACGGCAAGCGGGCTATCCCCCTACCCGAATCCTATACAACACCGGATCCCAGTCGGATACTTCGGCTTATCGGTGCCTCGGGAAACAACCTTCGCGGCGTTTCGGTAGACATTCCGTTGGGGCTCTTTGTCTGCGTTACCGGGGTGAGCGGCAGCGGTAAATCCTCCCTTATAAACGCCACCCTGGTGCCCATTCTGTCTCAGAAGCTCTACCACAGTACCCAGATACCGCTCCCGTATAAAAAGATAGAGGGAGTAGACTTGGTGGATAAAGTAGCGGTTGTAGACCAGCGCCCTATAGGCCGAACGCCGCGCAGCAACCCGGCCACTTATACGGGCGTCTTCTCTCTTATAAGAGACCTATTTGCGCTTACCGCCGAAAGCAAGGCCCGCGGGTATAAGCCGGGTAGATTCTCCTTTAATGTGAAAGGCGGAAGATGTGAGGAATGCGGCGGGAACGGATACAAAACCATCTCTATGAACTTTCTTCCGGACGTAACAACGCCCTGCCCCGTTTGCCGCGGCAAGCGATACAACAGAGAGACCTTAGAGGTGCGCTACAAAGGCAAAAGCATTGCCGATGTGTTGGATTTGACCATCAACCAAGCCTGCGAATTCTTTGAACACCTGCCCAAAATATACCGCAAGCTCCTTACCTTAAAGCAAGTGGGCTTAGGATACGTCAAGCTGGGGCAACCCTCCACTACCCTCTCCGGCGGCGAAAACCAACGGGTTAAGCTCTCCGCCGAGCTGGCACGAAAGGATACCGGCAAGTCTGTTTACGTATTAGACGAGCCCACTACCGGGCTGCACTTTGAGGATATTCGTGTACTGCTCAAACTGGTGCGAGAGCTTACCAATAGGGGCAACACCGTGATCATCATTGAGCACAACTTAGATGTTATCAAGTGCGCCGACTATATCATAGACATGGGGCCGGAGGGCGGAAAGGAAGGCGGAAAGGTTATCTTCTCCGGATCGCCGCAGGAGATGCTCTCTAAAGAGGTTATATCCGGGAGTGCCACGGCTTTCTACCTAAAAGAAGAGATGGAGCGCACCCCGCAGGGTACTATCGCTCCGGAGAAGCTCACGTCTTCGTAAGAGAATTGCCTAATATTCCACTCCGTCCCATCCTCTCTCTTTAGAGGTTCGGGGCTCCTCTTCTTCCTATCCTAATACCTTGACCTAACTTATATATCTACTATGACTACCACACACACTCCTACCATGCCTGCTCTATTTGTGGGGCACGGCAGCCCCATGCTTGCGCTGGCCCACGACGACATAACCCGCTCCCTCAGCGCCTTGGGCCAAGAGATTCGCTCCGAGTACGGCACGCCTCGAGCCATCCTGATGCTCTCGGCTCATTGGTACGCCCCCGCCACCTTAGTGCAAACTACTACGCAGCCCCGTCAGATATATGACATGTATGGATTCCCTGAGCCCCTGTACAACGTTCGCTATGCGCCTAAAGGGTATCTGCCCCTTAGCCAAGCAATCCTCTCTATACCGGAGCTCCGTGCTACGCCCGATAATACCCATGGCATAGACCACGGGGCCTGGACTCCCTTGGTGCACCTATTCCCTGAGGCAGACGTGCCGGTAGTGCAGCTCAGCATCAACGCACACGCTTCGGCTCAAGAGTGCCTGCGCTTGGGCGGCCTGCTCGCTCCGTTACGGGAGCAAGGCTATTTGATAATGGGAAGCGGCAACATCGTGCACAACCTCCGGTTAGTGGAGTGGCAGAACAGCGGCGGCACGGCGCAGACCCGGGAGTTCGACCGCTTTGTAGTATCCGCCGTAGAGCAGAAACAGTACGACCTACTATGCCGCTACCCGGAGCACCCCTTGGCCTCCTATGCCGTACCCACTCCTGACCACTTTCTGCCCTTGATGTATGTATTAGGCGCCGCGCATGAGCAGGACACAGTAACGGTCTTCAACCAAGTCTACAACCTAGGAAGTATGTCCATGACCTCCTTCCTCCTGAGCCACTAACCCCGCCCACTAAAGAGACAGGGGAGCCAATTTAGAGGGTACGAGAGCCTACCCGCTCCGCCCTTCCCCGATAACCCACTACCCAAATAGGTAGTGGGTTTTTTGTTGTTACTCCGATACCCCACTGCACTATAGACCGATAATCCGCTGTACTATAGCCTAATGACCCCGCCGCACGATAGACCGACCTGTAACTCCGCTATTGTACAGTGGTAGCTCCGTAATAGAGAAAAGGAACTTTTCCAAACGTGAAAAGGAACTTTTCCAACAGAGGAAATAGGTGACTATGTTATAGTGGAGAGAATAACTCGATTCTAGCGGAGTGGGGAACCCGAGTGTAGCGGAAATTTAATTCCGGCGTAGCGGAGTTACCCACTACTTACTATCCCGACTACCCACTGGGTATATACCTAACCTCCCACTACGTATATACCTAACTGTCGCCGAGTATATACTCCGATATATTAGCGCGCTGAAGGTGCACAGTATCTACACCCCGGGAAAATAGTATTGGAGAATATAGGCGCTCTGTAAGAGTGCAGGAATCCGGATAAACGATACGAGTACGGGAAATGAAACCGCGGTTGGTACACACCGCCTGAACTATACCGGGCGGCGAGAAACCCACAGACCCGAGCACCTCCGCTAACTACCAAGCACAACCGAATAAGGCTTTCTCCGAGTGGGTACACAACAACCGCACCCGCATTAACTCCGCCGCCGCCCAAGGCAAACTCCCCTACTTCCTCCGTGACAACGGCACCTACCGAGCTTTCTATCTGCACGACCAAAAGCAGTGGGAACACACCTACATCAACGGCAAAGCGGGCGGGTTCTTTGTTACCGATAAGGCGCGCAAGGCCTACGGAATGAAGAACAAGCAGGAGCGGTACAAGTTTGCCA
>R16__coassemble_1283_pt1 | contig 17167 bp, 12 predicted proteins | sample R16__metabat2_low_PE_011 | metagenome-assembled genome bin R16
CCACGCCCCACCCTAAGCGCGTTTTTTGCCTCTTGAGCTCATATTCCCTACCCTTTACCACAGGCACACGGCCATGTTTGACGCTCCCCCTCTGAACGCTCCCCCCAAGAGCATCTACTACTTTGCCTCCGATTTTCATCTGGGGGCCTATGCTTTGGCTGACACAAAAGCCCAGGAGCGTCTTTTGGTATCGTGGATTCAAACCATTGCCCATACCGCCAAGGCGCTGTACCTTTTGGGAGACATATTTGACTATTGGTTTGAGTACAAGAGCGTAGTGCCCCGCGGATACACCCGCTTCTTAGGAGCTCTGGCCAACTTGGCGGACAGCGGTACGGAGCTGCATATCCTGCCGGGCAATCACGATGTATGGCAACGGGACTACTTGGCGTGCGAACTGGGCGCCACCCTGCACCCTACCCCGTTTATTACCCAACTGCTCGGCCGCACCTTTCGCCTCTCGCACGGCGATTGGGAGTATAGAACACAAACTAAAAGCAGCCTTCTGCTGTACAAGGTTTTCCGTAACCCCTTTTTGCAGTGGTGCTACAGAGGGTTGCACCCCGATATGACCCTCCCCTTTGCCATGCGCTGGTCGTTACGAAACCGCAAGCGCCATCTGCAACAAGAGGAGTGCGCCCCTGCCGTTACAGACGCCCACTTTAGGCTCTTAGAACCCCAAAAAGAGCTGCTCTATACGGCCGGCATAGCGTTGGCGCGGGCCTATCCGCAGGTACAAACCTTTGTTTACGGGCACCGGCACCAAGTCATCCGTCATCCGCTCCCCGGGGGAAGCGAACTGATCTGCTTAGGCGATTGGATTCGCCGCAACTCCTACCTCTCTTGGGACGGAGAAGCGCTGCGGCTGCACCATTACCACCTGCCTTAATTTAACTTAGCCCGACAACGTCCCTCCCTCACCTTAACCCCCTACAAACCATGTGGAGCCACCTGCTCATACTCCTTCTTATTCTCTATCTACTGATTCTGTTAGGCACAGTGGTGGTGATATTGCAGGAAAGTAACAGCTCGTACAAAGCCATTTCTTGGCTTTTTGTGGTGGTAGCACTTCCCTTCTTGGGGCTCATACTCTACTTAATGGTGGGGCGAGACATCCGTTTGAAGCACTTTCTGCAAAAGCCCCTCTACCGAAAGATTACCGCAGCCCCCCTTAAGCTTACCGATCCCCGGTTCTATCAAACCTTACGCCCCGATCCCCTAAGCGACGCACTGGTTAAACTCATCTCTTCTAACAATGACAGTGCCTTACTGAGTGCACAAGATATACAACTCTTCTCCCACGGAAAAGAAAAGTACCAAGCCCTTTTCCGAGATATAGCCGCCGCCTCCCGATTTATACATATAGAATACTACATTCTTGCCGGCGACCCACTGGGCACTCAGCTCCGAGACCTGCTGGTAGAGAAGGCGCTTCAGGGCGTACAGGTACGCCTCTTGTATGACTACATAGGCAGCTTCTCGGTTGGCCCCAAGTTCTGGAAACCGCTACGACGCGCCGGGGGTTTCGTATTGGGCTTTGGGGTGATGCACTTCCCCTACATAGGCAATCAGATCAGTAACCGAAACCACCGCAAGATAGTAGTGATAGACGGCACTATAGGATACACCGGCGGCATGAACGTGGCACGCCGATACATTACGGGCAACGAACTGGGCTCTTGGCGAGACACCCACTTCCGTATTACCGGCAACGCCGTCTCCGGCCTGCAACGCGCCTTCCTAAAAGACTGGAACTACAGCTCCCGCCATGCCCTCTTCTTAGAGGACTTCTTCCCGGCCTCTCCCAACCCCTCCGATCCCATCCTCATCCAGTACGTTACAAACGGTCCGTTCGGCCGAGGCAACACCATTGAGCAGGCTTTTACCAAGGCCTTTGCGCTGGCTCAGAAAAGCATCCGAATCCAAACGCCTTACTTCTTGCCCACCGATCTGATGCTCAACGCCCTTATATCTGCGGCACTGCGCGGTGTACAAGTATCCATTATGATCCCCGAAAAAGGCGATTCGCTCCCTGCCCAACTGGCCTCCGAATCCTACTTAGATGAGGTGCTGCGCGCCGGAATACAAATACTACGCTATCAGGGCGGATTCCTGCACAGCAAACTGCTTACCATAGACGGTACCGTGGCCTCTATAGGCAGCTCTAATATGGATTTTCGCAGCTTAGAAATCAACTACGAGCTCAACGCCTTTATCTATCACCCCCAAACCATTGCGCGCATTGATGCGCTTATGGATAGAGACCTCCTCCGGTGCACACCCTTAGATACCGCCCGGTGGCAAAAAAGAAGCCGAGCCAAACGAATAGTAGAACCGCTCATGCGCCTCTTAGCCCCCATGCTATAATCCCCCTTCAGGACTGCTGCACACAAAAACCTATATAAAGACAGTTGCAGGGGGGGTAGAGCTATACAACCAATTAGGTCCGCACCAAAAGATCATTAGGTCCGGATCAAAAGATCATTAGATCCGCACCAAAAGATAATTAGATCCGCACCAAAATTCTTCCTCAGAACGGCTAAGCAGAAAAAGGGCAGAGAGGGGGAAGATAAGAGGCGGACTATCAGAATAGTTAAATCTTGCTCCGTAATCTCTGTTACCGATACAAAGCCTTGGGCCGAGAGGGGCGTATAATCCAATTCCCCCCCGGCTACACTCCCGGCACCGGATAACCTAAATAATCTGTAATAACCCCGGTAAATAGGGAAAATATCGTTATCTTTGTAGGTAAGTTGAGGGGATAGGTGCCGAGCGGGGGAGTAGAGAGACAGCCCCCGCCGGAGTGCTTCCCCCACCCTATAAACCACACCCATATCATGAAACAAGGTAAAGGATCTGTAACCCACTCGATACAAAGAGAACTCACGGCCCAAGCCAAGCGCTTACGCCGGAGTACTGAGGCCTTGTGGCTCAATAAGAAAGTACGTAACGGTAGGATAGCCGGCATAGCAGCGGCCTCTGCAAGTGTAGTGGGAGCCGCCTTTCTGGCCTACTACCTCTATAAGAAAGACCGCAAAAAGGTAATCCGAGAGATACCCCTCTCGGAACCCGTTAAGAGCGTAAACATAGCTACCTCGGTAGATCTGCACCTGCACTTCGGCGAGGAGCCCAACCTGCGGATCACTGCCGCCCGATACCTCCTGCCCTTTGTGCGTATCTCGCTCCGGGAAGGGGTGTTGCGCATCTACTCGGTAGGCGGTGCCAATAAACCGCAAAAGGAGCGCATAGAGGCGCACCTGTCTATTCCCTATATAGAGGGGCTGATAACGGGGGGCAACTCCTGCGTCTACGCCGTGGGCATAAACCGAACGGAGCGGTTTCTGCTGGAGCAATTTTCCCAAACCGTTACGGGCTTGGAGGTGCGTTCTCAGGAGAGCGACATCCGTATTTACGGCACGGGCTCGGCTCAGCTATCGGTGCACTCACAGAATCTATCCGTACGTATGGTAGGCTCCGGTGAGGCCGATTGTGAGTTAGAGGTAACCGGCCAAGCAGATATAACTTTAGAAGGCTCCGCTAAGCTCTACCTCTCGGGCTCTTCGGGGAGCATTATAGCTGTGGCCGCAGGCACTACCATACTCAAGGCCAAAGACCTCTACTCCCCGGTGGGGCGGGTAGAACTCTCCAACCGAGCCTATGCACACCTCAACGTACAGAAGGAGCTGAGCGGCTCCTACCAAGACAATAGTCTCTTAACCCTACAGCAACGCCCCTCTAAGCTCCATATAAAGGGAGCGCAAAGGCGCAAAGAGATTACTTATGCCGACGAACCCGCAAAAAGCAGGCGGCATAAAGCGTAACAACCCCCGGCCGCAGGAGTAACCCACTGCGCATAATGCCCCGGCATTGCCCGGGGCTCCGTGAAAGCACTCCCCGGCAAGAGACCTACAGCTTCCCCAATAGAAAAAAATCTTTATCCTATAATTATTGCACACACTTATGGATCAATTCACCCACGACTCCGCCCCCCGCATAATACGGGGGTACGACTACGCCACCCACCCTGAGGCTCTGAAGAAAATCTTCTCCAAAACCTTTCTCTGGATGACCTTGGCTCTTGCCATCTCCGGCCTGACGGCCTATCTTGTTTCCGGCACACAGTGGGCTCTTTCCCTCCTACAATCACCCCTTATATGGGTACTTCTGGTAGCAGAAGTGGCCTTGGTTTGGATTCTCTCGGCGGCCATTAACCGCATGAGCTTGGCCGTAGCGGCCGGTATGCTCTTTGTGTACGCTGCGCTGAACGGTGTTACCCTCAGTTTTATCTTCCTGGCGTACACGGCCTCTACCATCTATAAGGCGTTTATCATCACCGCCGGCACCTTTGCCGTGATGACGGTGGTGGGCTTAACCTCTAAGATAGACTTTTCTAAGTGGCACAAGGTACTCTTTATGGCACTTATAGGTATTGTGGTGGCCTCCGTGATTAATATCTTTCTTAAATCTAACCCGCTGGACTGGATTATCAGCATTGTAGGGGTGCTGCTCTTTACGGGGCTAACCGCCTACGATGTGCATCGCATCCGCCAAATGGCCGAAGGTATGGCCGACCCCTCAGACAGCAACGCCGTGGGCAAAGTGGCCGTACTGGGTGCCCTGACGCTTTACCTGGACTTTATAAACCTATTCCTGTATATCCTACGCATATTGGGTAGGCTCAATAGGAACTAACCCATAGGGGGAGCAGCCTGCGGGCCAAGAGAAATACAATATTCTGCCCAACACCCCAATCTGCCCCCTCTATACCCCCTTCTACTTTAGATCCGGCACTAAGAAAAATTAGATCCGGTACTATCATTTCTTAGTACCGGACCAAATAAAACTTAGTACCGGATCTAATTTTCTACCTCCCCTCTCCTATGATTGGCAGATGCTCCCTCCCGGTTTGGCTTATCCTACTCCTATCTCTTTGGAGCGGGCTCGTGCCGGTGATGCATGCTGCCACCGCTCACACCGTTGTCCCCGTCTCTCTCTTTAGAGACTCCGTTCACACCGCGCCGGATACGCTTGCGGCGCACAAAATCACCCTGCCGGCATCGGTGCAAGACTCCCTCTCCCGCATTTGGCAAAACAGCCCCCTATTCATTACCCCGTTAGAGAGCGAGTGGGAGGAGCTTACCGAAGGACTACAGCACTTGCCGGAGGATTGGAGCACCGAAATATCCCCTCCGGAGGGAGCGGATATGCCTTGGACCGAGGAAGCGGAACTCCTGCAAGAAGAAATATCGGAAGGGGAACAGTCTGAATTGATCCGAACCTTGGAGGAGCTACACACGCATCCGGTAGATTTAAACCGTGCCTCCCGAGATGAGCTCTACTCCCTACCCTTTCTGACCGACCTACAGGCCGAGCAATTGTATCAGTACCGGCACCGCCGGGGCGGTAGCTTGAGCTCTATTTATGATCTAAAGGAGATCCCGTTCTGGACGGATCGTACCATTGCCCTAATACTTCCCTTTGTAACGCTCACTGCTCCCGCGGTTAAAGAAACGCATGCCCCCATAAAGCCCTATTGGGAGACCACCCACTCCTTGGCCTATAGGAATGCCGATATGCCCGTAGAGACCTTGGGAGACCCGTACGCACTCAGAAGTACCCTCTCATTGCACGGGACACAACTCACCGGCGGAGTAATCTATAAAAAGTCGGCCGGCGAACCATGGCTCTTCCGCAATAAGTTTCCCTACCTCCCCTTTGTCTCGGGATACTTAGCTTATGAATTTGCACGCCCTCTGATGGGGCAAGCGTTTGTAGGGGACTACAAGGTCAGTTTGGGCACGGGTTTAATCTGCAACCAGCACGCCGGCGCCTACGCATCTGCCACCACCCTCTCGGGGATCCTAACCCGTAACAGAATTACCGGGGCTAAATCATCCGACGAGTGGAACTACCTGAGGGGAGCAGCCCTGCGCCTTGCCGGCTCAAACGGGTGGGAAGTGCTGGCCTTCCTCTCTTACACGCCTTTGAACGGAAAAGTAGTAGCGGCAGAGGAGATAGGTGCCGTGAATACAAGCGGATTGATACGCACGGCAAGCGACTTGGAGCGGTGGCACACAGCACACACCACTAGTGCCGGAGGACGGTTTAGCCGGCGCCTAAACCGGTGGCAAGTGGGCATCAATACCATCGGGCACCTGTGGTATCCACACAAACTGCAGTACCTACCCGGATACATTGTCCTAAAGGAGCGCACCGAGGGGAAGAATCTACTGCTGCTCTCGGCCGACTATACCTACTACAGCCGTACGGGCAATTGGCGTGCCTCCGGGGAAGTAGCCACTTGCGGGTTCGATTCATGGGCTACTCTGCACGCGCTCTCCTACCATACACAGGGCGGAGTGGTGGCCATGATACAAGGGCGCTACCTGTCGGCCGGGTATCAGACCCTCTACGGCCGGGCACTGACCCGCTTTAGCCATCCGGGGAATGAGTGGGGAGGGCGCCTATCCCTCTACCTGCCCCTTACCGCTGCCGGCAGTTTATTCACCTACATAGACGCCTACTCTTCCGTTATCCCCCGTTGGCGCGCCAAGGAGCCCACCAAGGGATATAAGGTATCGGTACAAGCGCAATATTACCTCCTGCCCAAGCTACTCCTATCCGGCAGGTTTAGCCAAAGCGGTAGCTCGGAAGAGAAAAGTAGTTTCAGCAACGCCAAAGTAAGTCTCTTGTATGGCAATGTAATACCCGTACGCCTGAGTTATTCATGGCGTAGGAATCCCGGTTACACCCCCTCGGATGCGCACATGGCAGGCGCGGAGGCCTCCTACAAGCAGCGGTTTAAGCTCCGAATGCCGGTTGACTTTAAGCTTACAACCGCCGCTTACTATTATCATGCGGGAGCCTATCGGTTGGCCCAATACCCCTATCTGCCGTTTGTAACGGCTTCGGGTGGCTTTACCCCCCTATACGGACGGGGGGTTGCGGTAAGCGGACTGCTTTCTCTATCGGCTGCGGGCAAGTTTAAGGCGCAACTGGCCTACACGCAGCTTCTGGGCAAAAAGAGATTAACCGCAAGCGGAGGCGCCACCAACTGGGAGTCCTCGCTGCAGCTCTACCTCTCTTACCGGTTCTGAGGCGTTCTCTATTGATGAGGGGGGTTAGAACTCGCCGGACGGGGTTAGAACTCGCTGGTGAAGTGGAAGCGAATCTTGGGGAAGTCCTGCTGCGCCATGCTCAGGATGTAGGCGGTTTCGGCCAGATATACGTCTCTACCTTGGGTATCCTTGGCCATGTATTGGGCTTTGCGGTGCTTAAACTCCTCCAGGAGGGCGGCATCGTTGCTTTCTATCCAGCAAGCTTTGTAAAGGCGCACGGGCTCCCAGCGGCACTCGGCACCGTACTCGTGCAAGAGGCGGTACTGAATTACTTCAAACTGTAGCTGCCCCACGGTGCCTATGATACGGCGTCCGTTGTATTGGTTCACAAACATCTGCGCCACGCCCTCGCCCATGAGTTGCTCCACGCCCTTGGCCAGTTGTTTTTGTTTGAGGGGGTCGGCGTTCTCTATGTACTTAAACAGCTCGGGAGAGAAGGAGGGCAAGCCCTTAAAGTGCAGGTTTTCGCCGGCGGTAAGGGTGTCTCCTATTACAAAGTTGCCCGTATCGGGCAGTCCCACTATATCTCCTGCGTAGGCCTCGTCTACGGTTTCTTTTTTCTGAGCCATAAAGGCGGTAGGGGCGGCAAAGCGCATCTGCCTATCCAAGCGTACGTGTTTGTAGTAGGTATTACGCTCAAACTTACCGGAGCAGACCTTTACAAAGGCAATGCTGCTGCGGTGGTTGGGGTCCATATTGGCGTGTATTTTAAACACAAACCCCGTAAAGGCTTCCTCTTGGGGTTGCACCAAGCGTTCCTCGCTTTGGGTAGGGCGGGGAGCCGGGGCTATCTGCACAAAGCAGTCTAAGAGCTCCTGCACTCCGAATGTATTGAGTGCGGAGCCGAAGAAGACCGGGGCTTGCTTGCCTTGCAGATAGGCCTCCCGGTCAAAGGTGGGGTACACGCCGTGAATCAGCTCCGCGTCGTCCTGCAGTTTCTGCAGATTGGCCATTCCTATCAGGTCCTCTAAGCGGTTATCCTGCAGGTTGGCAATCTCTATTACGTCTTGGGCCACGCGCTGCTTATCGGCCTTAAAGAGATTGAGCTTACCCTCAAAGAGGTTGTACACGCCGGCAAACCGCTCGCCCATGCCTATAGGCCAAGCCATAGGGCAGACGCTGATTTGCAGTTCGCCCTCCACCTCATCTATTACGTCAAACGGGTCTCGGCCTTCGCGGTCCAGCTTATTGATAAATACTATTACGGGGGTATGCCGCATGCGGCATACTTCCATAAGGCGGCGGGTCTGTTTCTCTACGCCCTTAGCATTATCTATAACTATAATAACGCTGTCTACTGCCGTGAGGGTACGGAAGGTGTCTTCGGCAAAGTCCTCGTGGCCGGGCGTGTCTAAGATATTAATCTTATAATCCTTATAATTGAACCCCATCACGGAGGTAGCCACCGATATGCCGCGCTGACGCTCTATCTCCATCCAGTCACTGGTAGCGGTTTTCTTTATTTTATTGCTTTTTACGGCTCCGGCCACGTGAATAGCCCCTCCGTAGAGGAGGAGTTTCTCCGTGAGGGTAGTTTTACCGGCATCCGGGTGGGAGATGATGGCAAAGGTACGGCGTTTGGCTATCTCTTCGTTCAATTGTTTGCTCATAGGGAATCTGCTTAAGGAGAAAGGGGGCTGATAGGAAAGCCCATTCCGACTGCAAAGGTACAAACTCTTGCGCTAATAGCCGCTATCTTGGTCTCTTAGGTAAGACTATTTCCCCGCCTGCAGAAAAAATCAGTATCCGCACACCTAAATAGGTTAGCACCGGTATTAGCCTTACATACCCCCGTTACCCAATCCGCTTTTAGAGTAGGCGGAAAGTGTTACCCCAAATAGGCGCAGCGTTAGATCCGCACCTAATGATCTTTAGATCCGCACCTAATGATCTTTAGATCCGGATCTAATGCTCTTTTGGTCCGGATCTAATTTTTCCTTTCTTCCCCCCTACCCTAAGTCAACAGCGGGGGGGGAAACAAGATGAGCAGGCGGCACATTAACCTGCTTTGCCAAAGTAAAAAAACGGCCGCAAACAGGGTAAATCTTCCCCGGCAAGAGAAGTTTATAGTAAAAACCAACTGCCGTATGAATATTTTTGTGTACCTTTAGGGGAGATACCTGCACCCCCGGCTTTGGGAGTAGTTACGGAACACTCAAAGCGGGGAGGGGGAGAATGGCTTGATCTATATCAAACAAAGAATCAGAGAATACGTATGAGTTACTTGAGGTATGACCGCACCACCCTTTCTAACCTAACCGAGTCGCTTAAGCTGGAGCATATTCGCACCAATCGCTTGGGGGGCTTCAGTTGCTCTACCTTAGTGGGGTGCAATACGCGCAAATACCACGGGCTGTTGGTGGTGCCCCTGCCCCGGGTGAGCCCCGGCAAGCATGTCTTGCTCTCCTCTTTAGACGCCACCTTAGTGCAACACAATACGCCTTTTAACCTATCCGTGCACCTTTACAAAGACGGCACCGTGTACCCCAACGGGCAAAAGTACAACCGCGAGTTCAGCATCGAGGCGGTGCCCCGTACGCTGTACCGAGTGGGGGGCATGATTATGGAGCGGGAGTCGGTCTTCTGCCACTATACCAATAGGCTGATTCTAAAGTACACCCTTTTGGAGGCGCACAGTGCCACCACCTTGCAACTACGGCCCCTGCCCGCCTTTAGAGAGGTGCAAAGCCTCACGTACGAAAACTCGGCTATCCGTAAAGCCGTACGCAGCGTAGCCGGGGGGATAGCCCTCTCGCTCTATGACCCCTATCCCGAGCTGTACATACAAATAAGCCAAGGCGCAGAGTTTATAACGGATGGCTACTGGTACAAAAACCTTTTCTATCCCAAAGAAGAGGTGCGGGGCTATCCGGCTACGGAAGACCTTTTCTCCCCCGGCTACTTTACCCTGCCCTTAGAGAAGGATAAGCCCGTTTACGTGAGTGTCTCCTTAAGTGAAGAAGAGCCCGAAAGCTTAGAGCGTCTCTTTGCGGCGGAGCTCAAACACCGCACTCCGCGAGACTCATTTGAAGCCTGCCTTAGGCATGCCGCCCGGCAGTTTTACTTCACCCCGGAGGCCGAGCGATACTACCTACTCTCGGGCTATCCGTGGTTCGGCGTACGGGCGCGCGATCAGCTCATAGCCCTACCGGGATGCACCGTGAGCGCCGGCCTGAGCGGTATGTTTCACCGCTTCTACCGCTCCTTTGCCCCCGTCATCAAGGCTTTTATGCGCCAAGAATCCCTGCCGTATGTACAAGGCTTGGCGGACCCCGACGTGGCACTCTGGGCCGTGCGCGCCCTACAACTCTACCTCAAAGAGTTTCCGCAAGATAAAAACCGAAACGAATACGCCGCGTTTGTAAAACTGGTGGTACAATACTACAAACGCAACCGGCACCCGCACATTAGGGTGATGGACAACGGACTGCTTTACGCCCGCAGCAACGGCGAACCCCTTACTTGGATGGACGCCAAAGAGAACGGAAAAGCCGTTATCCCGCGCCGCGGATACATAGTGGAGGTGAATGCCCTCTGGTACAACGCTCTCTGCTTTTACCGTGCGCTCCTATCTGAGGAAGAAACCCCGCCCGGACAACCCGCAACAGCGCCCCCTGAGCTGCGCAATACAAACGCCCTCCCCGGCCCGTCAGATCCCAACGGCACGGCGAACGAGCTTAAGGAGTTAAACGCCGAGCTACTGCGCATAGAAGCCTCCTTCCGCAACGTATTCATGAACGAACACGGCTATCTGTTTGACTACGTAGACTCATTTGCCCCACGCGATTACAGCGTGCGCCCCAATATGCTCTGGGCGGTAGCACTCCCCTACTCTCCCCTTACCCGAAGCGAACAACGAGCCATTTTAGACATCGTAACCCGCGAGCTGCTCACCCCTAAGGGTCTGCGTACCCTCAGCCCCAGAAGCGAGGGGTACCAAAGCCGGTGCAACGGCCTGCAACAAGCACGCGAGCACGCTTACTACAACGGCTCCGCTTGGCCTTACCTGCTGGGGGCTTACGTAGACGCATACCTTAAAATAAACGGCCAAAGCGGAGTGGCCTTCTTAGAAAAACTACTCATAGGCATGCAAGAAGAGGTACACATACACGGCATCTCTACCATCAGCGAGTTATACGACGGCAATCCCCCTTATGAAAGCCACGGGGCCATCTCCTTTGCCATGAGTGTGGGTGAGATATTGCGGGCATTGCAAACCTTGAGCCGTGCCAAAGAGAAAGCCGATTTTAAGGCAGCAGATTACCTTTACTACCGACACGAACTATGAAGGCATTAATGTACGGGTGGGAGTTTCCCCCTCATATCTCCGGAGGATTGGGAACGGCAAGTTACGGCTTAACCAAAGGTATGCTCTCCCACCGGCAAGACTTAGAAATAACCTTTGTGGTACCTAAACTCTACGGAGACGAGCAACCCGGCGCGTTGCGCCTATTGAGTGCTTCACACACGCCCATAGTGCACTATGACCTGCCCGATGAAGAGCTCCGCCGCACCCTGCCCAACGAAGCGGCTCTACAGTGGTACCGAACGGCACAAGCACATCTGTACGCCGACTTCCGCTACCGCCATACCGACCCCCTGGGTTGCCTACCCTTTGCAGGCGGATATCCCCCTAACCTCATGGAGGAGATCAATAACTACTCCCTCATCGCCGGAGTGGTGGCCAGAGCCGAAACCTTCGACGTAATCCACTCCCACGACTGGCTCACCTATCCCGCCGGCATTCACACCAAAACGGTCTCCGGCAAACCTCTGGTGGTGCACGTGCATGCCACCGACTTTGATCGCAGCCGCGGCAACGTTAATCCGCAGGTATACAAGATAGAAAAGGAGGGCATGGACTATGCCGATGCCATTATTACCGTGAGCGAACTCACCCGCCAAACCGTTATAAACAAATACCACCAGCCCCCGCATAAGGTGCATACCGTACACAACGCCGTAGAGCCCTTAGCCCCAGAGCTATTAGCCCTTCAAGACAAACGCGGCGTGCCGGACAAAGTGGTAACCTTCCTGGGCCGTATAACCATGCAAAAAGGACCGGAATACTTTGTAGAAGTGGCCGCCAAGGTGCTCCGCTACACCTCAAACGTGCGCTTTGTAATGGCCGGAAGCGGCGATATGATGGAGCAGATGATAGACCTGGTGGCACGCAAACAGATAGCCGATAGGTTTCACTTTACCGGTTTTATGCGCGGCAAAGAGGTCTACGAAGTGTTTAAGTCCTCAGACGTATACATGATGCCCTCCATCTCCGAGCCGTTTGGCATCTCTCCGCTGGAGGCCATGCAATGCGGCGTGCCCTGTATCATCTCTAAGCAGTCCGGCTGTGCCGAAATCCTTCACTACGCCATTAAGACCGATTACTGGGACGTAGACGCCATGGCCGACGCCGTCTACTCCTTAGTCTCCTACCCCCAACTACATCAATACCTCAGCCAAAAAGGTCTGGAGGAGGTGAATAATATTAAATGGAGCAGCGTGGGCGAGCGGGTGCGCACCATCTACAACCAAGTATGCGGCCTATAACCCCCACCACCCTCCCATACCACTTCTTTTGCTAATCCTACCCACAATGAAAAAGATAACCCTCACCTTTCTGCTGCACCAACCCTATCGCCTTAAACGGTATCGCTTCTTTGATATAGGTACCGATCATTATTATTATGACGACTTCACCAACGAAGAAGTGCTCAGACGTGTGGCCGCTCAAAGCTACTTCCCCGCACTGAAAATGCTGCACGACCTATTAAAAGAGGAGCCCCGATTCAGCTTTGCCCTCTCGGTATCCGGCACCGTACTGGATCAACTGGAGGTCTATGCCCCGGAGGTGGTACACCTATTGCGTCAGATGGCCCAAACCAACCGGGTGGAGTTTCTGGCCGAGCCCTTGGCGCACTCTGCCGTATCCCTGTACGACCCCGAAGAGTTTGCCAACCAACTGCGCATGCACTCCCTCAAAATAGAAGGGCTATTCGGGCAAAAGCCGCAAGTGGTGTGCAACACCGAGCTGCTCTACAACGACGAAATAGCAGCCCTCTTAGAAGAAAAGGGCTTCAAAGGCATATTTACCGAGCCCGCTAAGCACATCATGGGTTGGAAGAGCGGACGCTATTGCTACACCACCCCCTCCGGTAACGCCACGCTGCTGCTCAGAGACGGCTTCCTTTGCGATACCATTGAGGGCAACTTCGGTCGCTACAGCTGGGAGCAATACCCCTACACTGCCGACAAACTCTTTGATACACTGTCCCACGAGGTGCCCCAAGACGGTGTAGCCAACCTGATGTTTAACTTAGAAGTTATGGGCACCATTTGGGCGCGGGAAACCGGTATATTTGACTTCTTCCGCGCCTTCCCGGCCTTGGCAGCAGCTCAAGACTTAGCCTTTGTAACCCCCTCTCAAGCCATACAAATACTTCCTAAAAAGGGCGCATTAGAGGTTCTCTTCCCCATCAGTAAGTTCGGCGAAGAGAAGAGTGCCGCTATGTGGACGGGCAACGTACTACAGCAAAGCGCTATAGATAAGCTAAAAGAGTGGGGTCCCCGCATTCGCCTCTCCGGCGATTTGCGCTTGTTACAGGACTGGATCTATCTGCAAAGCATAGACCACCTATTTTATATGAGTACCCTGCGCGGCGGCGCCGGCTCCTTCTCGCCTTTCGCTACCCCCTACTTGGCTTTTAGCAACTATATGAATATCCTGAGCGACTTCTTTCTGCGCGTAGAGGCCGAGTTTCCCTCTACCATCGAAAACGAAGAGCTCAAGGCTCTGGTAGAAACCATCCGCAACCAAGACGAAGTGATTGCTCATCTACAAGACGAGCTGAGACTGAAACAGTAAAAAGAAAGACATTATATACGTAAAAATATTGTACCTTTGCAGAACCGTTTGCCGGCACTACCCTCATTAGGATAACCCCTCCCCGGCAAATGCTGCCTCAAAAAGAGAAAAAGACTGAATACTATGATACAAATCACCTTGCCCGACGGCTCCGCTAAAGAGATAACTCCCGGTACCACCCCATTACAGGTAGCCGAGAATATCAGCCCCCGGCTGGCCGCCGAAGTATTGGCCGCCGAAGTGAACGGAAAACTGGTAGACCTCAATACTCCTATCCAAGAAAACAGCACCCTTAAGCTCCTTAAGTGGGAAGACGAGGGCGGAAAACACGCCTTCTGGCACACCTCTGCGCACCTCTTAGCTGAAGCCCTTCAAGAGCTCTACCCGGGCATACAATTCGGCATCGGCCCCGCCATTGAAAACGGTTTCTACTACGACGTAGACAACGGGGATACGCCTATCAAGGAATCCGATCTCCCCGCCGTTGAGGCCAAGATGATAGAGCTGGCAGCCCGTAAAAGCGAGTTACAACGCCGCTCTATCTCTAAGGAAGATGCCTTAAAGAAGTTCGCCTCCGAAGGGCAAGAGTACAAAGTAGAGCTTATAACCGACCTGCAAGACGGCACCATTACCACCTACACCCAAGGCAATTTTACCGATCTATGCCGCGGCCCGCACCTGACATCCGTAGCACCCATCAAAGCCGTCAAGCTGCTCAGCGTGGCCGGTGCCTATTGGCGCGGAGATGAGACCCGTCATCAGCTCACCCGCATCTACGGAATTACATTTCCTAAGAAGAAGATGTTAGAGGAGTACCTCACCCTGCTGGAAGAAGCCAAGAAGCGCGATCACAGAAAGGTAGGTAAAGAACTGGAGCTGTTTGCCTTCTCACAAAAGGTAGGTCAGGGGCTACCGCTGTGGCTCCCTCGCGGCACCCAGCTGCGTCTGCGCTTGGAAGACTTCCTGAAGAAGATACAAAAACGCTACGGATACCAACAGGTGATGACCCCTCACATAGGAAACATTGAGCTATACCGCACTTCCGGCCACTTGGCTAAGTACGGAGCAGACTCTTTCAGACCTATAAAAACACCTCAAGAGGGAGAGGAGTTCATGCTCAAACCCATGAACTGCCCCCACCACTGCGAGATTTACCGCACCAAACCGCACTCCTACAAAGATCTGCCCGTACGCTTGGCCGAGTTCGGCACCGTGTACCGTTACGAACAAAGCGGTGAACTCCACGGTCTGACCCGCGTACGCGGATTTACGCAGGATGACGCGCACCTCTTCTGCCGCCCCGATCAGCTCAAAGATGAGTTCATGAAAGTAATGGACATCATATTCATTATCTTTAAGGCACTGGACTTCCAAAACTTTGAAGCGCAGATCTCCCTGCGCGACCCCAACAACAAGGAAAAATACATCGGTACAGATGAAAACTGGGAACGCGCAGAATCTGCTATCGTAGAGGCATGCAAAGAGAAAGGCCTGCCCGCTAAAGTAGAGTACGGAGAGGCTGCTTTCTATGGTCCCAAGCTGGACTTTATGGTGCGCGATGCCATAGGACGCAAATGGCAATTGGGTACCATACAGGTAGACTATAACCTGCCCGAGCGTTTCGACTTGGAATACGTAGGCGAAGACAACCAACGCCATCGCCCCGTAATGATACACCGTGCGCCCTTCGGATCCATGGAAAGATTCGTGGCACTCCTCATTGAGCACACCGGCGGCAACTTCCCGCTCTGGCTGGCGCCGGATCAGGTAGTGGTATTGCCCATCTCAGAGAAGTACAACAGCTACGCCCGTCACGTGGCCGATACCTTGGCGCAAGAAGATATAAGCGCCCAAGTGGACGACCGTGACGAGAAAATCAATAGAAAGATTCGCGACAACGAGATGAAACACATCCCCTATCTTCTCATTGTGGGCGAAAAAGAGGAGCAGGCTCAGGAAGTATCCGTAAGAAAAAGGGGCCAAGGCGTGCTCGGTTCCGTAAAATTAGTTACCTTTGCACAAAATATAGTAGACGAGATTAACCGACAAAAGGATTATCCCGCCCAAGAGTAAGCAACTTGTGTGGCGGTTCTTGTTGGTCGTCAAAGGAGTAAAATACACTCTGACGGCCGAGGAGGCTCCTTCCGTACAGAACCTTCGCTGCGAAGGGCAGGGTGTACTTTGCGCCTATATCGGTAAGTTTGCCCCCTTAAATACTTTGCGCCCATACCGGTAGTTTGCTACCTTAAATACGATAACTTGTACAATTAAATAGTACTGAATGGCAGACAGAAATAGCTCCCAAAGGAGAAAAGAGGAACATCCACACCGCATCAACGGCGAGATTACCGCTCGCGAGGTGCGCTTGGTGGGAGACAATGTAGAGCAGGGCGTGTACAAACTAGCCAATGCAATGCACATAGCCGATAGGTTAGGCTTAGATTTAGTGGAAATAGCCGCCGCGGCCGACCCTCCCGTTTGCCGAGTAATCGACTACCAGAAGTTTCTTTACCAACAAAAGAAGAAGCAGAAGGAGATTAAGGCTAAAGCTACCAAAGTGGTCATTAAAGAGATCCGATTCGGTCCCCAGACAGATGACCACGATTACGACTTTAAGCTCAAACACGCCAAAGGCTTCTTGGCCGACGGCGCAAAGGTAAAGGCTTACGTCTTCTTTCGCGGACGCTCCATACTCTTTAAGGAGCAGGGCGAGGTGCTTTTGCTCCGTTTTGCCAATGACCTAGAGGAGCTGGCCAAGGTAGAGCAGATGCCGCTCTTGGAGGGCAAGCGCATGATTATGATGCTGGCGCCCAAGGGCAACAAGCAAGCCGGCGGCAAGAAAAGCGAAAAAGCTACTCCTCCCGCACAAGACGCGCAAGACACTCCGGCTGAGTAGTCCGGTAGGCCGGCTCCCTGAAGTAGCCAAAAAGCGCCATAAAGCAGCAAGAAGTACAAAGGCGTACAAACTTTTAGGCGAAGTGCCGCTGAGCTTGAGCAGCAGAAACCTCTCGGCTTAAACTACAAAGACGCCGGGTTGAGACGAGACAGCCGACCAAGCTTAAGCAAAGTGCCGCTGAGCCTGAGCTTCGGAAACCTATCGGCCTAAGCTGCGCAGAGGCTGAGCTGATGCGAGACAGCCGACCAAGCTTAAGCAAAGTGCCGCTGAGCCTGAGCTTCGGAAACC
>R16__coassemble_1284_pt1 | contig 17111 bp, 10 predicted proteins | sample R16__metabat2_low_PE_011 | metagenome-assembled genome bin R16
ATTTGTGTATAAGAGACTGGCTCAGTTAGTTGGGGGTGCTCCGCTTGAAGCGGGGGAGGGGAGGATGAAAATTTGATCCGCATCTAAGCAAAATTTGATCCGCATCTAAGGATCATTTGATCCGGACCTAAGGATCATTTGATCCGGACCTAAAGATCTTTTGATCCGGATCTAAATATCATTTGGTCCGGCCGAAATTTTACTTCGTATCGGCTCCTATTTCTTGTCTCTTTTGGGGGAGATTTATTTTTTCAGAAACCCGGCCGTAACACACCTTCATAAGTAAGGGATGCTCCGGCCGGGTTTGTTTATGATATCAAATTGCTGTTATTTAATGAACGAGCCGGTCTTCGTTTTGGAGGTCCGGCACGGCAACGGCGGGGGTGTCGTCGGAGAACTCCTCCTCCACGCTGCCGCGCAGTTGTTCCTTCTTACGGCGTTCATACTCAGCCCGTGTTTCTACGCCTTTAGGCTTAAAGAGACCGGTACCGGAGGGGATGAGTCGGCCGCAGATAACGTTTTCCTTGATGCCTTCTAAGTTGTCCACCTTGGCGTGTATGGCGGCGTCAGTGAGGGCACGGGTTGTTTCCTGGAAGGAAGCGGAGGAGATGAAGCTCTTAGTGTTCATGGCCGCTCTACTGATACCGCGCAGGATCTGCTTGGCCGTAGCGGGGCGGGCGTCTCGGGCTATAACGGGTTTGAGGTCTTGTCGGGTGAGGGAGGCGTTCTCTTCGCGCAGTTTGCGCTCAGAAACCACCTGGCCGGCATGCAGCACCTGAGACTCGCCGGCGTCCAGCACAATCTTCATGCCCCAGATCTTCTTGTTGGCCTCGTGCAAGTCCAGCTTGTCTACCACGTCGTTCTCCAAGAAGAGGGTATCGCCGGGGTCCTGTACCTGCACCTGCAGCATCATTTGGTGCACAATCACCTCAAAGTGCTTGTCGTTAATCTTAACGCCCTGCATACGGTACACATCCTGCACGCCGTTTACGATATACTCCTGTACGGCCGTGGGGCCCAAAACGTCTAAGATGGTGTAGGGCGATACGTCGCCGTCGGAGAGGGGGTCTCCGGCACGCACGTCGTCTCCGTCCTGAACCAGCAACCGACGGGAGATATTCACCAGATACTTGCGCACGAGCCCCAGCGGAGAGGTAACGATCACCTCGCGGTTGTTTCTCTTGATGCCGCCTAAGGAAACCGTACCGTCTATCTCGGAAACGATAGCGGCATTCACCGGGTTTCGCGCCTCAAAGAGCTCGGCCACACGGGGCAGACCTCCGGTAATGTCGCCTACGCCGCCGGCTAAGCGGGGTATGCGGAAGAGGACATCGCCCTTGGCCACGGCATCGCCCTCGCTCTTTCTCACTTGGGCGTCGGTAGCCAAGTTATAAGCGTGCACTACATTGCCTTGGGCATCCAGTATCTGCAGGGTGGGCACCAGTCTCTCGGAGCGGGATTCCTTGGTATCAATCACCACAAACTCCGATACATTGGCACCGGTGTTGTGCTCGGCTTTGTAGGTTTTGCCCTCAATAAAGTCCTCAAAGTGCACCGTACCGTCGAACTCAGAGATACCGATGATGTTGTTGGGGTCCCAAGTCATGATTACGTCTCCGGCTTTGACCGGGTCGCCCGATTGTACAAAGAGCTTAGCACCGGAGGCTATGGGACGGCGGGAGAGGATCTTTCCGTTCTCGGGGTCCTCTACCTGCACGGAGGCCTTGTTCCCTACCACTATGTGCTCCTCGGTTTCCACGCCCATGGCGTCTTTGCTCTTCTTGGTAACCATACGCAGGTCTTCTATGCGTACAATACCGTTGGCCTTGGCCTTGTAGGTGTTGTCTGTGCTGGCACCGCCGGCCACACCGCCCTGGTGGAAGGTACGAAGGGTAAGCTGTGTACCGGGCTCGCCTATAGACTGCGCCGCAATAATTCCCACGGCTTCGCCTCGCTGTACGGGCTGGTTGGTAGCCAAGTTTCGGCCGTAACACTTAGCGCACACGCCGTGCTTGGCCTCGCAGGTGAGTACGGAGCGTATCTCCACCTCCATAATCCCGGCGTTGTCTATACGGGCGGCCATTTCGTCGGATATCTCCTCGCCGGCACGTACAATTACCTCGTGTGTTTCCGAGTTGGGGTCTATGATATCATCTGCCGAAACGCGGCCGGCGATGCGCTCCTTTAAGGGAGAGACCACCTCGTCGTTACGAATCACCGCCCGTACCATGATGCCGCGCAGGGTGCCGCAATCATGCTCCGTAATGGTCACGCCTTGAGACACGTCTACCAGCCTACGGGTCAAGTACCCGGCGTCGGCGGTCTTAAGCGCGGTATCGGCCAAACCCTTACGGGCACCGTGGCAGGAGAGGAAGTACTCCTGCACGGAGAGGCCTTCCTTAAAGTTGGCCAAGATGGGGTTCTCTATGGTTTGCGGGCCGGTAACGCCGCTCTTTTGGGGCTTAGCCATCAAGCCACGCATTCCGGCCAACTGACGGATCTGCTCCTCGCTACCGCGGGCGCCGGAGTCCATCATCATGTAGATACTGTTAAAGCCGTCTTTGTCTTGCTTGAGGGTTTTCACCACGTCCATCTTAAGCAGCTGGGTGCGCTTGGTCCACTCCTCAATAGAGAGGTTGTAACGCTCAATGGAGCCCAATAGACCTTGGGCGTTGGCTGCCTGCCACTCGGAGACGATCTTGTTTCCCTCCTCGATAATCTGCTTCTTAGACTCGGGGATGATTACGTCGTCTAAGTTAAAGGAGAGGCCTCCTTCAAAGGCCATACGGTATCCCAGAGCCTTTATGTTGTCTAGGAAGGTAACGGTCTCGGCCATGCCGCAGATGCGTATCACCTCGCTAATAATCTTACCTATGGCCTTCTTGCCCCACACGAGGTCTTGGTATCCCACCTCGTTGGGGACGTAATTATTGGCAATAATGCGGCCCACGGTGGTTTGGATTCGCTCAAAGTGGGGGGTGGGGTTGGCTTCCGTGATAACGTTCTCTATGCCCACTTCAATGGGGGAGTGGATGTCCAGCTTGCCGGAGTGGTAAGCGATGAGTGCTTCCTTGGCATTGGCGCAGCGCAGACCCTCGCCTTTAAGGCCGTGTCTGACCTTGGTAATATAGTACAGGCCCAGCACCATATCTTGGGAAGGCACGGTAATAGGGGCGCCGTTGGCGGGGTTGAGGATGTTGTGGGTGGAGAGCATGAGCAGCTGGGCCTCCAGAATGGCGTCGTTGCTCAGGGGGAGGTGCACGGCCATCTGGTCGCCGTCAAAGTCGGCGTTGAAGGCAGTACAAGCCAAGGGGGGCAGCTGGATGGCTTTACCCTCAATCATCTTGGGTTGAAAGGCCTGGATACTGAGTCGGTGCAGGGTAGGTGCACGGTTCAGCAGCACGGGGTGCCCCTTCATGGTGTTCTCCAGAATGTCCCATATCATGGGGTCCCGGCGGTCTACTATTCGCTTAGCGGTTTTAGTAGTCTTAACGATACCCCGCTCCAACAGACGTCTTATGATAAACGGTTTATAGAGTTCGGCAGCCATATGTTTAGGCAGACCGCACTCGTGCATCTTGAGTTCGGGGCCGACCACGATTACGCTTCGGGCGGAGTAGTCTACGCGCTTACCCAGCATGTTTTGGCGGAAGCGGCCGCTTTTACCCTTTAGGTTATCGGAGAGGGACTTGAGCGGACGGTTTGTGTCGCTGCTTTTGGTGGCGGTAGTTTTGCGGGTGTTGTCTATGAGGTTGTCTACGGCCTCCTGCAACATACGTTTTTCCGCCCGAATAATCACCTCGGGCACGTTGTTGAGCTTGATTTGTTCCTTGAGGCGGTTATTTCTGATGATTACTCTGCGGTAGAGTTCGTTTATATCGCTGGTGGCGAACCGGCCTCCGTCTAAGGCCACCAAGGGGCGCAGATCGGGGGGAATAACGGGCAATATCTTCAGTACCATCCACTCCGGGCGGTTGATACCTTTGGCCACGGCAATACGGAAGGGCTCCACCACTTGGAGGCGCTTGAGGGCGTCGTTTCGGCGTTGTTGGGAGGTTTCTGTATTGGCCTTATTGCGCAGGTCATAGGCCAGGGTATCTAAGTCTAAGTTCTTTAACATAGAATAGATAGCCTCGCCGCCTTGGCTGATGATAACCTTTTGGGGGTCGGAGTCGGGCAGTTTGCTGTTTCCGGGGAGTTCTTTTTCGATGCGGGCCACCCAGTAGTCGTATTCATCGGGCTCCATTAACTGGGCTTTCTCCAGATCGCTCTCTAAGGCGCCGGGTTGGAGCACAATGTAGAGGTCGTAAGAGATCAGCCTATCCAGTTGTTTGGCCGGGATGCCCAGCAGGGCGGATATCTTATTGGGGTTAGAGCGTACGTACCACACGTGTACGATGGGCGTAGCGAGCTCTATGTGCCCCATTCGCTCGCGGCGCACTTTTTTCTCCGTTACCTCTACGCCGCAACGGTCGCACACAGTGCCGCGGTAACGGATGCGTTTGTACTTACCGCAGTTGCACTCATAGTCCTTTACGGGGCCGAAGATACATTCACAGAAGAGGCCGTCTTTCTCCGGCTTATAGGTTCTGTAATTGATTGTCTCAGGCTTTGAGACCTCTCCTCTTGAGTTTGCCAAGATTTCCTCCGGGGAGGCCAGAGAAAGGGTCATCTTAGAGAAGTTGGTCTTTACTTTAGTATCGGTCTTGAAAGCCATATCTTTATAGGTTCAATAGTCCTGTTATTGTTTATTTGTAGTAGACACGCTGTAGAAGCCATGCCCTAAGGGGTAGAAGTTGATGCCCATCACCGCGCCGGCAGGCTGCATAGAGGGCGAAATTAGTGCCGGATCTAATTTTGCTTAATGCCGGATCTAATTTTGCTTAGATCCGGATCTAATTTTGCTTAATGCCGGATCTAATTTTGCTTAGAGGCGGACCTAATTTGGGCAACTGCTCCGCCGCGTCTAAGCCCTGCCGGAGGCGAGGGCTGTTTTGCGGCAAGGGGGGTTATTTATCGTCTAAGGTAACCTTGAGTCCCAAGCCCTTAAGCTCGTGGAGCAACACGTTTAGGGATTCCGGGATACCGGGAGTGGGCATGGGCTCACCCTTAACGATAGCTTCGTACGTTTTGGCACGACCGGTTACGTCGTCGGACTTAACGGTGAGCATCTCCTGCAGGATGTGGGCGGCGCCGAAGGCCTCCAGTGCCCACACCTCCATCTCTCCGAAGCGCTGACCGCCGAAGTTGGCTTTACCGCCGAGCGGTTGCTGCGTAATTAGGGAGTACGGGCCTATGGAGCGGGCGTGCATCTTGTCGTCTACCATGTGTCCCAACTTTAAGAAGTAGGTTACGCCTACGGTAGCGGGTTGGTCAAAGTACTCGCCGGAGCCGCCGTCTCGCAGATAGGTCTTGCCGTTGTGTCCCACGCCGGAGGGGCGCCCGGAGGCCTGCTCCTGCGCCAGCACTTGATCCATTAACTCGTGAATATCATCCAAGGAAGCCCCGTCAAAGATGGGCGTGGCAAACTTCTTGCCCAATCTGCTGCCTACCCAACCCAGTACGGCCTCAAAGATTTGACCGATGTTCATGCGGGAAGGCACGCCCAACGGGTTCAGACATACGTCTACGGGGGTACCGTCTTCCAAGAAGGGCATATCCTCACGGCGCACAATCTTAGAGACGATGCCCTTGTTGCCGTGTCGGCCGGCCATCTTGTCGCCCACCTGGATCTTACGCTTTTGCGCAATATACACCTTGGCCAACTGCAGGACGCCGGTGGGCAGGTCGTCTCCGTTGCGATCTATATTCTTTTTGCGCTCGGCCACGGTTCTGCACTCGCGTATCTTGGCAATGTAGTTGATGATGGTACGCTCAATGAGGCGGTTGGTGTGCTCGTCTTCGGTCCAGCCTTGCAGGTTAATGTTCTCGTACGAGAGGCTTTGGAGTGCCTCTTTGGTGAACTTGCCGTCGCCGCCCTTGATGAACACAACGCCCATGCTGTCGGTTACGCCTTGGCATTTATGGCCTTTAGTGAGTACAAGGAGCTTCTCTATGAGTCTCTTCTGAAGGTCGTTCACGGCCTTCTCCATCTCCTTATTGATCTTGTTGTCTATGGTTTGCAGCTCTGCCTTGGTGCGCTTGCCTATGTTGCGGGAGTAGAGCTCGGTGTCTACCACCACTCCGTATAGGGAGGGGGTGGCTTTCAGGGAGGCGTCCTTTACGTCGCCGGCTTTATCGCCGAAAATGGCACGGAGCAGCTTCTCCTCGGGAGTGGGGTCGCTCTCCCCTTTGGGGGTGATCTTACCGATAAGTATGTCGCCGGGCTTGATGTGCGCCCCTACCCGTACGATGCCCCTGTCGTCTAAGTTGCGCGTAGCATCCTCGTTTACGTTGGGGATATCGCCGGTCAGCTCCTCGTTGCCGCGCTTGGTTTCGCGCACCTCTAAGCTGTATTCATCTACGTGTACCGAGGTGTAGATATCTTCCTGCACCAAACGCTCGTTCAGGACCACGGCATCCTCGTAGTTATAGCCTTTCCAAGGCATATAGGCCACCAGAATGTTACGGCCCAAGGCTAATTCGCCGCCGGCGGTGGCGTATCCCTCGGTGAGCACTTGGTCTTTTTCTACCTTCTGGCCTATCTTGCAGATGGGGCGCAGGTCTATAGTGGTAGATTGGTTGGTTTTTCTGAACTTGGGAAGGTGGTAGGTTACCTCGTCGGAGTCAAAGGACGTCAACCTATCCTCCTCGCTACGGTTGTATTGCACCTTAATGGTGGTGGCATCTACGTAGGTAACCACCCCTGCATCCGCTGCCATGATCTGCATGCGAGAGTCTAACACCACTTGGTGCTCAATGCCGGTACCCACGATAGGAGCCTGCGGCCGCAAAAGGGGCACGGCCTGACGCATCATGTTGGATCCCATCAAGGCGCGGTTGGCGTCGTCATGCTCTAAGAAGGGAATAAGCGAAGCGGCGATGGAGGCGATCTGGGAGGGCGATACGTCCATCAGGTTTACTTCCTTGGGCGGAACCACTAAGAAGTCGGCTCCCTGACGGGTTTTAACCTTGTCTTTAACAAACACCCCCTTGTCATCTATCACGGCGTTACCTTGGGCTACCATCAGCTCCTCCTCGTCCTCGGCGGTATAGTAGTTAAGATCCTTCTCGGCAAAGGATACTTTACCGTTCTGCACCTTTCGGTAGGGAGTTTCTATGAAGCCCAATTTGTCTATCTTGGCGTAGACGCTCAGAGAGGAGATCAAACCGATGTTCGGGCCCTCGGGTGTTTCGATAGGACAGAGGCGGCCGTAGTGGGTGTAGTGTACGTCTCGCACCTCAAATCCGGCACGGTCGCGGGTAATACCGCCGGGACCCAAAGCCGAGAGTCTGCGCTTGTGGGTTATCTCGGCCAGCGGGTTAATTTGATCGGTAAACTGAGAGAGCGGGTTGCTTCCGAAGAACTTTTGGGTAATGGAGCCGATAGCCTTGTTGTTTATGATGTCTTGAACCCTAAAGACGTCGCTGGACTCCAGTTTATTCAAGCCGTCTTTAATGCCGCGGGCAAAGCGTGCCATAGCGGCGGAGAACTGGTTATAGAGTTGCTCGCCCACGGTGCGCACACGGCGGTTAGACAGGTGGTCTATGTCATCTACCCCGGCCATGGAGTTGTGCGCGTTGAGTAGATATTTGATTATAGCTATAATATCCTGCTTGGTAAGGGTGCGGATATTGGGGTCTACGTCTAAAGAGAGTCTTTTATTGATACGGAAGCGGCCTACCTCTCCCAGGTCGTAGCGTTTGTCTGAGAAGAAGAGGTTTTGGAAGTGGTCTTTAGCCGCCGATTCATCGGAGGGGTCGGTGCCCTTGAGCAGTCTGTAGATAGCTTTTTGGGCCGATTCCTCGGAGTCTGATGGGTCTTTTTTGAGGGTATTAAAGATGAGGGAGTAGTAGCTACTGTTATTCTCCTCTGTTTGGTCGTCCGCTTTGTGCAGCAGAATGGTTTTAATGCCCTTATCGGCGTACTCCAATATCTTGGCAATATTCTCTTCGGTGAGCTCTGCGTCGGACTCGAGCACCACTTGGGAGCGCGGAGACTCGATCAATTCACCGGTAGCCTCCTCTAACCGACTTTGAATATAGGTATAGCGTACCGGAGCCGCCAATCTGCGCCCGATACACTTATTCAGGTTGGTCTTATTCACCTTCACCTCCTCTGCGATACCAAAGAGATCCACCAAGATGTCTCTGTCGCCGGAGTAGCCCATGGCACGCAGCAGGGCCGTAACGGCAATCTTTTTCTTACGATCTAAATACGCATAGATCATATTGGTGGGGTCGGTACTGAACTCCATCCACGACCCCCTGAAGGGGATGATGCGCGCCGAGTAGGTGGTCATCTTATTGGTTTGCGAAACCTGTGAGCTGAAGAAGACTCCCGGCGAACGGTGAAGCTGCGACACCACTACGCGCTCCGCTCCGTTAATAACAAACGTGCCCGTGGGCGTCATGTAGGGAAAATTGCACAGGAAGACGCTCTGCTCGGAGGCCTTAAAGTCGCTCTGCTCATCATCCACATCCGTGGAGCTCAACTTAAATGTGGCTCGTATCCCCACCTCATAGGTGCGCCCTCTGCGCAGGCACTCCTCTATGGAATAGGCGGGGGGGGTAATGGCATAGTCTATAAACTCCAAGAGATAGTTTTCTTTGGTGTCTTGAACAGGGAAGTTTTCCTTGAATACCTGATACAACCCCTCCTGCTTACGCTCCTCCGGAGTAGTATTCATCTTGAGGAAGTCGGCAAAAGAGCGGAGCTGAACCTCTAAGAAATCGGGATACTTATAAGGATGCTTGATGGAGGAGAAACTGTATCGTGCGTTATGCGTATTTTTAGCCATGGATGTAGTACTGAAGAAATAGAGAAGATGATGCAAGAGGTCTTGAGTGGGACGGCGCAGGTGTTTGGGTCTCTATCGTTTTTTTCGGGGGCAGGCAGCCCGGAGCGTAGGCCCGGGCAAAGTCCCCGAGTGGGTCTTTGGGTCTTTTTCCCCTTGGGCGGAGGAGTTAGCCCCCCCCGGGGTGGAAAGATTATTTTGATCCGGATCTACGGATTATTTGATCCGGGGAAAAATTTCCTTTGATCCGGGGGAAAGGAAATTTTTGTCCGGCACTTTTTTGCTACCGTTTGGGCAGGGGCTGTAAGCCTCACGGAAGTGCCCCTGTATCGGGGGCAAAGCCAATTCGGGCCGGCCGAGGGAATGTGCCGAGGGTTGCCCCTTGAGGCAGAACGGCGGTCGGCAACGTCCTCCCGGTTTTTTCCGGTAGGCAGAGCGCACTTGCTCCCTTTTAATGCAACCGACTGTCTGAGGCACCTTGGGCATAAACCGAAGGATGGGTGCCATCAAACCGGGTGATCGTCCGACATCAAACCGGCGTGAGGAGCAGCTTCAAACCGGTCATCCCGGGATCAAACCGAGCCATCGGCCGAATTAAACCGCAAAGGGGCACCTCTATCATGCCGTGGGCGTTGTCTGCCCGGGAGCACCGGAAGGTAACCCCCTTGTCCGTACCGCCTGATCGACAGAGCCTACTCAGGCGAAGCCCATGCCGAGCGTTTTATTGCCTGTGCTCTGCGCCGGAAGCGTGCGGAGCAGCCTGCTAGGCGAAGCCCATGCCGAGCGTTTTATTGCCTTTGCTCTGCGCCGGAAGCGTGCCCCCGACACCCTACTCAAGGGTAGCCGGCGAAGCGGAAAAAGCGTGCACCGGGTGCGGACGATTTAAGATGCAAAATGGCTAAGAACCCCCTTGGGAGGGAGTCCTTAACCATGGGAACCTGATGTTACCTATTCAGGTCCGTAGAAGTAATTACTTAAGTTCTACTTCTGCACCGGCCTCTTCAAGAGCGGCCTTCAAGGCATCGGCGGTAGCCTTGTCTACGCCCTCCTTAATGGTAGCGGGAGCAGCGTCTACAAGATCCTTAGCCTCCTTTAAGCCTAAGCCGGCGTGCTCCTTAACGGCCTTCACAACGGCCAGCTTCTGAGCGCCGAAGCTCTTGAGGATTACGTCAAAGGAGGTCTTCTCCTCGGCAGCAGCAGCAGCCTCTCCGGCGGGAGCAGCAGCTACGGCTACGGCAGCAGCAGCGGGTTCTATGCCATACTCATCCTTGAGGATGTTCTTCAGTTCGCTTACCTCTTTTACAGTCAGATTTACGAGTTGTTCTGCGATTGCTTTGATATCAGCCATATCTGTAGTTGATTTAATTATTTGCGTTTAAGATTGTGTAGATTGGTAATAGGTGTGTAGGGAGTAGGTTATCTCTTCTCTAAGGTGTCTAAGACGCCGTGAATGGTTTGGGCGCCGGAGTCTAAAGAGGAGAGTACGTTCATCACGGGAGCTTCCAAGAGTGCAATTACGTCGGCAATCAACTCTTCCTTGCTCTTGATGTTTACCAGTTCGTCTAACTTATCGGCACCCAGGTATACGCTTTCCTGTACGTAGGCAGCCTTAAGGGCGGGCTTCTCTACGTCTTTCTCTTTCTTGCGGAATTCCTTGATAACCTTGGCGGGCACGTTGGCCGTCTGTGAAAACATAACAGCCGTGTTGCCCTTGAGTGCATCGTAGAGCTCGGAGTAACCGGCTCCGTCAGACTCACTCAGAGCCTTGCGCAGCAGCGTGTTCTTTACCACTACCAGCTTAACCCCGTTCTTGAAGCAAGCCAAACGCAGTTTGCCGGTGAGCTCGGCGTTCAGCGCCTCGATGTCTGTGAGGTAAAAGTTGGGATACTCTGCTATGTATGATTTGAGTTGCTCCATTACTGAAGCTTTATCTTCCTTTCTCATGGTCTTACAATTGTTTTTAGGGGTGGGGATTACTCAATGGACTTGGGGTCTACTTTTATTCCCGCACTCATTGTACTGGAGAGGAAGAGGCTCTTGAGGTAGGTACCCTTGGCAGAGCTGGGTTTAAGTTTGATCACGGTGTTTACAAACTCCTTGGCGTTGTCATAGATCTTCTGGGCGTCAAAGGAAACCTTACCCACGGAAGCGTGGATAATGCCGCTCTTATCTACCTTAAAGTCTATTTTACCGGACTTCACCTCCTTGATGGCAGCGCCGATCTCGTTGGTTACCGTACCGCTCTTGGGGTTCGGCATCAGGCCGCGGGGACCTAAGATTCTACCCAAAGCTCCCACCTTGCCCATTACGGAGGGCATGGTAATGATTACGTCTACGTCTACCCAGCCGCCTTTGATCTTAGCAATATAATCGTCTAAGCCTACATAGTCGGCGCCGGCCTCCGTTGCCTCTGCCTCCTTGTCGGGAGTGCACAGAGCCAATACGCGCACCTCTTTACCCGTGCCGTGAGGCAGAGTGCATACGCCGCGTACCATCTGGTTGGCCTTTCTGGGGTCTACACCTAAGCGGATGTCTACATCTACAGAGGCGTCAAATTTAGTAAAGGTGATCTCCTTTACCAAAGCAGCTGCTTCGGTGAGCGTGTATACCTTTCCGGGCTCAATCTTCTCTTGAGCTAACTTTTGCTTCTTGGTTAGTTTACTCATTGTGGAATTGATCTAAGAAAATTATACACCCTCGGGGAAATCCCCTTTTACCGTAATTCCCATGCTACGAGCCGTGCCCGCTACCATCTTCATAGCAGCTGCCAGCTCAAAGCAGTTCAAATCCGGCATCTTGTCTTGTGCAATAGCCTGAACCTGCTCCCACGTTACTGAGGCAACCTTGTTACGGTTAGGCTCAGCAGAGCCGCCCTTGGCCTTACTAACCTCTAAGAGCTGTACTGCCACGGGAGGGGTCTTAACGATAAAGTCAAAAGACTTATCGGCGTAGTAATTGATCACTACCGGCAAAACCTTACCGGCGCGATCCTGGGTTCTGGCATTGAATTGCTTGCAAAACTCCATGATGTTGATACCCTTGGCACCCAGTGCCGGGCCAACGGGAGGAGAAGGGTTTGCAGCGCCACCCTTTATTTGCAGCTTTATCTGTCCTGCAATTTCTTTAGCCATCTTTGTTTAGTTTATGATTAAAGGTTCAGTAACCGGAGCGGAACCGGAGGCCGTATGTAACTCTACGGGCTCATCCCCGGAGCGGGACTTGATTCACTCTTTTGTTACTTGCGCATAGCTTAGCTCTAGCGGAGTTTTTCTGCCGAAAATCTTCACCATCACCTTGAGCTTCTTCTTGTCTGATATTACTTCTTCTACCACCGCGTCGAAGTCTGTAAAGGCTCCGTCGGTAATGCGAACGGTATCGCCCACCGTGTAGGTTACCTCAGACTCGCCGTCGGACTCGGCCTCTCGGTCGGCCGCACCCAGCATTCTATCTACCTCTGCGGGAGCGATAGGGGCGGGCACCTCCTTGGTACCTTTGTCTAACTTAACGGTGATGAAGTTAAATACGTTGGGGAGGTTAGAGAGGATAGACTGCAGATCCATTTCCAAGTCCAGCTCCACCATCACATACCCCGTAATGAGGGGTTTCTCCTTTACTATCTTCTTGCCGTTGCGTTGGATAGTAACTTTCTGCATCGGCACCACCACACGCCCTACGTGCTCCTTAACAAAAGGATTTCGTTCCTTCAATTGTTCTATCTCTTCACACACGGCAAGCTCCTTGCCGCTCAAAGAGCGGAGTACATAGAAGCGCATAGTACGCTCTTTGCCGGGATTCTGTTTCTGAGCCATTGTCTAATTGTTGTCAGGTTGTAAGAACTTTATTGAAGAAGCAAGAAGGGCGCCGAGGCCTTCTTCTTGGGTACGATTGCGGTATTAAATGTGCACGGAAAGCACTAAACACAAAGAGACACCCGGCCCCGCTTAGGGTTGGGTGAGGTCTCCGGTGCAACTGCTTAGGCCGTAATGCCGGAGTAGATAAGCTTCATTATCCACTCAAAGGCCCAGTCTACTACAAAGACACACAAAGCGATAATCACGGAGGCAATCATTACTACCACCGCACTGCTGGTGAGCTCGGAGCGTGTAGGCCAAGACACTTTGTGAACAAGCTCGCTGTAGCTGTCCGCAAAGTAGGTTTTTACTTTACTAAAAGCGCTCATAGTTTTCTATGTTTAAGCACGGGTTGAGAGACTCGAACTCCCGACACTTGGTTTTGGAGACCAATGCTCTACCAACTGAGCTAAACCCGTTTCTGTTATTTTTCCTTACGCGCGCTCTCTGCAACCCGTTCAAGAGCCTGCAAGGCGGTTCCTTTACAAGAGCAAAAGCCCTCTTTAAGCTCCGCAGCAGTTGCGTATCGACAGCGAAGGGAGTTAAGAAAAGTCTTTCTTCTACCCCTTCAAGAATCCTGCGAACTTACGTAAGTCTTTCTTCTGCCCCCTCAAGAATCCTGCGAACTTCCGCATCGGCAGCAAGGGAGCCCGGGCAGGCGCTCTGCCTATAAGTCCCTAAAAACCCTTTCCCTCTCCTAAGAGAAGAGAGAATCTGAGAGCCTACAGCGGTTTACTTTGCAAAGATAGGAATGCCTTTCTCCCCCGTTATCAGGAGAGAAAGGCATCCTGAGGCGTCAGGATTAGTCTTCCAAGGCGGTAATCTGACCGGCGCCTACCGTACGGCCACCCTCACGGATAGCGAAGCGGAGACCCTCGGTGCAAGCTACCGGGGAGATGAGCTCTACGTTAATCGTAACGTTGTCGCCCGGCATTACCATCTCTACGCCCTCGGGCAAGGTGATTTCACCGGTAACGTCCAGCGTACGGATGTAGAACTGGGGACGATACTTGTTGCCGAACGGAGTGTGACGGCCGCCCTCTTCTTTCTTGAGGATATAAACCTCGGCTTTGAACTTGGTGTGAGGTTTGATCTGTCCGGGGTGAGCCAGTACCATACCGCGCTTAACCTCGTCCTTATCGATACCACGGAGCAACAGACCTACGTTATCGCCGGCCTCACCGCGATCCAAAATCTTACGGAACATCTCTACGCCGGTAACAACGGTCTTCTTGCCCTCAGCGCCTAAGCCGATGAGCTGAACCTCGTCGCTTACCTTAACCACGCCGGTTTCGATACGGCCGGTAGCCACGGTACCACGACCGGTGATGGAGAACACGTCCTCTACGGGCATTACGAAGGGTTTATCTACGTCGCGAGCGGGCAGGGGGATCCAGGTGTCTACTGCATCCATAAGCTCCATGATCTTCTCGGTCCAAGTAGGATCGCCGTTCAGGGCGCCCAGAGCGGATCCGCGGATCACGGGAGTATTGTCGCCGTCAAAGCCGTAGAAAGAGAGGAGCTCACGCATATCCATCTCTACGAGCTCGAGCATTTCTTCGTCCTCTACGAGGTCGCACTTGTTCATAAACACTACCAGCTTGGGCACGTTTACCTGACGAGCCAAGAGGATGTGCTCACGAGTTTGGGGCATAGGACCGTCGGTAGCAGCCACCACGATGATAGCACCGTCCATCTGAGCAGCACCCGTTACCATGTTCTTTACATAGTCGGCGTGGCCCGGGCAGTCTACGTGTGCGTAGTGGCGGTTAGCGGTCTGATACTCTACGTGAGAAGAGTTAATAGTAATACCACGCTCTTTTTCCTCGGGAGCGTTGTCGATAGAATCAAAGGAGCGAGCCTCGGAAAGACCCTTCTCTGCCAAAACCTTGGTAATAGCAGCCGTAAGGGTGGTTTTACCGTGGTCTACGTGACCAATTGTACCGATGTTTACGTGCGGTTTGGTCCTGACGAATTGTTCTTTTGCCATAGTTATTTATTATGCTGTTATTTTATTAGAGCGTGTTAAGAACTTATCAGAGAGCCGATGCCGGGATTTGAACCCGGGACCTCTTCCTTACCAAGGAAGTGCTCTACCACTGAGCTACATTGGCAACATCTTGTGTGGGCAGTGATGGATTCGAACCACCGAAGGCGTAAGCCAGCTGAGTTACAGTCAGCCCCATTTGGCCACTCTGGTAACTGCCCCCATATTTGTTTATTACTTACCCAACTACAGGCTTTCACTCAAGCCCCTACAGCCTCTTTTTGGGAAGCTCAGTAGGTAAGATTGCGAGTGCAAAGGTACGTAGAAAAAATGAATCCACCAAATTTTTGGGGCATAAGTTTTCTCGCTTTGCCGTTTTTCATTCATTCACTCTGATAAGAGCAACATTAACGGGGCGCAAAAGGAAGGTTCAAAAGGAGCTTTGCGCTACCGGGGTTTGTGCCCTAAGCGAGAAAAAGTCCCGCTCCGTATCTTCCTTTAGACGGAAGGGGGTGCCAAAACCAACGCAAAGGTAATACTTTTTTCTTACTCTGCAAGTATTTTCTGCGCCAAATGCGGCCCGGGCAAGAGCGAAGCCACCTCCCCTACCCCCTCCTTTATACATTATTATATATAGGCACGCAAGCAAGTTCCGAAGGGAGGACCCGATTGGGCTCGTGGGAATATATGCGCTGAAGGCGCACTTGCGCGCTAAAGGCGCCTTTTCTCCCAAGCGCAGAATAGCCCCGAACGGACACGAAAAAGAGTCCCCCCGAAAAGAGCTCTGAGTTTGATCCGGAGCTGTGTTTTATTTCATCCGCGCGAGGACAAAATTAGCTCTGCACCTAACGATCATTTGGTGCGGATCAAATTTTCCTTAGGTGCGGATCAAATTTTGCTTAGGTGTGGATCAAATTTTGCTTAGGTGCGGATCTAATTTTGCTTTGTTCTCCCCCCCCCTATCTTCTTGCTCTTGACTCGCGCATTCCTTAGGGCGTTTCCCCATCACCCTCACTTCGTTCAGCTCATTCTTTTGCGGCGTACCTACAGCACGCCGTGTTTCGTTGTATTCGTACCCGGGGGGGGGCCTCTGCGCCTTACGCCTTGCCGCCTACACCCCGGTCGGGCGCCCGCTTCCGCCTATCGGCGTTTCGGGAACCATCCCCCGGTCCTCCCGCCCGAGCCCTTACGGCCGAGGTGGCAGTAAGCTCCGCTTAGTATTATAAACCCCTATATCTATCTTTATATCCAAAATATTTTTACCTTTGCATAAACACAATACCACACTAATACCTATGATGAAACAACTTTTAGCCGGAGCATTGGCCGCTTTGGCACTGACGGGAACCCCGGCGCAGGCACAAACCGCCCGTCTTGAAACACCCGATCTGCAAACCTATACACAAGCAGCGCGCTTCTTATCGGACCCTAACAACCGCTACCTGCGGCTCAGCACCCCGGTGCAGCTGCACTCCTCTTCCCTCCTACGCGCTCAAGGCGCTACCCTCTCCTACTACACCGCGGACGCCAAGATGAATATGCACCCCGGGCTGGGGCAAGGCAAAATATACGGCCCGCTTATTAAGATTACCGCTGCCGACCTAACCAAGTTTGCCGGCTGGCAGGTTTCGCACGTCAACTTTGCTACGGGCATTTCCAATAAGCCCGTTACCGTTTGCGTGGTGGAGGGCGGTATGTTTACCGCCGAGCAACCCGCCGTATCGGCCACCCAAGAAACCCAAGGAACGCTCAGCTGGACCTCCGTGCCTCTGGAGAAACCCTGCCTCTTAGACCCCAACAAAACCCAAGACTATCGCTTCGGGTGGACGTACGAGCAGACCACCGACACCAAAGAGGGGGTACTCGTAGACGACGAGAGCATACGCCGCAAGGGAATTAACTACTTCATCATCAAACAGAGTGAGGAGAAATACACCGCTTCCTCCAACGAAAACTTAGAGAAACAAGGGCTCAAATTTAACAACTGGGTGCTCTCCCTTACCCTTACCCAAGAGAGCGGCGTGCAAGCCATCTACGGCGGATCCGACGCCTATATCATCCCCCGAGACGGTTACTTTGAGTTCGGCGCTGACGTCTCCGAGGCCGCCGTATTTAATCTACTGGGCCAACAAGTGGCCAATAACGCCCTGCCCGGCGGCCTCTACCTGGTACGTGCCCGCATCCGGGGCTCCCTACAAACCTTTAAGCTGATGATTCCGTAAATCGGCACCCGCCCCCCGCTTAGGCGCACCAAGCCCACCCGGCCGCCCGGCCGAGCACTGCTGTTGAGCCTTTGCGGCGCACAGAACAAGCCTGCCCACCGTCTTAGCACGATGAGCAGGCTCCGTTTTATGCACAACCCCGCTCGGCCACCCC
>R16__coassemble_1295_pt1 | contig 16869 bp, 12 predicted proteins | sample R16__metabat2_low_PE_011 | metagenome-assembled genome bin R16
CGCCCACGCCCGGAACCCGAGCGGGAGCGTGTTCTAAAGGCAACACGCCCGGGACTACCCTTCCTCGGGCGGGTAGGGGCGCTGCACTTGTGGGACTTGCCCTAACCACTCAGGCGTCTGAGGCGCGCTCTATCTTCCTCGGGGGTAGCGTCGCTGCACTTGTGGGGCTTGCCCTAACCACTCAGGCGTCTGAGGCGCGCTCTATCTTCCTCGGGCGGTAGCGTCGCTGCACCCAAGACCCAAAAAACGAACGGAGGCTCCCCGGGCAAGATACCCAAGGAAGCCTCCGTTTGAGGGGTGGGGATTAAAGCCAAATAAGTGCCTTGCACCGCCCCCAGGGGGTGGGAAGTCCATTGCCGGGCATCCCGCACAGGGTCCCCGGCAACGGGGTCGGAGGTTACTTCATATCCTCGTTCACCATCTTGGTGGAGCGGATAATCACCTCTTTCTTGTTGTTCTGTTCTACCAATTTCTTGGCAAAAGCCTGAATATCGGCGGGGGTAATGCTCTCCAACGTCTGCTCGTAGGCCGAGTAGTTATCGCGTCCGTCGTAGAAGAAGGTGCGCAAAATGCCCATCCAGAAGCCGTTCTCGCGCACGCTCTCCTGGAAGTCTTTCTTCATGTTCAGGATGGTCTTATCAAAGAATACCTTGTCGGGGCCGTTCTGAATAAACTCGTCCAGACCCTTGTAGATGATCTTATTGAGGTGGTCTACCTTATCGGGACCGGTTTGGTAGAAGATCTGGAAGATGGCCTCGCCCTCGGGGTTGTCGGCGATCTGGCCCATCGCGCTTACGCCGTAAGTACCGCCCTCGGCTTCACGCACGGTCTCTAAGTACACGTTGCTGAGCAAAGCACCCATAATCTCCATCATGAGCTCGTTCTTCAGGTTGTACTCCACCTTGCCGGTGTATCCGATGAAGACGGTGGCGGTAGCGTCGGAGAGGTCCTTCTTGTAGTCTATGGTGGTGGAGCCGCTCAAAAGGCCGTTTGTACGCTCCAGGAATCGGTTGTTCTTCTGATTCTTTTTAGCGGGCAGGGAGGCCACGTAGGTTTCCAAGAGGGGTTTAAGGGTAGCGGCATCTACATTGCCTACAAAGAAGAAGGTAGCATCGTGTACGTCGGCAAAGATCTGATTGTACATTTCCAGCACGCGGTCGTAGTCTATCTTGGCTACGTCATCGTGCAGGGCGCGTTGCTTGAGGGGATCGTTTCCGTACAAGGCATAAATGAGGGAGTCGGAGAAGCTAATCATGGGGTTGGCTTCTTGGTTTTTGAGCGCCTCGGTTTGCTTTTGCACGTAGGCCTTAAAGGCTTCGGCGTCCTTGCGGTTGGCCGTTACCTGCAGATAGAGCAGCTGGAGCATGGTCTCTAAATCCTCCTTGGTGCTGGAGCCGGAGATGTAGGTATCGGTTTCGCCTACGGAAGCAGCCACGCCTACGGAGCGACCGGTGAGCACCTTAGGCAGAGCCACGGCGTCGAACTCAGCCAAACCACCCAAGTCAAACACTTGGTTAAAGAACTTGACGTTGTTTAGATCGGCGGGGTTGTTAAATTGGTTCAGGCCGCCGGGCTTAACCATAGACATGCGAATCTCGTTGTTCTTGAAGTCGGTGGTCTTTACATACACCTTAACGCCGTTGCTCAGGGTGATTAGGGTAGTGCCGAACTGCTGATTGTCTTTGGTGGACTTCACCTTTCCGGCCTTGGGGGTTTTCTCCATGAGTTTTTGGTCGGAAACGGCGTCCTTGTAGGGCTCTACGGGGTCGTTAAAGTACTTCTTGTAAGCGGCCAGGAACTCGGCTTCAGAGGGATAGGAAAGTCCTTCTTTCTGGGGAGCCATCACCATTAAGACGTTGTTTTTCTCCGTGAGTGTCTGTTTCATAAACTCGTTTATAACGTCTACGGGGATGTTAGGAGCGAGCATATCAAACATTTGCTTCTCTACCTCTATACCGGGGATGTAGCCGCCTTCGGTAAAGTACTGTGCGTACTCGTCGGCGTACGACTTGTTCTTACGTTTATCGCGTTCGTTGTAGGAGTTTTCGTAGCTCTTAAGGAAGTTGGTGCGGGCGCGGTCATACTCGCCGGCGGTAAAGCCGTGTTCTTTAATGCGGGCTATCTCGTGCACCAGGGCTTCGGTAGCGGTTAGGAGCTCGCCTTCGCGGGCGGTAGCGCTAAAGTCTACGGCACCTTTGGTAAAGGCCACGAAGTAGTTGCCCAGGCTGCCGTAGGCATTCAGGAAGGGGGCGTTGGGTTTATTGAGGATTTCGTCAAAGCGGGCGTTGATCATACGGCTTGCTATGGTGGTTACGTAGTCTACGAGCAAGCCTTGAATGGTCCCTTTCTCCTCCATGGAGGGCACGTCGTACTTGTACATAATGGATACGTCGGTACTGGTAGCCTCCTTGTCGTAGGCCATAGCCACGATGGGCTCCTCGTTGTCCTCTACTTGGAAGTAAACGCGTTCGGCGGGGTTTTCTTTAGCGGGGATATCGGCAAAGGTTTTCTTAATTTGTGCCTCTATATAGTCGGGGTCTATATCGCCCACTACTATAATAGCCTGCAGGTCGGGGTGATACCATTTGTGGTAGTAGTCGCGCAGGGTTTGGTAATCAAAGTTATCTACCACGGACATAAGCCCGATGGGGAGGCGCTCGCCGTAGCGGTTATTGGGGTAGATGCGGGGCAGGATGTTTTCCAGCATGCGCATTTGGGCGTTACGGCCTTGGCGCCACTCCTCGTGGATCACGCCGCGCTCTTTGTCTATCTCCTCGTCGGCCAGGGTTACGAAGCCGCTCCAGTCATGCAGGATAAGCAAGGAGGAGTCTAATAGGTTGGTGCCTTTGTCGGTAGGCACGTCCATGAGGGTGTAGACGGTCTTGTCAAAAGCGGTGTACGCATTGATATTATAGCCGAAGCGCACCCCGTAGGTCTCTAAGTAGTTGATGATGCCCTTATCGGGGAAGTTCTTAGTGCCGTTAAAGCACATGTGCTCCAAGAAGTGGGCCAAGCCGCGTTGGGGCTCCTCTTCCTGCATAGAGCCCACGCGTTGCGCAATGTAGAATTCGGCGCGGTTAGCGGGCTCAGCGTTCTTTCTGATGAAGTAAGTAAGTCCGTTAGAGAGCTTACCTATTCTCACTTGGGGATCAATGGGCAGTTTCTGGTCCATTCCTTGAGCAGAGAGGCGGATAGCCCCCACAAAGGAGAGGATCATAACGGCCAAAGTAGCCAATGATTTCAGTCTCATAATAGGATTATAGGTATAAATTGTGTTACTTGTTTTGTTGTACGGCTTTGGGTTCTTGGGCGGGTTCAATCCGCACCCACGCGCCTCGCCGGACGCGTGCCCGGCGGGTATATTATAGGGCAAAGGTACGCTTTTTTCTCTACATTACCAAGCCCCTTACGGCAAAGTGCTCCGCCCCGAAGGCGGCAAATAAGGCCTCGAGGGGGGAGGGGGTTATACTATATAGACGGTTGAGCGGGGCAAAAGTTGCACGGAAGAGGATACAAATTGGAGACTGTTGCAAAAAGCAACAGGGTCACAAGATTGCTCGCAATCTTGTTTTGACTTTGCAGAATGGATGAAGCACAAGGCGCTGAGGGTGAGGGCTGAAGGGAGCGTACCGGCGTACGTGACCGAAGCCGAATCCCGATAGCAACGCAGTGATTCGCCATTATGCAACAGTCTCAAATTGGGGAGATGCATCCCCGGCCTGCCCGACAGGCCGCTTGCCCTAAGCCCGTGAGAGGGCGTGTGGGCAACAGCCTCCGAAGAGGGGTTTAGGGCACACTTTTTGCACTTCCCATACCGGCACTCTCCTTCTTTACTACCGGTAGTTTTTCTGCTTATCAGCACAGCCCGGGTTAAAGGCTCCCGGAGTGTATCTCCCCGGGGGGGTATTGGACCGGAAAATTAGATCCGCACCTAATTTTCCTTAGGTGCGGATCAAATGATCTTTTCATCCGGATCTAATACTTTTTTGATCCGGATCAAAATTTGCACTGATCGGGCACCCCTATAGATCTTTGGTGGCACCCCTAAAAGGAACTGTTGGGGAGTGTTGAAAAAGCAACAGAATCGCTTTTGGGGGCGGGAAAGAGGGCAAGCAAGGTGGGCAGCCAGAGCCCCAGCATATAGGGGGTTACGTAAAAGACCAGATCCACCCACATGAGCAAAAACAGGGGCAGCAAGAGCAGTAGCCCCGGGCGGGCGCGGCGGGTAAGGCCGGTATACAGCAGACTTAAAAGAAACAGCATAAAGAGCAGTAGGGCCGGCAGGCCGGCGGAGTAGAGGGTCTCCTCAAACTGGTTGTGCAGGTGTTTCTTGTCTAATCCCAACGAGTGCACAAAGGCGCCCGAAGTGCCGTACCCCATTCCGCTCATCAGCGCATCTTCTTGCTGCAAATGCTCCAAAGCACGGCGTTGAATGGTGGCTCTGTCGCCCTGAAAGAGATACGCACGGGTTCGGTAGAGGGCGCCTCCGCCCGCAAGGAGGAATCCCAGGAGAACAATCACCCCGTAAGCCCGTCTGTGGCGGGCGGGCAGGAGGGTGCGCACCAAAAGAAGCAGTTGCGTAATCAGCAGCAGTACGCAGAGGATCATCACCAAGCGCCCCTGCATTACAAAACTGTAGCCCAGCAGCGCAAGGGTGGGTAGGAGTGCCTGCACCGCAAGATGCATTGCCGTCCGCCCGGCCGGGGCACTGCGCACCCAAGTGGGGAGTTGATAGAAGAGCGGTAGGGAGATCAGTACACCCAAAAAGGTATAATGGTCATATCCGCGGGGGTAGAGTTTGAGCAGGAAGTGGGGGCTCAGCTTGCCCAACGGCCCGGGGAAGTAGAGTTTATCGGTAGTGAAGCATACGTCCGTGGGACAGGGAATAAGGGCGCAGGCACCCAAATAGAGAAATAAGAGGAGCAGCACGTAGAGCATACCCCAGCGCAGGAGGGCTTGCATGAGCAGCCGGAGTACGCGCCGGGGGAGCGGATAGGCTAAGGCCACCACTACAATAGGCACTATCCACACCTGCAGGAGCAAAAAGTGCCGGCCGGCTTGGGGATCGGGACTCCAAGAGAGCGAGAGAAAGTCGTACCCCACCCAAAGCAGTACGGCTGCAACAGGCCAAAGGGCACCCCGTGGCCACGGTTTGACCCCCAATCGGTGCTGCCTTACGCCGTTCAGGATTAACCCAATGCCTAAGAAGGGTAATAAGAGCGGCGCCCATAGCCCCGTATAGACCGCAAAAATGCCCACCGATAGGCATAGGTAGGCGGCCAGATCCCCTTTAGAGATTGTTTGCCTCAGGCGCAGTACCTCGCCCAAGAGCATGAGCGGGGCGGTAATCCCCCAGAAAAGGGGAATGAGCGGGGCGTATCGCTGCGTGTAGGCGGGCGGCAGAACCGCTACGGGTGCCGGAGCGGGCGGCAGGGCGGCTATGTACAGCAGTACGGTGGCGGCTCCCACGGCCATGAGCAGCAGTTGTGCCCCCGTAGCGGTGCGCAACAAGGGCAGCACCCTGCGGGTGAAGAAAGCGTCGGAGCCGGTGGATGGGTTCATTGCCGGGGAATGTATAGCGGGTTGAATAGGATTAAAGCCTATTGGGGAGCAGGGCGTAGGGAGTGCTTGAGGCGGACCGGGCAGCCGAACCGCACGGAGCAATGCTATTGGGGAGCAGGGCGTAGGGAGTGCTTGAGGCGGAGCGGGCAGCCGAACCGCACGGAGCAATGCTATTGGGGAGCAGGGCGTAGGGAGTGCTTGAGGCGGAGCGGGCAGCCGAACCGCACGGGGATAAGAATCGCGGCTAACGGCCGTTGATCTCGTCCAGTATGGCCTGTATATCCTCGTGGCAGGCACCGCAATCCCACCCGGCACCGGTTGCTCGGCTCACCTCCTCTATGGTCTTGAGGCCTTGCCGACGCACCGCCGTCTCTATCCCGGCGCGGGTAACGGCGCGGCAGTTGCATATTATCTCATCGGGGTTGGGCATATACCATGTGCTTTCTTTAATAGGATTAGTTTATGGCTCCGGGGGATCGGGCAAGTAAAGCTCGGGCGGATAAGTAACTTGTGCCAGAAAGAGAGCCTCTCCGGGCACCGACGAGCCGGCACGGCAGCGGTCTTTGGCCAGCAGTATCTCCCGCACGGCCTCGGGCGGAATCTTGCCGCGCCCCACTTCTATGAGGGTGCCCACGGCAGCGCGTACCATATTGCGCAAAAACCTATCGGCCGTAATGGTAAAGCGAAGCACATTTCCCGCGCACAGTACCTCCCAGCGGGCGTAGGAAACGCGGCAGATATTGGTTTTGGTATCGGTGTGGGTTTTGCTCAGCGAGGTGAAGTCCTGCGTGCCCAGTAGGTACTCAGCGCCCCGGTTCATCAGCTCCACGCCGGGCAGGCGGCGCATCTCCAGCACCCAAGCCCCCATGAAAGGGTCTTTTTCCTGCGCTATATAATAGTAATAGGTGCGGCTGAGGGCGTCAAATCGGGCGTGGGCGCCGGGCAGAACGGGGCGTATGCGCCGAATGTGGATGCTGCCTCTAAGGAGTCCGTTGAGGCTGTACTTGAGTCGATACAGGGGGATGCGCTCATGCGGGAGGTCGGCATGCGCTACGGTAGAGAGGGCGTTCACGCCCGTATCGGTACGGCCGGCCCCCACCACGGGCACGGGGGTACGGTACAGCGTAGCCAAAGCGGCCTCCAGAGCAGCCTGTACACTGGGGGCGTCGGGCTGAACCTGCCAGCCGTTAAAGGGGGCGCCGTTGTAGGATAACTCAAAGAAAACGCGCATATCTAAGCCCCTTGAGCGGGGGTTCAACGGGGATGCATACGGGCTCGTAGGGGGTTAGCCCAAGAAACTGAGCAGCACACCGGCAGCCACGGCCGAGCCTATCACGCCGGCCACGTTGGGACCCATGGCGTGCATGAGTAGGTGGTTGGTGGGGTCGTACTGCAGACCGGTTATCTGAGAGATACGGGCACTATCGGGCACGGCAGAGACCCCGGCGTTGCCTATGAGCGGATTAATCTTGCTGCCCTTCTTGAGGAAAAGATTAAAGAACTTGACAAAGAGCACGCCGGAGCAGGTGGCAATCACAAAGGATACCGCCCCGATAAGGAAGATCTTCACCGAGTTAAAGGTGAGGAACTGGGTGGCTTGGGTAGAAGCGCCCACCGTTACGCCCAGCAGCATGGTTACAATGTCTATTACCGGTCCCTTGGCGGCATCGGCCAGACGCTTGGTTACCCCGCTTTCTTTGAGCAGATTGCCAAAGAAGAGCATACCCAAGAGCGGTAACCCGGAGGGAACCAAGAAGCCGGTGAGCAGCAGGCCGAATACGGGGAACATGATCTTCTCCAGCTTAGAGACGGCGCGGGGCGACTTCATTCTGATGAGCCGTTCCTTCTTAGTGGTGAGCAGCTTCATAAAGGGCGGCTGTATAATGGGCACCAGCGCCATGTATGAGTAAGCCGATACGGCAATGGCTCCCATCAGATCGGGGGCCAGTTTAGAGGAGAGGAAGATGGCGGTGGGGCCGTCGGCTCCGCCTATGATGGCGGTAGCTCCGGCTTGGTTGGGCTCAAAGCCCAAGAGCAAGGCTATTATATAGGAGCCGAAGATGCCGAATTGGGCCGCCGCCCCTATGAGCATGAGCTTGGGGTTGGAGATGAGTGCCGAGAAATCGGTCATGGCCCCTATCCCCAAGAATATTAAAGGTGGGTACCACCCCTGCCGCACACCCTGGTAAAGGGTATTGAGCACCGAACCCTCCTCATAGATACCAATCTGCAGGGCTGCGTCCTTAAAGGGGATGTTCCCTATGAGCATACCAAAGCCTATGGGAATGAGCAGGAGCGGCTCAAACTCGTACTTAATGGCCAGGAAAATAAAGAAGATACCCACGGCAATCATCACAAAGTGCCCGGGGGTAGCGTTGGCAAAGCCGGTAAAGGACCAGAAGGTCTCTAAATTACTCAGCAAAAAGTGTCCGAAATCCATTGGAAGGGGTGCGGAAGTGAGATAGAACGTTTAAGAGAGAAAACTTGGCACCGTTGTATCAGCAACGCTCCGGGTGCGGAAGAGCGGTATAGAACGATTAGAGAGAAAAACTTGGCACCGTTGTATCAGCAACTCTTCGGATGCGGAAGAGCGGTATAGGACGGTTAGAGAGAAAATCCCCTGTGCAGTGCACGCGTAATCCTTTACGGGGCTCAAGCGGGCAGAAATTCCCCGCCGCGTGCGGGGGAGACGGGGCGTGCTTTCTGCGCGGGCTACGGCCAAGCTATGGCACAAGCGGTGGAGAAAAGGCGGCGGGAGCGCAAGAGAGGGAGGAAGCCGAGGGTTGTCTTGCTGCCGGGGGTCTCGGAGTAAGAGCAAGCCCCCTCAGGATGTAGAGGGGAGCTCCGCCGGGATCCTTGCTGCCGGGCGTCTCGGAGTAAGAGCAAGCCCCCCTCGGTAAAAGAATGGGGGCGGTGGGAAGGGGGCGTGCAAAGCCCCCCACAAGCTCGGGCTCCGCTCTATTGCGCTCCGCCGGAGGCGGTGGTTAGCCTATGAGCACGATGTCGGTGCCCTCCAAGATGGAGTCGCCCTTAGCCACCTTAACCTCGGTGATGGTTCCGTCAAAGTCGGCATTGATGTTATTTTCCATCTTCATAGCCTCCAGTACGGCCACCTTCTGTCCGCGCTTAACGGTGTCGCCCACTTTAACCACCACGTCTATAATCACGCCGGGCAGGGGAGCCTTAACGGGGCGGCCGGTACCGGCAGCAGCGGGGGCAGGAGCCGGAGCAGCAGCAACGGGAGCGGGAGCTGCGGCAGGCGCCGGAGCGGCAGGCGCGGGAGCTGCGGCAGGCGCCGTGGGTTTAGCGAGGGTCGGTTTCTTGGTTTGCTTGTCGGCCACGATATCAACGGAGTAGGGGGTGCCGTTTACTTCTACCTCGGCGCCGTTTTCGTCTACTTGGTTGATGGCTACGGTATAATCAATACCATTTATCTTATACTTGTATTCTTTCATCAGATTGAAGGGATATAAATGTTTTACGGATGGGATATATAAGGGTTTATGCGCCGGAGCTAAGCGCACCATCGGGGGTCCAAGCAAAAGGTACTTGGGTGCCTCCGAGAAGCGCATAAGCCTGCGGGGGATCTGCACTCCTATCCCTGTATAAGGGTAGGAACGGAGCGCATATTGCGGCTCTTAAGCGCCCAAGAAGAGGTGCCGGGGATGAGCTTTTTTACAGAGAGAATCATGGAGTCGTCATCGTGCAGGTCAAACAGATTCTCTTGGCTCAGCGCTAAGGCAATTACGGCAGCCACAGCCTCGTCGGGGTCAGCCCCGGAGTGTTTAGCCTTCTTAGCAACAGCGCCTCCTTTAGCAAGGCCTTTAAGCTGTTTTTTAAGCTCCTTGACCTCCTTCTTGAGTGCCTTAAGTTCTTTTTTTAACTCTTTCTTTTTGTTCATTGCCAAACTACTTTTTGTTATTGGGAGTGGGTTACCCGTTCTTTCTCCAGCTATCATTAAAGTGCCTAAGGGTGCGCAGGCGGGAGTTCCACGAGGTAGAGAAGCGGCGTTCCATTCTGCGGATGGTAATCACGCCCCACTCGGCGTCGTGAGATTCTTCCTGCATCTGGTGCAAGGCCAATCCGATGGCCGCCGCCACGTCTCCCGATATAAGCCCCATGGCCTCCTGGGGGCGCTCCGTTTTACCCTTTACGATGGCGTCTTTTCGGCTCTTGTGGCCGGATATCTTCACGGCGGCGATGCCTATGAGGCGGTAGCAAAGGTACAGGAGTGCCAGCCCGAAGAAGACTACCAGCATAGCGGTAATGGTCATGATGATACCTACGGAGTCATGGGTCTTGAGGCGGTCTATGTTTTGGTTGGAGTTCAGCACCAAGTTATTGGCGCCGGGCGTGGTGTGCTGCGTGGCGTGCCAAGCGGCGGCGTCGCCCGGGAGGCCCTTGCCGTCCGTTACCCGCGCAAAACTGTAGTCGGCGGGCACGGAGGCGGGCACGGTTAGGCTGTCTATGATAGTGGTGCCGTCGTTGCTTACGAGGGCCACAAAGTTATCCTCCCCCGGCTTAAGCAGGAAATTGGTATGGAAGGTGCCCCGGAGCGGAATGCTGTCTGCCCAGAACAGGATTTGCTGATAAGGCTTGATAATAGTGCCTATATCTCCCTTGGGGATAGGGTACTTCTTGAGGTCGGCGGGGTCGTTGGTGAGGTAGCAACCGCCCACGTTAACGGTACCGGCCGATGAGTTGTACAGTTCTATCCAGGCGTGGCGCACGCCGTAGTTGTCCTCGTAGTTCGACACATTATGAGGGAGCACCTCGTTGATGCGAACGGAGGAGACGGATTGCGCCGTCAAGGCATGCGGCAGGGCGGAGGCCACCGCTAAGAGCAGTGCAGCCCGGCAGCCGAGAAAGGGGAGTTTTTTCAGCCCTGAACGGAGGGAGAGGAGCCTTCCGGAGATTGGATTCTTGCTTATAAGCATAAAAGAGGAGGCCCAAACGGGTATCACAGTGCAGTTAAGATAGGATTACAAGGGCAGGTTGTCGTGCTTCTTAGCGGGGATAGACTCGCGTTTGGTGCGCAGGTTCTCCAGAGCGCGGATCACGCGGAACCGGGTGTTGCGCGGCTCAATCACGTCGTCTATGTAACCGTAAGAGGCAGCGTTGTAAGGATTGGCAAAGGCATCACGATACTCTTGCTCCTTCTGCAGTGCCATCTTAGCGGGATCCTCGGCAGCCTTAACCTCTTTGGCAAACACTACCTCCACAGCACCGCTGGGACCCATCACGGCAATCTCGGCACCGGGCCAGGCGTAGTTGATGTCAGACTTGAGGTGCTTAGAGCCCATTACTATATAAGCGCCGCCGTAGGCCTTACGCAAGATAACGGTAATCTTGGGTACGGTAGCCTCTCCGTAGGCATACAGGAGCTTAGCGCCGTGGGTAATAACGGCGTTGTATTCCTGGCCGGTACCGGGCAGGAAGCCGGGCACGTCTACGAGGGTTACGATGGGGATGTTAAAGGAGTCGCAGAAACGCACAAAGCGGGCTGCCTTGCGGGAGCTGTTTACGTCTAAGCTACCGGCCATTACCTGGGGTTGGTTGGCCACGATGCCCACGCTGGTGCCGTTAAAGTGCGCAAAGCCCACGATGATGTTGCGGGCGTAGTCGGCGTGCACTTCCAGAAATTCGCCGTTGTCTACGATAGCGCCTATCACCTCATACATGTCGTAGGGGCGGTTGGGCTCGTCGGGGATGATCTCGTTCAGGGCATCTTCGCGGCGATCAATGGGGTCGTTGCTCTCTACAAACGGGGCCTCCTCGCAGTTGTTTTGGGGCAGGAAGGAGAGCAGGTGGCGAATCAGGCGCAAACCCTCCTCGTCATTCTCGGCGGTAAAGTGTGCTACGCCGCTCTTAGAAGCGTGTACGTAAGCGCCGCCCAAGTCCTCTTGAGACACATCTTCGCCGGTAACGGTTTTCACCACCTTGGGACCGGTGAGGAACATGTAGCTGGTGCCGCGTACCATTATATTAAAGTCGGTAAGCGCGGGGGAGTAGACGGCACCGCCGGCGCAGGGGCCAAAGATTCCGGAGATCTGGGGGATCACGCCGGAGGCCAGGATATTGCGTTCAAAGATTTCTCCGTATCCGTACAGGGCGTTAATGCCTTCTTGGATACGTGCGCCGCCGGAGTCGTTCAGACCTATTACGGGGGCACCTACCTTCATGGCCATATCCATCACCTTGCAAATCTTAGAGGCGAGCATTTCGCCCAGGGCTCCGCCCATAACGGTAAAGTCTTGTGCAAAGATATATACCAGGCGGCCGTCTATGGTACCGCTGCCCACTACTACGCCGTCGCCCAAAAACTTGGTTTTGTCTATGCCAAAGTTGGTGCTGCGGTGCTGCACAAACATGTCTATCTCTTCAAAGCTACCCTCGTCTAAGAGCATATTGATGCGCTCCCGGGCGGTAAGCTTGCCTTTCTCGTGTTGCTTTTGAATTCTCTTCTCACCGCCGCCCAAGCGAGCCTGCTCGCGTTTGGCAATGAGACCTTTTACCTGTTCTTGTTGGATGCTCATTATTTATCCTTAGTTATGGGGTTAATGTTTACTTTACGTCTTTAGCGTCGCAGAACTCCAGGAGCAAACCGTGGGTGCTCTTGGGGTGCACAAAACCTATGTTCAGCTGCTCGGCGCCTTTGCGCGGGGCTTTGTCTATCAGGCGTACGCCCTTGCCCTCGGCATCGGCCAGCGCTACGCCGGCGTCGGGGGTAGCAAAAGCAATGTGGTGGATGCCCTCGCCGCGCTTGTCTAAGAAGCCGGAGATGGGGCTATCCTCACTTGTGGGCTCTAAGAGCTCCAGTTTGGTTTGGCCTATCTTGAGGAAAGCGGTTTTTACCTTCTGGTCTTTTACCTCCTCTACGGCATAACACTTCAGCCCCAGCACGCCTTCAAAGAAAGGCAGGGCTTCTTCAATACTTTTTACGGCAATGCCGATGTGCTCGATGTGTGATAAATCCATACGTTTTATGTGGTTTAAAGTTAAAAGTTTGCTCCTGTTTTTTTATCTTATTCTACTAAGTCTATCAATTCTTCCGAGAGTATTGTGTCCCCTTCCAAAAGCGAAATTACATACTTTCCTCGAGGTAGATGCCCAACATGGAGAAGAATTTTTTCTTGCGTTGGATCAATCGGATAGACAAGTGGGTGTGGGGATGTCAACGAAATTAAACGCAAAAGAGCATTTTGGGTAGATACTTCATAAGCAACCAACAATAAGTCTTTTGCTGGATTCGGAGATATCCTAAAAGAAAATGGCACGTCTTCTTCCTCCTCTGGTAGGGTATAATAATCTCTCAAGCCATTAGAAATAGCCTCTACCTCAAGAGTATGAGCGACTCCTTTAGCATCATTTTTTTGTAAAATTCGGTCATTCCCTACGATTGATCCCTCAGCATCTCGCCACACATATTTGGCAAGCTCTCCAACATCCCTGGCTATCCATACTTTTTCCCCATTTTGGGTTGAGTATTCGGCAGAAGCATCAAATCCTTGAATTGGTTCTTTTTTGATTTGAAACGATTCTCCCCCTACAATTTGTCCCGTTTCCTTATCTCTAAAAATAACTCTATATCGATAAGAACCTCGTTCGCAAGCTCTATCTGACTTGAAATTAAACTGCACATACGCCAATGAATTTTCTCTAGGTTCCAGAAAAAGGTCTTTGAGACGTACTGTTTTTTGATTGACCTTAAGACAGGTTTCTTCTAGATCACAAAAACCAGGATCTATCAGCACGTCATGGGTTTTAAGCTTCTCTATCAAATTGCCATCAGCAATAGAAACTTCGCAAAGACTCAAGAGACTTTGCGTTTCTCCGTCCAATACCTCCTGTAATTCTACGTCAAATATCCCTTGTCTTTTATATGGATTTTTGACAGCAATAATTCCACCTATCATGGAGTTTGAGGAGTTCCCAATCTCTATACTATACACATTCTTCATGGCTATGTTATTGTATAACTTAACCAAAAAGTTTAGGTTCTGATAATTTCTACTATGAATAGGATCTTGTGAAGAATGAACTTCGGCCAAGAGACAAAAGTGCCACGGTTTTCCTCCGGTAATACGCTCATACAAAGCCGGAGAGGGAATATACCATGGTACACTGACCACTACGCTACTGCCCGGAGGGATTGAAGGTATTAATAGAGGTTCCTTATTTACGGCTCCGCCAGTAGGAAAACCGGACAAAGAATCCAGTCCCAAAAAAGAGTTATAATCTAACGATATACCGGCATGAGAAAAGCGCAAATACAAGCTGGAGGGCGAGGACACCTCCGTCCCTCTGTTGTGAATGCGTGTGTACACATAAACCGGTTTTCCGTTGTTATAGATAGGGCTCTGGTGAATGGGCACACCATCTTGTTCGTTTCTAATCCAGATATCATCACTTTCCCAGAAGACATAATTGGGGTCATCCCAACTATTTGGAGTAATACCATTGTCAGACGGATCATCTTTGATAAACAGATCTACATTTCCGGGCAAATGCACTAGAGGATCTCCTAAAATGCACAATCCATAAAACCAATGTATTGTCTCTAAACTAGGCTGATGAAGAAAAGATTCCTCAAATAACAGAATAGATTTCCACCACTGTAAAAAGGAATATCCTACGCTCTCTCCTCCGGAAAGAGCTTGATTAAAATATTGTGCATACAACATTGAGCCCACTTTGGTACTGCCTAACACAGACAACGTATTACTGTTTGGCGCAAACAAATACGATGCTCCAACGCATGGTACTCCTTGTATTGCCATTGTATTCCACCTATTGGCAGAACAGCAAAAAAGATTGTAGATTCTAGGAAAAGAATTATTTGCGAACAACTCTCGATTGAACAACTCCTCTCTTCCCTTAAATTCATGATAGTAGTATGTTGAATGAGCCCAAAGGTGTACAAAAGAATACTTTTGGCTCTGTATTCTATGCTGATAATCCGCTTTAGAGAATAAGGGATTTTGGATTGGATCTATATAATCTACCTCAAAACCGCTTCGTTCAAATAATTGCATCGGAGCCACATTTGCTTCTCTAGCCCAATCTGAATCCATATAATTCAGAGCTCTATAAGGTGCACCACCTTGCGTACTCCAATAAAGAAGAAGTTTATCTATAAAAGCGCGAACGATGGATACATAAGTATCCTCTGCTACCCCCATAATAAATGGTATTCGCCCAATAAAGATCTCCGGGGATATATTTCCGGAATGAGTGTCATATATACCATCGGTTCCCGCAACAAGCGTTGTGCCTTCAATATCATTTTTCTTATTGTCAAACCAGTCTCCATCTAGATCCATATAGAAAAGGTCACAGGGCCAACATGAATTCTTTTCATCCTTTTCTTGTTCATCCATCTGAAACTGGGCGTAAGGGACATCTCCTATCAACAAACTACCCAGCACATTATATTCCTGTGCAAGAAGATTGCGTACATATATAGGATTCGCATTTACGTTTACCGTAATAATGCGCACATTGACTTGCATTCTCCTTGAAACTATACTTGCATATTCTGTTAACAGATCCGATATTTTGGTATAGAGCTGCTCTTCTACTATTATCATATATTTTTTATACGATATGTGAGAGTCTCTGCTCTGAGTTGTCGGTAGGATAATATCAAGTTGATTTCTAAAACGGAGCGTTCCCTGCCTTGTCGGCATCTGCGTATGAGAAGACTCTCTGTCTTGCGCATTAAAGTTGTTCCATAAACGAGATTCCTGCTCATAATCCCTTTGAGGGTGTAGTCTATGGCTTACTCGTTGCGCTTGCGCCCCTACTGCAAGTACTATAAAAAGAAGCCAAATCCGAATCCACTTCATAAGAGTATTTTTTGGGCTAATAAAGAGTTTCCGTTGGACAAGAGAGCTACTATCAGCAAGGGGGTTCCTATAGGAAGGTCTTGTATGTACGCATTATTTGTGGGCGTTCTGTAATTCGTTGCTTTCAGTAGCCGTCCGTTGTGGCCAAAGATATGCACCGCCCCTATAGGTTGGTTTGCTTCTATCAAACAACTGTTTTCATCTATTTTTAGCACGCATCCGTTTTTCTCTTCTACAATAGTAGTACTGTCAAAAGAGGAATCGACCATTTTGTATGGTAAAAGGGTAGGGAGGGGTTTTGCTTGGGTATCTATAATACCTAACAGCGTTACCAGTTTACCTGAGAACTCAAATGGAACAAAGATTCCCCCCCAAAGGAATTCCTCATTCTTACGTGTTCCGTCCAAATCCAGTAGATCATATTTTTCTCCGGATATGGTTTCAAAGCAGGGCACCACCCCGGGGAGCGGGACATTCCCCGCCCCCGCTCCCATATCACGAGTGGTAAAGTGCCCCTGCAAGGTGGTATAAACAGCCCCTGCATGCAATTGCGTAAAGGTATACTGATAACCTTTTTGTGTTCTCGTTTGTGTAAATCGGTAGATACTGTCCGGCAAAATGGGGTACCCACTTAGCAGATTTTCTTCTTTCCACTCAATGTAATTACCCTCTTCATCTTTGAGATCTACATACTCGGTATCGGTCATAACAGAAAGAATCCTCATTTCGGAGCGAACGGAAGTAGTAAGAACCCCGCAAAAAACATCTTGAGCAGAGAGCGAACCGACAGACAGCAGAAGGATCCAGCACAAAATGCAGGCACTTTTTACGGCAATGCCGATGTGCTCGATGTGTGATAAATCCATACGTTTTATGTGGTTTAAAGTTAAAAGTTTGCTCCTGTAAAAAGCGTTTGTGTTTAGCTCCGAATGCGCTACGGGCCGGGTGGGCGATAACGAACAAGCCCAACAGCGAGCCTTCCCGCCCCTTTACAAAAAGCGGTACCACTGCCCGGCAAAACGGACGGAACCCCTTTGAGCGTGTTGCATAGCGGCCCATTGCTGCGGTGCCACTGCCCGGCACCGGTTTGCTTGCACTCTAAGCTCAAGCATACCCGGCTCTACCCCGGCTCATTGCAAACCGCGGGGGTTTGGGGCTCGGCTCGGTACCCTTACGTGCCGTTGCGCGGCCTCCCCGGGGGGGAGTTGCAGCCCATGCGCCCCGCCAGGTATCACCCGTACTGCAGGCAACACGGGGAAGCTTGCCCATACAACAATCTCATTTTACGTGCAAATGTACAAATAAAGTAGCAAAAAGCCATCGTTTTTTGCTACTTATCGGGTCAGAACGGCGCTTTTCGGCTGTGCACTTGCCGCCGCCCCTCGGGCCCATTGCTTTGCATTCATTCGAGACTGTTGCAAAAAGCAACAGGGGCACAAGATTGCTCGCAATCTTGTTT
>R16__coassemble_1310_pt1 | contig 16261 bp, 7 predicted proteins | sample R16__metabat2_low_PE_011 | metagenome-assembled genome bin R16
AAACAAGATTGCGAGCAATCTTGTGCCCCTGTTGCTTTTTGCAACAGTCTCAAATAGATAGTCTTAAGCCAAATACAGAAGACAGAATAGTTATACCCCCCTTTACGGGGTAAGAAAGACCGGCGTAAGATATGGAAAAAGATTACATAACTCTTGTAGCCAACACGGGAATTCAGTTTGTCAGAATCCCCGGTGTGACCATTGATCTAAATGATCAACTCATCCGAAAGCTCTCGTTCTTAGAATTCGAACAAGCCGAGGGCGATTATGTACTGGATCAGGCCTATTACTTTGCCAATGAGGACTTCTTTGTTAGCAAGGCCAACCTCAGTTACTACTATGGTTTGTCTGATTCCGATTTATTTACCTTACTGAACCAATTACCGGAAGGGTTTAGCTTAGAAGGTTTGCGGAATAGATCCAATACGGCAGAAGAACTGATAAGCATAAACAGTTTGGAGCCTTCTATACGCCACCTTAAGAATGATGCACCCTCTCCGCCGGAGCTACTCTTAGATAATTGGCTTCCCGTCCCCTTCTATGAAGATTTAGGGCTCTCTTACAGTACCGGGCAGAACAACTGGGCGCGCCTGAAGATTATCTTAAAGAAAAAGGAGCGCCACAGTTTAATTGTAGACCTGCTCTTGGTCTTTGATACAGATACTCACGGGCGCACCCCGGAAGAGGCTCCTATAGACTTCAACGAGCCCTACCGCATGTACAGTTATTGTGGTATGAGTCGGGAGGTATTGAACAGAAAAGACGAGTCCGAGCGGTCTCGCATAGAGAGGTTTGATATCCCCAATATTATTTTTCAGTTTTGGAGCGATACGGCTGTATGGTCGGCAGATCGGCTCTGCCAGATACTGCATGGAGATCAGTTTGATATATCTCGCATGCCGGAGGGTAAGCGCATGAGCTTTGCAGCCTACTACATGTACCTGCTCAATCATCTATACGCATTAGATGTAATGCCGCGCATTAAGTTTTGCGCAGCCAAGGATGAGCCTATTTTGGTAAACTTAGTATTAGACGTGGGAAACAGCCGCACCTTTGGACTTCTGGCAGAGGAGCCCATAGATCACGCCTTCTCTAATGCCAAAGCTTTAGAACTCACCGAGCTCAACAACGGGCTCCGATCCGGAAAGCCCTTTGAGATGCGCTTAGCCTTCCGCAAAGAAGACTTCGGGCACTACAACACACCCCGGGAGAAACAGTTCATATGGCCCGGCATCCTAGCTATCGGTGCAGAGGCTCAGACCTATATCTACAGAGATACGGGATCCTACTCGGCCTCAGATACCGCACTAAACACTTATTATTCTTCCCCTAAACGGTACCTATGGGATACGACCGAACGTACACGCCAATGGGAGTTTGCACATTTGCCGGAAGACAGCATGGAGTCTAGGTACATTTCCGTTCCGGGCATAACCCCGCCCCAGTTTCTCAATGACGGGCGTTTTACCCCCGATCCGGAAGAGGGCGCCCGCATCTGCTTGTGCAACTTTTCCCGATGCTCGCTCATGACCTTTTGCTTCTTGGAGGTTATGCTACAGGCCAATATGCAAATCAATAGTTTTGATTTCAGACACACACATGGCCAAGAAGAGCAACGAAGAAAGATTAACAAGGTTATTATAACCGCCCCCACGGCTACAACAAAGCAAGAGCAAATTGCCCTAAGGCAGTGCGCCCAAGAGGCAGCAGTGGTTTTATACCGTTACCGCACTAACCAATATGCCGAACCTTTTGATATAAAACAGATGCACTCTGTATGCGAGGTTATTCCTTCGGTAAAAGACTTAAAACTGCCTGAATCCGAAATTGAGGAGCGTAGATCTTGGGCCTATGACGAGGCAAGCTGTAGTCAAATGGTTTACCTATACTCCGAGATGAAACGATTCTTGGGAAAATCTAAAGACTTCTTTGATCTATATGGGCACGTGCGTAAGGATATTCCCTTCTTAGACAATGCAGAGGGAGAAAAGACGCTTACCATAGGCTCATTAGATATAGGATCCGGCACCACGGATCTCATGATCTGTAATTACTCCTCGGCCGGCAGTGATACGGTTACGCCGTATCCGCTGTATTGGGATTCCTTTACGTTCTCCGGAGCCGACCTTATGAAATCACTCATTACTCAAGTGATTATAGAAGACTACTCTATTACGGAGCACACAGGCTACGCAGGAGTCATTACCAATAAACTGCGTGAGATGGGTGTCCCTAACATCAGCACTTTAGTACACGAGTTCTTTGACGACTCATCGGGACAAAGCGTATTGGATCGCAAGATGCGCAGCGACTTTAACATACAGTTCTCCATCCCGCTTATCTATAAAATGTTGGATCTGCTGCAAAGACAAGAGCCGGATCAACTCATAGCCTTTAACGAGATCTTTGAGACCAACTCCCCCAATGCCTCTCTATTAGACTACTTTGCCCATCACTTCGGTTTTCGTTTAGAAGAGATTGTGTGGAAGTTTAAAGCAGATTATCTGAATGATATCATACGCCGAGTCTTTGAGCCATACCTACGCAAGTGGTCTGCTGTATTCAATGCCTACGCCTGTGATATAGTACTGCTTTCCGGAAGACCTACCTCGCTGCGCGTGATGCAAGAGCTCATGACCAGATTGTATGCAGTATCTCCCAACCGCTTAATTTCTATGAACGATTACCGCGTGGGCAGCTGGTATCCCGGGTCAGACAGCATCGGATACTTTACAGACCGCAAGTCTATAGTGGCAGTGGGAGCGCTTATCTCTTACTTGGCTGAAATGGGCAAGTTAGACGGATTCAAACTCAAAAACAATTACCTAAAAAAACGGGTACTGCCCACGGCAGATTATATAGGCCTTATCAACAACAAGTCTGCAGACATAGAAAACATCTTCTTTACCCCCGAAAGCAATAGAGCAAAGATAGAGATCAACTCTTTTCCCATGTATATAGGAGGAAAACAATTAAACACCACAGGCTATCCGGCTCGCCTACTCTACAGATTAGATTTTAACGAAGACAACATGCGCAAGACTATTCGAAATCAAAAAGGAGAGCTTCCGGCAGCCGAAGCTGCAGCTGCCGTGGAGGAGATCAAGCATCACCTTCGTACCGCTATGCCCCTTACAGTGGGTATAAGCAGAGCCATACGGGAGAATAAAGAAGACATCATTATAGAGAGTGTTACTAATGCGAACAAAGAAGAGGTTCCGGCTCAGTATATAAAGCTCTTTGCCCAAAGCATTATGGAAGATGATAATGATTGGTTAAACAGCGGACGCTTTGTTCTGCGCATCGGACTAAACAGCAATACCCACAAATAATCCCTTTAACAGAACGGTTATGAGTCAAGAGATAAACATACGTAAAGCCGAGCACAACCTACAGGTCATAAAGGAGATGATTCGCTGGGGAGATCTGTTTTTGAGTAAGCAAAAAGAGACCGCCCGCGAGCTGCATATAAACTTAGTAGAGAACCGCCGTAACCTCAGAGAGATTATACGTGCCCATGACTTAAACCCTGCCGTGGCCGCCTTCGGAGAAAGTCAAGCCGGGAAGTCCTATATGATTAGCAGCCTACTCTCCGGCAAGGATGGGGAACTCGCTATCTCTAACGGATTGCAAGGAGAAGATGAAGTACATTACAACTTCTTAAAAGAGATGGATCCGCAGGGAAAGGGCGCTGAAGCCACGGCCGTAGTATGTAGGTTTACTACAAGAGCAGTATATAGACCGGCAAGCATCCCACAGGAGTATGCCTTTAAAGTGAATCTGCTATCCGTAAAGGATATCTTACTGGTACTGTTAGACTCCTTCTACAATGACGTGATCATAAGCATCAGTGAAGAAGAAAACCCATTCCCTTCTAAGTCTGAATTAGAAGCACGTGCTACTGAGATAACCCAACAGTACAAGCATCAGCCGGTAATTCAAAGCAACTTTACAGAAGATGACATGTACGCCGTAAGAGACTACTTCATCGGGTCTAAGGCTCGGGAGCGATACCTAAAAGAGAATACTAAATTCAAGGCATGCGGAGAGTATTTAGACGGCAAGTACGAGGCGCAGGCTACGACCTACGTATATAGCTACTTCTTTGAGACAGTAGGCACTATAATAGAACGTATCCCGGTGGCCGATTTGCCCGCGCTATTCTCCTTCCTGTGGTTAGATACACCCGTCTTTACCACCACCTTTAAGCAACTCATTACGCAATTGGGTAAATTAGATTACGCAAGTAGTGTGTACATCAAAGCGGACGCTTTGCTGAGAGAAAAGGGTACCATTCTAAGTGTACAGCGAATTAATGAGCTATATGATGCAAATATAAAGGTACGAGACACCCTTCCCGATTATGTTTCGGAAATGGACGTGTTTGCAAACGGCAAGGAGATACACGATATAAACAAAGGGTATTTTTGCGCCTTAACCATGGAGGTAATCGTCTCTCTTCCTGCCAATCTTAATGAAGAAAAACCTTTTCTGAAACACCTGGATCTGCTGGATTTTCCCGGAGCGCGTAGTCGCGAGCGCATTCCCTTGCAAGAAGGAATTCCGGATAAAGAGATGGGGCAGCTACTTCGCCGAGGTAAGGTAGCCTATCTTTTTAATGACTTTTCTGCCAATTACAAGATTAGTAACCTCATTTTCTGCCATCATAATAAGCAAAGCAATGTAAAGACCTTGGAGGCTCTGGTAGGCGGTTGGGTCAACAACTACGTAGGAGCTACCCCCCACGAGCGAAGTAAGCTGCTGAGCGGAATGGGTATAGAGCCGCTTTTCATTGTCTCTACCATGTTTAATTTAGACATGAAACGGCAAGACACAGCGGATCACAGAGGTACCTTCAATACTCGTTTTAATATCTTGAACGAAATATTTCCTCCCTCAGAACGCTCTACTTGGTTTAGATCTTGGAAGGAACCAAACATCGGATTTAAAAACAGCTACCTACTACGCTCTTATAACTACTCCGCCATAGACCGAATCTTTACCGGATACTACACCAATGATGATCCGGTAGCGGGGACACCTATTCTAAACGAATGCGGAGAACCCCGCGGAGAGCAGGCCTACGGGGAACACTATGAGCAGTACCTAAAAGAAATGGGGCAGGTTTTTGTGGAGTTTGATTACGTAAAGAAACACTTTTCTGACCCACAAAGAGCTTGGAAGGAGGTTGCTTCTATAGGAAAAGACGGCAGTGCTTACATTATAGAGGGCTTAGGTATTGCCGCTCGTGATGCCTATGCGGCTCGCACCAATAAGTTTAGAGAACTGCTGGACACACTGGAACAATTACTCCGGAAGCACTTGGTAGAGAAATTTCATGATGACAACGCCGACTCTGCCTTACGCAACGCAGTATCTACAGCCGGAATGATACAGATGCAATTAGACCTTCTCCATGATAGAGATAGGCACTTTTTCTCTCAGTTTATATCCAAAATGATGATTGCGGAAAGCGATGTATACGACATTCTCTTAGAAGTAATCAACCACCCGGATATATTAGAGAAAACCGATACAAGTGCCTACTTTACCATACGCAGTAACGCCGGTATAGACCCGCAAGCGGAGCGTGAGGTAAACTTAGAACGCATTCGTAGTTACTACCACCAAGAGAGTGTGGCTGCTGTAGAGCAACTCCTTGCAGACAAAGGCGTGGATATAGACAAACTATTGAGTGCCAACCTGACGCAAAACGTAGCCTCTATTCTTACGGAGCGCATTACGGAGGTCTGGACGGAACGGTTTCTAAGTCCGGAGCGGTTTACGGAGTTTATCGGTCGCGGACTGAGTGAGCAAGAACTGGGCTCACTTCTGTCTAATACCAAAAACCTCTTTCTAAAGAAGCTGCGTATGCCCTTGTACATTGTCTCTTACATAGGAAAATACGTAACCAATAACGCCACATTAGATGCTTTGGCCGAAATGCTGGCCGATATCTGTTCGGAAATCATCAATCGCTTTGTGCGGGATATGGGCTACTCATACTATAACGAGGACACCAAACGGTCCTTGTCCGAAGCAAAAAAGCAACTGAACTTAGATATCTACACAGAAGCAGAGGCCTATGAGCTTGAAGTAGACACAGAAGACAGGGAGGAGATCAGTAAAGTCTTTGAGTTGATTAACCACACCGAGGAACTTTTTAATGAGCAACCTGCGAACCCGCAAAAGTTACGCTATATCCCTTCCGTAGCAGGATACAGACGTTGGACGGAATTAATGAAAATGTCTTTTGTGGCCGCTTGTGATATTCCTACCTATGACGTACAAGCTAATAATGAGTTACGCCCTATCATTGAACTGTTTCAATCTCCCGTAACTGCATAAGCATATGAGACTGCAGATTATCTCTCCCGGACAGTATACGGTAAATAGATTGCAACACGAACTCGTCTGGCAATCTTATCGGCGCTTTCGTTCATTCTTAGAGCTATCCTATAAGCAAGAAGAAGATCTCATAGAGTTTCTTGCAGAGCCGCATAGCAGAATGGGCAAAATAGAATGGAGAACGGAATATCTGCTACATCCGGTACCATTCAACCGGCTAAGCGCACAAGATCAGACTAAGTGCCAAAACTTAGTAAACACCCTTTTGGAGCGATTCAAGCAAATTGCCGGGGAAAACAAACAGTGGTCGGAATTTATGCACGCCGCCATAGTAATAGACTCCTTTAGTGATCTCTTCTATGACGCAGAACTCAACCGTGTAGTGGCCGTTAATTGGGGCGCAAGTCGCGACTCGGCAGGCACCACGGATACCTATAAATTCTCTCTCGCCAACAAAACACCTACAGTAACGCCTCCGCCTATGGTTCCGGGCCACGAGACTCAGACCATACAAACCGATTCAGATCCTGTTGTACAGGAAGTACAATCTTCCCGAAAGCATACAGATCCGCCTCTATCTGCACAAGAGGCTCAGGTACCTAAGCAAGAAACGCCTCAAGAGCTGAGACAGGAATCGGAATCCGCAAAATATACAGACAAGACTGAACCTGATAGCCCGGTAACAGGCAATCAGACGCCGCAAGAGTCCGTTGACTATGCTCTGAGTGAAGAGGCGAACGAAAAGCAAGAATTCAAAGAAGTGCCCTCCCCGTCTAATCAAATGAGCAGCGTGAATGCTATGGGAGGGCAACAGAGGATTCCCAATCTCCACGAGAATAGAAGACGCCGTTGTAAAGGATGGTGGAAATGGCTCTTGGGAATTCTACTCTTTTTACTTTTATTGCTCATAGTACCGGCCTTATGCAAACCTAATCGCACAGCGTATCCGCTGCATCCGGGTGTCATGGTTCCCATTGATCCGGGCGATGTAGGATACAGTAAAGACAGCATCAAAATAGTACTAAACCGATTGAATATCTATGTACCACAGAAAGGAGAAACCAAAGCCTTCATGCAAGCGTTTGTCCGCCTCTACCCCCGCGATAAGTTTCCCATCATCTACTATGACACCATAGTACAGCGCATACAAGTACAGGTTCCCCCACAAGAACGAGACCTATTCAAGAAAGAAATTCCGGCAAAACTCTCCGCCTTTAAGCCCATTGTCTGGGACGAGAGTATTTATGACACGGGGAAAACCCCTTCTGACCCCGGATTTACCCGAACAGATGAGTCTTGGTATTTTAATTGTATCCATGCCTATAGTGCTTGGGACAAAACACAAGGGTCGGAAGAAATCTTAATAGGAGTAGTGGACGGCGGATTTGATCTATCACATCCCGAATTAAGAGACAGGGTGGCCGACCAATACAATGTTTATACCGGCAAGCACAAGGTTACAGCCCACCGACACGGCACCCATGTAGCGGCTACTGTCTTGGGAAGTGCCGATAACGCCTCCGGGGTAAGCGGCATAGCACCACAGTGCAAACTCATTGCCGTACAAGTGGCAGATGAGAATGAGATGATGTCTACCACGGCCATCATGGATGGGATTATATACTGCATTTTGCACGGAGCCAAGGTAGTTAATGTATCCTTGGGTAAGGATCTTTCTTTCCTAGGCATTCTTTCTTATGAAGATCAGGTAAACTTCATACGCACCGAGTTACTGGAAGAGGAAGAGGTGTGGAATCAAATATACGCAATGGCTGAGGAATACGGCTGCACCGTGGTATTGGCAGGCGGGAATGAGCACGTTCTAATAGGAGCGGATCCCCTACAACGTTCCTCTCGCTGCATTAAGGTTTCTGCCATTGATCCTAATCTAGAGCAAACCGAGTTTACTAATTACGGCTTTATGTCTACCATTTCGGCTCCGGGCGTGCACATCTACAACGCCGTGCCGGGAGGGAAGTATGAGTTTTTAGACGGAACCAGCATGGCAGCACCCATCGTTACGGGAGCCGTTGCGCTCATTAAATCCGTCCAACCCGATCTAACTACCGGCCAAATAGCAGAGTTACTACGCGCTACGGCACTTACCACTCCGTACGATATCGGGCCTATTCTGCAGTTAGACGCAGCCTTATACAGAGCAGCAAGCACAGCGCCGCAAGATCTCCCGGATCCTAATGCAGATACGCCCAGAGAGGAGACGTTGCCTCCGTCTGCGCCGCAGTTTCCGGGCGGACCGCTGCGCAAGCCTACTCTACCGGGCAACAATCAAGATACGCTTAAACTAGGAGATGAAATCGGCTTGGTAGACCTATCCGGCTACTGGAAGAGTACCTCGGACTTGCACTCCAGCGACAATAATTCTCCGGTGGAGCTACACTTCTACCTACGCCAAGACGGATCCGGAAACGTCACATTTGCCGAATCGGCTACAGGAGAAAAAGCAGTAGCTCCCATACAAGCATCCCTGTCGGGACGTACCCTACAGATAGAAATGCTGCAGGATGCCCAAAACAGTACGGCCACTATGGGATACAGTGCCTACACCTTTATCTGCCATGCACAAACAAACGGTGCAGTAGCCGATTGTGAAGCGATTTTACAAAGTAACCCCGCCAAAAGATTAGTGGAGTTTAACATGATAAGAATAACCTATTAAACAATTGCTGCCCGGACAAAGTAGAAATTTGTATCGGTACTAATGAATCTCAGTACCGGGACTAATGTTCCTTTCTACCCATACTAATAATCTTTTCTGCCGGTACTATTAAATCTCTGCGTCGGAGCAATATTACTAAACAAACGTTATGAACAAGACCCGTAGACCTATCTTCCTTGCCCTGCTGCACTACATAGGATTAGCAGCCCTGCTTTTTGTAGTTTTCGTGGGATTCAATTTCCTTTCCGGCGGCAATATGCTGCTGAGTATTGCCTTAGCTGTAGTCTCTGCCGCCATAGTAGAGATTCTATCCTATAACATGCGCAAACAAAAGCACAACAGAAACGTGGGCAAAGCCGGTTCCGCCGGCTTAATGACACTACGTATTGTGTATGCATTGGTGGCCATACTCTTATCTATTCCTTCTTTACAGGCATTTTCTCTGTATCTAAAGCAATATAAGACGGCTAAAGACACTTTTGTTCAGCAACAGAATAGTTTGCAAAAAGACCGGGAAAACTTGGCCATAGCCATCCAAGAGCATAAAATCTTTCTGCTAAACGCCCACTTGAAGGATTACCCAACGGTGAGCTTTCCCCGAGTTGTTACAGAAGATGATATCAAGAGCCATCCTAACGGAGCTGAAATAATACAGATAGTAGAAGAGGAGCTACAGCCCGCACAAGATGCCTTAGACCGGGTTGACATTCTGAACCAACCGGAAGACGGCAAGGAGCCCATCTCCCAAAAGATGGAAACCATAATGAACAACCCCTTCCCCTTCTTTTTTACCCATTATACCATCTTTATCAACGAGTGGACGGCGGTGTACCTAGCGTCTGTAGAGACTATGACCGGAGTCTTACCTACCTTTACGCCCAAAAGTCGACCCGATGCAATTGTATTGGATACAGGACACCTATATTGGCATAAAATGGCTTGGGGAGAGACCCTGTTCTTTCTACTCTTAGTACACGTCCTTATCCTATGGGAGGTGTTTAATATTACCACACGCAAGCGCGGCACCATCTCCGGCGGACGTCTTTCGGACGGAATAGTAACCTTAAACCAATAGAGGGTTGCAAAGAAAGTTAATAGACTACCATAACAAAAAGGCATTTGTACATCACTGTGCCTATCTATCTTGAACACCATCATAAACCCCTCATCTCTATATGCAGGACAAGAATAATGAGATTCCCAAGATGTCTCGTCTGTTTGTAATGCAGAACGTACACAGATTCAGCAAGGAAGAATTAGCCCAAGCTATCGCCCAAGGGGCACTTCAAATAGACGAGTTAAAAAAGTTTCGAGCCGATCTCTCTACAGAAGACTTAGATTGTATCCTTACTCTAATCCCCGATGAAGAAGTGGAGACTGCATGGCAAGAGGCATGCGAGGCCAATACAATACCACTATATCAAGCCTTCATAGAGAAAAACCCAAAGCATCCTTATGTAAAAACAGCACGAGAAAAAATAGCCATCCTTCAGGAGACAGAGGCAGAGGAGATTTGGGCGCGCTACAAGCAAAGCCAACGGGAAGAAGATTTGCGCAACTTTGTAGACAAATACCCGGGTTCGGCTCACCTAGCGGAAGCAATGCAAATCTTAGAGACATCAGACTGGGAGGCTTCTAACAAAGACAGTATAAAAGGTCTACGAGCCTTCTTGACGGATCATCCGAGCGGTGTATATGCTCAGCAAGCCCAAGCTATTTTGCAAGAATTAGAAGAGCTGTATAAACAAGACGAAAATACTTGGGACGAAGCCTGCCAGCAAAACGTGCTCTCAGCTTATAAAAACTACGTAGCAACCTTTGCCGAGGGGAAGCATGTACCTCAGGCATTGCTCATAATAGCCGAGTTAGAGAATGCCCAAAAACGTATAAAAGAGCTGCTTTTTGAGGAGATGCGCACATCCCCGGAGAAATTCGGCCGAGATTTTGCCCGTGACGCAATTACAAAAGGGGTTGCCATTCTGGAAAACGGCACGGAGGTCTATATCACCGGCAGAGAGCTTGTAGACAACGGATTCCTCTCTATGGAGGCCTATAACTATATCAAGGCCGGCATATCCGCTAATAATGCCAAGCAATTAACCTACCAAGACCTACCACCCATACCAACGGGCGTTACGGATGTTTTCTTCTTCGGTGCCCCCGGATCCGGTAAATCTTCCGTTCTCTCCTTACTATTAAACCAAGGGGAGAAATCCGGCAAGATGCTCTACACACCTCTTATGAAAGACGGGGTAGACCCCTGTATGCAATACTACCAAGATCTGATCACTTACTTAGACTACCAGATGCTTCCGCCCAGAACCAAAGAGGATACTTGCAACCTCATTAATATGAAAATGTTCAGCGGAAACGGCAAATGGGTCAACCCCCTGTGCTTCGTAGAGCTGGGCGGTGAGTTTTTCTATGAGTACACTCAGCAATTTACCGCCAACGATACTTCCGGTGCAAACCTGCGATCTCACGGCGGTGTACAGTTTATAAAGAGCAACAACCGCAAGATAATCTTCTTTCTGATAGACTACTCCATTGCAGAAAGTGCCAGCTATGAAAAGATAACCAAACAAAAGCAATCTTTAGAACGGGCTATTTTTATGTTCTCGGGTGCCTTTGGCAATAACACGGTACCGGTCTTTAGCCAAACCGATACCGTATGCGTTATTGTATCTAAGGCCGACAAGATGCAGGGAGTTACCACCCCGGAGGAACGTGTAAAGCTTGCACAGGAGCATTTACTGGCTAACCACAGAACTTTCTTTACTGCTCTTAAGGAAGCCTGCGCCAAATTCGGAATGAATAAAGCCACCGGTTTCCAACCCATCATTACCACCTTTAGCGTAGGCACCGTACAAGTAGGTGACACGGTGAGTGTAGATTACAGAGACGCCTTCTCTCTGCAACAATTTATACAAGAGCACACCAGAGCCTATAAAGTAACCGGCTCTTGGTGGGATAGCCTCAAGAAAGCCTTCACCATGTAACCCCTTCTTAAATATGCTAAACATAGACACCAAGCTCACCCTATGGGGTGCCGATAGCGGAAAAGCAGACTGGGGAACTTTCTTTCCGGAGCAAGAACAAGCCGCCTTGCTCTACTACTTTAACGCAGCACGCAAAAGTTACGAACCTCTCTTCGGGGCAAAAGCTCCAATAGATGAGCTTCTCAAAACCAATGACTATAGTTTAACGCGCACAGATCTCGTAGAGGTGTTCAGCTCTATGGGAGTTGCATTCTACTCCGTGAAATTTACTCCGCAATACAAAGTATATACGGCCTATCACTCCGCCAGAGAATCCGAGCCCAATAGTCGATCGGCTTATTTGGCCGCTACGGTCTATATTCCCCATCACTTGCGTGTTCCGAACATAACGGACTGGATGAGCCAACTGAGCAAGCGGAGCAAAGAAGTCTATTTAATGCCTAACGGGCGTTATAAAGCCGGCAAGAAGCCCGATATAAAGGATGAGTTTTCCTCGTTTAGCCAAGTGTCGTGCGAGCAAGAGCCATTCACTCACACCCCATTCTGCTCGGCAGCAAACGCTCATTTAGCCTATCTTATTTACGACACCCCTGAGCAACTCATGAGCATTCTTTCTGCTCCGTACCGCAAAGAGTTTACGCAATACAGAGAAGTTTTTCTGGTAAACAGGCAGGATGTAACAGTAAACGGTTTTAATAGCGGCATAGGCACAGAGCTTAGCTGGGCGACACTTTCTAAACAACAGGAAATAGTGCCCCCAAAGAAACCCATACCCGGAGCAAACGGAGGTTCTCGTTGGGGAGAGTATTGGTCAAGTGGAGGTGATGACGACGATGAGGAGTATACGCTCCGGAGCAAGGGTAAATGGTTTAGAAGTGTAATGAGTGCATTGACGGGCATAGGCGTGGGCGTACTCATCGGTTATTTCATTTGGGGAGGAGGCTTCGGTTCGTTACGCTCTGCTTCTGTAAGTATAAAGAGAGATTCCCTTCAAACTACACAAGACTCCATTCTAAAAAAGGAAGTTTACACCCTTAATCAAAAGGTGCTACAACTTACAAGAGAACGAGACCAAGCAAGAGCTGCTCTACAAGAAGTACAAGCTACTACAGCGGAGTCTGAAGAAGCCGCTAGCACCAGTTCTACTACTGCTAGAAGTGATATTGCGAGTAACGGTAATGGTCCAAGAGAAAGAGAAGGAGAAGGAGAAGGAGAAGGACAAAAACAAGATGCAAAAGGCAAAATGTGAGAGGGCTAAATGATTAATATGTGTGCATACTATGAATACGCAAAAGAGAAATTCAATACGGTGGGCGGTGCTCTTTCTCTGTGCCGCAATAGGAATGAGCAGCTGCTATAAAAGCAAAACCTATACGGAAAAGAAACGAGAATCTCCTACTATAGAGAGCTTAAGCAAAGAGCTGGCAGACTACACCCACTTCATGAGTGAGCAAAAAAGATACAGCGAGGCTGCCAAGAATAGGTTTCATAATTTTCTCAAAGCCATAGAGACGGACAAAACCGCACAAAGCATACGGACTTCCGATCCGCAAAGTTATGAGAACTATAAAAATCAGGCTTACGAACCGTTTGCCGAACTGGTCATTAAGTCTGTACAGGGGCAGCACTTCGGATGCGGCGGGAGTGCCAATCACGCCTATTATGCACAAGTGGTACAAGTAGCGCAAGAGTTGCTAAGCCCTTCTCAGAACGCCTATCTGCGCGCCGACCTCAAACAAGACTTGCAAACGCTCACTACCGTATCCTCTTTGCATACACGCTTGATCAACTACACCGTTCAGCCACCAAGCAGAAGAGCCTCAAGTGCAAGCGATACCTACGATCTATCCTCCTTTAACCGCACCTTAGAGGAGTTTAATGGCTTAAAAAGACAATATGAACGGTACTACAAAAGCTGCACCGGTGTCAGTAACAAAGAAAACGCCGTAAGAAAAACACTCATGACAAGTTACCACGCCTTTATCTCTTCCGTTTTAGATCGCTTAAAAGAGACGTATGTAGGGAATCCCGCTTTAGCCTCCGAGGTAGACCGGGAGCTTAGCTCCTATCGTTCGGTGGCACGGCAACAAGGATTCGGCTCAGATCCCACACTCTCGGGAGAAGACTTAACACGCCGCTTTGAAGAGATCGTTCTGTCTGCTAGCAGAAGGAGAGATACCCCTAATAAGCCTACCCCCCCCCTGGATAAGCCGGATAGTTTTATGCGGATGCACTTATAATTTGATGCGGATCAAAGAATCATTTGATCCGGATGAAAAGATCATTTGATGCGGATCAAATGAAAGTTTTATACGGATCAAACCATTTATCTGTTCCTACCTTCAGTCTCATGAGTGCTATCAACCTGCACCGGAGTACAACATGATAGGCTCCGTAACCCCAGCCTAAGCTCAAGCCAAACCGTATTATGAAACAAGTATTTTGTGCAGGATTACTCCTGCTTATGATAGTGGGTTATCTTGGTAGTGGAAGCAAGCTCTATGCCCAAGAAAGACCCCCCGCCCGGTACGAAAGGCAAATTACGGAAAAATTTGCCCGCACGCATACCGTCCGAAAAGATGAAGTGGTACCGGTGATACACTTTTCTCTCAGCTCCGACAAAGCGGTTCAAATGAGGTCGATTATGAGTGAAGCGGCTACGATTCTTGATTACCGAAAGCACTTTTCACAAATAAGTCCGGCCGAAAGGACAACCTTTTTGGACAGCATCTTTAACGGATCCGTTCGGGTCTACGATCTTTATGCTGAGGTTTATCCTAAGACAGATGTATCCAAAACGTGGCATGATGTTGAACGCAAAAACTATCACACGGCTTTTACAAGTTTCTGGGCGTGGATTCTCTCGGCAGATACTATTCCTGAACCCGGTGTGGCAGAAAAGCAACTAAGCACTTATAATCTGTTTAAGGCTCCACAGGTAGATATCACTTTGTACAAAGGCCGGTGGGGAGTCTTTTGGGGAAATCTCATGGGCATTAAGAGCAGGTTGATAACCGATTGGATACTCAATGTTTCGGCAGAACCATCCCGAGATAGAACCATAGATACGGTTACCGCTAAGTATTTTGAGCTTGTAAAAACAGTGTTAATGCAACGCAAAGCGTATCGCGACGAAGTAGTCCAAGCATTGCGGAGTGCTGATACGCTCAAAGCAGAGGCTCGAGAGGTGTATGAGGAGGTGCAGGCCGAAGTACTCAAGCTTGCCAAAGAGGCAAAAAACGAAATAAAAGTTAACAACGAGCTCGCTGCCGCTCCCAAAACGAAGGAAACCGGTTCTAATGTACCTGTAGATAGTATTACCAGCAAAGGAGATGCCGAGGAGGGAAACAGTTCTACTCATAAACAAGAAGAAGGCTCGATTGATAAAAAGGAGAAAGGTTCTGCTTGGGAAGAACACACCCACGCTTATCCTTTAGTCTACAAAAGAGATAGTACTTATGTAGATTGGTTTAGAGACGCATGGAATGCCGATACAGTAGAAACGAGTACGGGCTATGAGAATATAAAAACGGCCTTGTTTCAAGCCGATAGTATGGTGCATCACATTATTCGGGTTCCCCAAAAAGACCCGGGCTATGAAGGCAAACAATTCAATCATCAATCTCGCCATGCCGTTTTAAACCAATTGGCCAATATCCTCATCATCAAAAGAGATGCGATGGGATACCTTGAGGGCCGAATATATGTCATCCCCGATTATGCCTACCGGTTTATATCCGGTGCGGTACTTCTCAAGACCGACGAGGTAGATAACTTAGTGCCGAAAGAGATTAAAGAACTTAAGCCTCTTTATGATAGAGTGCATGGCTATAAAGAGGCACGGCTTGATCTCATCGGCACCTTGGCAGAGATAGACAAAGCAAAGGCGTTAGGATTCGAGACCAAAGAGACGCTCGGAAGGCTTGAGACGCTTAGAAGTGATAACAGTTGTAGGGATTATCCGTTAATCAACCAAGTATGCAAACGAACTTATGATAGGAGTGGAAACAGATCTTATATAGAGAGCGCACTTTTATTATATCCTCTAAACCGGCTCAGTGAGTGGGAGAAGCGGTGCTTTGATCTTCTTTATAGATTAGACTATAAAGAGCCGGCAAACCCTGAATTAGACCGTAACTGGACAATGTACCTCTCGGGAGCAGACAGTTATGCCGAGAAAATCTTTACTGCAGCTTTTATAAACGATTATAACAAAGCTTTAGGCAAAGATAAAACC
>R16__coassemble_1328_pt1 | contig 15635 bp, 10 predicted proteins | sample R16__metabat2_low_PE_011 | metagenome-assembled genome bin R16
GCGGACCAAATGATCCTTAGGTGCGGACCAAATGATCCTTAGGTGCGGACCAAATTTTTCCGCCTCTTATACGCTCATAAGGTATAGGGTGTATATAAGCCGAAAATGCCTACCTTTGTACTCAAAATCCAAGGGAGGATATGCCCCGGCGGATCTGTCTTCTCTTAAACATTACTATATAGGTATGAAACGCGCAAGTGCCGCGGCGGCTGTTATCTCGCTCTCCGTTATCGTTATCTTACTGCTGCTGCAATTCATAGGGCCTATATCCTTAGGTCCCATCACCCTAAAGCGGGTGGCGATATTGAGCGACCTCTTTCCCCCCAAAGAGGCAGCCGACACGGTAGCCGTGGCGCAGGTAGAGCCCGTCCGCGAGCAGTACAATGAGTACAGGCCGGAAGGGGTAACCCTGATAGAGGACTTCTCCCGCAATGCCCCCGGGGGGATGAACCATTTCTATGAGACCTTAGCCGCTTTGGATACCTTAGGGCGTCCGCTGCGCATAGCCTACTACTCCGATTCCTTTATCGAAGGGGATATCCTCACGGCCGACCTCAGGCAGCTCTTGCAAGAGCAGTACGGGGGCAATGGGGTAGGGTGGTTAGACTGCGAGGCCGGCACCAATGCCTACCGTAAGACGGTGCGCTTTTCCTCCGCCGGGTTCACGGGGCACGTGGTTACCGACAAGGGCTTTGACGCCTCTCGTCAGGGCATAAGCCAACGCTGGTTTCAGGCTGCCCCCGGTGCCCGTATCCATATTACCGGCACCGATTTCCGGCCTAATGCCGCTCAGTGGCAACGCACCTATCTGTACTTCCGTACGGGCTCACAGGTACGCTGCTCCGCTACTGTGGGCAACAACCCTTTGCCCGCCGCCTCCTTTACGGCTTCGCCTCGGGTGCAGGCCTACTCGGCTATAGGCCAAACCGATAACATACATATCAATGTAGAGCAAGCCGGCCCGGGCACCGAGTTCTTTGGGGTATCGGTAGAGAGCCCTACCGGTATAATAGTAGATAACTTTGCGGTGCGGGGCATCCCGGGCTTCTCCCTGCGCTCTCTGCCCCAACAGACCTTGGCGGACTTTGCCGCTCTGCGCCCCTACGACCTCATAGTACTGCACTATGGCCTCAATGCCTTCTCCTCTAAGGCCGGAGCTAAGAGTTATAGGGCTTATGCCGATAGGATGAAGGAGGCCGTTGATACCCTCCGTAAGGCTTACCCCTCTGCCTCTATCATGGTGGTGAGCATAAGCGATAGAGCACAGCGCACCGCCGCAGGCATAGAGACGTTGCCCAACCTAGAGAGCTTTGTCTCCTACCAGAGACTATACGCCTCGGAGTGCGGAGTGGCCTTCTGGAACCTATTTGAGGCTATGGGCGGACGCAACACCATCCCGCACTGGGTAGAAAAAGGCTACGCCGCCAAAGACTATACCCACCTCAGCCAAGAAGGCGGCCGAGTACTGGCCGGGCAACTGGTGCAGGCGCTGAACGCCGGGGCTGTGAACTATAGCCGAAAGAAGCAGGCCGGGTATATTCCCTAACCCACCGCCCCCCCTGATCCCTCTTATTATCCTCCCGATTCTCCATCACTCCCTACCCACTTAGGCTTATCCTCCTAACTCTTATAGGCTTGTCCTCCGTGCTCTTATAGGCTTATCCTCCTAACCCTTCCTACCCGCTATGCTATCGCTCTTCACCCCCGACCTGTGGGGTAGACTAAGGGACCTCCTGGTCTATCAGCCCAACGCTCCCCTCATCTTCAATACGGGGCTCTTCCTATTCCTCTTTGCCGGCGTATCGCTCTTGTACTACCTCCTGCGCCGCAAAACCACCGCCCGCCTGCTCTTCCTTACCCTATTCTCCTACTACTTCTATTACAAGAGCAGTGGGGTGTACGTTGTGCTCTTGGCCCTGGTAACCCTTACTGACTACTTTATTGCCCGGGGCATAGCCCGTAGCCGACAGCGCACCCACTCCGCCGCACTGCCCAAGCTACTCCTTACCCTGAGTATCCTCATAGACTTAGGGCTATTGGTCTACTTTAAGTACACAAACTTCTTCCTCTCTCTCTGGGGAAGTGTAGTGGGCTCGCCCGTCCGCCCCTTAGATATATTCTTGCCCATTGGCATCAGTTTCTTTACCTTTAGGAGCATAAGCTATACGGTAGACGTGTATAAGGGCAAGCTCCCTCCCATCACTAACCTCTTAGACTACTCCTTCTTTGTCTCTTTCTTCCCCGTGCTGCTGGCCGGCCCTATAGTGCGCGCTACCGATTTTGCCCGACAAATACGCACCCCCTTGCGCATCACCCCCACCATGACTGCGCAAGGAGTATATATGATCTTGGTGGGATTGCTTAAGAAGGCCGTGATAAGCGACTATATCAGCCTGAACTTTGTAGATAGGGTCTTTGACAATCCCGCACTGTACTCCGGTATGGAAAACCTGATAGGCCTGTATGGTTACACCCTACAGATATACTGCGACTTCAGTGGGTATAGTGATATGGCCATAGGGATTGCCCTACTCTTGGGCTTTAGGTGTAAAGACAACTTTAACGCCCCCTTTAGGAGTACCAGTGTAACGGAGTTCTGGCATCGCTGGCATATCTCCCTCTCTACTTGGATAAGGGACTATCTCTATATTCCCTTAGGCGGAAACCGCAAGGGAAACGGGTACCTTAACCAGCTTGTCTCTATGCTGCTGTGCGGCTTATGGCACGGCGCCGGACTGAACTTTGTGGTATGGGGCGGACTGCACGGCTTGGCGCTGGTGGGACACAAGGTACTACGCTCGCGCCTCTTGAGGCACCCCAAGCATTACCGTCCGCATGGCATTAAGAAGTTTTTCTCCGTACTGCTCACCTTCCACTTTGTGGCGGTTATGTTTGTACTCTTCCGGCAGCCCGAGTGGGGCAACGTGATAGCTATGTTTAGGCAAATCTTCCTAAGCTTTCATCCGGAGCTCCTAACGCAAGTCTTAGCGGCGTACTACCCCGTGCTTGCCCTAATCCTTATAGGCTACCTGACCCACTTTGTGCCCGAGCGCTCTCGCACCCGGACGGTGCTGCTCCTTAAACGCGGCGGAATCCCCGCCCAAGTTCTCCTATCCGTCTTGGTTATTTACATAGTCATACAGGTTAAGAGCAGTGAGATTAGCCCGTTTATCTATTTTCAGTTCTAATCTAACGCATCACTCCCTGCACCAATCCCCCTAACCGATATACCCCATGAAACACCGCTGTATACTCCTCTTAGTGGCCCTGCTGCTGAGCACCGCTGCGCTCTATTCCCAACAAACGCCCTACAAGGGTACCAAGCACTACCAAAGAATGGTGGCACGGTTTGAGCATGCCCACGATATAGACTCTACCACTATAGTAATGCTGGGGAACAGCCTTACCGAGTTCGGCAAGGACTGGAACCGGCGCTTAGAAGCCCAAAACGTGGTAAACTACGGCATAATGGGCGATAACACGGTGGGTATCTCGGCGCGCTTAAGGCAGATATTGCCCTACAAACCCAAGGCTATATTTCTGATGTGCGGCATTAACGACGTCTCCCCTAAACGCTCGGCCACCCAAGTATATGAGCGTTGCCTACAAGTGATAGAGCAAATACGCCGGGATGCCCCTAACACTACCCTATTTGTGCAGAGCCTACTGCCCATAAACGAAGCCGTGCGTACCTGGAGGCCCCTAAGGCACCAAACCCACAAGATAGCACAGATTAATAAACTACTCAGCCGTTACTGCCGGGAAAACGGTATCGTGTTCATTGATATCTTCCCCCACCTGGTGGGTAAGCAAACTAATGTGATGAACTCACGTTATACCCAAGACGGACTGCACGTTAATGAGGCCGGCTATGCCGTCTGGGCACAGGTGCTTAAACCATTCGTTCTGAGCCTGAACAACCAACCCCCACGGGACTCCTTTTGGAAAAAGCAGGCGCAAGCCCTCAGCCCCCTCCTATAGCCATTACGGTTGCTTTGGCAATAGGCTCAACTTACCTCCCCTACGCGGGCAACTTACCCCCGATACTAAGATTTCATTAGGTCCGCACCTAAGGATCATTAGGTCCGCATCTAAGGATCATTAGGTCCGCACCTAAAGATCATTAGGTCCGCACCAAAAAAAAGTTTTCTACCGGTACTGATTCGGCACGCCTCGGGCGGGGCCTTCGGAGGCTCGGTTCGCCTGCCCCGATAGCCCCCTCTACCGGGTAGGTTAAGCGGGGTCGGCTCGTCAATTCTACTTAGCAAAATCCCCTTATATGGGGGGTGAATCAACCGGCGATAGGAAATTAGTCAAAAAGTTACTTGGCGGGCAGGCAAATTTTGTTTACTTTTGGAGTATACTTTAACCGAACCATCGCTTCTATGGCCAAGAAAGCAATTACACAAGAGCCCTCGCAGGACAAACTTATATTAGCCACCGTGCAGGGCGGAGACAAACCGGGCGTAACCGCTACGCTGATGCAGGTATTAGCCGAACACGAGACCTTTGTGTTGGATATCGGTCAGGCCGACATTCACAACAACCTAACCTTGGGCATCCTATTCCAGACCTCCGAGGATAAGTCCGGTGAGGTACTTAAAGATCTGCTGTTTAAGAGTTATGAGCTGGACGTGGTAGTCCGCTTTAAGCCTATCTCCCCCGAGGAGTACAGCACCTGGGTGCAGGGGCAGGGCAAAAACCGGTACATCTTTACGGTAGTGGCCCGCAAGATAACTGCCGGCATGCTGGAAGCCCTCACTACCGCTACCGCACGCCAAGGGCTTAACATAGACAACATCCACCGCCTTACGGGGCGCATTCCGCTGCTGGAGACCGAGCGTGCCCCCATGGCCAGCATTGAGTTTTCTATGCGCGGTACCATTAAAGACAAAGAGGAGCTGCAACGCACACTTATGGAGATGTCCGCCACCCACAATATGGATATTTCCTTCCAGCGCGAGTCTATGTTTAGGCGCATGCGCCGGGTGATCTGCTTTGATATGGACTCCACCCTCATCCAAACCGAAGTGATAGACGAGCTGGCTATGCGTGCCGGCGTGGGCGATCAGGTAAAGGCAATTACCGAGTCCGCCATGCGCGGCGAGATAGATTTCACCCAGAGCTTTACCCGTCGCGTGGGCTTACTCAAGGGCTTAGACGTCTCCGTTATGGAAGATATTGCCCAAAAACTCCCCATTACCGAGGGGTGCGACCGCATGATGCGGGTACTCAAGCTGATGGGCTACAAGATTGCTATCCTCTCGGGCGGATTTACCTACTTCGGCTCCGTGCTCCAAAAGCGTTTCGGCATTGATTATATGTACGCCAACCAACTGGAAGTGAAAGACGGTAAGCTCACCGGCCGATACGTGGGCGAAATAGTAGACGGCCGCCGAAAGGCCGAGCTGCTTAAGCTCATTGCCCAAGTGGAGAAAGTGGACCTGATGCAGACCGTAGCCGTGGGCGACGGGGCTAACGACCTGCCCATGCTCACCATTGCCGGCCTGGGCATTGCCTTTCACGCCAAACCCAAGGTGAAGGCCAACGCCAAACAAAGCCTCTCCTTTGTGGGCTTAGACGGTATCCTCTACTTCTTGGGCTACAAAGATTCCCTCTTTGACGAAGAGATCATCAGCCAGCAACCCCTCTAACCCGCCCCCCAAGTTATGATCAGACACGTAGTCTCCTTCTCCCTGCACCCCGGAACCAACCCCGCTCCTGCCCAAGTCCACTTGACCCAAATCAAGGAGCAGTTGGAAGCCCTCCCCGAGCAGATTCCCCAATTGGTGAGCTTAGAGGTGGATATCAATCGGAACCCCGCCGAAGCTCCCGCCTTTATACTGAACGCCGTGACCCAAAACTACCAAGACCTGGCCGCCTATGCCGCCCATCCCGCGCACGTGGCCGTGGTAAAAGCGCTCATAGCACCCTACAAAACCGCAAGAGTGTGCATAGACTCGGAGTTTTAACCGCCACCCGCACGGCCCTGACCTTGCTGCTCTGGGCGCTCGCTTGCACCTCCTGCAACCCCCAAACCAACCAAACCTCTATGAACCCCAACCTGCAAACAATTTACCTGGCCGGCGGATGCTTCTGGGGAATGCAAGCCTACTTTGCCGGCGTGCAGGGCGTAACGGACACACAAGTGGGCTACGCCAACGGATCCACCCCCAACCCCACCTACCAAGAGGTGTGCTCCGGTACCACCGGATACGCCGAAACCATTAAAATAGTGTACAACGAGGCACAGGTGCCGGCGGAGTTTCTTATAGGCCTCTACTTAGATGTGATAGACCCTACCGTGCTTAACCGCCAAGGCAACGACATCGGTACCCAATACCGCACCGGTATCTATTACACTACCCCCCGTCAGGAACAAGCCGCCCGCCGCCTCCTGGAGCAGACACAACGCAAGCTAAATAAACCCGTAGTAACCGAGGTGCTGCCCCTTACCCGGTTCTATCCCGCAGAAGAGTACCATCAAAACTACCTCAGAAAGAACCCCGGCGGCTATTGCCACATCTCTAAACAACAAATAAACCGCGCCCACGCCGCGCAATACATAGACTTAGACTCCCTGCGCTCCCGCCTTACCCCCCTGCAGTACCGCGTTACCATGCAGGGCGATACCGAGCCCCCCTTCCGTAATGAGTACTACAATAACTTCCGCAAAGGGATCTACGTAGACGTTATCTCCGGCACACCCCTCTTCTTGAGTACCGATAAGTTTGAGAGCGGATGCGGTTGGCCCGCCTTCTCCCGCCCTATAAACGAGGAAATGATTACGGAGCGGCAAGACAACTCCCACGGCATGTCCCGCACCGAAGTGAAGAGTAAGCAGAGCGGCGCCCACCTGGGACACGTATTTGAAGACGGCCCCGCGGAAACCGGCGGCCTGCGTTACTGCATCAATAGCGCGTCGCTGCGCTTTATCCCCCTTGAGGATATGGCCGCACAAGGCTATGAAGCCTACATTCCCCTCTTAGACAACCCGTAACCGCCCAATAGCGCCCTGTAAACAGCCGAACAGCATCCCATAAACTGCCCAATAGCGCCCTGTAAACAGCCGAACATCAACCCAAACAGCCGAACAGCATCCTGTAAACCGCCGAATAGCGCCCCATAAACTGCCGCAGGGCACCCTTACCTCCCTCCCTTCCGCTCTCCCGAAAACAGACCCCTAAACCTATTATAACGCCACTTTAACCCTACTACAAGACTAATCTAAACCACAGCTATACTATGACTCATCCCGATTTAAGCCGCTACGGCTTCACCAACGTGCAGGAAGTGATCTACAACCCTTCCTACGAACAGCTCTTCCAAGAGGAAATGAATCCCAATCTGCAGGGGTACGAACGCGGTCAGCTCACCCAGCTGGGCGCCGTAAACGTTATGACCGGCGTCTACACCGGCCGCTCTCCTAAGGATAAGTTCTTTGTCTTGGACGATACTTCCCGCAATACTATCTGGTGGAATACCCCCGAGTACCCCAACGATAACAAACCGGTCTCCCAAGAAACGTGGCGCGAGCTTAAGAAGATTGCTTTGAACCAGCTAAACGGTAAACGCCTCTTTGTGGTGGATGCTTTTTGCGGCGCCAATGCCAACAGCCGTCTGAAGATACGCTTCGTAATGGAGGTGGCCTGGCAGGCGCACTTCGTGAGGAATATGTTTATCCGCCCCACCGAGGAGGAATTAAAGGAGTTCGGCGAGCCGGACTTCCTGGTGCTCACCGCCTCCAAAGCCAAGGTAGAGAACTTTAAGGAGCTGGGGCTGAACTCCGAGACGGCCGTAGTCTTTAACCTAACCGAGAAGGTGCAGCTCATACTGAATACTTGGTACGGCGGAGAGATGAAAAAGGGTATGTTCTCCTACATGAATTACCTTAACCCCCTGCGCGGCATGGCCTCTATGCACTGCTCGGCCAACACCAACCAAGAGGGAACCGAAACCGCGGTCTTCTTTGGGCTGAGCGGTACGGGTAAGACCACCCTGAGCACCGATCCCAAGCGCAAACTCATAGGCGATGACGAGCACGGCTGGGACGACGACGGTATCTTTAACTACGAGGGCGGTTGCTACGCCAAGGTTATAAACCTGAGCAAGGAGAGTGAGCCGGATATTTACAACGCTATCCGCCGGGATGCCCTCTTGGAGAACGTAACCGTAGATGCTGCCGGCAAGATAGACTTCTCCGATAAGAGTGTTACCGAGAACACCCGCGTTTCCTATCCCATTTACCATATAGACAATATTGTACGCCCCATCTCCAAGGCCGGCCACGCCAATAAGGTTATCTTCCTCTCGGCCGATGCCTTTGGGGTACTGCCTCCCGTATCTATCCTCACCCCGGAGCAGACGCAGTACTACTTCCTGAGCGGATTTACCGCCAAGTTGGCCGGCACGGAGCGCGGTATCACCGAGCCTACGCCCACCTTCTCGGCCTGCTTTGGGGCGGCTTTCCTCTCTCTGCACCCCACCAAGTACGGCCAAGAACTGGTTAAACGTATGGAGGCAGTAGGCGCTAAGGCCTATTTGGTGAACACGGGTTGGAACGGCACCGGCAAGCGTATTTCCATTAAGGACACGCGTGGTATCATTGATGCTATATTAGACGGCTCTATAGACAAGGCGCCCACCAAGCAGCTGCCCATCTTTGACCTGACCGTCCCCACCGAGTTGCCCGGCGTAGACCCCAAGATTCTGGATCCCAGAGATACCTATGCCGATGCAGCAGAATGGAACCGCAAGGCAGAGGACTTGGCCGCTCGTTTTATCAAGAACTTTGATAAGTTCACCCAAAACGAACACGGCAAGAGTCTGGTAGTAGCCGGGCCCAAGCTCTGATCGGATCCTTTCTACAGGCCTCACTAAGCGGGCTACTCATCTTGCCGAACGTACAAGCGCACCGGTAAGACGGCCTCCGGGTGAGGAAACCCTCAATACCCCCGAGCCCCTTCTGTCTTTTAAGTAAGAGGAAGGAGCGGGGGGGTGTTGGGGGTTATTCTTTTGGCTTGGGAAGGAGGCGGCTGTGGATGCCCTCTCCCGTAAATATAGAGTGTTGAGGGGGGGCTGCACCCTTGAGTGGGTGGCAGGAGTATAGGCCTCCGCCGTCAATCAAGCAATATTTAGGGTTGTTCTTTTAGGTTGCGCATGTAGTCTCCCGGGGTCATCTTAGCGTGTTTCTTAAAGGCGCGGTAGAAGGAGGTGAGGTTGGAGAAGCCCGATTGTTCGGCCACGGTGTCCATAGAGACTACACCCTCGGGGGATTGGGTCATGAGTTCTTGGGCATAGTGCACGCGGTAGCTGTTGATCCAGCTGCAGAAGTCGGTCTGCATTTCTTCGTTTATGGCGCGGGAGATGTAGGTTCGGTTGGTGCCTAAGCGCAGAGCCAGGTCGGAGATTTTCAGGTTGGGTTGGGTAAAGATGTGCTCGTGGGTGATGAGCCTCTGCAGCTCCTGAGCCCAATGATGGTCTTGGTTTTCCTTCTCTTCTTGGTTTTGTTTGGCCTTAAGGGCCGCTTGTTGCAGGCGGTACTCTTGTATATCTCGGTTGAAGTCTAAGATAGAGAAGCGTTGCTTAAAGCCTGCGTAGGCTATTGCGTATAAGAAGAGGGCGTGCGTGATGCCGGGCACGGCCAGCAGGATGCCTTTGTTCACAAAGAAGTCTTTGCCTATAAGACCGGAGAGCACCGATACGGAGGAGGCAAAGAGAAAAGCCCAGAGCAGTGTACGGAAAACCTTCAAGTCTTTGCCTTGGAGGTCTGAGTAGAAATGCACCAAGCGTTTGTTGTATCGGCTGATGAGCCGGAGCCCGAACACCAATACCAGCACTACTTGCACCACAAATACGCCCTTAAAGATATGGGTGCGCAGGATCTGCAAGCGTACAAGCGGGCTAAACGGTTCACTGCCGGGCTCGTGGTACATAAACCGGTGCACAAACGTATAGACCTCTTGCTCAGACATGGCAAAGTAGAGAACAAAGGAGAAGAGTGAGAGCAGTAGCGCGGGCAGCAGTATCCAACCCCACCGCAGACTAAAGTGCTCGTCTTTTGTGAGCATACGTATGTAGTAATAGTAGAGCGGGTAGCTGGCCAGTGAGGTAAAGACCCAGAGGTTGTCTATAAAGGCAAAAAACCGGTAGGAAAAGAGAAAAAACGAGGCGTGTGCCAGATAATTGACCACCGCCACCAGCATCAGAGCCGTTAAAACGGTTTGGTGCCTACTGCGTTTTCTCTCTAAAAGAAACAATACGGCCCAGAACAGGGCCACAAACATAGGCATTAGGGTGAATACCGACTGCAGCAACATTCTTCTTTGTGTAAGGAGTATCCTTATCTTCTCTTGGGTTATTTTCTGTTTATCCGGCAGGGTGGGGGGGGAATATCCCTCCGCCTTAGACCGCACAAATATAGCAATATTTTGCCTAATACCGGCCGGTATCCTTTCTTATAACCGCTGTTTTTTTAGCTTAGTAGCTCCCCTCAGCTTAAAGGCTTGCGGAGCATAATCTCCCCGGGGGTATCCGGCCGGCAAATTAGGTGCGGATCAAATTTTCCTTAGGTGCGGATCTAATTTTGCTTAGGTGCGGATCTAATTTTGCTTAGGTGCGGATCTAATTATATTTTGATCCGCATCTAATATTTGGGCACTTAAGAGCAAAATTGTATTACGGAAAGACGTAGAGACTCTTGCAGGACCGGCACGCGCCTATTTACACGGCAAGAGAAAAGAAATTTCTACCGATACTAAGTGGTTTTAGTACCGGTAGAAATTTTGCTTAGTATCGGTAGAAATGATTCTCAGTACCCGGTACTAATGAAACGGGGTATAGGGTGGGGTAAAGGGCAACGGGCGTTTCCCTTACCCCTTGCGGCGTCTATCAGCGCAGTAGACGAGCCACCTGAGGGTGCTCCTTGACGGAGGCAAATTCTAAGTCGGTGCCGGCGGTTCGGGCCAGTGTGGGATCCATTTGGGTGGCCTGCTCCAGGTTGCTCACCACCTCCTCTACACTGTTGGTGCGGGCGGCTACTACGGCACGCAGGTAGTAGTTTAGGGCGGTGGGTTCGGGCAATGCCCTTAGGGTTTGGAGGGCATCGGCGTATCGGTGCGCTAATATCTGAGCCACGGCGGTGTTCACAGACGGGGTCGTGGCCAATAGCCGGGCGGCTTCTTCGGGTTTGCCTTCCTTCAGGTAGAGGAGCCCCAGCACTCTGTCGGCTTCGGGGAGGTCGGTGGCCGTGCCAATCAAAAGGCGTGCTTTTTCCAAATCATTGGCATCCAAAGCCAGCAGTGCCGCATTGAGGGAGGTGTAGGCGTTGCTTTGCAGCTGAGCGGCTTGGGTGTAGAGGTCGGCTGCTTCTTGTGCTTTGCCTTGGCTCAGCAGCAGCGTGCCTAAGTTATTAAAGGCTCTGTAATCCTTGGGATAGACCTGCATAGCGGTGCGGTAGAGGCTTTCTTGAGCTTTGGCATCACTTAACAGGGTAGCCGTATAGAGCATCTCATCGGCTTTAAGGCGTCCGGGGTGGGATTGGGCCAAGGCCAAGAGCTCTTCGTCGCTCTTGCCTATAATGGAAATATTGGCCGTTAGGCGGGAGCGACGCAGCTCGGGCAGAATCTCCTTGGCCAGCTGACCGAAAACAAACGAGAGGTTTTTGATCTGCTCTTCGCGCTCCTCGGGGTCTGTGTACATAGAGAGTACACGCAGCACCAGCTCTTTGTCTTGGATATTACTCTGCTCCAGAAGTGTTTTGAACCCCTCCCAGTCTTGGGCGGTGTAGTGTGCCGATACCGGAATATCGTATCCGGCAAACTCTTTTTGCAGGGTGCGGGTGGTGTTTTGCTCGCGCTTTTGGGAGAGTTTCTCGTTTAGGGTCACGCCGCCGTCGGGCGAGGCATAGGCTTGCACCTCAATATCTACCTTTTGGTTGGGCACCTGTTCGGCATTTTCTACCGCATCCTTCCACTCTTTTACCTCCTGCTTCTTGAGCTCGGAGGCGCGTACCTCGGCTTGTTGGATCAGAAACTTGATGTCGGTGGAGTAGGTTTCGGTAACGATGCGGCTGAATCCGTCCGGCGCGTAGATAGGGGCACAGCCCGCCGCGGAGGCCCACTCCTGCGTGGTTACCACCCCTTGGGCTACCTCAATGGGGGCCAAGGTGCGCACTTTGGAGCTGCCGTTTTGGTAAGACATATAGAGGTAAAGGGCACTTTGGCGCATCTTGCTGTTGTACGGGAAGGAGACGTTGAGCTGCTCGGTGCCGCCCTCACTGTAGGAGATAACGGTATTATTGTCGCGCACGGAGGAGCCTTGGAAGAGGAAATCCGGAGCCGTTTCGTTTCCGCCCGAGTAGGTGAGTACGGGGGTAACCGTCAGCTTGGTGTTTTTGGGGAGCCATTTGGCCGGGAACCGGAGGGTGATCTGAGCCGGTACGGCCGAGCCTATCCGCTCCATAGGGGCCGGATTAACCGTTACGGCACCTTGGGGTAGGGGTTTGAGCTTGGGCGAGCAGGCCGCCGAGAGGAGTACGATCAGGGAACCGGCTATGGCTCGGTAGAGTAGGGGATACTTCATATCTGTAAAGGGTTTTTCAAGAACTATTGTTGCTCGTTTTGGGTGGGGGTGTTTTCCTTTCTTTTTAGGCGCAGGGCGGCTTGCCCCAAGAGTACCAAGAGCCCGATGGCCAAGAGCCCTTGGGCTGCGTAGGAGATGGCTTCTGTTTGCTCTATGTTTAGGGGCTTAAAGACAAACTGCAGGGTGTGCTCGCCTGCCGGTATAACCGCTGCCCGCAGTACATAATCGGCGCGTAAGAGGGGCAGCTCCTTCTCCGTGCCGTCTAAGTATAGGTGCCACCCCTCGGGGTAGTAGATCTCGGAGAAAACGGCCAAGGCGTCGGCGGCCGATTGGCTGCGGTAGGTGATGCTGCCGGGGGTGTACCGGGTAATGGAGATGTGTGCAGTGGTATCAGCGGCGGAGCGCAGAGGCAGATTATCGGAAGCAAATTCCCGTGCCACTACGGCCGTAGTGCGCAGATCTACCTGCCCCAACAGATCCAACTCCCGGGCGGCATTGTCGGCTAAGGATACTTGGGTGGGAAACCACGCGGCCCCCATTCGTCCTTCGGGCTGAGCGGAAGGTTGCTCCCCGTGCTGCAGGCCTCTGCCTACAAGCGAATCGGCCGGTGCCGGCGGTATAACCTCGTTGAGCACGGCCTGCGGCCCTATCTCCGTGGGAAGAATAAAGTACTTAACGTTGAGCATATCCACTACCGGCCGGTAATTGACGGAGAGGTAACGATCTATAAGGTCCTGATAACGCTGCAGCTTGGCCGCGTGATAGCCGCCTATGCTGCGGTGCCATCGGCTGGTGGTGGCGTCGTTGTACGTGTTTACCGAGAGGTTAAGCACCCTAAAGCCCGGCTCCTTGTCCGCCAAGATCTGCCTGTCGGCCTCCGTTTGCGGGGCTGCTTGCGCCATTACCTGCTCTTGCGGAATGAACAGCGCGTCGTGGAGGTAGCGTTTGTTTACCGTCCAAAGATCAATGAGGGTGATGACGGCTACGGCCGATACGGCTATTAGCGTGCGTTGGGCGGACTTATTATTGTCCTTGCGCAGGAGTATAACGGCCAATAGCGCCCCGGGAAGGATCAAGAAAAGGAGACTACGCCCCACATCTGCCCGGAAAACCTCCGCCCGCGCCGCAGTTAAGGAGTTCTTGAGCTGCACATACGCCGGATCCTGTACCATGGCCTGAGCAAAGAACTCCCGCTCTTGGTGCGATACAAGCGGCAAAGCCGAGGGCACTATCCATAACAAGAGCAAGAAGACCACCACTGCGGCCGAGGGAACCCATACCCGTTTGCTCCGTAAGAGCTCGGGATTGCGCACCAACCGGGCCAACGCCAAAACCGCCAGCGCCGGAATGCAAAACTCCGCTATGACTAAGATAGAAGACACGGCCCTAAACTTATCGTACAAGGGCACTACATCTATAAAGAACTGCGTGAGCGGCATAAAGTTCTTGCCCAAAGAAAGCAAAATACTCAGCAAAGTGCACCCTAAGAGCACCCACTTGATGCTCCCCTTTACCACAAAGAGCCCGATGATGAAGAGCAAAACCACAAACGCCCCTACGTAAACCGGCCCCGAAGTGAACGGCTGGTTGCCCCAATAGGAGGAAAACTGCGCTACATACTGCCGGTCCATGGCCGGAACCTTAGCAAATGCCTTCTCGTGGGACGCCATTGAGCCGCTGGCCCCTCCTTTTGCATTCGGCACCAAGAGGGTGAGCATTTCGCCCGTGCCGTAACTCCATTGAGTGATATAATCTGTACTTAGCCCCGAGGCATTGGTAGCTTGCTGCGCACTGCTTGCGGCTGTCTCCGCTGCCTCTGCGGTTTGCCGGGAGGCCTCTGCGGTTCCCTCTGCTGCCTCTGCGGTTTGATTAGCGCTGCTTGCGGCTCCCTCCGCTGCCTCCTCGGTTCCTGCGGTTGCCTCCTGCGGCGTATTGGTGGTTTGCACCGCGGCTACTTCGCTTCCGCCCCTCATGGTGAATTTACTGTAGCGGTAGGTTTGGTAAAGGTTGGTGAGGTTTGTAGCCACGCCTGCTCCTCCGGCCAGTAACATAACCCCTAAAGAGAGCCACAGGTGCCTCCACTCTTTGCCTCGTATGCACTCTATTACAAAAGCAATTAGGAAGGCCAGCATCACAAATAGGAAGTAATAGGTCATTTGCACGTGGTTAGAGAGCACTTGCAGGGCGGTAAAGATCCCTAAAAGGACGCCGCCGTACAGGTAACGCCTTTGGCTGATGTATATCATCCCGGCAATGGTAGGCGGAATAAAGCATAGCGCCATTACCTTCCATAGGTGCCCGGCTACAACCAAGATAAGGAAGTAAGAAGAGAATGCCCAGAGGATTCCGCCCAGTGCGGCGTACACACGGCGGAGCTTTAAGGAGCGCATGAATAGGTAGAAACCCGCCATCAGGGAGAAGAGCACCCAAGCGTAGTTGCCCAAAATGGGGATGGGTGCCTTGAGCATGAGGGCCTGCTGCACAAACTCCGCCACTTGGGTGGAGGGATAAGTGGGGTTGATCTGGAACATAGGCATCCCGCCGAAGAGAGAATTGGTCCAGTAACTCCTCACGCCGCTTTCCTTAACGTCTGACGCTACGCCGGAGGCCCCGGCGATGTCTTGTTGGAAGAGGTCTCTTCCCTCAAATACGGCGGGAGAGAAATACGCAACGGAGATTACGGCAAAGAGCACGGCGATTAGGGCCACGCGAAGCAGGCTCTTGGCCGGCTTAGAGGCGGAAGCCGTGCCGACTTTGGCGTTGGCCGTGCCGGCTTTACCGTTGGCCGTGCCGGTGTTTTCTTTGGCCGCGCCGGCTTTGGCGGTAGCAGCGCCGGTGTTATCTTTAGCGGCGGGGGTGTAGGTTTTGCCTTTGGCGGCGGGGGTTTTGTCTTGATGTTCCATAGTGCGGAGGCGTATTGAGGTCTATTCAGAAGCCCTTATGAGGTAAAACAGAGGCGTACGTAAGGGGGCAAGATGTGTGGTAGAGACGCTACATAAGGGCGTACGTAAGGGGTCAAGGGAGGAGGTAGAGACGCTACATAAGGGCGTACG
>R16__coassemble_1335_pt1 | contig 15367 bp, 5 predicted proteins | sample R16__metabat2_low_PE_011 | metagenome-assembled genome bin R16
CCCCCCCCCCCCCCCCCCCCCCCCCCCCCCCCCCCCCCCCCCGCCCCCCCCCCCAAAGGTTTTTTGGAGCACTCAATTCATTTTTTTTGTTAACTTTGCAGGCAAAAATCTCCTTGGGTGGTACCTGCGTGGGCAGCCCTAAACCCGCCGGCCCCCTCAAGGCCGGGGTAACAGCCCCCCTCATACCAACCGCCTCTAAACCACACACGCCGGAAAGCCGTAACCCCATTACCTGCCCTTAGATCCGCCCTTTTATGCCTATTTTGCCACACAGAAATTACAATACCCCCCCCCTATTTTGAGGTGCGGGGCCACAGGCGTGCAACTAACCCCTACGCCGGCCGTTTGAGCCTGTTGCATGCCGGCAAATGGCTGCAACACGCCCCCCATTTGAGTAGCCTTGGTGCCTTTTGCCAAAACGATCCAACATCCCCTTATATCGGATGCCATGATTCACACCGTTTTAGCCAAAAGAAAAGCGTCCTATTTGCGCGGCGACTTCTTTTAACGGCGCTGCTCCTGCTCTCCGGCCTCTCGGCTGCCCGGGCACAGAGAACGTACTACTGGAAGTCCCACCCCGAGAACAATAACTTTCACAACTTTACCAACTACACCGTAGGCTCCCCCACCGGGCCGGACGCAACGCTTCCGCCTACCGCCGACGTGGATATCATTTTCCCGGCCGAGTCCTCTATCACCAACATTACGGCAAGTGTACGCGCCGACGTGCACAGCATTACCCTCCCCTCGGAGGGCACGCCCTACAAATTTACCTTCAAGAGCCATTTATATATCACCAGCAATCTGACGGCGTATAACAACTTCTATCTCTCTAATTATACAAACAACACGTGGGTTTACTTTGTAGACGGCGATACGGCTCAAGAGAGCACCATAGACATGGGCACGGATGTAACCACCCCTACCTCCGTTATCAATATTTACGTCAGTAAGTCAAAAGGCGGCACCCTACGCCCGGTAAACCATAATTTAGAGGCTTATAAGTTCACCGTGGGCTCGGGTAGGTTTGCGTCCGACGGGCATAACGTGGTGGCCCAAGAGCTGTCTGTAGAAAGAGGAACCACCTTTGATACCGGCGCCACTACGATTACCGTGAACGGCACCGCCTCCTTTGCTCAGAATAACGCCAACGTGTACAACACCGCCCAAACGGACCTACAACTAAACGGCAGCACGTTAAATCTCAGACCCTTTAGGGCCCCGGGCGTTAACTTCCCGTTCCGCTCCGTCTCTTTCAACAACCCCAAAGAAACCTTTATCATAACCCTCATTCAAGGAACGTTGAATACGACCGGCCCCGTAGACCTGAGTATCGGCGAAAATCTATACATCAATACCCCGCTTTTAACCATCTCCAACACGATAAACAGTTCGGGCAAGGGGCTGGAGCCGAACTATAGGAATAATCTTTGGTTCCGCGCCTTAACCGCCCGGCAAGCGGTGATAAACGTGCCCACCGAGATAAGTATCTATAACGGGAACCCGCAGAATCATACGGCCCTACACCTGGCAAACGGATTCAGCTTCGGCAGCACAACCTGCGCGCAGCGGAGCGTACTCTCCTCAGTAGCCCTCACAACCCTTACTACAGACGTGGCCATTAACACCGGCAGCCAACTGGCCTATAACCACATAACGGCGGCAGGCGCCGGCATCACCGCAGACAAGGGGTGCGACTTGGGGGGCAACTCCGGCGCTATAACGTGGCAAAACGAGAGCGCCGGGCAAGACTTTTATTGGATTGGCGGCTCCGGTAATTGGAATGACCCCGGCAAATGGTCGCACACGAGCGGCGGCACTGCCCTATCGGCCACGGACTGCCTGCCTACAACCTTGGATAACGTATACTTTGACGACGCCTCTTTCTCGGCCGCCGGCCAGACAGTAACGTTAGACCGAAGCGCCGCGGTTAAAAACTTATATTGGACAGACTCCGGCAAACGCGGCACGCTAAAAGGTTTAGTGCCCTCTCAATCCTTAAACATCAACGGGGACGCCGACTTTTCCGGTGTTGCAGTAAAGGGTTTTTACCCTATAGTCTATTTCTCCGGCTCGGGCGATCAAACAATTACCACCGCCGGGGACTCCGTTTTTATGTCCCAAACCTTGATCTTTGAAGGCACGGGCACGTACACCCTTACCGCGCCCCTTGTCTCAGGCCCCTCATACAGTTACCTCTTAAGCGGGGGATATAGTTTTATTGACGTGCGCAGCGGTAAGTTTATCTCGGCGGGGCATGAGATCCGTATAGGCGGCATACGCTCCCGCACAACAACGGAGCGAACTATAGACCTATCCGGCTCCGATGTTTACCTAAACTACTACCACTCCTATACTTGGTCGGCCGATGCCTACCGAGAAGCCGGGGATATGCATAGCGCCCTAACGCTCTACAGCGCCGGACTGACCCATAACTTTGAGAATACCCACCTGCACCTCGCAGCTCCCGAAGCGGTCACTGCTCCGTTTTGCAACCTCCGCTTTAAGTCTTTTGACGACAGCTATGTTTGGAACTTAGGGGACATATCCTTTGAGCGCACCGCCGGCACGTTCTACCTCTCCTGCCTGCGCGGTACCTTTAATGCGCAGAACGTAGTGTGTGATGCCAACTTTATCATGAATCACGGCTACGACGGCACCCCACAGTCCCGCCAGAGCTTTAAGACTTTAACCCTGCAGCGCAACTCGGTGAACCTGATCGTTTCTTACGCAGGGCTGGATCTACTGGAGGGTTTTAACACACGTACTACCGAGTGCAGTGAGCTAACCATAACCGGCGGTGGCAAGACAAGTGCGCACGGCGTTACACTCATCCGAGCACACTTCCCCGACTTTAAAGCGCCGGGCGGCATTATCAAAAACATTAAGGCGGACGGCACTCCCCTTAAGGCCGGGGGTGGCATTGATAACGGCGGGAACGAAAATGTACTCTTTACCGACGCAGAGCCAAAAGTATTCTACTGGGTGGGCAACTCGGGCAACTGGAGCGATCCCTCCCATTGGAGCGTAGGCGTAAGCGGCGGCGACCCTGCCGTTACAAACCCCGACGGATGCTTGCCCAGAAGAGCGGACGACGTGTACTTTGACGCCCGGTCATTTACCCAAACCGGTCAGAAGGTTACGGTAGATATAACGCCCATATCTATCCATTCTATGTACTGGACGCCGGAGGTGAACCCGTATAAGCCCCGGTTGCAATCCACCCTACAAATAGGGCTCACCCTGAGCGGCAACTTAGAGCTTGCCCGAGAAATGTCCGTCTACATGGGGGGTAATACGGGGTTTAGCATGACCGGCACGGGCACGGGTGCCGACAAACAAACCATCCAAACGCACGGGCTTTACATTTCCCGCCTGTATGCTTTACGAATCCAAGGGACGGGAGATTTTGAGCTCCTGAGTGATTTTAACAGCGCCGGCGGATTTGGCGTTTCCTCCGGAGCGGGCTTTACGAGCAATGAGCACGATATAGTTTGCAACGGCATAGGCGTGGCGCAAGGAAAGGGCAAGCAAGTGGATATAACCAACTCCCGCCTCATCTCCGGCCACTGGGAGAATCTGAGTGTATCGGTAGAGGACTGCAATTTATACAAAGGGGAGCATGTAGATATCAGTGCCAATAGGATCTATCTTGCTTCGCCGTGCGCGTTAGGCTTTCACTCCATCGTCTTTAATGAGGATCTCATTGCAAGTAGGGGCACCGTTAAGGCCGATTACATAGAGACAAAGCGCCTGTTCTTTGATGAAACGCCCACGTTTACGGGCACCTTTGAGACCGACACCGTGGCTTTCTACTACCACTCCGGGCATAAAACTACAGAGCTCGCTAACGGCACGGTGCTCAAGGTAAATAAACTTGTGCTCACTAAGGCCACGCCGTGCGACCTGCACTACCTTCAAGCCGTAGCGGGGGGCACGGCCACCATCTCCGTGCCGCAGAATGTTATTATCACCTTCCCCTATTTTGTACTCAAGAACCTACACGGAGACACAGCCGCACCGGCTGCTAATTACCGGGTTATAGGCATCAACGCCGGCGGCTGCGAGAATATCAGTTTCTCGGAGCCTGTCAATTCTGAGAGCAAACCCGATTTGCACGTACCCCCGGGCTACACCTACACGCCCGAGCTGAACGGCAGCATTACAGGCGTCAGCTGGCGCCGATTAGACCCCGACGGCACCTTTAAACAGGTGGATGAATTCCGAAATCTGCACGCTGTAACCTTAACCGAGCCGGGATACTATTACTTCATGATAGGCGTTAAATATGCCGGGGATGCTTGTGAGGCCACCCTTTACCAGCGGATACTGGTGCGGGAGAATCTGTGGGTAGGCGGCAACGGCAATAACAGCGAGCCGATAGCCACAGGCACAGGCGATCCTGACGCTACCGCTTATACCAATCCCAAAAACTGGACGTACGGCCTGGTGCCCTCGGTTACACAAGCGCCGGCGCAGGACGTTATCTTTGCTACCCGGGACAACAACCCGGATTTTCACCCCCTATACGCCGCAGCCGTGGGGCGGGTGGGCGTAGTAAACACCCTGCAAGACCTGGGCTTTAACAACGTGCCTTTCGGCCCGGCTCGGGAGAACTGTGTAGTGCCCGCCACGCTTAACGACGCTCCCTTCTCCGCCCGTGTACGCCATTTAGAGAACCTAACGCCGCCCGATAAGCGCCGCGCCTTGATTGTAGCGCCCGCCGCCTCGTTTAATCTCTCCGGCCGGGTAATCGGCTATGACCGCCCCGAGGACGCCTCCAAGCTGCTTATACAAGCTGCCCGATCCGCTTCCGACCCCACCCAACCCCAAGCCGGTGCGCCGGGCGGCTCCTTTACCGTACACAATGACAACCCGTGCCAAACCCAAGTCTGGGGCACGGTAGAGCTGCCCGCCTTGGGCGGTAAGCAACCGGTGAGCCAAATAACGGACAACCTCCCCGGGTCTCCCACTTGGGGGCAAACCCTATCGGACGACGGCTACGCTTGGCAGCAGGTAGCCATACCCTTCCAAGAGGGCTTCAGTGCCGCTGCCTTTGCCGGCGGTGCCCTGCAGTACTACTCCGAGGCTTTTAACCGCCCAACGCAATATTACTTTAAGTGGCGCAATGTGCCCCGGGGGGCTGCGCTCCACAGCTTTACCGGCTATCAGCTCACCCAGTCCGCCCCCAAAATCTACACGCTTACGGGGCCGCTCACCTTCTGCGACGCCCAACTTACCCTGACGCGAGAGGCGGCAGAGGTGCAGGGGCACGGAGCAGACGTACCGCAGGATCAGGCTCACTGGGGCTTGGGGCAGAATGTATTCGGCAACTCCTACACCGGTGCCATTCAGATTAACGCGCTGCAGTTCCCGCCCCAAGCGGAGCAAACCGTCTATCTCTACACTACCGGCACGGGAGTAGAGCGGTACAACCAAGCCTCGGAGCAGGATGTAAACGGCGGTGCAGGCAGCTACACAGCCGTCCCCGTTGAGGCCGCAGAGGCTATGGGCATCACGGAGATTGCCCCCATGCAGGGGTTCATGATTAAGTTCACCCCCGACGAAACACGCTTCGGAGCCGATCCCGTTACCATGACCATCCCCTACAAAGAGGCTACCGATCCCGAGGGCTCCCTCGGCGGACTGCGCAGCAGCGACACCTTGCCCCAAGCCCCGCAAGAGGTTTTGCGCCTGACCCTTACCGACAAAAGCGCCGGGGCCGACGTGGCGTGGCTTATCCGGCAACCCCTCACCTCGGACGCGTTTAACAACGGCTGGGACGCCCTCAAACCCACGTTGCACACAAGCCAAACCGCCCTGTACCTACGGACGGACTTCGGAGCCGCTCAGGTGAATACCACCGATGACTTAGACGGGTGCGGCATTGCCGTTAAAGCCCGGCCGGGCTCGGAACTCACCCTGAGCGTACACCGGCAGAGCACGGGCTTTGGCACCTTGTATTTGGCCGACCTAACGGAGCACCTAACCCTTGAGATCCCGGTGGGCACGCCCCTGCACTACTCCTTTACCGCCCGGCAAGCGGATGAGCTGCGCTTTGCCGTTACTGCAGAAGAGAACCCCGACTACGAGGCCTTGAAGTCCGGAGCCGCTACAGCACTGACTGAAGCCGACGCCGCCGCCTTGAGCGAGTGCCGTGAGTTTGCCCTCTATACCCCCGCCGGCGTGCTTGTGGCCCTTAGCCGGGGCGAGCGCACCCTGGGCCAAGTGAGCACCTCGCTGCCTCAAGGCGCCTACATCATCACCTTCCCCGGCTCCCGGGCAGCGCGCCGTCTGCTCATCCCTTAGGCACCCTTTGCACCGGCGGGCGGGCGGCCCAAACCCGGCATACCATTCGAAGAATCCCCCTACCCGAGACGAGTGCAGCCATTTGCTCCGGACCAAAAGATCATTTTGATCCGCACCTAATGAAAATTAGATCCGGGCCTAAAGAAAATTAGATCCGCACCTAATGATCATTAGGTGCGGATCTAATTTCATACGCTTCCACCCCCCACTGCACGCCGTCCCCGCGCACACGCACCGGCCCATTAGCCATGGGCGGAGGCACAAGCCGCGCGGCGAGCACGCCGGGAGTCCATTCGTTTTATTGCGGCCTTAGAAGCGAATGTTTATTGCGGATTACTCCCCCGGGGGCTCCGGCTCCTGCTGCTGATCATCCAGCGCGGCCAGCAAGGCCTGCACTTTCTTGTCCGTTTGGGTGAGCTGTTCCCGGCAGTACTTAATGAGCCGTACGGCCTCCTCGGTCTTCTCCAGAAGCTCGTCTACCGGCGGGTTCTCCTCCTCTATTTGCTCTACTATCTGCTGCAGTTTTTCTACGGCCTGCGCATAACTTTGCGGCTCCTCCTTCTTCATGGTTATTTGGGGGTTTAAATATATAATTGTAACTTTGCCTATTAAACGGACACGCCGGGCAAACTGCTCGCCGGCCGACCTCAGACGCAAAAGTAACGAAATCCATCCTATAAACAGTACACTATGAAACTAAAAACCATCTTGGGTGTTCTGGCCGTAAGCGCACTCTTCTTCTCTTGCAACTCCAAGGGAGGCAGCTCCGCTTCTACCCGAAACCCCCTCATTGACCCCGACACCGCTATGTACATGCACGCCCCCGAGTTTGATAAACTCAAACCTGCGCACTTTAAAGAAGGCTTTGAAAAAGGCTTTGAGCAAATCAACGCCGAGCTGGAAGCCATCGCCTCTAACGCAGAGCCCGCTACCTTTGCCAATACCATAGAGGCCTTAGAGAAAAGCGGCGCTATCTTAGACCGCACCTCCCGCACCTTCTTTGCGCTGGCTGCCGCCGATACCAACAACGAACTGCGTAAAATAGAGGAAACCTACGCCCCCAAACTCACCGAGCAAGCCGACAAAAAATACCTCAACGACGCCCTCTTCCAACGCGTTAAGACCGTTTACGAAAACCGCGACTCGCTCAACGACGAGCAGAAGCAGGTAGTAAAACTCTACTATGACAACTTTGTAAAAGCCGGCGCCGCGCTCCCCGCAGACAAGAAGCAGGAGCTCATGAAACTCAACACCCACGAAACCGAGCTCGCCACCCAATTCGGCAACCTACTCACCGACGCTACCAACGTATTGGTGCTCTTTGAAGACAAAGCTATGCTGGACGGCCTCTCCCAAGAAGAGATAGACAACGCCGCCGCCCTAGCCCAAGAAGAGGGCGAATCGGGCTATGCTATCCGCTTGGTAAACACTACCCAGCAACCCGTTATGGCCTCCCTCAATAACCGCGACGCCCGCAAAAAGGTCTTTGAGGCCAGTATGAACCGCTGCTCTAACTCAGACAAATACGATACCCGCGCGCTCATAACCGAGCTGGCTCAGGTACGCGCTAAAAAAGCCGCCCTGCTGGGATTCCCCAACTACGCCGCCTGGTCTATGCAAAACACCTTGGCCAAAGACCCCGCTACCGCCACCGCCTTCCTCTCCGACCTGGCCAAACTGCTGGTGCCTAAGGCTACTCAAGACGCCGCCATGCTGGAGGAATACGCCCGCAAAACCGCAGGCGCCGACTTCCACCTGGAGGCCTGGGACTGGGCCTACTACGCCGAAAAAATGCGCAAGGAGCAGTACAACGTAGACGAAGCTACCCTCAGCCAATACTTTGAGCTGAACAACGTACTCAATAAAGGCGTCTTCTTTGCCGCTAACAAGCTCTACGGCCTCTCTTTTGAGCCCCGTACCGACCTGCCCGTTTACCACAAAGACGTAACCGTGTACGACGTAAAAGACGAAACCGGCCAGGTGATTGCCCTTTTCTACTTCGATCCCTACGCTCGCCCCAGCAAGAGCGGCGGCGCTTGGATGGACGTATTCTGCGAGCAATCCTACCTGCTGAACCAAAAACCCGTTATCTACAACGTGTGCAACTACAAGAAACCCGCCACCAAAGGCGAGCCTTGCCTGCTCACTTGGGACGACGTAACCACCCTCTTCCACGAATTCGGCCACTCCCTGCACGGCATGCTCTCCCGCCAAACCTACCCCTCTATTGCCGGAACCAACACCCCGCGCGATTTTGTGGAAATGCCCTCGCAGTTTAACGAGCACTGGGCCAACGAACCTTCTGTATTTGCTAACTACGCACTCCATTACCAAACCGGCGAACCCATGCCCGCCGACCTGCGCGCCAAGATGCAAGAGGCGGCCTCCTTTAACCAAGCCTACTCGTTGGGCGAGAACATTGCCGCCAGCCTCTTGGATCTGGCTTGGCACAGCCTGGCTGCCAACGCCCAAGTACCCGACGTAGACGCCTTTGAGCAAGAGCAACTGCAAAAAGCCGGCATCGCCCTGGCGCAAATCCCCCCCCGCTACCGCTCTACCTACTTCCGCCACATCTGGAGCAACGGATACGGCGCCGGATACTACTCCTACCTCTGGACCGAGGCTCTGGACAACGATATCTACGCTTGGTTCCAAAAGAACGGCGGCATGACCCGCGAAAACGGCAAACGCCTGGCCGACGTAATCCTGAGCCGCGGCAATAGCCGAGACCTTATGGGTGCCTTTACCGAGCTCACCGGACACCTCACCGTAGATAAAGAGCCCCTGCTCAAATCTCGCGGACTTAAGTAACAGATTCTACTTGCATAACTTTGTAAATTCAGTGCCGGTACTACCCTCCCGTAGTATCGGCACTATTTATCAGCGGAAGCCCATACGCCTGTCTCTGTTGGCTCTTTGAGCCTATGGGGCAGTTTTTGTCTTGCAGCCCGCCGGGAGATCAACCTATAGGTCAAATGCCGGCTGACGGCAGTAGGGCACGGTTCTATCCCCCCCCCGACAGGGCTCAGAATTTGATCCGCATCTAAGATTTATTTCATGAGACTGTTGCAAAAAGCAACAGGGTCACAAGATTGCTCGCAATCTTGTTTTGACTTTGCAGAATGGATGAAGCACAAGGCGCTGAGGGTGAGGGCTGAAGGGAGCGTACCGGCGTACGTGACCGAAGCCGAATCCCGATAGCAACGCAGTGATTCGCCATTATGCAACAGTCTCTTCATGCGGATCAAATACTTTTTTCATGCGGATCAAATGATCTTTTGATCCGCATCAAATACAAACCGTCTCCTACCCACCCGTTCGGCAGTGCCGGGGAGACGCGCAAGATAGTACCTAAAAGCCTGCCCCTCATTGCCCCCCCGTTAAAGGGCTTACCCAAAAAGACTGACCCCGAGATCGGATCTATCCCCGCCGCACAACAAGGGTCGGGAAAAGCTTGAAGGTATTACCTTCGCTTCTACAGCCGGTGCACCCCCCCCCGGAAAGAGCACGCAAATACCCTTAAATCGGCCCCCGGCACTACCGCCATGCCCCGCTCTATTGAGTTCAAGAGACCGTAAAAATCAGGCCCAAATAGGGAAAACGGCAAAACTTGTTGCCCAAAACTATTGCAGATATCAAAAAAAGCAGTACCTTTGCACTGCTTATCCAATGGAAATGATTGGCCGCGTAGCTCAACTGAATAGAGCATCTGACTACGGATCAGAAGGTTGCGGGTTTGAATCCCTCCGCGGTCACTCAGTAGGTTCTCCGGCAGAACGCCCGGTTCCTTCAAAAGAGGCCTTTGGGTTTCTTTAAGGTCACTCCGAGGTTTCTTTGCATGAGCTCCCGGCTTTCCCCAAGAAAGCTCAGAAGTTTCTCGGCAAGCACCTCAAGCGTCCCCAAGTGGGCGGATCGTTTGACTCTGACGGAGATAAGCATGGTACCATAGCTCAGTTGGCAGAGCATCGGACTGAAAATCCGTGTGTCCCCGGTTCGAATCCTGGTGGTACCACTCAGGAAACTTGTTGTGTAAACATAGCATTTTTTTGTTTACTTCCACCCTCGTTACTACGGCAACGAGGGCTTTTTTTTACCTACTATCCGTTGGCACACACCACCCCCACCCGGCCGGCGCATTGCTGCGCTGCTCGTGCAACAATCTCAAACACCAAGTACAGAGTGAAAGCCGAAGACTGGGCAAGGCGCATTGCTGCGCTGCTTGTGCAAGAGCCTCAAACGGCGTAGGAGCAAAAAAACTCCCGGAAAGAACTTAATCTCTCCGGGAGGCAACATAACATCGAGATGTACCCTATAAACATCTCATCACTAACCTTCAGTTAGGGTTTCACTACTTTAAAACTTCGGGTGGTATGGTCCGGGAGCATTACCTGCAGGATATAGGTGCCGGCGGGCAAGTGGCTCAGGGAAAGCGTTACGTTGTTACTGCTCCCCGGGGTATAGGTAGCCAAAGCGGTGCCGCTCAGGGAGAGGACGGAAACGGAGCTGACGGGAGCTCCCCACAGGCGCACCTGCGCTCCGATTTGGGTCAGTTGCAACTCGGCGGCGGGGGTTTGTATCCCCACAAGCCCGTCTAAGCGCACCTCTATGTCGTCTATGAGCAGGCCGCTCTTGTCTGTAGATTTGTGTCTTATGGCCAGGTAGATGGTTTTGCCCTTGTACGGGGCCAAGGAAAGGGTTACTTGCTCCCAGTCATCGGACGCAGTAGCGGAGAGGGGTCTGAGCTCTTGGGTAAAGTCCGCCGGTTTGAATCCGCCGGTGGAGACCAATACGGCACACTCGTCTAAGGCGCTGGCCTCGTAGGACTTCATTTTGAACCCGAACTGCGGGTTGGGGGCATCGGCGGGAATGGTTACCTTGGGGGAGATAAGATAATTGTCGGCCGAGAGGATCTGCGCTTTGTAGCTCATGTCATAATCCATCTGCACCGGCATATAGCTCCACGAGCAAAGGAAGTTGGGCGTCGAGGCGGCCAGTTTGTCTATCACATACCGGAAGTTGCCGAACTGCAAGAAGAAGTCCTGGGCGGAGAGCCAGCCGTACCCGTCGCCGTCTGCGTCGGTAGAGCGCCAGTTATAATCCAATGAGCCTTCGCCTACGGGGTAGCTGTAGGGGAATCGGTCTACATCCTGCTTGGGTTTAACGGTTACCGTTGCGGTATTGGTGGTGGTGCGCCCCTCCTCATCGGTTACCTCTATGGTCATTTTGTATTCCCCCGGTTGGGCAAAGGTTACGGTTGGGTCGCTGCCTTGATAGGTCTGCGGGGTGCCGCCCTCAAAGGTCCATTTATAGGTTGCCACGCCTACGGGCGTGCGCACTTGTGCTCGGGGATAGATTTCAAAGTCATTCACACAGGTCATATCCCCCAAGACAACCTTGGGAGGCTCGCCTGCGCCGTACGCCATGTCCATGGCATCTACCAGATACTGCAGGGTTACGAGCTCGGGCTTAGTGGTAATATCGGCGTAATAACCGTCGCTGCCAATCACCACCAAGGTAGGCACGCGGGAGAGGAGCGGGATGCCCAAGAGCTGCCCGGAGGCAGCAGCGTCGGAGATAATGGGCACGGGAAAGGCGCCGCCCTCGGTCCAATCGTACTTATGTTCGTTCTGTCCTTGGAGCTTTTCTATAGAAGCTCCTTGGGCCTCAACCCAAAAGGCCATTGCCTTCCCGTCGGCGGAGCCTTGAGCGTAGCGGTTATAGAATTCCGTCAATACGCCGGACTTGTGCACCTGCATACAAGGGGCGCACCAAACGGTAGAAAAGTCTATAATAACCTTTTTGCCCTGCTTCAGTATCTGAGCAAAGTCATACTTCACGCCGTTTATATCTGTGGCCACGTAGGCTGTATTATTCAGCGGAAGCCAATTAAGTGCCACGCCGGTGCGCAGCCCGGGGCCGGGTGAGGCGGCGGGCTCGTGGGGTTGTTGCGCCCGGATAGAGGAAGCCAAGCCGGCAAAAAGTGCACAAATAGTAATAAGAAAAGTCTTTTTCATACCCAAAGTACAGGACAATAATCTCAGAGGTACTTCACAGTAATATCGGTAGCGGTAGCCATTGGTATCGAAAGGTGCTGCGGAAGGATACCGGCGCAGCAGCAAACGGTATCGGTAGCGGTAGCCATTGGTATCGAAAGGTGCTGCGGAAGGATACCGGCGCAGCAGCAAACGGTATCGGTAGCGGTAGCCAATGATACCGAAAGGTGCTGCGGAATGATACCGGCGCAGCAGCAGAAGAATTCCGGTGCTGCAGCAGACTAATATCGGAGAAAGGGGGTGGCACAAGCGCCTCCCCCGTCCCGGCAAAGCGGCTGTCCTACGGAGTAGAGCCGTGGGCAGATCCGCTTTGGTCGGGTGGCGTGTTCAGCCCCCAAGGGGGGGGCGTTTCATGGTAGTTACTTCTTAACGACGGTAGCCGTACGGTTGCCCAGACGGACAAAGTAGGTACCGGCGGCCAAGCCGTCTAAGGCAAACTCCTGTACTCCCGTACCTACTACGGGCTGGGTGCGCAGCAAGTTTCCGGCGGCGTCGTACAAAGCGATGCGGGCATCGCCTTGGGCAGCGTTCTCAGGCAGGGTTACAAAGATCACCTCGGCGGCCGGATTGGGATAGACGGCGAATGCAGCGGCAAGCGGAGCCTCCTGTACGGAGTTGTACTCTCCGGCTAACTCGGCGTCCTCGTTAAAGATTTTAGGATTCCAGCCCTTGGCGCGCATAGCGGCCACCTGCTCGGAGGTAGCTCTGTTGTGCTCGTTTTCGTCGGTAAAGTCTACAAACATGAAGTCGGCTGTGCTGGAAGCGCCGCTCTTGTCGGGCAGCTGGTCTATAAAGGCCCACACCTTATCTTCGGTGAGTTCGTTACTAAAGATCCAGAACTCCAGTAGGGGGTTAGTAGTACCCTTGGCGGTTCGGGGCATAGAAACGGAGGTAATCTTGTTTCCGTCTAAGTGCAAGCCGGCCATGGTGGTAAAGGAGCTGAGGTTGATGGTGGAGAGTTGGTTATTAGAGGCCTCCAGATAGAAGACGTTGCTGTTGTTGCCGGTTTTTATCTCGGTAAGTAGGTTGTCTGCGCAGCGGAAGTCGTAGAGGTTTTCCATGCCGGAAACGTCTAAAGTCTTAAGGGCGTTTTTGCCTACGAAGAGGGTTTCCAGCGCGGCCAGGTGGTTCACCTTGATATCGGTAAGGCGGTTATCGGCCAAGTGAACCACGGTAAGCTGTGTGTTATTGGTGAGGTCTATGGATTCCAGTCCGCACCCCTCGGCATTCAGTACGGAGAGTACCGTATTTTGAGAGAGGTCTAAATCGGATACGTTGGTATAGCTGACGTTTAGATCTACCAGGTTGGGGTAAGCCGTGGGGTCTAAGGAAGCCACTTGAGTGTGCTCCAGGTCTATTCTTTCTAACTTGGAATTCTTAGAGAGATCCAGTTTTTTGATGCCGGAGTTAGGCACGATGAGGAACCTCAGGTCGGGGTTAGCGGTCAGGTCCACCTCGGTTACGCCGGGGGTGTAGGTGAGCATGAGTTGCTGAAGCAGGGGGTTGGGCGAGAGATCCAGGGGTTGGTTAAATACCTCGTCGGACAGGATACCCAAGGTGAGGAGGCCGGGCAGGTTGGAGTGGTCTATTTCCTCTACGTCGCAGCCCAGTAGTACCACGCGGGTGAGGTCTCCCCAGATAGAGACAGTAGCGTTATCGGCGCCGCAGATGTAGGTGGTATAGCCGCTTTGGAAGCCGGTTACTTCGTTTCCTTGGTCATCTACATAATTGGGGATGGTATCGCCGGGGTCTTTTACGCCGTTGCCGTCTAGGTCAATCCATACGTTGGGTTTTTCCTCTTCGCGGCATTTGATAGAGATCTTGAGTTTATCGCCCTTCTTCATGGTTGTCTTAAAGGAGACGTGGGGTTTGGCGGGTTCGCTGCCCTTGTATTCTACAAAGGCGTTCCGTTGCACAGCCTGCACTACGTAGTTCTTAGCCACCAGCTCGGCCACTTGATCTTTGGTGCACACGTTTCTTTCTGTGGTGGAGCTTACATTGAGCAGCACCAAGAGGCCGGGGGCGTCCGGTGCAGTGGGCAAAGCCTTAACGAGCTTACCCATGGAGGTGGCGTTGATTTGGTTCTCAAAGATGGTGAATCCGCCGATAGGCACGGCCGGAGTCTCTCCTAAGAGGATGTTGCGTATTTTATTTTTAGTAGCGGTGAGGGTAACCAGGGAGGTGCAGCCGGTCAGGTCCAGCTCCGTAAGTTGGTTTTTATCGCAGAAGAGGCCTTGCAGAATAGGTTGGGAGCCCAGCGCCAAGGTAGTGAGTTGGTTGCTGCGGCAGAATAGGTTGGCCACCTTGGGATTGGCAGTAAAGTCTAAGGCGGTGAGCTTGCAGTTTTCTGCCTTAAAGTTAGACAGATTTCCGTAGGCGGTAACGGTTTGGGCGTCTACGGTTAGAGTAACGGGCTTAGACCAGTCTAAGTTCTGTTCGGTTTCGGGTTGGCAAACGCCGTCTCCGTTAAGGTCTACCCAGAAGTTTTCGGCGTCATCATCGGGGTACGGCATCAGGGTCATGGTCAGCGCCTCGCCCTTAGCGGCCGCGGTGGTAAAGACGCTTTTGGGGCCGGTGGTGGGGGCTTGTGCGCTTAGGGTAGGCACACAGGCCAAGGCGCTGAAGGCAAATCCGGCCAATAGTGTACAGATTCTTTTCATAGTAATAGTACGTTAGTTAGTTTATGCTGTCTTAAGGAGCGGATTCACCCCCGGGGCGGGCGGACCTTGCTCGGTGGGGGAGTTCCAATTCATTGGGAAGCAGTCGGAATAAGGTTCCGCCGGGAGGGGGTCATCCATCTGGGCACAAATATACGATAATTTTCATACAAAACAAGACAAATGTATACGAATTTTTACTACTATGGGGGGGGGTAAATAAGGATTTTGTGGCTTTTTGCAATATTATAGTAGCAAAACAAGTGCATACAGCCGGATTGGCTGAGGCCCCGGGGCGGCCAAACGGAGCCCAATAGGCGGAGGGGGAGATTTTGGCACCGAGGGATC
>R16__coassemble_1348_pt1 | contig 14947 bp, 11 predicted proteins | sample R16__metabat2_low_PE_011 | metagenome-assembled genome bin R16
GCTATGGGCGGGGGTTTTGTAATAGGGAGGTCTTACGCCGCAGTACGAAGTCTCGCCCCAGGTATTTCTCTCTTACGATGGGGTTTTGCGCCAGCTCTTCGGCGGTGCCGCTGAAGAGTACCTTCCCGTCAAAGAGTAGGTAGGCGCGGTCTGTGATGCTGAGGGTTTCGTTTACGTTGTGGTCGGTAATTAAGATACCGATTCCCTTCTCTCTAAGTCCGGCCACAATGCTTTGGATATCCTGCACGGCAATGGGATCCACCCCGGCAAACGGTTCATCTAACATGATAAACTTGGGGTTAATGGCCAAGCAACGGGCTATCTCCACTCGTCGTCTCTCCCCGCCCGAGAGTCTATTGCCCTTGTTGGTGCGCACTTTTTCCAGGCTGAAGTCGCGTATGAGGGCTTCTAAGCGCTCTTTTTGCGCATCCTTACTCAGAGGGGTCATCTCCAGCACGCACCGCAAATTATCCTCCACGCTCATTTTTCTGAACACCGAGGCTTCTTGGGAGAGGTATCCTATGCCCAGACGGGCGCGCTTGTATACGGGGTATTTGGTAATATCGGTGTTGTTTAGAAAGATGCGCCCCGAGTTGGGCACCACCAGCCCTACGGTCATGTAGAATGTAGTGGTCTTGCCGGCACCGTTGGGCCCCAAAAGGCCTACTATTTCTCCTTGATGCAGTTCTATGGAAACGTGGTCTACCACGGTGCGGCTGCGGTAGCGTTTTACTAAGTTGTCGGTGCGCAGTACGGTTCTCTCCGGCGTCCCGGGCACTTCTTCGGGCTCTTCGGGCGCGTTGCACTGAGATTCGGGCTCTGCGGAGAGCGGCTCTTGGTCGGAGGGCTCCCGGGACACATTCTGCTCAATAGGGGTGGGGGTAAAATCTTCTGTAGACATAGAGGGGTCAGTGAACCGGTAGTTGGTCGGCCGGGGTTAGCAGGGTAAGTAGGAGCAATAGGGCTAAAAGGAGTGCCGCAACGGCCGCAAAGAACGCCGATAGCCGCTTTTGTAGATTCCAAGCTTTAGGAAAGGGAAGGCGCAGGAGCAGCTTGGTAAGTCGGCCGGCGGGTAGGGAGTTGTTTTCCGGCAGGGGTATATTGTGCTCCCTCATTACCTCTAAGGCTCGATCAAGGTCTTTCTCAAATATCTCCACCCGCACTCCGCCCAGGTCTACCAGCCAGCCGAACAAACGGTTAATGGTCTCGTTTTGCAGGGTGCAGGGTATCTCCTTTAAGGAGAGCTGATGCATCAGCACCAAAGCCTCCTCTTGGGTGTTGTAGGAGGCTAAGGTAATGAGCCTTAGCGGGGCGTTATGGTTATCTTCTTCCATGCCTATCTCTTTTTAGTGGGGTGGGGGGCTTGCATTAGACGCAACGGCAGGAGCCGTTTGAGGCCAACGCCTTTTGTAACTTATACGCCCAATCCTTCCCGGGGAGCGCATCGCCCGTATCGGCGCCGCTGAGCAGGGCACGTCGTATCCGGGTAGAGGAGACGTTTATGACGGGGGCGTTGTGTAGGAGGGTTACATTCCGGGGGGGGTGAGTCGGAAACTCGTACCCGTCTCGGGGATAAACCCACAGACGGGTCAGCTGTAATAGGTCTTGATATCTATGCCAGTGGGGTAGCTGTGCCAGGTTATCGGCTCCCACCAGCAATACAAAGTTCTTTTGCGGGTAGAGGCAACGTAAAGCCGACAGGGTTTGTACCGTATAGTAGGGTGCCGGGAGCTGCTTCTCTATGGTACAAAGTTGCACCCGTGGGTTGCCCCGAAAAACCTCCTGAGCCATCCCGCAACGGCAGGCATAGCTGAAAAGGGGGGCTTGCTCCTTGAGCGGATTGTCCGGGGTGGGCATAATCCAAAGTTCGGCGGCTTCTGATCGGCTCAAAGCATACTCGGCCAGAGCTTTGTGCCCCTTGTGTAGGGGATCAAAACTGCCGGGATAAAGTACTGTAACCGAGGGAGCAGAAGGCGTCATGGGGGCAAGAATTAAATAGTCTGTATGGCAAGGGCAATTTGATGCGGATCTAATTAGGCTTACGGCCGGATCTGAATCGGAATGCTCTTAGCGGTGTCAGCAAACCCCGTTGGGCAGCACCGGTAGAGGGCTTGCCGGGGCTAACTCTCTTCAAGGCTTTGGGGGATGATTACCGTTCGGGGTAGGGGGTTAATGAACCCAGAGTGTGTGCAGCTTCTCTTTGAGGCTCGGGCGCAAAAGTACCCCGCGCTCAAAGCTGCGCATATGGGAGAGCTTTGTTTTATCGGCAAAGAGCGGGGCATAAACCACCCCGGCATAACGACAAACGGAGTAGAGCACGTTGCTCTTAGAGGCGGCCGGAAGGAATAGCGCCACGGAGTGATAGCGTTGGGTGGCCTCCTTAATTTGCGCCTCTATGGCACCGGAAACCAGCTGCCCGGGCTCCAACACAACGGTCATCCCGGCGTTGCCGCTCTTCTTGGCCCGATAGTCCGGCAGCCTAAACTCCATGGTTACAAAAGCCGGATCCACTGAGCGGTAGGATTCCGTGAGCCCTTTGATAAATTGCTCCGTGCGTCTTGTGCGGGAAGGGGTAACAAACGCCACCACTTGATGGGCACTAAAGGCCTCTTTGAGCAGGAGGGAAAGCTCGTCAAAGACCGAGGGGTCTTTCTTACTGATATACCTATTCAGCGGTATCTCCGTTACTAAGCGGCGGTTGAGGTAGGGCGGCAGCTCATCTCTGTAGCGCAAAGCCCCCTTATATACCCATATAATATAGATAATGAGCAGAGGAAGCAGTAGCCCCAAGAGGAAAGCCAATACGTGCAGGTAGAGAACCGGTATGCCGGCTGCCTTAACGCGCGCCGGGTCTATCACGTCTATGGTAGAAGTCTGCTCCAATATACCCTGTTCTATGCGGGCTTGTGCCAGTTGTTGGGTGAGGGCTTGCCTAAGCGAAGCCTGTCCCGGGGCGGCTTCGCCGGCGGGTATGGTGTCTAAGGCTTGGAGCGAAGCGGCCAGTAGCCGGGTTTGCTCCTGCAAATCGGCGCCTATTTGGGCCCGTAGAATGGTATCTAACTGATCAAACATGGCGTTGAGCAGCTCCAAGGCCTTGCGTTCGGAGCCCCCGGCTACCATGTCAATGCGTACGGCAGTGGCTTTGGCTTTGAGCTCGATCTCGCTGTCGTATGAGCGTACTACGTCGTTAAAGGGGCTTTTAACTACTGTAAGCCGCTTGATGCCGGCATCCGTAACGTGGGCGGGGTAGTGCAAAGCGGGGTCGTCCGGGATAATCACCACAGTGCCCACGGGGGTTTGAACGGGTGTGTTCAGGGTAGCGGAGACTGCTCCGGCGGCAGGAATATCTTGGTTGTGGTACAGGCCGGAGAAGTTACTCAGCGTAAAGGAGGGGCTCTGCGGGTTGCCGGACCACTTGAGGCTGAAGCTGAATCTGTCTGAGGGCAGTGCGTCGGGTATTTGCACCCGGTAGGGGGTTTGGTTGTAGGCGTTACGCTTGAGCAAGGGGAGCCCCGAGGTAAAGTAGTCTACATCCAGCTGTACCTGCCGGGCAGCCTGCTGCAGGATGGTGGTGGTTTCCAACACCTCCTTTACGCGGTCCACCTGCAAACGGGTGTACTTCTTCCAGGAGGGAGTGTAGTATCGGGGATCCTCCTCGGCGGGGTTGGTCATGAGACCGTTTTCTGCTGTAATGCGGGAGGAGCGTACGGCTATCTGCCCGAAATACTCGTTTTGGGAAGTGAGAATGCGGCCGGAGACCAGCTTAGAGATACCCAAGAAGAGCACTACACTGAGGAGGAACCAGTACCAGTTGCGTGCGGCCAAGGCAATGAGTTGGCGCCGGGTAAACGGTTGCGATTGCTCACCGGGGCGAGGGGGCTGCTGTTGCGTCATAAAATAGAGTCTGTAAATATAATCCCGACTGCTAAGGTACAAAACTATCTGCTCTCTGCCAAAAATAGCCCAAGCGGGCTTGCCTGTAGTGAAGGGTCGGCCCGGTATTCTATAGGTAATGCGATGCATAAGTGGGTAATTATTTGTAGCTTTGCCGGTAGTAACGGCCTACAGGGGCTGCTTCCCCGCCGGATGGGGGTAGCCGTAACCGTGTACAGTAATTATATGTAAGGAGATGCAGGAGTAAGTGGTATGACCGTATGGGCTTGGGTATATTTCTATAGTTTGCTGTTGGGCGCGGCAGTAGTGGCGGTGAGTGGCCGGCGCAGCCCCGTGCGCATGCTGCCGTGGGTGTTGCTGATTATTCTGCTGCCCGTTGTGGGCTTTCTGCTCTATCTCTATTTTGGGGTGAGTGCACGCAAGCGGCATACCGGCAGGCACTATAGGCTCAAGGCTCCGGGGGCGGATCTGTTGCCTTTGCAGGATACTATCGGTTCGTCCTCTTCTTCCTCCTCTTTAGCCCGACTGCTCTACCACAGTGCCGGTGCCCCGCTTACCCGGGCCTATCAGACGGAGTTCTTTACCAACGGGGCCGACTACTTAGCCTACTTAACGGACCGGGTGCACCGAGCCCGGCGTTATATACTGCTGCAGGGCTTCAGGATAGATACAGACGGAGCTTTGCACCCCCTTATAGAAGCGCTCCGGCAGGCCGCCGCAAGGGGGGTAGCCGTTTTTATACTGTACGATAAGTCGGGCTCTAAGCGCACCCCCCGGCGGGTATGGCGCGCTTTGCAAGAGGCCGGGATCTACACACGTCCCTTTGCTGATATCCTCTTTCCTTACTTGGCAGCCTCCAATTACCGAAACCACAGAAAGGCGGTTATCATAGACGGTATAGAGGCCTTTACCGGCAACATAGACCCCGCCGCTTCATTCCTTGTCCCCCGGGAAACCCACCGTACAAGCGGCGTCCAATTGGCCTTTAGGGGGCCGGCAGTAGAGGACCTGCAGCGCGCTTTTATACAGGATTGCATTCGAGCCGGTGCCCGCTTAAGCCTCCTCAAGCAGCTTACCCCACTACCCGACTCCTCACCTCAAGGCACCCACTCTCCCCTCCAGATAGTACCCACCGAGCCAACGCAACACTGGAACACACTCGAGCAGCTCCTGTGGCAACTCCTCTCGCAAGCACGCGAGTGCATCTGCATAGAGACGCCGGTCTTTCACCCCACACTACCCGTTAAGGAAGCCCTCCTGCAGGCGCATCTGTGCGGCGTGCGCGTGCAGATTATTATTCCCACGGAGTCCTCTTCGGTATGGCAAAAGCTGGCCACACGCTCCTTCTGTAGGGAACTCTTGCCCACCGGAGTAGAGTTCTACCTTAAACCGGGATATAGCAACACCTTCTACCTGATTACCGACCGGCAAACCGCTCTCTTAGGGAGTGCCCGGTTAGACTTCCGTAGCCTGGAGAGTAACTACGAGCTCAACACCCTGCTCTACGGAGCCGAGGCGGTAGCCCCCTTGTGCGCACGCTTTGACCAAACCCTGCGTCTCCCTTCTACCACTCCGTTAGCACCCCCTGAGCCTAAAGGCAACAGACTGACTACCTTGCCCGAGCGCATCGGCCGGCTATTGGTGCCCCTGCTCTGAGCCTAAGACCTATAGACCAATCACCCTTGCCCGAACGCATCGGCCGGCTATTGGTGCCCCTGCTCTGAGCCTAAGACCTATAGACCAATCACCCGACCCGAGCACATACCGCTTTCTTTTTTGCTTGCTGCTGGGCTCCGATTGGTAACGCCCGCAGGCCCTCGGTTTATACCCCCGAAATCCGGAAACGATTAGGTCCGGACCTAAAGATCATTAGGTGCGGATCAAAAGATCATTAGGTGCGGATCAAAAGATCGTTAGGTGCGGATCAAATTATAGGCCTATCTCTACCCCTACTCTTGCAAAGCGAAAGCTGCGTTGTATCGGTGGGGGATGAAGTATAGCCATACGGCCCCCAATCCCAACGCTTTGCAACCGGTCCGCAAGTCTAAGTCTTTGCTTTCCTTTTCGCTGAAATCCAACACTTTTCCCGCTCGGCTTCTTCCCTGTCGGGCACCCGACGCTGCAAAATTAGCCCCAAAAAGCTTGCGTGTGTGAAAAAAAGTTGTACCTTTGCACAAGAAGAGGGGATATTATCACTATTTTTAGCATTACCCCCCCCACAAAACAGTTAGAAGTAACTTTAATTTAATATACATATGAAAAAAACACACTAACTAAGGGCGGCTACCAAGCTCCCGCCTTAGAGACCGTACAGGTGGCCCTAATCCAAAACTTTGCCTCCAGTATTAACACGCTTGAGATGGCATATGATGAACAAGTAGATGTTACCGCCTAATCAAAGTACGCTATGAAGAAAGTATTATTAGTCTTAGCCGTACTGATGACGGCCTTAGTGGGGTGCAGTAAGAACGAACCCCAAACAAAGCAATCCGCCAAGGACTTTGTGCTGAACGTTTCCGCCTCTGCCGACCCCTGCGTGTGGCCATGAACTGGGACGAAGCAAACCGCAAACTGGAGTATCGGTGGGCCCAGGGCGACAAGATCTACGCCTACGTGGTTTCTACTGACGCTACCCCCGTGGTAAAAGAGATAGATGCCGTAACGCTCACGGCCGACCAAGTAGCTACCGACGGCAAGACCGCTCACTTCTCCCTTACGGTACCCGAGGAGGTTCACAACAACACCGCTTTCAAACTCTACCTCTCCCTGGTGCCCTTAAAACTTGCACAAGGAGTAAGCTACTTGTATACTAACGATCGTTTGATCTTTGACACCAAGCAATCCCTCAATAATTATATTTACTTTGCCCCCATCGATCAGGTGAAGCGGGTGGCTCGTTGGGGTTCTATTGATATAGACCCCAACAACGAACAGCCTTCCTATGATGTCAATTTTGCCTCTAACGCCTCTTTCGTGCTGATGAAGGTGAAAAACAACTTTGGTGAAGCAAAAACCGCAGATCAGATAGCAATCAAGACAAACACTTCCTTTAGAACCAAGAGCGAAGTTGTGGTAGTAGACAATATAAACTATTCTTCCAGTGCCGTACAAAGTCACGGTGACGAAGAGAACTTTAATGCAATAAAAAGCATTTCCGTTCCCTCCGATAGCTACGTTACCGTGGTAGCTCCGTTTGTCCCCTCCGGACAGATTAAAAAAATAGCCATAGAAATACAATCAACGGCTATGGGGTATAACTATCCCGGAGAAACCGTAACGATAGATAAGTCCACCTCGCCCATTACACCGGCGTTGGGTAAGTTCTATAAGCTGCCCAATCTGAACTGCGCATCCGATTATCCCGCCTTTGAGTAGGGAGGCCGTCTCCTTTGAGTAAGGAGCAGCTCGCCCTTGATAGGGTAGATAAACAGTAATTGATTAAACCGCTAAAGGAGGTCTCTCTCTCTAGAGAGGCCTCCTTTTGTTATAGCCCCACTTCATGAGGCCGTTGCACAACAGCCTCGGCTTTTGAATCTCCTATTCGGTGTACGGCGCCTAAAGTGCCGCTTTCCTACACCTTGTAGGGGGTAGGGGTATTGACGGAGATAGGTTTTTTTTGTACCTTTGCAAAGATATACCAATGCCCCACGCAGGGCGTATAAATTTCCGTAAAGAATGAACGAAGAAGAAGTGTTGCACAATGCCGCAACGGATGAGTACAGTGCCAGTAACATTCAAGTATTAGAGGGTCTGGAGGCTGTGCGCAAACGTCCGGCCATGTATATAGGAGACGTAAGTGAAAAAGGCCTCCATCACTTGGTATACGAGGTGGTGGATAACTCTATAGACGAGGCGCTGGCCGGGTTCTGTACCCACATAGAAGTAACCATATTGGAAAACGGATCGGTGCGGGTAACGGACGACGGGCGCGGAATCCCCGTAGACCTCCACAAAAAAGAGGGTAAGAGTGCCTTGGAGGTGGTGCTCACCGTATTGCACGCCGGCGGTAAGTTCAATAAAGATACCTATAAGGTCTCCGGCGGACTGCACGGGGTGGGCGTCTCCTGCGTTAATGCCCTCTCCTCTTCTCTGGTAGCGGAGATTCACAGAGACGGCTACATCTTTACCCAGCGTTACTCCCGCGGTAAACCCTTAGAGGTCGTACAAAAGGGAGCCGCCGTATCCGATACCGGCACTACTATAACCTTTACGCCGGATGATCAGATCTTCACCACTACCACCTTCAGCGCCGAGGTTTTGCAAAAGCGCTTGGAGGAATTGGCATTTCTGAACGCCGGGTTGCGCCTTACCCTCACCGATGAGCGCCGTAAAGACGAGGCGTCCGGCGAGCCTTGGCGCAAGGTCTTCTACTCACAAGACGGCCTGCGCGAGTTTGTGCGCATTAAAGAGCGTACCCGAGAGAGCCTAATCAACGATGTTATATACATCAATACCGAGCGCCAAGGCGTGCCGGTGGAGATTGCTATGACCTATAATAACTCCGACAAGGAGAATACCTACAGCTACGTCAATAACATCAATACCGTAGAAGGGGGCACCCATGAGGTGGGATTCCGTCGCGCCCTGACCCGTACCCTTAAGAAATACGCTACAGACGAACACCTGCTGGAGAAAGCCAAGGTGGAAATCTCCGGCGACGACTTCCGCGAGGGGCTCACTGCCGTTATAAGCATTAAGGTGGCCGAGCCGCAATTTGAGGGTCAGACTAAAACCAAACTGGGAAACAGTGAAGTGGCCGGCGCTGTGGAAACAGCCGTAAACGACGCCCTTACTACTTACCTGGAAGAGCACCCCAAAGAGGCTAAGCTGATAGTAGACAAAGTGGTCCTGGCGGCTCGCGCCCGCATCGCCGCCAAGAATGCCCGCGAACTGGTGAAGCGTAAATCGCCTCTGGCCGGCGGCGGACTGCCCGGCAAACTGGCCGACTGCTCCAGCAAAGACCCCGCGGTTTGTGAGCTCTTCCTCGTAGAGGGAGACTCTGCCGGCGGTACAGCCAAACTGGGCCGAAACAGTAAGTATCAAGCCATTCTGCCCCTGCGCGGTAAGATCCTAAACGTAGAGAAAGTAGAGGAGCATAAGGTACTCAGCAACGAGGAGATTAGAAATATCTACACCGCCTTGGGCGTTACCATAGGTACCGAAGAAGACCCCAACGCCCTCAATACCTCTAAGCTCCGCTACCATAAAGTGGTGATTATGACCGATGCCGACGTAGACGGCGCACACATTGCTACGCTTATCCTTACCTTCTTCTTCCGTAACATGCGCTCGCTTATTGAAAACGGATACGTCTACATTGCCAATCCGCCCCTGTACCTCTGCAAGAAAGACAAGGTAGAGGAGTATTGCTGGACCGACCAACAGAAGGAGGCCTTTGTGCAGAAATACGCCGACGGACAGGAAAGCCGAGTAAAAGTACAGCGATACAAAGGTCTGGGTGAGATGAACGCCGATCAGCTCTGGAGCACCACCATGGACCCCGAGTCCCGTACGCTCCGCCAGGTAACGGTAGATAACATTGCCTCGGCCGACGATGTGTTTACCATGCTGATGGGCAAAGATGTAGTGCCGCGCCGTGAGTTTATAGAGGAAAACGCCACCTATGCAACCGTTGACGCTTAATCCCGAGGACATACAGTCCTTTGCACCGGCACTCAGAAATGTATACAACGAAGTCTACGACCGAGGGGGGCAACAACAGCCCCTCGGTCGTAGACCCTATATAGGTGTATCCGGCCACCTAACAGACCGGGGCTCTGCCGTAGCCCGAGCGTATACCCAAAGCGTGGAAGCCGCCGGCGGAATTCCCGTTATCCTACCCGTTACCACCGATCTGTCCGTATTGGAGGATATGTTGGAGCGGGTAGACGGCTTAATATTTACCGGCGGAGGAGACTTTGACCCCGTTTACCAAGACCAAGCCCCCGTAGCAGAGCTGGACTCCGTGAGTGAGCAAGAGGATCTCTTTAACCTTAAGCTGGCGGTGCTGGCGCTGCAAAGAAACATTCCTACCTTGGCCATATGCCGCGGGATGCAGCTCATTAACCTGGTGCTGGGCGGTTCGCTCTATCAGGACATCTACTTGCAGCACCCTAACCGCAGCACCCTACTCAAGCACAACCCGGGGGGCGAACCCGTTACGCCTACTCATTCGGTAACCCTTTCCCCTATAGCCGAACAGCCTTCTCTGCTATCCTCCTTGTTGGGGCACCTAGGTACCACCTTTGAGGTGAATAGCATACACCACCAAGCCGTGGAGCGGGTAGCCCGTGGGGCAACCGTTACGGCCACCGCACCCGACGGGGTAGCGGAGGCTATGGAGCTGATGCCGCACAAGCCGGTGCTCTGTGTGCAGTGGCACCCCGAGCGCTTGGGCACGACCTTTGCGCCGCTCTTTACTTGGCTGGTACAGGAGGCCGGGTACTATGCCTCGGCCGTTGCCATACACCGCACCGGCGTGGTATTAGACTCGCATACCGACACCCCCATGACGGTCTACTGGGAGGGGGGCAACGGATTTGCTAAGCAGAGCGATGCGTTGGTAGACCTGCCTAAGATGCAACAGGGTAGGGTGAGTGCCGTTTGTATGGCAGCGTATATTCCCCAGAAGGAGCTCTCGCCCCAAGGGTATGCCCGAGCCGCCGCACTCACACAAGAGAAGCTCTCCCAGATCACTGCCTTAGAGGAAAAGGCTCCCTGCCGTGTCTGCCACTCACCTCGGCAGGTAAGGGAGGCCGTGCAGGCGCATCTGCCGGCCGTAATACCGGTGGTGGAGAATGCCTACGGCTTAGGGGAGCAGGTGGATAATCTGCTCACCCTGTACAATAGCTTTCGGCCGGCCTACATTACCCTGTGCCATAACGGCGACAACCAGTTCTGCGACGCGGCGCTTAAGGGGGCCGCTACCCACGCCGGCCTAAGCCCCTTGGGTAGAGAACTGCTAGAGGCTATGCAACGCCTCGGGGTGATGATAGACCTCTCTCACGCCGCCGACAGCACAGTGGAGCAGGTGCTGCAACTTGCCCGAGTGCCCGTAATTGCGAGCCACTCCGGGGCGCGCGCCCTGTGCAACAGTGGTCGAAACCTCCCCGACGCGCTCATCAAGGGCATCGCCGCAACGGGCGGAGTGATACAGGTGCCCCTTTACCCCGGGTTTGTGAGCAATAGCCCCCAAACCGCTTCCGTGCGCCAAGTGGTGGATCACATTGGCCATATTGTGCAGCTTACCGGCAGTACAGAGCATGTGGGCATAGGCTCCGACTTTGACGGCGGTGCCTCCCTCCTAGGGTGCGCGGCCATCAACGACTGGGTGAATATAACCGTGGAGCTGCTCCGCCGAGACTACTCCCCTGAGCAAGTGACCCAAATACTGGGCGGCAACTTCTTACGGGTGTGGCAGGCCGTGCAAGACTTTGCGCAAGCTCAGCCTTAAGCCCGCCGGTGCCGCTCTCTGCATCTTGGCCTGCCTATGCCTAAGCCCGCCGCTGCGTCTCTCCGCCTCTTGCCCTGCCTTCGCCTTATCCCTCCGGTGCGTCTCTCCGCCTCTTGCCCTGCCTTAGCCTTAGCCCTCCGGTGCATCTCTACGCCCTTTGCACTGCCTTGCCCCTTCGGGTTGCCTAATCTGACCGCCTCTTGCTCTCCGATAATCCCCTCGGCACCCGTTGCCCTTCGCCAATAGGGAGTGGTACCCCCGTGCACCCCTATCCGCTTCCCCTTCACACACTATAATCCTTATAACTCCTATATAACACCCTTATGAAACAGCTTATATTACTGCGCCACGGCGAGAGCCGTTGGAATCAAGAAAACCGCTTTACCGGCTGGACCGACGTAGACCTAACCGATAAGGGAATACAAGAGGCCCGCAAGGCCGGTAGGCTGCTCCGCCAAGAGGGCTACGCTTTCCCTAAAGCCTATACCTCCTACCTCAAGAGAGCCGTTAAGACCCTAAACGAAGTGTTAGACCAAATGGACTTAGACTGGATTCCGGTACAGAAGCATTGGCGGCTCAACGAGAAGCACTACGGCTCTCTGCAAGGGCTTAATAAGAGTGAGACCGCCGTACGATACGGTGAGGAGCAGGTGCACATTTGGCGAAGAAGCTACGACGTGCCGCCCGCTCCCTTGGCGCCCGACGATGAGCGCTCCCCCCTCCGTGACCCTCGATACGCTGACGTAGACCCCAAGCTCCTGCCCCTTACCGAGTCGCTCAAAGAGACTATAGAGCGTATCCTCCCTTACTGGCAAGAGACCATCAAGCCCGACTTGGAACGCTATGGACAACTGCTGGTAGTGGCCCACGGCAATAGTCTGCGCGGTATCATCAAGCACCTAAAGAACATATCAGACGAGGCCATTCCCTCGCTCAACCTGCCCACGGCCGTGCCCTATCTCTTCGTCTTCGATGACCGAATGAACCTTATAGAAGACCGCTTCTTGGGCGACCCCGATGAGGTGCGCAAACTGCAGGAAGCCGTGGCCAATCAGGGAAAGAAATAGACACCGCTCCCTACACAGCCCCAACCCCCTAAAGGAAAGCCCCCAAACCCCCTAAAGGGGGCTTGCACTCTGTATCCTATCCGCTTGCCCTCTTGTTTATACACCGCCCCCTTTAGGAGGGTCGGGAGGGCTTACCTTCTCCTTACCACACCGCCCCCTTTAGGAGGGTCGGGAGGCTTGCCTTCTATTCCCTTTTGTCTTAACACACCTTAATATACCCTACATATGATTTACGACTTAGCTATTATAGGCGGCGGCCCGGCCGGTTATACCGCCGCTGCACGTGCCGCTCAGGGCGGACTTACTACCGTGCTCTTTGAGGAGAACGCCCTGGGGGGCACATGCCTCAACGAGGGCTGCATCCCTACTAAGGCTTTCCTTTACTCGGCCAAAGTGCTCCAAACAGTACAGAACGCTCAGCATTATGGCATAACCGCCCAAGCCTCCTCGGCAGACCAAGCCAAGATCCTGGCCCGCAAGAACAAGGTAGTGCGCAAGCTGGTGGCGGGCGTAAAGGCCAAGGTGAATGCCTCCGGCGCCCAACTGATTACCGGATCAGCCACCGTGGAGCCCCACGCCGATAACGAACCCTACCGCATCCGCTGCAACAACGAGCTATACTCCGCTCACCATCTACTCCTGTGCACCGGCAGCGAAACCGTTATACCCCCCATCCCCGGCATTGACCAAACTCCCTACCTCACCTCCCGCGAGGCGCTGCAGCTGGAGGCTATCCCCGCCTCCATCGCCATTATAGGCGGAGGGGTTATCGGTATGGAGTTCGCCGCCTACTTCTGCGAGATGGGTGCCCAAGTCTCCGTTATAGAAATGATGCCCGAGATACTAACCGGCTTAGACAGCGAGCTGGCTGCCAAACTACGCGCTACCTACCTCAAGAAGGGCGTCGCCTTCTACCTCGGTCATAAAGTAGTTGCCCTCGCGCCCGGTAAGGTCTCTATAGAGTATGAAGGCAATACCTCGGTGGTAGAGGCCGAGCAGATACTCCTCAGCGTGGGACGCAGACCGCGCACCAACGCCTTCCAAGACCTAAACCTGCAGATGAGAGGTCGCGGCGTAGAGACCGACGAGTTCCTGCGCACCTCCCTGCCCGGCGTATATGCAGCCGGCGACGTCAACGGCCGCTCTCTCTTGGCACACACTGCCGTGCGCGAAGCCGAAACCGCTGTAGACCACCTCTTGGGCCGAGACCCTAAGCCAATGAACTATACCGCTATCCCCGGCGTGGTCTATACCCACCCGGAAATAGCCGGCGTGGGCGCTACCGAGGAGGCCCTGGCCGATAACCATATCCCCTATACCAAGCAGATCCTTCCCATGGCCTTCGCCGGCCGATTCGTGGCGGAGAACGAACGTGCCGAAGGCTATTGCAAGATCCTGCTGGACGCTGACCGCAATACCATCTTGGGCGTACACATGTTGGGCGGCCCCTGCAGCGAACTCATCGTCTTGGCCGGCGTGGCCATGGACAGCGGCCTCACTGCACACCAATTGGCCGATATGATCTTCCCACATCCTACCGTGGGCGAAATAATAAAGGAAACCCTCGAGGCCTTCTAAACTACACCACGCCCAAGACACCCGGCACACTGTGCTGCCCTAACTTACCACGCCTAATTCCTCTTTCCCGGTATACTACAGTGCGCTGACCTATCACTCTTAATAACAGAAAGCGGTTCGGACCAACCCTCCGAGCCGCTTTCTTATTATATTCCTCCCCCCTTTCGCCCCGTGGGCGGTGGGGAATCCCCGCAACGGCGCCCCCAAGTGCGGGGCACTTGGCCCCCCCCCGAGAGGCGGGTTGTAACCCCGTACAACTACCCCATACGCTGGTGCCCCCGTACGGAGTGAGCCTTTAGGCGAACGCAGTGCGGGAACGTGGATGTGATAGAACCCAAGTCCCGTAGGGACGCACAATTCGAGGCCAAGACCGTAGAAGAGCGCATAGAAGCGCACTGAAGGTGCGCAGTATCCACAGCCCGGGGTGTAGGCTCCGAGCGGTAGCGAGGAGACAAACCCCGGGTACGAATTTACATAAATTAGGGAGCTCTGAAAGAGCGCAGGAGTCGTCCGCTCGCGGTTTATCTGACAAATAATAATGGAATATCCACTCCCGAGATTCCACCTCACCGGTTACATATCCTTGCGGACGATTCCTGCGCTCTTTCAGAGCTTCGGTTTTATTGCCCCGGGTACGGATACCATATAGAACGCGGCGTGCTGTAAGTGCGCCACAAACCAATACATATTTAGGTGCGGATCAAATGATCTTTAGATCCGCACCTAATACTTTTTAGATCCGCACCTAAGGATCATTTGAGGCGGACCAAATTTCGCTTCTTAACCCCCGCCTAAATTTCGGCACTTAAGTCCGACTTTTAATTTTATAGCACCTTAAATGGCGGCAAAGTCAGTAGTCATAGAAGAGCGGAGTATGTGCGGGCCTGCCAAAATGAGCTATAGGAGACTGTTGCAAAAAGCAACAGGGTCACAAGATTGCTCGCAATCTTGTTTT
>R16__coassemble_1358_pt1 | contig 14729 bp, 14 predicted proteins | sample R16__metabat2_low_PE_011 | metagenome-assembled genome bin R16
CCGAAGCCGAATCCCGATAGCAACGCAGTGATTCGCCATTATGCAACAGTCTCGATTTGCTTTCCTCTAAAGCAAATTCAATCCTGTTCAAGAAATACTTAGGGGGGGGTGGAGCTGTGCCGAATTAGATCCGGATCAAATGATCTTTTGATCCGGATCTAATTTTGCTTAGGTGCGGATCAAACTTGTCTTAGGTGCGGATCTAATTTTGGGCTGTAGTACCACAAGAAAATCCCTGCGAATAGGTCTACTATTCGCAGGGATTGTTCTCGGCACTCAAGCCGTCCGGGCCGGATAGCTTCGGTGTCCGTTGATGCCTTCCGGTGAAAGGGACTTTACTTCTTGGTATAGTCGTAGAATCCTCGGCCGGTCTTACGCCCCAGTAGATTGGCGCGCACCATCTTACGCAGTAGGGGGTGGGCACGATACTTATCGTCTCCGAACTCGTGGTGCAGTACCTCCATAATGGCCAAGCAGACGTCTAAACCAATCAGATCGGCTAATGCCAGAGGCCCCATGGGGTGGTTGGCGCCGAGCTTCATAGCCTCGTCTATGGCTTCGGCACTTGCTACGCCGTCGGCCAGTACGCCTATTCCCTCATTCACCATGGGGATGAGCAGGCGGTTCACTACAAACCCGGGAGCTTCTTCTACCTCCACGGGCACCTTGCCGATGGCTTGTGCAGCATCAAACACCTGTCGGAAGGTCTCGGCAGAGGTGAGCTGTCCCTTGATAACCTCCACCAGTTTCAGCACCGGTACGGGATTAAAGAAGTGCATCCCAATTACACGGTCGGGTCTGGCGGTTGCCGCGGCAATTTCTGTAATGGAAAGGCTGGAGGAGTTGGTAGCCAGAATGGTCTGGGGAGCACAAACCTTGTCCAGCTCGGCAAAGATATTCTTTTTAAGCTCTAAATTCTCTGCTATAGCCTCAATAACGATAGAGCACTCCTTGAGGTCTTGTATAAACTGGGTAGGCGTGATGAGCGCAAGGGTGCTGTCCATTTGCTCTTGGGAGATCTTTTCCTTGGCCACCAGCTTAGCCAAGCTCTTGTTTAGCCCTCCTAAGGCACGATCTAAGGACTCCTGTTTGCGTCCCTGCATAACTACTTGATGCCCCTGTTGGGCAAATACTTGGGCAATCCCAACGGCCATAGTGCCGGTGCCGTAAATACCAATTTTCATAACGGACAAATATTGTTTACGAAGGTGTTAAACACTGTTTTTACTTCCCTTGGAAGGTGGCTTTCTCCTTACGGATAAATGCTGCCATTCCTTGTTTCTGGTCCTCGGTCTCAAAGCATTGGGCAAAGAGGCGAGTCTCCAGCTCAATAGCCTCTTCAATGGGCAGATCGTATCCCTCATTGATGGCCTTTTTGCTGAGTTGAACCGCCACCGGAGCGTTCAGAGAGATGGCGTTGGCCATGGCCAGTGCCTCCGGCAGCAGGTTCTCCGGCGTGGTTACGGCGTTTACCAAACCTATAGATAAAGCCTCTTGTGCTTTTATCACCTTGCCGGTAAAGATGAGTTCCTTGGCTTTTCCCTGCCCTACGATGCGGGCTAAGCGTTGGGTGCCGGAGAAGCCCGGTAGGATGCCCAAGCCCACCTCCGGTTGGCCGAACTTAGCCGTCTCGGCAGCAAGGCGAATATCACAGGCAAGGGCTAATTCACACCCCCCGCCCAATGCAAATCCGTTTACAGCCGCAATAACGGGCTTGGGACTCTGCTCAATGGCTCTGAATATGGCCGCCCCCGTTTGAGAGAATCGGGCGGCTTGGGCAGCGTTCATGCTGCTCATGGAGACAATATCGGCTCCCGCTACAAAACTTCTGCCCGTGCCCGTAATAATAGCTACCCTAAGCGTGTCATCCAAGAGGAAGGCCTCAAAGTTTTGCTTTAATTCTTCCAGTAGAGACTCGCTTAAGGCATTCAGCGTCTTGGGCTCGTTGAGGGAGATAAGGGCTACAAACCCCTCTTTGGCGAATTGTACGTGTGGTGTATCCATAGGTTGTGCAAGGATAAACAGACGTATAGCAAGATTAGAAACGCATAGGTTTGAGGTCTGCGGCAAAGGTAAGGTGAGCCTCTGTGGCCGCAATAACATCTTCTTGGGTGAACTCGGGGTTCAACTCCGTTACTACTAACCCTTGGGGCGTAACCATGATGACGCACATCTCCGTTACGATCATATCCACCTGACCCTTTGCCGTAAGGGGTAGGGTGCATTGTTTCATAATCTTGGCTTTGCCCTTGGCCGTATGCTCCATAGCCAAGATTACCTTCTTGGTACCGGTGAGCAGGTCCATAGCACCGCCCATTCCGGGCACCATCTTGCCGGGAATGTTCCAGTTGGCCAAGTCTCCTTTCTCATCTACTTGCAAAGCGCCCAGTATGCTTATGTCTACGTGTCCGCCTCTGATGAATGCAAAAGAGGTGGCACTGTCAAAAGAACAGGCCCCTACTTCCGGAGTAATGGCACCGCCGCCGGCGTTGATGAAGTGAGGGTCTTCTTTGCCGGGCTCGGGGGTTGCGCCTATGCCCATCAAACCGTTTTCAGATTGCAGGTATACGGTTACTCCTTCCGGCAGGAAGTTGGGGATGATGGTAGGGAGACCTATTCCCAGGTTTACAACGTCTCCGTTCTTCAGTTCTAAGGCTACTCGCTTGGCGATAGTCTCTCTGATTTGAGCTTTTTCCATAACGTTTAAACTTATACTACTTATACTTTTATCTCATTACAGGTATAAATATTACTCCGTAGAGTGCCTATTTACTTGCTGTTTTCAAGGCTTCTACTTGCTGTTTTCAAGGCCTCTACTTGCTGTTTTTGAGCCTTCTATCCAGTTCTTGAGCCACGTAGGATGCCACATCGTCGGCGTAAGTATTGGCTCCGAAACCGGCGTCATACCCCAGTTCCTTAGCAAGCTCGTGGGTGATACGGGGGCCGCCGGCTATAAGAATTACCTTATCTCTGATTCCCTCGGCCTCTAACATCTCTACCAGCTCGGTAAGGTTTTGGATGTGTACGTCTTTTTGGGTAACGGTTTGGGAGACGAGGAGCGCGTCGGCTTTGGTTTCGATGGCCTTGGCTATAAACTCCTCATTGGGTATTTGGCTGCCCATGTTTAGGGCGTCAAACATATCGTAGCGCTCCAAACCGTAATGGCCGGCGAATCCCTTCATGTTCATAATGGCATCAATTCCCACGGTGTGGGCATCGGTGCCGGTGCTGGCGCCTATTACTTTAATGGGGCGTCCGATGTGTTGTTGAATAAACTCGTCGGTTTCCTTCATTTCCCACTTGGTAGACTCCACTTTAGGCACATGAATAGCGGTGTAGTCTATAGTGCCGGTGTAATTACCGTAGCAATTAAAGAAGGTAAAGCCCTCTTTGAGTTGTTTGGTGTATACCACCATGGGGTTATTGAAGCCCATTTGGCGCAGGAGTTGCTTAGCGGCTTCAATTGCTTCGTCTCCTTCGGGCACGGGTAGGGTAAAGCTCAGCTGAGTTTTACCGTCGTTCATGGTATCTCCGTAGGGCTTAATCTTAGTAAGATCAAGCGTACGGTCGAAGTCATTTACTTCTGTTGAATATAATCCTCCACTCATGGTTTTGTGTTCTCTTAGGCTTAATCGTTACTATTGGGGTTCATAAGGGCTATGAAGGGGTTGTAGTACTCCTTAGATTTGAGGAATACACCGGCGAGGCCTTTACCGCCGTCTTGCGGGCGTTTTACGTCGGCAAACTTACCTTTTTCAATGGCGGAGAAGAGGCCTTCCTCGCGCAGCTCGTCTAATAGGGCAATGGTTTTGCTCAGTACCAGCTGAGCACGTTGCTGTATGATGCCGCCTTCCTTAAAGTACATTTCGTCTCCTATGGAGCGCATGTTGTTAAAGATGTACTTAGCGTTTTCTATAGAGAGGTAGCGGTCACTCATAAACGGAGTATGAATAGCCTCTGTGGGCATACCCAACAGCTGAATGCCTTGGTGCGTCCAGACGCCTACCATATTAAACAGCGCGTCTTGTAGGTGTCCTCTAAAGATATTGCCGGTCATAAACTTGGTGGGGGGCATATATTTAAGGGGCGCCTTGGGGAATATTTCTCGGGTCATATAGGCCTGAGCCAGCTCGTAGAGGAATCCGTTTTCCAGAGAGGGGTCCATTTCAAAGGCGTGTCCCAAACCCATCTGCTCCTCGGGCAGGCCGGCCATAAGCGCCAGTTGCTCGTTAATGAGGTCGGAGGCGAGTACGGTGTGCGCCTCTTCCACGGCATCGGCAGTAGTGAGGTAGTTATCTTCGCCGGTATTGATGATTACGCCGGCGAATCCGTTAATTACTCGAGACATATATTGGTCTACGAGGGTGCGCTTCATATTGATATCTCTAAAGAGAATACCGTAGAGGGCGTCGTTTAGCATTACGTCTAAGCCCTCCAGAGCACCCATAGCGGCTATCTCCGGCATGCAGAGGCCGGAGCAGTAGTTGCACAGGCGTATGTAACGTCCTACCTCTTCGCCCACCTTGTCTAAGGCGGTGCGCATTATTTTAAAGTTCTCTTGGGTGGCAAAGGTACCGCCGAAGCCTTCTGTAGTAGCGCCGTAGGGCACGTAGTCTAATAGGCTCTGGCCGGTAGTACGTATCACCGCAATGATATCGGCACCCTGATGGGCAGCTGCTTCGGCTTGCACCACGTCTTCGTAGATATTGCCGGTGGCAACGATTACGTAGAGGTAGGGTTTAGCCCCTTCGCCCAACTTATTGATGTACTCTTCGCGTTTGGCTCTACGCTCCTTAATGCGTTTAATACTGTCTTGGATGTAGGGCTTGAGCGCCTCCTCCCGTTTGGGGGCAGAGAGGAATGGGAAGGTAGTTATATCCAGCCCTTCTGTGGCTATCTTCTCTACTATCTCTTGGGGGGATAGGCCTGTGGCGGCAATGGCGTTGGCTAGGTAGAAGAGCACGCCGTTTTCCAGTGCGTTTTTGTTGCGTAGGTCTTCCACTACCACGTTGGGAAGGGGTACGCCGTCGGCATCTACGTTATCAATGCCTACCAAGCGGCACAGGGTGCGTTCCACTGCCACAGTAGAGTAGTCCTTAACAAAGGATTGCACGTCCTGTGCAATGCCTCGGGCTAACGAGCGGGCATGCTCTACGTCTGTAAAGTTAATTCCTAATTTGCTTTGTTGCATAATGCAGGGATGCTTTAATTGGTTTGCGGTTTCTATGTTTATGTTTGTGCGTGTGTGTACTTTTGTGTTGCGGGGGGTAGGGGGCGAATGTTTATTTGAGCCGGATCAAAAATTCATTAGGGTCGGATCAAAAATTCATTAGGGTCGGATCTAATCTTTCTTAGGGTGGGATCTAATCTATGCGCTCCTTGCGCCCCGTATAATCCGCTTCTACGTAGGGCTTTATTTTCTGCAGTAGGGCGGGTGTTACACCCATTATTTCGGCAATGAGAAGGGCTTCGTGCGGTACCCGGTCTTCCCGTGTCTCCTCTAATGAGTAGTCTATGTAGCTATTAAGTTGCTCCGGGCGGATGGATTTGACCATCTCCCGCGAGCCTGTGAATCCTTTTATGCGCAGTTTGCGGCATGGAGTATGAACGGCGTAGTGCGAGGTAACCAAGGCACACACGGAGTGCTCCGCCAAGAAATCCAATACCCCTTGTACTATGGCCGCGCCCTCTATGGGATTGGTGGTGCGGGCTAATTCATCTATCAAAACCAATAGCCGCTTGCCGGATAGAACGGCTTGCGCTATGCGGTTTACCCCCAGCATCTCCGCCGCATAAGAAGAGAGCCCGGCGTGTGCATCTTGCGTATCGCCCATGCAAACTGCCACTCCGTCCATCGGCTCCACTTGGGCCTCCCGTGCCGGTACAAAGAATCCGAATTGTGTGAGCGTTTGCGCCAACGCCACACTCCTGAGCAGCACACTTTTGCCGGACATATTGGCGCCGGTAATTAGGGTAGGGGACTCGGTTAGGGATATATCTACCGGCTGATACTGTTTGCCCTGTGAGGCCAAGCTGCTTTGCAAGTCCGGACTAAAAAGTCCTCTGAATGCTCCGGGGGTGCCCTTGGGGAGAATTTGCGGCCGTACCAGGCCGAGTGCAACGGATTGCGAGGCTTGTGCCAAATAAATATCTAAGCGAGCTACCTCCTGTAAGGCCGAGCGAAGAGGCGCAACGTGAGGTGCAAGCTGCTCCGAAAGGCTCTCCCGTACCCTATCTTCCTCTTCTTGTACGGTAAAACGAAACTCCTCCACGGCATCCTCCGAGGCCTTATTATTGATGAGCAGCTCCAGTTGAGCCCTTAGCTCCGTCAGCCGGGGCGAGTAGGCGTTATAGATGTAAAAGTGCGGGATGCGCTTTCCCTCCGGATCCAAAAGAGTGATGGCCCGGAGCAAATTCGGCAGCAATATAAAGGGAAGCTGCAATTCGTTTGCCAAGCTTCGTATCTCTTGCGCTAAGAGAGCAAAAGATTTTATCTCAAAGAAGTCTACATCCGTAAGGGTCATACCGCTTTCCAAACGGCTTAAGCTGCCCCTCACATCGGTTACGTGCCCTAAGTGCACGGCAATCTTTTGGGCTGTATTCTTTGTGTTTGCGTCCTTTCCTACAGCGGTAATGATGCTTTGTAGGTTGCTCAGCTCCGCTTCTATCTGCGGAGCTTCCGTCATAAAGGATCTATTAAGCAACAACTCCCTGCCTACCGAAGTGGCAAGGGGCAGACACTCCCAAAGAAAGGCCATGCCGGCAACCTCTCGGGTGGCATCTTTGAGCTTTAAGGTCTCTTTGCTTAATATATTATTCATTACTATACGCTCGGCTCTTAGGCTGTGAGCCCTCTTTGGGCCGATAGTTGCTTGATGTTATACACGGGTATCTGCAATGCCTCTTGCATCTTACGGCATAAAAGATCGGAATTGAGGGTGTACCCCGACGGAGCATACGGGTTAACCGTTACGGCCAAAAGCTTGGTTTTGAGCAAACATTCTATCCTATTGCCCCCTCGTAAGAAGGCCTTAAAGGTCTCCGGCTTGACAAAAACCCGGGAGAAATCCGTTACGATAAGCGTTACCTGCTTTCGTTGCTGACGCAGCATATCCAAGAAAGAGTCAGACACCACCCCCGATACGTAGAGCCTATTGCCCTCCCGCAGGAGATTAGCCTTCTCTTTTTGTGCCAAGAGTACAGACTGTAGATTTAAGTCTATGGCTTGCCCCTCTTGGGAGACTGCCCAAACGCCGCTCTCTATACCGGTTAACTCCTTTTGTATGGCCTCGGAGACCTGCGGTAGGTCTATCAGCTCCTTTACAAACCGGGTCTTCTGCACCAATAAAGGCAAATTGGTGGAGTAGGCTGCTCCGGTGGCCAAGACCATGCCGTCTGTAACGGCCGGCGAGGCCAAACTGAGTCGGGAAAGAGCCCCGTCCACCACGGTGGTTTGTATTCCTATACGCTGCATACGGGCGGTTAGCGCGCGTATCTGTGCCGTTTGGGCCGGCCCCGAAAGCAAACACTTGCCTTGGGTGATTACCCGTGCCGTTACCAATCTGCCCAAAGAGGTGGTTTCCCTACTCAAATGGGTTATTTCAGAGAGTAGTTTGCGCCCGTTGTAATGCGTCTCCGAGGTTACAAAGGTCATCCCCGGATAGAGGGTAATGCTGGGTTTAGGGGTTTGGGTTACCCTATCCGTTCCTTCTCCGTCTACCCCGATAGAGGTAACGGCTACGGAGGCCTTCAGTTGATTGAGGCGTTGTAACACATAGTTTAAGCAAACCGTCTTGCCGGTATTCTTGGCTAAACCCACTATGGCTACACTTCTATGGCGAAGCAACTCCTCTATAAAAGGCATCTAAAGCAATTCAAAAAAGCAATTAAAGCCGGGTTCGGCGAGTACTCCGGATCCTCCGCTATAGGCTCCTGAGGAGAATCCCGCAGGGGGAGAAAACAGACTCAGCCGCTTGCGCCCCGACCGGAGTCGGGGGCAAGGCAGGCTAATCTGCAGTTCTGTATCAGTCTTGAGCCTTGTGATTGGCTTCGTTGCGCTCGTGGCGCTGCAAATGACTGGGCTCAATGGCCAGCTGTTCTCCGGAGAGGAGCGCAGCAATGCCCTCTTTACGTGCCTTTTCACACTCGGGGCAGTGGCACTCTTCCTTGTAGTCTTCCGGCTCCGTGTAGGTAGAGAAGACCCCTTCGTAGTTACGAACCACTACTCGGTGCGGAGACTGAGAGATTACATAGTTGGGCATAACGGGTATTTTACCGCCGCCGCCGGGGGCATCTACCACAAAGGTGGGAACGGCAAACCCGGAGGTGTGTCCGCGCAAGTTCTCTATAATCTCTATTCCCTTGGATACGGGCGTACGGAAGTGCTCTATGCCTACGGAAAGGTCGCACACATAGATGTAGTACGGGCGCACTCTAATCTTCACCAGCTCGTGTACTAACTTCTTCATCACGTAGGTGCAGTCGTTAATACCACGCAGCAATACGCTCTGATTTCCCAAGGGTATACCGGCATCGGCCAGACGTGCGCACGCCGCAGCAGAGTCCGGCGTGATTTCATTGGGGTGATTAAAGTGTGTGTTCAGCCAAATGGGATGATACTTCTTGAGGATATTCACCAGCTCCGGGGTGATACGCTGCGGCATAACCACCGGCGTACGCGAGCCAAAGCGAATGATCTCTACGTGCGGTATGGCACGCAGCTTTTGCAGTATGTACTCAATACGCTCATCCGGCACCAGCAACGCATCGCCGCCACTGAGCAAAACATCGCGTACCTGCGGAGTCTTGGCAATGTACTCTATACACTTATCAATGCGCTCCATGGGAGAAGCGGCATCTCGCTGCCCGGCAAAGCGTCTGCGGGTGCAGTGCCGGCAGTACATAGCACACTGGTCGGTGATCAAGAAGAGCACTCTATCGGGATAGCGGTGCGTGAGCCCCGGTACGGGAGAATCGGAGTCTTCATGCAGCGGATCCTGTATATCGGCGGGGCTTACGTGCAGCTCCTGCACGGTAGGAATGGACTGCTTTCTTACCGGATCGTGCGGATCGTCGGGGTTGATGAGACTCAGGTAATACGGAGTAATGGCCATACGGATGGTTTTGAGCGACTCCCGTATGCCGTTCTCCTCCTCGGGGGTGAGCTTGATGTACTTCTTTAGCTCCTCCAGAGTCTCTATACGGTTACGTACCTGCCATTTCCAGTTGTTCCAATCCTCGTCGGGAACATTGGGAAAGAACAGTTTTCTGTTGCCTTCTACCATGGCTTATTAAGCGTAAAGCTCTGTAAAGATCTTACGAAGCTCCTCAGACTCGCGAAGCTCTTGGAGGGTTATCTCGGCGTGCCCCTTGGTGTAACCGTTGCCTATGAGCATTGTTACATCGCTGCCTACACCTTCTGCGCCCAGAGCGGCTTTAGTAAAGCTGGTAGCCATAGAGAAGAAGTATACGAGGCCTGTATCCTTAGTGATCAGGATGCTGGTCATTTCTGTATCGGGGATGTTTACGTTATTGATGGTAACATCTGCCATTTGGCCGTTGGTAAGAGCGGAAATTTTCTCCATAACGGGCACGGGTTGAGTGGCGTCGGCAGAGAAAACTTCGTCGCAGAATCCCAGGGCTTTGAGGCGATCCGTGCTCTTTTGAGAGTGGGTGATACCAATCACTTTACCGGTTACGCCGGCGCGTTTCTTGGCTTCGTAGCAGCAGAGCATACCGCTCTTACCGCCGGCGCCTATGATAACTACGGTGTCGCCGGGTTTAACCAACTTGGCGGTTTGAGCCGGAGCACCGGCTACGTCTAAAGCGGAGAGAGCCAGTTTTTCGGGCAGGTCGGCGGGGATTTTGGCGTAGATACCGCTCTCAAAGAGAATGGCTTTACCGTCTATATCCACTTGGTCTACCTCGGCGCGAATCTCTTTAATCTTGTCTATGCGCAGGGGGGTGAGGGAGAGGGATACCAGAGTGGCAATCTTGTCGCCTTCCTTAAGGTCTATTTTTCCTTTGAGGGCATCGCCTATTTTCTCTACTGTACCCAGGAGCATACCGCCGGAGCCGGTCCAAGGGTTGCGGTGCTTACCTTGCTTAGCCACGATATCCAGCATAATTTCGGCAATCTTGGCTTTGTCTCCGCCGGCGCGATTACTGATATCGGTAAAGGATGCGGAGTCTATGTTTAGGGTCTGAACGTCTATGAGGATCTCGTTGTCATAGATCTCGTCCATGTTATTGTCCAGCTTATTAGCGGGTTGGGGCAGAACGCCGATGGGGTCCAGTACGCGGTGGGTACCGTACTTATTTCCTTTTTTCATGAGTTTGTTTTGGTTTATCTGTGAGTTTATGATATTCTTGAATCTATCTTTTGAGGGCGGTAGGGCGGATCTCGGCGGCATAACAGACGGAGCCGCCTTCCCGGGAATCAGTAGCTGTTTGGGGATAGAGGCCAAGGGCTTTCCGCTTGGGGGCTACTTTACTAAGTTTAGTATTCGGCGAGCCTCTTGGGGCGATGCTATTTCTCTGCCCATTTCACCGGCCATGCGCACTACTTTTTCTACGAGTTCGCCATTAGACTTGGCCAATACGCCGCGGGATATATAGAGGTTGTCTTCAAACCCAACGCGTACGTGTCCGCCCATAACGATGGTAGAAGCAGCTAATGTAAAGGCATTGCGGCCTATGCCGGTGCCGGTCCAAGTGGAGCCTTCGGGTATGCGGCTTACCATAGCAGCCAGGTTTTCCGTGGTAGCTGCCATGCATCCCAAAACGCCGAGCACAAAGTTAAACTGCATAGGGGCTCCGGGTACCAAGCCCTTTTTGGCAAGGTATAAGGCAGTCTCTAAGTGGCCTATCTCAAAGCACTCATATTCCGGCTTGATGTGGTTTTCCAGCATTCTTTTGCCAAAGGCGCGCATGGTAGGCAGGGTATTCTCAAAGACGTCGTCGCCGAAGTTGCAGGTGCCGCAGTCTAAAGTGGCCATTTCGGGGAATAGCTCGGTGGGTTGGAGGCGTTCCTCCGGGGTCATTCCTACGGCTCCTCCGGTAGAGGGGATGAGGATAGCGTCGGGGCACTGAGCTTTAATGGCGTCCATGCACACCCTAAAGCGCTCACGGTCTTGGGTGGGGGTTCCGTCATCTTCCCGAACATGCACGTGTATAACGGCAGCACCGGCGTTGTAGGCCGACTTAGCCTCACGCACCAGCTCTTCTACTGTATAGGGTACGGCGGGGTTCTGCTCTTTGGTTACCTCTGCTCCGCATATAGCGGCGGTAATAATCAGTTTTTCCATGGGGATATTCCGAGTTTAGCGCTTAATGTTTGATGCGTTGGCAATCCTTAGTTACTACGCAAGTGCCGGAGGCGCGGCATACCACCACGGGCTCTGCCAATACGTCGGCGGCGGAGTCTGATATGTCTGTACGGGCCACCACCACTTTTTTGGCCTCAAAGGTCATTTTACGGGAAGAGTTGCCCACTTGGGTAATTTGGCCGGAGGCTTCGATGTAATCCCCTGCATGCACGGGTGCTAAGAACTCTACATTGTCATAAGCCACAAAGAGACCCTCGTCTCCGTCGTATTCAATGAGCAATTCGGTGGCTACGTCTCCAAAGAGCTGGAGCATCTTTGCTCCGTCTACCAAGTTGCCTCCGTAGTGGGCGTCGGAAGATCCCATACGGAGTCTTATTACGGACTTGTACATAGGTATAAAACTATTATTGGTGCTTAACTAATTTATCTACTAATACGTGAGAGGTGTGTATGCTCTCGGGGCTTAGGGAGCCTGCGGGCAGTATCTGAGCCACTTCGGCCACTACGGTATCGGCGGCCATAGCCATGAGCGGATTAAAGTTCTGCTCGGTACCCATGTAGATTAGGTTGCCCATCTCGTCGGCTTTATCGGCATAGATAAAGGCCACGTCGGCATGCAAGGGCAGCTCTAAGAGGTACTCTTTGCCGTTTACGGTCAGTTTCTGTTTGCCCTCTTCTATGATAGTGCCTATTCCCACCGGGGTAAGGAACCCTCCCAAGCCGGAGCCGCCGCAGCGCACGCGTTCGGCCAAGGTGCCTTGGGGGCAGAACTCCACATCTAAGGTGCCGTTGTTTAGTTTCTCGCCGGTAACGGGATTGGTGCCTATGTGGGAAACGTATAGTTTCTTAATTTGGCTGTTTACGATGAGTTTACCGCATCCGCGGTCGGGATAGGCGGTGTCGTTTACAATAAGTGTAAGGTCTTTTTTCCCTTGGCGCACGAGTTCGTCAATGATGTTTTCCGGAGTTCCGTTAGCCAAGAATCCCCCTATCATCAGGGTCATACCGTCTTGTACTAAGGCGGCCGCTTCTTGCGGTGTGGTTAGTTTGTTTATCATTGTATCTTAATGTATAGATTTCCGTTATCCTAAAGGGTGTAGAGATAAACCGGGCAACACACAAAGCTCTGCAGAGCCTACATTGGGGCTTGCACGGCTTCTTTCCGAGCTGTGAACTCAGAATCTCTGCACATGCCGCAAGCGTATGCCTGCCCCAAGGGGTGCTCTCAGAGTTGTTGCCTCCTTTCTGCAAAAGTACAAAACTATTTGCTCTTTTGCCCTATTTTATCGGTCGAGTTTTGCCCCGGTGCGCTCCTCCGCTAAAACCTTTCGGACAAACCGACGGGCTTTTGTAAATATTCCTGTAGCGCGCAGGCAGATTTAAGCTACCCGGATGGGGCGGGCGTGCTGAGGAGCCGCTTGCGGGTAGATTCTTAAAGCCTTAATGAACCATACTGCACGGGAATTAAGGACAGAGGAATAGGAGATAGTAAGGATAGAGGAATAGGAGATTGTAAGGATAGAGAATAGGAGATTGGTTGCTGTTGCCGCAGTCTCTAATCAGGCTTTTTTGTACCTTTGTTTCCGTAATAACTCCCACTCTAAGGAAGATGAAAGCAGTACTACGCCTCATTTACAGCGTCTACTTTGTTCTTATAGCCGCACCGCTTTTTGCACTCTCTACCGTTGTTTTCGGCCTTATGGTTATGGCATTGGCGCTCTTAGGGGAGTGGGGCAAACGAGTGGCCTATATTCCCGGGGTTTGGTGGGCCCGAAGCGGCATTATACTCTCTCTGTGCCGTGTGCAAGTGGTAGGCCGCGAGCATTATCACCCCGAGAGAACCCCCTACGTAGTGATGGCCAATCATCAGGGTGCCTTTGATATTCTCATGATGTACGGATACCTAAACATCCCGTTCCGCTGGGTTATGAAAGCAAGTTTGCGTAAGGTACCCGTTTTGGGTAAGGCCTGTGCTTCTGCGGGGTTTATATTCTTAGATAGGGGGAGTGCTGCCAGCATTAAGAAGTCTATTACAGAAGCGCAGCAGGATCTGGGCAAAGGCGTTTCTATCTTTATCTTTCCCGAAGGGAGCCGTACGGCCACCGGCAAGCTCAATAGTTTTAAGAAGGGCGGGTTTATTATGGCCGAGGCGCTCCGGGTAGCCGTTCTGCCCGTAGTGATAAGCGGCAGTTTTAAGGTCATGCCCCGTACGGACCGCTTTCCCATTCCGCATCCCGGTAAGCTTCGGTTAGAGATTCTGCCGGAGATACATCCCAATCAGTTTGCCCAAGAGGAGAATCCGCTTGAGGGGCTGCGCCGAGAAGTGTTCAAGGCCGTTGCGGCTAAGGTGCAGTAGATCCTTTCCCCCCCACACCGCTATACCAATAGCAGACTGCGGCACAATAGCAACAGTCTCGTAATGTATTCAGGAGTTCGTGCATCGTGTCGGGCTTGGGCTTTCTTGAGTATTTGTTGTTTGCGGAAGTCTTTTTCACGGGCTTCCCATCTCTGTTTAATATCTTGTATCTGCTCGGGGGTGCGGGCTGCGTGTCTGGCTTGGGCGCGCTGTAAGAGTGAGGATTTGGCGTATTGCTGTGCCTGCCCAAAAGAGACTGTTGCTTTTTGCAACAGTCTCCATTTGATTAACGCCTCGTACCGGGGGGGTGAACGTGTCGATCACCCTCCACGTTCTACACCCCCGTCGGGCACTCGCTTCCGTCTTCCGGCGTTGCGGAAACCCAGGCTAAGACATTGTGCGCTTTCAGCGCACTCGCCGGCTGAAGGTTCCTTTTTGCACAAGCGCAGAATAATCTCAAAGAACACAAAAAAAGAGCCCCCCGAAGAGGGCTCTGAATTTGATACGGATCAAAAGATCATTAGATACGGATCAAATTTTGCTTAGGTGCGGATCAAAAAAGTATTAGATGCGGATCAAATTTCAATTCCCTTCCCTGCTCCTCTCTTACAATCTTACGCCTGAAGTCTCCGAAGGGACGTAAGAGCTGCCGTCAGGCAGGCCGGTAACCCCGTATACAAGTGCCCCATACGCTCAGACGAGCTAAGGGGACAGTATCAGAGTAATGGCATACTCCTCCTAATAGCGTTAAGATAATGACACTTCACTCAACCTGAAATGAGCTATTCTTTCTGTGAACTGTTTATGCGCTTCCATCGAGAAATAGCATTATCCGGTGAACCCGGTTCTTTTAAGCAAAGTATAATAGCATTATCAGTAAAGCAGTACTCATTCTCTTGAATCCGATTAGACGTTTTAAAGCGGTCTCCTAGAGTTAGTTCTGATAAGATGTTCCCTTTCGTGTAGTAATATCGGCAAAAAGAGACATCCCTCTTGAGACTGTTGCATAATGGCGAATCACTGCGTTGCTATCGGGATTCGGCTTC
>R16__coassemble_1375_pt1 | contig 14203 bp, 8 predicted proteins | sample R16__metabat2_low_PE_011 | metagenome-assembled genome bin R16
CGGCCGGGCTCTTTTGCGGCTGATTAGATGACCCTGTTGCAAAAAGCAACAGGGTTACAAGATTGCTCGCAATCTTGTTTTGACTTTGCAGAATGGATGAAGCACAAGGCGCTGAGGGTGAGGGCTGAAGGGAGCGTACCGGCGTACGTGACCGAAGCCGAATCCCGATAGCAACGCAGTGATTCGCCATTATGCAACAGTCTCTAGATGGGTATCCCGTTGAGATGAGCCGGAGGGGAAGTTGGGGGGCTGTACAGAGGAGCCAAAGCCGGGGGAAAATACAAAAATTAGGTGCGGATCAAATTTTTATTAGATCCGCACCTAATGATCTTTTGGTCCGCACCAAATTATAATTAGGTCCGCACCAAATTTCGGCTTCTCTACCGTACTGAATTTAATTGGGTTAAGGGGGGGGACGTGGGTTAGGATCGGCGTCTTTTTAAGAGCCCCTCGGGCATGAGTTGCGCCAATATACTGCGCAGCGGAGCCGAGAGCGCTACAAATACCAATAGGCATATAAGCACGCTTGCTGCCCCGCGTCCGGCCACGAGCAGCAGAAACGACCGCACGTCGGAGACCGGTTGATCCGGGCGTAGAAACAGATAGGTGAAACCCACGCATAGGGCTACCATAAAGATATTATGGAGCAAAAGCGGCAGGTAGCGGGTAAAGGGGACGGCAAACCCCCGGGTGTACAGGAAGTAGGGCTTCCAGATGTGTACAATCAGCAACAACCCTACGGAGACCCCGGCAAAGACCCCGGCCAAGCCGAACCGGATGCCCAGCAGAATAGAGCAGCCCACGGAGAGGCACATCTCGGTGATGGGGGCCCAAATGTCTTGGTACATGCCGTAGGCCGAGATGAAGTCGTCCGGCGTGCGATTCGTAACCAAAAACAGATAAATGAGCGAGAAGGTGAAAACAACGGGCGGAAAGATCATTTCCCGCCCCACCCAAAGCCCCACAAAGGAGGACATAGCTACCCACATCAGGCAGATAATCATGGTTACAATAAGCGTGCGCAGGGTGTAAATGCGGGCAAAAATCTGCACCACCGCCGCGGAACTTTGCCCCAGCTCCTTTCCCTCTACAATCTTATTGCCTATACTGCCCTGTATGCCCGCAAAAACCGCCGATACCAGCGCACAAAGTGCCGTGTAGACCGTTAGGTAATTCTTATAGACTGTAACAAGCGTAACGGATAGCACCCCAAAAACCACCAAAGAGATGCCCTGTTGCAAACCCATAGCACTGATGCGGTGAAACAGCACCTGTTTGGTGCGCCGTATAATCTGCGGATGCTTGCGCGAAAGCGAGCGGATGCCCTCGTGTACCCCCTTGAGCCACGGATACCGGCGGCGTATGAACAGCTCCAAGAGCACTACGTACAAAACCGCAAAGCTAAACTCCCAAATGAGCCACCAGATATAGGGATTCTCGGCCCACAGAATGAACACTATCTGAAGGGTAAACTTCACAAACCGGCTTATACTCCAGCATAAAACGGGTACGTATCCCCTCTGGTCGGACGAAAAAACCACCTGCCGGTAGTTAAAGTAGTACGTACTCAGTGTGCCGGCCAGCATGACCCCAAACGTGCTGTAGGCGTACCACAAGGGAAGCTCTACCTTGCCGAATATGGCCGGAAAGAAGAGGAGTAAAACCGCCGAGGCCAGGAGGATAAACCGCGCTACCCACCGATAAACACGCCCCTGAAGCGTTACAATCTCACAAACCTGCTGCCGCTCTCCCCGATATAAGGGGGCATAAAGAGCAAAAGCTACGGCAGAAGAGAGCCCCAGCTCCCCGGTATTGAGGGCGTTAAGCAGGTCTACTACAATGTTGTTCAGCCCTAAAAGCTCCGCCCCCAGCACTTGAATAAAGTACCGGCGGAATAGAAATGCCGTCAGAAGGGACAGGAGCTGACTGAATACGATAACTACGGCATTTTTGGTGGCCAGTTTAGATCGGTTGGGCTGCACCGGTTGGGTCTCAGGCGCCGGGGAGTTAGCCATCTGTGCGGTAGAGGTTAGCGGTTAAGGGGGGCGGTTAAATGCTGTTCGGAGGGATAGGGAGCGCGTCTGATAGGGAGCGCAGATCGGGGTATACCGCCCACGCCCCGGCTTGCAGTAGGCGCTCATCGGGTAGGGGACCGGTATTAACGGCCAGCACCACCGGTCCGGCAGCCACTCCGGCGCGGATCCCCAAGGGGGCGTTCTCTATTATAACGGTCTGTCGGAGGGGTACGCCGGCCAATCGGAGGGCTTTCAGATAGGGCTCGGGGTGGGGCTTGCCGTGCTGTACGTTCAGTGCCGTGATGGTGTTGCGTGGGGTAAAGGCATCGCCGAAGTGGGGGCGTAGCCGGCTTTGTAGGGAGGGGTGCCCGCTTCCGGTTACCAAGATGGTTTGTATTTGGGCTGCGTGCAGCCGTTGTATCAGCTCCGGCGCAAAGGGAATGGCATCGTGCCGGTCAAAGGCGTCAAATAACCGGCATTTGATTTGATAGATTTCCCGGGTCTCCGCCTCGGTGGCCGCCCGCCCGCGGTGCTTGATGTAAAGGCTACGGATAGTTTCCGTAGCCGTTTGGCCTTCGCAGGCGTAGAAGTACGACGGGGGCTCGGATATACCGCTGTGCTCCTGCATGGCCTGCGCCCAAGAGGCTGCGTGGTAGGGCATGGAGTTGAGCAGCACACCGTCCATGTCTAACAGGCAAGCCCTAACGGAGCCGTCTCCGCCGCGGCGAATGAGTTCGTCCTGTAGGAGTTTGAAACTGTATGAGGGTAGGCGCGTGGGCATGGGGGCGTTGAGGCAGGGCAATGAGAGGGGGGTAGGGCGTGCGGCCGGCCGAGTCTGTGGGGAGAGGGAGCCGGCGTATAAACATAGAAAGCCACACCCGGGATACTGGGAAAACTCCTAATAAGATAGGATTTGAGCTGTTCAGCATCTCAGAAGTCCGCCGGTACCGAGGTACCTCACAAGGAGTGCGGCCGGTCTTCAACGCAGAAACTTATCTCGGAAGGTAAGATGAAAATGACGAGTTTCCGGATCGTATAGGTGTGGCTTGTGGGTCTATGTCTTTTTAAAGAGCACTTTCTGGTAACACAAAGGTACTATCAAAAAATGATTTCTGCAAGTTTTTTGGATACTTTTTCCGCCGGGAGGGCGAACGGGCTACCACGCTAAGGATTGGCGGAGGTATGAGCGTCTGCCCATACTGCCGGTAGAAATCCTTTTTGCCGACTTTACCTTTAGAGGCTTGGAGCGGGGTACAAGGAATGTTATAGCCCGTATGGCTCGCCTAAAGATAAAAAGCGTTATCTTTGCAGGGCGCAATAACCCTATAAAAGGAGCTCACTACGCTAAAAAAAGAACCAACATTCATTCCAAAATCTACTAACAATAATTCTATGATGAGACCACATCTATTTCGGGCGGCCTGCCTCGCGGCCGTGCTCTTCTGCGGCTTCCTCAGCTTGTGGAGCCGGACGTCTACTCCCCCCTTCGCGTGGCAAGTAACCAATACGGCCAATACCTCCTCCGGCTTGCCCTCAGACCAAGTGCACTCCCTGCGCTTTGACTCCCGTGGCAACCTGTACGTAAGTACCAATCTGGCCTTTGCCCGATACAACGGCACCGAGTGGTACACCTTTACGGATCGGGACGGATTCACCTGGCAGACCGATAAAATGGGCAAAATATACATAGACGCTCAAGACAACGTCTGGCTCTGCAGCGAAGAAAACGGCTTGGCTAAGCTCTCGCCTGACAACCGCTTCACCCTTTACACCGAGCATACGGCCGATGAACCGGGGTTGGCCGGAAATACCGTCTGGGACATAGTGGCCGACGCAGACGGCGGGTACTACATAGCAGACCAAGTGCAGCACGGAAACGCCCTCTCTCACGTCAACGCCCGGGGGGAGTGGACCCACTATAACTTTGACGTGTTTACCTTTAACCCCTTTGACGCGCTCCTCTGCCTGGCGTACGACCCCCAAACCAAAACCCTCTGGGCCGGCACTATGATGTCCGGAGTGATGTATTTTGACGGCGAGTCCTTTCAGCCCGTATCGGAGGAGTACCAAATTGCCGTAAGCGAACTGGCCGTACACGGGGATTATCTCTATGCGGCTACCGACTTGGGGCTTATGACCATTGACCTCAAAGAAAAGAAACTCCTCTCGCTGTTGGGTAAGGAGCAGGGGCTGGCCGACGACTTCTCCACCTCCGTGGCCGTAGACGCCCAAGGCACCGTTTGGGTGGGATCAGACGGAGCCGGGCTCACCCGCCTCTCCGCCACCGATACCACCGTGTTCAATACCCAAAACGGCCTCTCGTCTAACGATATTTACTCCATCGCCTTTAACGCCCAATCCCTCCCTTGGCTGGGCACGCGCATAGGAGGGATATGCCACTACACAGAGAGTCAAACCTGGGCGCACATCGGCGCTACCGGCCTACCGGCCAACACCGTAAACGGCATGCTCTTTGAGGGGATAGACTCCCTGTGGTATGCTACAAGCGCCGGTGTCTCGCTCTATGACGGGCACCTATGGAAAAACTTTACCCTTAAAACAGACCACCCGCAGAGCCTAAACAAAGACTATGCAGGGCGTATACTGCAAGACAATCAGAACCCCGATCTGGTTTGGGCCTCCGGCTACGGCGGAGTAGCAAGCTACTCTAAAAGCACCGATGAGTGGCACTTCTATCCCTTTACGCACACCGTGAAGAACGACCAAGGGGTAGAGGAAGTTCGCTACCCTCAGTTGGCTTTGATGCAGGCTTCCGACGGAACGTTTTGGGCAACCACCTTCGGCGAGAAGTTGGGCTTCGCCTCCTTTAACCCCGCATCGGGTGAATACACCTTCTACAACGATACAAACATAGAGGCCTTGCCGGCCGGCAATAACTCCTTCTTTAGCGTTGTGGAGTCGCCCGCCCGCGAACTCTGGTTCTGCTCGGTAGACGGCGTACTGATACGGGATACCCAAGGAGCGTACACCCTTAAAAAGTTTCCCATGGACATGCAGGTAACCGACCCCGAGACCGGCCAAACCCTAACGGGCGAGGACAACAACGTGCGCCACGTAACCTTTGCCCCTGACGGCCGCGTTTGGATTAGCAAGCTGGGCGGCATTATTATTTATGATCCCCAAACCGATACATCCGTGCAGGAGACCGGCCGAACGGACGACCCCCTCTCCATTGTGAGCAAGATAGTCTTTGACGGGGAGGGAAATGCCTTTGTCGGAACCCTCTTAGACGGGCTCTTTTTGCGCACCGCCCAAGGCGAATATCACCACATCGCCCAAGATTACGGCTTAGAGGCCGATGTGCAGATCTTAGATATGTACATGCACGGCCAAACCCTCTATCTCTGTACCGATAAAGGCGTATACGCTACAGACCGGTACGGTAAGATTGTAGAAATAGCCTTGGGCAAAGAATCCGTTACGCCCGCAGAGCCGATTTTCCGCCTCTACCCCAATCCCGCCACGGATTACCTCCGTCTGCCCGGGGAAGCCGCTGCCTTTGCCCTCTATGACCTCTCGGGGCACCTGCTGTTGCAGGGAGGGCAGACGGAGTATGTAGATCTCTCTCCGCTGCCCGCCGGCAAATACATTGTGCGCTGTCTGATAAACAGCCAATGGATGAGCCGGCAACTGATCGTGCAGTAAGCCGCTCCGCCTCCGGGGCACCCGTAGCCCCGTGGATTTACTTCCGATACTAATATGCCCCCTATGGGCACAAAAAAGTACCTTCCGCACAGGGTTTCTCCTTAGAGTGGAAGGTGCTTTGTTGTTTTAGGCCCACGAAGTCTAAAGAGAGGTGGGGGAATTTTTATCTTTCTCGGTTGGGTGAACCACACGCGCTTCCCGCCCGGATATTTACCCCCGGTTGCACGGAGGTAAAGGTAGGCCTGAAGGGCCCCCGAATTTGATCCGCACCTAAAGATCATTAGATGCGGATCAAATTTTCTTTAGGTGCGGATCTAATGATCTTTAGGTGCGGATCAAATTTCGCCTCTTGTTAGGGGTGGCACTAATTCGGTACAACGGGCGGGGGTAAGAGAGGTGCTGTAGCCGGTATTTTAGGCTCTTAAAAAACTTCTCAGATCCGCTCCCGTTGTGGCTCTTGGTGGGGTGCTACAGGTATTGGCCGTCGCCTCCGGCCCAAGGTTGTTCTCCCGGAAAAGCCGGCGTTAACCGATGCGTAACAAAATAAATTAGCTACTTTTGCGTTTAGTATGCAAAGTACAGCAAAATGAATATGGAGCAAAGTCCCCTTACAAACAGTACGCCCCCAACGGACTCGCCCGTCGGGGAGGGCTTTTGTGTACTTATGTCGGTATATAAAAAGGAGGAAGCTGAGTTCTTTACCGCAGCTTTGCAGAGCGTCTTTGCCCAAACCCTTAAACCCAATCAGGTGGTATTGGTGTGCGACGGCCCTCTGACCCCGCCGCTGGAGCAGGTGATTGATCGCTTTACGGCGCAATGGGGCGAAATTATCACCTCGGTAAGACTGCCCCAAAACGGCGGATTGGGCAACGCCCTCAACCAAGGCATGAAGCACTGCCGGTACGAGCTGATAGCCCGTATGGATGCAGACGACGTCTCCTATCCTACCCGCTTTGAAAAGCAGTATAGGTTTATGCAACAGCACCCCGAGGTGGATCTGCTGAACTGCACCATAGACGAGTTTTGCTCCACGCCCCAAGAACCTATCACCCGCCGAGTACTCCCCGAAACCGATGCCGAGCTCAAGCGATTCGCTAAGAAGCGCTGTCCGGTAAACCACCCGTCGGTTATGTACCGCAAAAGTGCCGTGCTCCGGGCGGGCGGATACCAAACCTTCTACCTCTTTGAGGATTATTACCTCTGGGCCCGCATGATACTTTCCGGCAGCAAGATGCACACCCTGCAGGAGCCGCTCTTGGCTTTTAGAATGAACCAAGAGACGTACCTGCGTAGAATGGGCCTCCGATACGCCAAGAGCGAAATCCGCCTCCAAAAGAAATTCCTGCAAATGGGCTTTATCAATAAAAAGGAGTACGTCAGAAATCTCTTCCTGCGCGTGCCGCCACGCATATTCCCCTACAGAATAGTGCGTCTGCTGTACAAAATGATCCTGCGCAAGCCCATTGCAAAACCTTCCGACGCCAAAATAGAACCATCAGTGCACCCCTAATAGCGGGTTTTATTGTATCTTTGTGATAGAAATACCAATTATTAGCACGATGCAACACCATTCACCGGAGCAAATAAACAGCACCTCAGACAATATCCCTCCCGCCCTCTTTCACGATTCAGACCCTAACGGATTTCATGACGGCGGCCCCAATTTAATACAATGCTTTGCGGAGAGCTTTCGCAAGCACTTCTCCCTGCCCGCCCTTACGGATTACGCCACCAAATACTCCCTCTCTTACGGAGAATTAGCCGCCCAAATAGCCCGCCTGCACCGCCTCTTTAGCTCTTTAGACCTCCGCCGGGAGGATAAAATAGCCATCATGGCCAAGGATTCGGCCAATTGGTGCGTGGTTTATATGGCTGCTATTACCTACGGCGGGGTGATAGTGCCGGTTTTATCGGACTTTGCCGTCAACGATGCCGTCTCTATTATCAACCACAGCGACGCCAAACTGCTCTTTATAGACCGTAATCTCTGGGAAAAGGTAGATGAAAAAGCCGTATCGCAGGCCGTGCGTTGCGTACTCACCCCGGAGGATTTCTCGCTCCTAAGTACCCAAGACGATGTAGACCGGGCGCAATTGGAAGAGCTATTGGCACCCGATTTTATCTCCAAGGCCTTCCCCAACGGATTCACCCCGCAGGACATCCAATACCCGACGGTACCCAACGAGCAGGTAATGGTACTCAATTACACCTCCGGCACTACCGGCATGAGTAAGGGGGTGATGATATCCGGGCAGAACCTCCTGGGAAATGCTATCTATGCCCACAGGCTACGCTTAATGTTTGCCGGCGAACAGCTCCTCTGCTTCCTGCCGTTGGCTCACGTGTACAGCTGCGCCTTTAATATGCTTACTCCGCTATCCAGCGGTACGCACGTATATATATTGGGCAAGGTGCCCTCGCCCGTGCTTTTAATGAAGGCCTTTGCCGAGATTAAGCCGGTGCTGATTGTAACCGTGCCCCTGATATTGGAGAAAATATACAAGCAGGCCATCCTGCCGGTGCTGCAGAAACCGGCCGTTAAGTCCATCCTGCGCATTCCCTATCTGAGGAGATTTCTCTACAGTTCCATCCTAAGCAGATTAAACAAAACTCTGGGCGGAAACTTCCGGGAGGTGATTGTGGGCGGAGCCCCCATAAGCTACGAAGTATCGGAGTTTCTGCACCGTATAGGCTTTAAGCTCACCGTGGGATACGGCATGACCGAGTGCGCTCCCCTTATCTCCTATGCCCCGCATTCCTCTTGGGTGGTGGGCAGTAGCGGACGAAGCCTCTCCGTAATGGAGATTAGAATAGAAGAGACAGAGAGCGAAGTGAAGCTCTCCCGCGGCGTAGGGGAGATACAAGTGCGCGGTATGAACGTGTGCCGCGGATACTATAAGAACCCCCAAGCCAACGCTCTGCTCTTTACCCCGGACGGATGGATGCGTACCGGGGACTTGGGCACGCTTAACCGCCGAGGAGATCTCTTCATTAAGGGCAGAAGCAAAGCCATGATACTGGGATCAAACGGCCAGAACATCTATCCGGAGGAGATTGAGCTCAAGATAAATACATTCCCGCTCATTTCGGAGAGCTTAGTGCTCAAACGAAATAATCGTCTGGTGGCCCTAATTCTTCCGGATGAGGAAGCGGCGCGTAAACGAGGCCTATCGGCCGAGCAAGCGTGGACGCAGATTGAAGATTTTAGGGGCTCTCTCAACGAAGATCTGGGCGTTTACGAAAAAGTAACCCGCTTTGAACGTTGCACCGAGCCATTCGTTAAAACCCCTAAACAGAGCATCAAGCGCTTTTTGTACCATTAGTCTCTCTCGGGAGCTATGGACCCTGAGACGGCACCTATCCGCATCTCTGCTACTGGCTGTGGGATACTCTCGGCTGCCCGTCCCGCAGCCGCAGCTTTCTGCAGGCTACCGGGTGCGCGCCTTGGTGCAGATGAGGAAGAAAATTTGATCCGAATGAAAGGAAAAATTAGGTGCGGACCTAAAGATCATTAGGTGCGGATCTAATTTTGCTTAGGTGCGGACCTAAAGATCATTAGGTGCGGATCTAAATTTGTTGTACATCTCCCCCGGCCTCAAGCTCCGGGGCTATCTGTTTACACACTTGTAACCTACCCGAAAAAACACACTTTGCGTATGAAGAAGAAATTTAGCTTTGCGCCCTTTACAGCAATGATGCTATTGCTGTTCTGTACCTTTATCTCCGTGCCCCACCTGATTGCCGCCCATCCGCCCGGAGCAGAGGTCGCCGAGCAGATTTTGGCGCAGTCCCAAAAGAAGGGCACGGCACAGTACGCGCTTTGTGTTTGGCAGGAAGGCGATAAAAAGCCTTGGTGTTCCTACAGAAGTGCCCAACCCATGACCCCGGCCTCCGTAACCAAGCTTTTTTCCACAGCCACCGCTTTGATTAAGCTGGGCCCCGAGTACCAATACGTTACTAAGGTGTATCAGAAGGGAACGCTCTCCGGCGGTGTTTTTAAGGGAGACTTGGTAGTGTTGGGCAGCGGAGACCCCTCTATTGCTTCCCGCAAGTTTAAGAAAGATGCCCACCGCTTGGGCAAGCTCATCAAGAGTGTGGTACAAGCCTACGGTATCAAGAAGATAGTGGGCAACGTAGTCGTAGACGGCTCTCGTTTCTGTGCGGAGGGCTACAATCCTACGTGGCAGAAAGGTGATTACGGCAAGTACTACGCCGCTCCTACCTACGGATTTAATATCTTTGACAACCACGTAGACCTCACCCTCAATACGGGTGCCGTGGGCACAACCCCCACCATTGCCTCTACTTACCCTGCCGATACCGGCATAGAGTGGGACAACCAAATACGCACCACCCGCAAGGGAGGCGGCATTAGGGGTACCGGTAATTCGCTCACCAACCGGCGTACGCTCACCGGCGCACTGGCTCCCAACAGAAAAGGGTACACCATGGCTACCGATATCCCCGACCCGGCCTCCGTGGGCGTGCACTATATCTTAAATGCTCTGGCCGATTGCGGCGTGGATATAAGCCAATGCACGGGGCAACGCACCTATGAGCCCGTTAATCTAAAAGGGGCTGTCCTCTTAGGGGAGTACCTCAGCCATACGCTCAAGCAGATTTGCCGTGCCACCAATGTTTATAGTATCAATCCTTTTGCCGAGGCCTTGCTGCGCTCGGCGGCCTTGGCCGATAGCCCCGATTGTGTCTCTACCCAAGAAGGGATAGAGGCGGTACGTGCTCAATGGCTTAAGAAGGCGGGAATAGCTCCTGCGCAGCTGGTCTTGTATGACGGTTCCGGGCTTTCCCGTTCCGACCGCATCTCGGCCGAAGCCCTGTGCCGGTTACTGATTTACATGTCGGAGTTGCCCACTGCCGCTTCGGCCGCCTTCTTTGAGTCGCTTCCCCGTGTGGGGCATGAGGGCACGGTGCGTAACTTGTTTAAGGGCACCGCTCGGCAGATGTACTTTAAGAGTGGCTCCATGACGGGTATTCAGAGCTATGCCGGCTATATCTATTACCGAGACAAGTGGCATGCCTTTGCCTTTATATCCAACAACGTTAAGAACAAAGGCGCTATGAAGTCGGCCTTGGGTAAGGTGATAGAAACCCTCTTCCCCTTGGGATAGGGTGGTACATTGGGGGAGTTGCGTTGTGCGGCACTTTTTGCGTCAATCTCGGGGTGCGTCTAAAGGCTCCGGTCTCTTGCGGGATTCGTTTGGGCTCATGGCCTCCGGGGCCGTTGCCCAAGCGGTGGCGTTTCTGATTATACCCATAGTGAGCCGACTGTATCCCCCGCACATGATGGGGGTGACGGGGCTTTTTATGACCATAGGCGGGATACTGCTCATCCCGGCCGGCGGGCGCTACGAGCAAGCGCTGGTGGTAGCTCCCGATAGGCGGCAGCGGCGCACCCTTCTCTCCCTTACGCTTTGCATTAATCTGCTTTTTGCCCTTCTTTTGTGGGGGATAACCTTAGTGGTGCGCCCGTTGCTGAAAGGGGGTACCTATGCCGAGCTCATTCCCTACCTGCCGCTTCTACCCTTGTATGTGTTGCTGACGGCACTCTTTGCTGCCGGGAGCAATTATGCCGTGGGGGAGGGTGCCTTTACGCGCCTGAGTGTAGCCAAGCTGATTCAGGGGTTAGGCAACAGTGCCCTCAAGGTATTGCTCCCGCTTTTCTTCTCGGCCTCCGTTTGGCTTCTTTTGGCCGCCCTCTTAGAGTCGTATCTCTTGGGATTGCTCTGCTTTGTGGGCTTAGCGGGCTTGGGCTCCCTTTGCCAACTCACCTCCTCGGCTCGCGCACAGATGCGCACCTTAGCCCGGCAGTATGCGGCGTTTCCTAAGTATACCATTGTACAAGCCGGGGTGAATACCTTACTGGCCTCTCTCTTAGTACTGATGCTCTCCTACGGCTATACCACTTATCATATAGGGTTGGTTACGATGGCTTTGATGCTGGCCAAGACTCCGCTGCGCACCATAGCCGATAGTTTAAGCCAAGCCTACTTCCACCGCGCCGCCCGCCTCAAGCACAACGCCGAGCCCCTCTCCCCTATTACCCGCAAAGTGGTGCGCACGTGGCTGTGGATAGCCCTGCCCGCGGGTCTGTTGCTGTACCTGATTATGCCGTGGCTGATAGGGGTTATTTTAGAGGCGCAGTACGCTCCCGTGGCGGATATCATCCGGCTTATGTTGCCGTTGCTCTTGGTGAGCATCCCCAACTCCGTACTGAACGTATTGCCCGATGTACTGGGGGCGCAACGTCGGCACATGCAGATGCAAACGTTGTTTCTGGCGGTAGAGTTTGCGGCACTGCTGCTATTACTCTTTCTGCACCTGCCGCTGCTCACCCTCATCGCTGTCTACTTTGGGGTACAACTGGTAGATCAAGTGGTGTATGCCGTTTGGCTCCGCGCGCTCATCCGCCGCTACGAGCGCACCTGCCCCCGCTGAGAAGCGCCCCTCTCCCCGTAAATCTATCTCCCGTCGCTTTTTGCCTTGCGCTGTACGGCCGCTTTTATCCCCCTTTTGGGGTGGGTTTGTCCGCCCCCGTATGAAGGAGAAAATTAGGTGCGGACCAAAAGATCATTAGGTGCGGATCTAAAGATCATTAGGTGCGGATCTAAAGAAAATTTGATCCGGATCAAATTGTGCGCCCATTCCGCACACTGATCTCAAAGATTTGTCTCGGCGCTCATTTCGGGGGCGCGTCTTGGGCAATGCCTCTTACCCTCCTTGGGGATGCTGCCCCTGATAGGGTCTGTTTTATCCGGCCCACTCCCGTTTGACGCACCGCCTATTAACGGCGTTTGTGTGCTGCAGAATGTGGCTTGAGACGAGCCTACTGTACCCGTTGTCTCGTACTATTTTTGTACCTTTGCCTATTAAAGTATAGGTAACGCCGTATTTCTGCCCGGTGTATACCGCCCGCAAATCAGTTATGGAACAAACACTCCCCACAGATAGCTTGGCCACGTCGGTGGTAGACTCCATAGGCGATCAGATGCTCACTCTGGTAACGCATCCCAGTAAGCAGCTCTTTGAAGATACCTTTACCCAATGGGGCCAAAAGTTCTTAGACTTTGGCATTCGGGTAATACTCTGCGTGGTGATCTTCTATCTGGGGCGCCTCCTCATTAAGTGGCTCATGAAGCTGCTTACCCGCTACTTCTTTAAGCGGATAGTGCACCAAGATACCGCTACCTTCCTCACCGCCTTTGCCCGTATTGCCCTCATGATTATCTTAGTGGTGGTCATCGTGCAGGTTTTGGGCTTTAAGGCCGTTTCGTTTGCCGCTATCGTAGCCTCGCTGGGTGTAACCATAGGTATGGCTCTGAGCGGACAACTTCAAAACTTTGCCGGGGGCGTGATTCTGCTCTTTACCCGCCCGCTTAAAAACGGAGACTACGTAAAGGTGCGCTCCGAGGAGGGCTCCGTTATGCGCATAGGCCTCTTCCATACCACCATCAGCACCGTAGACAACAAAAAGATCTATGTGCCCAACAGCATACTCACCTCCGATATGATAGTCAACTACTCCGAGCAGGACAAACGCCGGTGTGATTGGCTCATCTCTATGGAGTATGACGAGGATATGGACCGCGTGCGCGGCGTACTGCAAACCCTCATCCGCCGCGAAAGCCGCATACTGGCTAACCCCGAGCCCCTGGTGGTGCTCAATAAGTTTGCCGACTCCTCCGTGGAGGTCAAGGTGGGCGCTTGGGTTAAAACCGAAGACTATTGGAGCGTATACTGGAGCTTTAACGAGAGCGTCTACAAAGAGTTTAACGCCCAAGGCATCTCATTCCCCTATAACCACCTGCAGATCCTCCCCCCGGACGGCGCTCCCCTTAATGTGAATCAGCAATAAAACAACATACACAGCAATGATTGTCTCTTACCATTGGCTTAAAGACTACCTCCCCGAGGTAGCACAATATACCCCGCAGCAGGTGAGCGAAATGCTTACCTCCATAGGGCTGGAAGTGGCATCGGTTGAAACCGTAGACGCAGTGCCCGGCGGCCTGCGCGGAGTAGTAATAGGAAAAGTACGTACCTGCGAACCCCATCCGGACTCCGACCACCTGCACATTACCACCGTAGACGTGGGCCAACCCGAACTGCTGCCCATAGTGTGCGGCGCCCCCAACGTGGCCGCCGGTCAAACCGTGGCCGTGGCTACCGTGGGCACTACCCTATACAGCAACGGGGAGGAGTTTGTGATTAAGAAGTCTAAACTCCGCGGGCAACCCAGCCACGGGATGATCTGCTCCCAAAAGGAACTCAACCTGGGCAACGACACCTCCGGAATAATGGTCTTAGAGGATTCAGCCCCTGCCGGCCTCCCCGCCGCCGACTATTTCCACCTGCAAAGCGACACCGCCATAGAGGTAGATATTACCCCCAACCGGGTAGACGCTACCTCCGTATACGGCGTGGCCAGAGACTTGGCCGCCAAGATTTCCCTCCTCTCCGGGAATACCGTGCGCGCCCATCTGCCCCAAATATCCACTCCCACC
>R16__coassemble_1379_pt1 | contig 14071 bp, 9 predicted proteins | sample R16__metabat2_low_PE_011 | metagenome-assembled genome bin R16
AAGCCGAATCCCGATAGCAACGCAGTGATTCGCCATTATGCAACAGTCTCCCCTTGAGACGGTTGTTTTTGCAACACTACCTCCGCAAAAAAACAAATAAACGGATCCGCCTATCGGCACTGATAGGCAGATCCGTTTACGGTGTGAATGGGGGCGTGGCCCGGGGGTTACTTTTTGCTCAGCAGGTCTCTGATCTCGGTAAGGAGCTTGACGTCTTCTGCGGGCTCGGCGGGGGCTGCGGGTTCGGCTTCCTTTTGGCGGCGCATCTTGTTTAGCCCCTTTATGACCAAGAAGATACAGAAGGCAATGATGAGGAAGTCCACAATGGTTTGGATAAAGGAGCCGTAGTTGAGGCTGACGGCGGCGGCTTGCTCCACGCCTTGAGCATCTACCACGGCTTGGCGCAGCACTACCTTAAGGGAGCCGATGGACTCCGTGTTAAAGAGCATGGAAATGGGGGGCATGATAATGTCGTTTACCAAAGAGGTAACAATCTTGCCGAAGGCACCGCCTATAACAATGCCCACGGCCATGTCTACCACATTCCCTTTAAGGGCGAATTCTTTGAATTCGGAGAGTAATTTTCCCATGATATTTTATCTGTTTGTGTTGTGTTTTATGGTTGCTTTTTGCGCTTCAGTTCCCCGCCGGAGGGGAGCACTTGCTCGGCAAAGGTACTAAAAAGTAGCATTATGCAGGGTACTTTGGCGCATTTCTTTGCGGCGGCCTGTCGGCCTTCCCTACCCTACGCCTTGTTTCAAAAGCGCGCGCACCGGCCACACGCGCTCAAGCCCCGGGGGCACAGAGTCGGCGGGGCTTTTTGCTGCACGCTCCGTATCTTTTTTAAGCCCCCTTTTAGGGGGCGTATGATTTCTGCCCGTAGAAAAGCTTTTTTTGGTCCGCACCTAATACTTTTTTGATCCGTACCTAATACTTTTTTGATCCGCACCTAATACTTTTTTGATCCGCACCAAATGGATCCCGCGTGCCGCCCCACACCAAATCCCCGCCGGGTGCCCTTACGGCCGCACCCCTATAGCCCTTTGTGCCGCCTCCGGATAGAGCGGTCTCTTTTACGCAATACGCCCCCCGGGAAAGGAAAAGGTGCAGAAAAATTTGGTCAATTCAAAAAATAGCAGTACCTTTGCAAAAGCGAACAAAAAAAAGCACGTTTTTTGCACGCCCCCTACGGGATTGTGCAAAAGCGATATAGATCGCGGGGTGGAGCAGTGGTAGCTCGTTGGGCTCATAACCCAAAGGTCGCAGGTTCGAATCCTACCCCCGCAACGAGTTATATAAAACATTTTTTCATTCATTAAGTAGGAGAAGCCTTGGCAGGGATGCCGAGGCTTTTCGCTATTTATAAGCCGGGGGGGATTTAGCGTAACGCCCTCCCCCACCCCCCGGGTCGCTTACCGGAATAGCAAAAAAGCCGTTTAAGCGTTGGTGGAGTGCCCAATTCTTTGTACCTTTGGGTAGGAATTGAGCGGGCACAGCCGGGGCACGCTAAGAGGAGACGAATTGCACAGCTACAATGCGTCCCGCTCTGTGTGTGTAATCCGCATCCGGCCGCTTATACCCCCCACAGGTTACTTGCTCCTCATTTCAAACAGCTTAAGCAAATAGTACTACTCTAACAAAATAACCATTACTACAATATGAAAACAACTCCGTTTACCGACATCCACATCAAGCTGGGTGCCAAGATGCACGAGTTTGCCGGATACAATATGCCCATTGAGTACTCCGGTATCAAAGACGAACACCTAAACGTGGTGAACAACGCGGGCGTATTTGACGTATCCCACATGGGAGAATTTTGGGTAAAAGGCCCCAAAGCCTTAGCGTTTATCCAGAAGGTCTCCTCCAACGACGCCTCCAAGCTGGCCGTGGGACAGGTACAATACACCTGTTTTACCATGGACAACGGCGGTATATTAGACGACTTTTTGCTGTACCGCTACGAGGAAGAGAAATACATGATGGTGCCCAACGCGGCCAACGTAGAGAAAGACTGGGCGTGGTGCCAAAAGCAGAACACCATGGGCGCCGAGCTGGAAAACGCTTCAGACAACATTGCCCAGCTGGCCGTTCAGGGCCCCAACGCCACCAAGATAATGCAACGTCTCACCCCGGTAGACCTCTCCCAAGTGCCTTACTACACCTTTAAGGTAGGCGAGTTTGCCGGTTGCCCCAACGTAATCATCTCCAACACCGGATACACGGGTGCGGGCGGCTTTGAGCTCTACTTCTATCCCCAATACGCACAGACCATTTGGGAGAAGCTCTTTGAGGCCGGAGCCCCGGAAGGCATCAAGCCGGCCGGTTTGGGCGCCCGAGACACCCTGCGCTTAGAGATGGGATTCTGCCTATACGGCAACGATATAGATGAGCAGCACTCTCCCATTGAGGCCGGTTTGGGCTGGATTACCAAGCTCAACGACAGCAAGCCCGATCTGGTGGGCCGTGCCGTTATCCAAAACCACAAAGACGGCGGCAACACCCGTAAGCTGGTGGCCTTTGAGATGGTAGACAAAGGAGTACCCCGCCAACACTACGAGCTGGCCGACCCCGACGGCAACGTAATAGGCGAGGTTACCTCCGGCACCATGTCTCCCTGCCGCGGCATAGGCATAGGCATGGGATACGTACAGAAGGAGTTCAGCAAGGTGGACACCCCCATCTGCGTGGTTATCCGTGGCCGCAACCTCAAAGCCCGGGTGGTTAAACTGCCCTTCCGTAAGTAAGCCCCCGGGATATAACGCTTTAATAGGTTCGCCGCGCAAGAATGCACCCCCACCGGATGCCTCTTGCGTGGCGTACTCTTGTGAAGACCGTTGCAGCATCAACGGGCCTCTGTGATTAAAAACCCCTGCTGAGCCTATTGCATTTTGGGGCACTTAAAGTCCTCTTTTTGCAGCACGCTCCGTTTTTTCCTATCCTAAACAACCCTATGTCCTCCCCAATTCCCTTTACCATCTGCTTGGGCGCGGCCCAATACCCACAGGTGCACCAAGAGGGTGCCATTGTGGTGGTGGCCGATGTACTGCGTGCCACCTCCAGTATCGTTTATGCTATAGAGCGCGGGGCGGCCGGCATCAAACCGGTTTCTACCACGGAGCAGGCCCTGGCCTTTAAGGAGATGGGCTACTTAGTGGGCGCCGAGCGGGAAGCGCGCAAATGCAGTTTTGCCCACTTCGGCAACGACCCCGAGGAGTATACCCCGCAAACGGTGCGCGGCAAAGAGATAGTGCTCACCACCAGCAACGGTACCCCGGCCTTTGAAGTGGCACGGCAATACGGAGCCCGGTTTATACTGGCGGGTTCGTTTGTCAATCTAACCGCCGTGGCCCGGTTTTGTCGGGAGCATCATCCCTGCCCCGTTACGGTGATAGCCTGCGGCTGGAAGGGGCGCTTCTGCAGCGAAGACACCCTTTTGGGCGGAGCCCTCTGTTATACCCTGCAACAGATGGGCGTGCAGTACGCGTATGACGACTTAACGCGCCTCTGCACCGAGCTCTATGCCCTGCACCAAACAGATCTAACCGAGTACCTGAGCACGTGCGATCACCAACAACGGCTTCTGGCCGCCGGCTATCCGCGCGCCTTAGCCCTCTGTACCCGGCGGGATGCCTGCTCCGCCCTACCCTTGCTGCAACCGGCGCCCGCCCCATTAGAGTATATTCTGCGCAACTACCCCCTCCGATAAGCCTCCCTATATGTCCGCTATACTTTTAGGGCTTCATAGGCCTACCTTAAAACTGGTTTTTAAGTTGGCCATTCCCAATATCATCTCCAATATTACCATTCCCCTACTCTCTTTGGTAGATGTTACCTTGGCCGGGCACATGGATTACTCGGCTGCCATAGGCGGGGTTACCATTGCCTCCGGCATCACCAATACCCTTTATTGGCTCTTTGGGTTTCTGCGCTTCGGCACCACCGGCTTAGTAGCCCAAGCCTACGGCCGAAGCAGCGTCTCGGATATCTGTACCCAACTGGGGCGCAGTATATTCTTGGGGATTATATGCAGTCTGCTGCTCCTAACACTCTCTTGGCCGGTTATCTCATTTGCCGGCGTGATGGCGGTGGGCAACCAAGTAATGACGCAAGACGCGGCGGACTATATGCGCATTATCTTTATGGGGGCTCCCGCTACCATGGGCATCTATGTGCTGAACGGCTTCTTTATAGGCATGCAAAACACCAAGAGCCCTATGATAGCAGCCATATCGGCCAATATCATTAATATAGCACTGAGCGTGCTCCTGGTAAGAGGCTATCACTTGGGAGTGGCCGGCTTGGCCATAGGCACCACCGCAGCCCAATACAGCAGCTTAGCCATACTCATAGTGCTGGCCCTACGCAAGCACGGGCGCGTGCTCCGCTTTCTGCGCCCGGCCCATCTCATACACCCCACCGGCATGGGCTATTTTCTGCGCTTGGGGCTCAACCTTATGATACGCTCCGCCCTGCTCAGTGCCGTTATGCTCTTCTTTACCTACGGCGGTACCGTGCAAGGCGAAGTGGCCGTTGCGGCCAATGCCCTTTTGATGCAGTTCTTTAGCCTTTTCTCCTATTTTATGGACGGGTTTGCCTACGCCGGTGAAGCCCTCAGCGGCCGGTACTACGGCATGCACCGCTCCGATCTCCTGCTGCGCCTGATTCGCAACCTCATGCTCATGGGCACCTTCTTTGCCGTGGGGGCACTCATTATTTACCTACTCTTTCCGGAACCCATCCTGGGGCTGCTGAGCAACGACTCCGGCGTGGTAGGCGAAGCAATGAAGTACCGCTACTGGATAGCCCTGGTACCCCTCACCGGGTTTACGGCCTTTATATGGGACGGCATAAACGTGGGCATCACCTGCTCCCGAGAACTGATGTTTTCTATGGTAGTGGCTACGCCGCTTTTCTTTCTCCTGTACTTTACCATTACCCCCGTTTGGCCCGGGCACGCCCTCTGGCTGGCCTTTAACGCCTACCTGCTCTCCCGCGGCATTGTACAGGAGGTGCTCTTCCACACGGGCATACTCAAAACCCTCCGCAAGTGGTAGCGGCCGGCCACAAGATTGGCTCTCCCGGTAAAATTGCTGCGTAAAACCATCCGGGAATACAAGAGTACAAACAAACCGGCCGCAGAGCAGTACGAGGAATTGCTCCGAAAAACAATAGATGAATACCACAAGCCGAGAGAGGCGTTATCTGCAGACGAAGCCTCTCCGGCGCAAAATCACCGGCGGTATACATTAAGAGATCTTCTGAAGCGCTCTTACCATTTGACCCTGTTGCAAAAAGCAACAGGGTCACAAGATTGCTCGCAATCTTGTTTTGACTTTGCAGAATGGATGAAGCACAAGGCGCTGAGGGTGAGGGCTGAAGGGAGCGTACCGGCGTACGTGACCGAAGCCGAATCCCGATAGCAACGCAGTGATTCGCCATTATGCAACAGTCTCCATTTTCTTCCCTAAGACAGAGTGGCACTTATCATTCCCTCACGGAACGCTGTATAATGCCTATTTGGCAGACTTGGTACTCCTCAAGGGTTGCAGAATTACCTCCTTAGGGGCTTTGGCATACTTCTTGCAGCACTACTCGTGTAGAGGAGTTCGGCGTAAACGGAAGGCAAGGCCCCTACCCCGGCTTGCCGTTGCCGGCAGCTCCGCACAATTATTATTATTATGGATTTGAAATTAACCTCTGAACTCATAGCATGGCTCCTAAACGCAGAGCTCTTGCGTCTGTATAGAAAAATAGAGACTCCGCTTTCGCTGCAAGACATAGTGGCATGCATGGGGCATCCCTACGCTCACTATGCAGTAACAAAGCACATAGAGGATGTAATTGAGCCCGTAAGCACTATAGAAAGCAACGGGTTTCCCCCGGGAAAGGTAATGGTCAGAGTAAAGGAAAACCAATCCTTTCCGCGCAGCATATCAGATGAATTAGCAAGCAACCGATCGGCGTACAGTCAAACACCCATAGACCTCTTTCTGCTTATAGGCTTAGCGCAGACGGAGCGGGCTCACCGCGGTGCCGTCTTAGAGAGCAGCGGGCTCACTACCGTAGACTTCTTTCTTACCCTTAGGGATACGTTTCCCAATGAGATGAAGGAGATCTTTGGGGAGTATGACTACAGCCGCCTCTCGGCAGAAACCTTTAGTAAGATGCTTCCGTTTCTCTCTACCATTAAGGAGGAGCCTCTGCCGGAGAAGCTGATAACCACAGCAGATAATGAAGTGGACGAGCTGCTCCTTGAAGCCGCTCAAACTATAGCCGCCCACCTGCCGCAGTTATCGGTAGAAGAGATTTTGGCAGCCGGGTTAAGAAACAACAGCCTTCCTTTAGGGGCTTCTAATACCATACCCGTTGATCCCTCCAAGACGTCAAATCCTTTCAAGCTATTTAAAATGCTCACGAAGGTTGGGCGTATGGCCGTGAACAACGGGCAAAAAGCAGCAGAACTGAGAAAAGCACTCTTCCCCGAAGAAGAGCTCTTCTTGCAAAAGAGCATCGGAGCTGATCCGGAGGAGGAAGACGACGAAGATGATGAAGACATTGCGGCCGATGTGCAACGCCGCATAAAGCAGCCCTATCCCTTTGTGCGAGAGAAGCTGGAAGCCGAGGGCCAACTGCAGTTTATCACCCGTGATTGCAACTACTTAATGCACTGCATAGAGCAGCAACAAGAGGACTTAGAGTCTCAAGAGCAAGTGCAGGAGTGGAAAGCCAAATGCGACGACTATATCTCCCAAGCCACTGCCCTAAAGAGAACTATCCGAAACCTAAACAGACGTATTGCGCTCTACCGAGAATTAACCCAAGAGAAAGAACAACAGCCGATCGGCGAAGAGAAAAAGCAAGAAGAAGGTATAGACGATCTCCTTGCCAACTTAGAGAATTTACTGGGGCAGGCCGGAGACAACCACGAACCGGAAGAGCCCAAACATGATAAACACGCCCCCAAAGGAGAAACAAATATGACCCCCAACGAACCTAATACCCCCCCGAAAGGCAAAACCCCGATGCTTAAGAAATTCGGCACCGATATTACTCAGAAAGCGCAAGAGCATAAGCTGGATCCCGTAATTGGCCGGGAGAGAGAGATAAGCCGTATGGAGCATATCCTGGCGCGCAGACGCAAAAACAACCCCGTGCTCATAGGAGAGCCCGGCGTGGGCAAGAGTGCCATAGTAGAAGGGCTGGCCCAACGCATCGTCTCTAACCGGGTAAGCCGTAGCCTAATAGGTAAGCGTATCATAGAAATAGACCTCAGTGCCATGTTGGCCGGAACGCAATACCGCGGGCAGTTTGAAGAACGCTTTAAAGGTCTGATGAAGGAGGTAACAGAGCATCCCGAAGTCATCCTTTTCTTTGATGAGATTCACACCATCATGGGCGCCGGCTCCACGTCAGACAGCGATGTAAATGCCTCTAATATGATTAAACCGGCCCTTGCTCGCGGAGAAGTGCGCTGCATAGGGGCTACAACCTTAGATGAATACCGCAAATCTATAGAGAAAGACGGGGCCATGGAGCGCCGCTTCCAAAAGATTATTGTGGATCCCTCCAGCCGAGAGGAGACCTTAGAGATCCTTTCGCAGTTAAAAGAGGTGTATGGCTCCTATCACGGCGTGGAATATAGCCCGGAGGCCATCAAAGCCGCAGTAGAGCTAACAGATAGGTACATATCAGACCGCGCCTTCCCCGATAAAGCAATAGATGCCTTAGACGAAGCCGGTGCTAACGTAAAGATCAACCAAGAGAATAGCCAAGAGATACTGGCCTCTCGTAAAAATATAGAGGCACAAGCTGAGCGGCTTGCCCAACTGAGCACGCAGAAACTCTCGGCCGTAAAGGAGCAAAATTACGAATTGGCGGCCTCGCTTAAGCTACAGGAAGACCGCTTAAAAGAGCAATTGGCGCAGATGGAGTCTGAGTGGCAGCAAGAGACGCACGTACAAAAAGCCCTCGTCTCCGCTCAAGACGTAGCACAAGTAGTGGCACTGATGACGGGCGTGCCCACAGAAAAAATTGCCACCGCCGAGAACAGCAGACTTCGTCTGATGAGCCAAAACCTCAAAAGTAAGGTAATAGGCCAAGACGAAGCAATAGACAAACTGGTAAAAGCAATACAAAGAAATAGATTGGGCCTCCGAGATGAAAACCGACCCATCGGCTCGTTTCTCTTCATCGGCCCCACCGGTGTGGGCAAAACCTACCTTGCCAAGAAACTCTCGGAGGAGCTGTTTGACAATAAAGACTCCGTTATTCGGGTAGACATGAGCGAGTATATGGAAAAGTACTCGGTGAGCCGACTCATAGGAGCGCCTCCGGGATACGTAGGCTACGAAGAAGGCGGAGAGCTGACCGAGAAAGTCCGCCGGAAACCCTACTCCGTAGTGCTCATAGACGAGATAGAAAAAGCACACCCCGACGTGTACAACGTTCTGCTGCAGGTATTGGATGACGGCATCCTAACCGATAGTTTAGGGCGTAAGGTGGACTTTAAGAACACCGTAATCATCATTACCAGCAACGTGGGAACCAAGAAACTGGGAGAGCACGGAGCCGCTTTGGGGTATCGTACCAGTAAAGAGCTTACACCTCGGGAAGAGCAGTCGCTCTTAATGGGCGAGCTCAAGAAGTTTTTCCGCCCCGAGTTTCTGAATAGGTTAGATGAGCTGATTGTCTTTAACCGCCTCACCGGCGAAAACCTGCGCCGAATTGTAGACTTAGAGCTGGCTCCCATCATTGAGCGCGTGCAGAAACAGGGCTATACACTCCTAGTAACTGATCAAGCAAAGGATAAACTGGCAAACGAAGGCTTTGACGTGCAGTACGGAGCCCGTCCGTTGCGCCGCACTTTGCAAAGCGAGGTGGAAAACGCGCTTACCGATCTGATCTTAAACGAAGAGGTAAACCCGGGAGACCGTGTGGTGTTAGGCGTGGTAGAGGACAAATTCTCTATGCACACCGACCCCAACAACGCAAGCGAAACGACCCCACAAGACACGGCTTTGCATCTGGAAGGCATACTCCCTAAACCCGCTCCGCAAGAGGCTTAAACCGCTTCTTCTATCATCTTGAATTCATCTTTTAACAGCTATTAATAATAGGGAGCGCAAGCTCTATGGGGCGCTCCCTCCCGTTACAACTATATTATATGTCCAATAAAGGCACAATTGGGGTTACCAGCGAGAACATATTCCCCGTCATTAAAAAGTTCTTATACAGCGAGCACGATATCTTTCTGCGTGAGCTCATCTCTAATGCAGTAGATGCTACTACCAAACTAAACGCCCTCATTGCCCGCGGCACCTCCGTAGGCAATACAGAAAACCTACGCATAGAAGTACTCCTGAACGAAAAGGAAAAGACACTTACCATCCGCGATATGGGCGTGGGCATGAGTAGCGATGAAATAGAACGCTACATCAATCAGATCGCATTCTCCGGTGCCGAAGACTTCTTAGAGAAGTTTAAGGATGCCTCCGGCAATATCATCGGGCACTTCGGACTGGGTTTCTACTCTGCTTTTATGGTAGCGGAGCGCGTGGAGATCTTTACCAAATCTTATCGTGAAGAGGCTCCGGCCATGCACTGGGAGTGCACCGGATCGCCCGAATACTCCATGGAAGAGACCGCTGAGCGAACCGAACGCGGTACCGACATAGTGCTGCACTTAGATGCCGACAGCTTAGATTACCTAAAACGAGACAAGGTAGAGGAGATACTCCGTAAGTATTGCCGCTTCCTGCCCGTGCCCATTGTCTTGGGCAAGAAACAAGAGTGGAAAGACGGGAAGATGCAAGACACACAGGAGGACAACGTTATTAACAACACCAATCCGCTCTGGTCCCTTAAGCCCTCCGATATAACAGACGAGCAGTACAAAGCGTTTTACCGCGAGCTCTACCCCATGTCCGATGAGCCGCTTTTTTGGATACATCTGAATGTAGACTATCCGTTTAAGCTTACCGGCATTCTCTACTTTCCCAAAATTCACAGCAACGTAGACCTGCAGAAAAACAAAATACGCCTCTACTGCAACCAAGTATTCGTTACCGACGAGTTAGAAGGGGTTGTACCCGAGTACCTGACCCTACTGCACGGCGTTATAGACTCCCCCGATATTCCGTTAAACGTGTCTCGGTCTTACCTGCAAGGCGATCCTAACGTAAGCAAGATCAGCTCCCATATCACCAAGAAGGTGGCCGATCGCTTGGAGGAGCTCTTCAAAAAAGAACGCTCCACCTTTGAGACCAAGTGGACGGATCTTAAGCTATTTGTACAATACGGCATGCTCAGCGAAGAGAAGTTCTATGACCGTGCACTTAAGTTTACACTCTTTACCGATACGGAAGGGAAAAACTTTACCGCCGAAGAGTACCAATCCCTGATTAAAGCAGAGCAAACAGACAAAGACAACCGTTTGGTTTATCTTTATACCACAGACACTCAAGAGCAGTACTCCTACATAAAAGCAGCTCAGAGCAAGGGCTACAATGTACTCGTAATGGACGGAATCTTAGATACCGCCTTTATGAATCATATGGAGCAGAAGTGGGAAAACAGCCGGTTTGTACGGGTAGACAGCGATACCCTTGAGGCCCTTATACCCAAAGAGCAAAACGATTCTCAAGAGGTGCCGGCACTGACAGACTCCGTAGTGGGCGCTCTGTTTACCCCCTTCCTCCCTAATGATAAGACCAAGCACTTTACGGTACAGGCCAAGAACCTTTCGCCGGCAGATCCTGCCACACTCATAACCCGCAGCGAATGGACGCGCCGCATGAAGGAGATGGCCAAAATGCAAAGCGGCATGGCCTTCTACGGAGAGCTCCCCGACGGATACAACTTGGTGGTGAACCTAAGACATCCGCTCATGGAAAGCCTCCTCAAACAAGAGCAAGAGCAATTAGAGAGCAGCCTCAGCGATATGCGCGCGCAGTTAGATAGCCTCAAAAACGAAGTCGCCGCTCTGGAAGAGGAAGATAGAAAACAGCACCAAGAGAAGGCAGAGGAGCATGATCAGAATCTTCACAAAACGTTGGAGAACAAACGTTCGGAGCGTGATCAGGTAGCCGATGAAATAGGCCGTAAGATCCAAGACTGGGCCAAGTCTAACCCGCTCTTTAAACAGATTACGGACTTGGCACTCCTTTCCGCCGGGCTCCTCCAAGGCGAACAGCTGGATTCATTCATCCGCCGCTCTGTAGAGTTATTGCAGAAAGAGGCATAAAACAGAGTTTGTATGAAGTATTTAGGAGCTCATGTCAGTGCGGCCGGCGGCGTGGAGAAAGCCCCCGTTCATGCCGGGGAGATAGGCGCCAAAGCCTTTGCCTTGTTTGTGAAAAACCAACGCCAGTGGTCTGCACCGCCCGTAAGTGAAGACTCCGTAAGGGCTTTTAAGGAGAAGTGTGCTTCGGTGGGTATTACGCCGGAGTATATTCTGCCCCATGACAGCTATCTCATCAATATGGGCAACCCGGATAAGGATGCCCGGCGCAAGAGTGTAAATGCCTTTATAGACGAGATGCAGCGCTGTCATCAATTGGGCTTGCACCTGCTTAACTTTCACCCCGGGAGCCATCTGAAACAGATCTCGGAGGAGGAGTGCCTTAATCTGATTGCCGATGGCGTAAACGAGGCTCTGGATAAAGTACCCGATGTAGTGGCCGTAATAGAGAATGTGGCCGGTCAAGGCACCAACGTAGGCTATACATTTGAGCAAGTGGCCTACTTGATTAGCCGCATATCGGATCCCAAGAGGGTGGGCGTTTGCTTAGACACAGCTCACACCTTGGCCTCCGGGTATGAGATCCGCACCGATGAAGGATACAAAGAGACATTTGAGCACTTTGCCTCCGTAGTAGGATTCAAGTATCTTCGGGCTATGCACCTAAACGACTCTAAGAAAGATTTGGGCAGCCGGGTAGACCGGCACGAAAGCATTGGCATAGGCCTAATGGGAAACCGATTCTTTGAGCTCTTGATGGCAGATGAACGCATGAATGATATCCCCATTATCTTAGAAACCCCCAACCCCGATTTATGGGCTGAGGAGATAAGCCGCCTCTACACCCTGCCCGGAGCACAATAACTACCTATTCTCATGAAGAGTCTACTCCGCCACCTGACCCTTAGTGCACTTCTCTTTTGCACGCTGAGCCTATCCGCTACCCCCCTGCGCTCGCCTGCGGCCGAAGCTATTCCCCACCAAAGAAGCACTCCGGCCAAGCGGCACAAGGTAGTGGTTGGGGCTGCTCAAATGAATAAGCTTCTGCCTCTGCTGCACGGCAAACGGGTGGGCGTAGTGAGCAATGCCACCGGGGTAATAGATGCAAAGGGCACGCTCATAGCCGACGCCCTGCTCAACCACGGCATTAAGGTGGTCAAGCTCTTCTCGCCCGAGCACGGATACCGAGGCACTTCAGATGCCGGGGCACTTATAAAGGACGGAAAAGATCCCGTTTCCGGCTTACCGGTTATTTCGCTCTACGGAAAGAACAAAAAGCCCACGGCCGGTCAGCTACGCGGCTTAGATGTTTTGGTCTTTGACCTGCAGGATGTAGGGGCACGCTTCTATACCTACATCAGCACTCTGCACTACGTAATGGAAGCCGCGGCAGAGTGCGGCATAGAAGTAATTGTATGCGACCGCCCCAACCCCAACGATTATGTAGACGGCCCCGTGCTCAACCTTAAGTATCGCTCCTTTGTGGGCATGCACCCCATTCCCGTGATGCACGGCCTCACCGTAGGCGAATTGGCGCTGATGATAAACGGGGAGAAGTGGCTCGCCGGCGGACGGCAGTGCTCCCTTACCGTTATCCCCGTTCAGGGCTGGAGGCACGGGGATCCCTACTCTCTTCCGGTGCCCCCCAGTCCCAATCTGAGGAGCGACCAAGCTATTCGTTGCTATCCCTCGCTTTGCTTCTTTGAAGCCACCGTTATGAGTGTAGGCAGAGGTACCGATAACCCCTTTACCGCCGTAGGCTATCCCGATACAAGAGCCGGTAAGAAACTCTTTACCCCTATGCCCAATGTGGGAGCCTCTGCCCCCGTTTACAAAGGAAAGGTGTGCTACGGGCAGAGTTATTTACACGTCGGTTGGGAAGGACTGGCGCTGAAGCCTCTCCTGCACTTTAATAAAACGATGAAAAGGTTGGGAAAAACACTGGTGAATAGGCCGGAAACCTTTGACCTCTTGGCCGGCTCTAACCTGCTGCGCAAGCAACTGCAAAACGGCGCTACTGAAAAGCAGATACGGGCTTCCTGGCAGGCCGATCTGGAGCGTTACCGCGCCTTGCGCAGTAAATACCTACTTTATCCGATCCCTACCCATCCTTAAAATAGGCTTTATTGAGACTGTTGCAAAAGAAAGCGACAGTCTCTTTTTGTTTGTTCATTCCAAAAATAGTATTACCTTTGCCGTGGAACTTGGTGCGCATGTGGTCTTGATTAGACCGCGCCCAGGTTCTTTTTTAGTTATATATATAAGGTAGTAGTATTGATTCCAAACCATTTCATTGTTGTATCATATGAAGTTAATAAGGAAGTATTATTGCACTGTTTGCAGCGGTGCTGTGCGTAGGGTTGTGTAGCTCCTGCGCCACGATTTTCACGGGTACTCAAGACACCATCACGTTTGAGACTGTTCCTTCCGGGGCTACCGTGTACCTAAACGGCAATCCGATAGGAAAAACGCCCTTAAAGAAGGTGGTGAAACGTAATATAAACAGCGTAGAGGCACAGGTTAAGCTGGCGGGGTATGCGCCCCAATCCTTTGACTTAGAACGGGAGTTTAACTTTGTGTCTATAATCAACTTGGGCGATGTATTGGGCTGGGCAATAGATGTAGCCACGGGCAGTATAATGAAGTATAGCCGCCTGTACTATAACATAGAACTTGAGCCCCAAGCAGGAGATTATGTGAGGCGTAATGATACGTTTACGGAGGAGCCTGCAGAGCCGTTTACAGCTCCGGAGTAAGCCCCGGCCTCTGCCCTTGTTACACCAAGCGGACTGTATAAACAAGAGGAGACTGTTGCAAAAAGCAACAGGG
>R16__coassemble_1388_pt1 | contig 13745 bp, 12 predicted proteins | sample R16__metabat2_low_PE_011 | metagenome-assembled genome bin R16
CCCCCCCCCCCCCCCCCCCCCCCCCCCCCCCCCCCCCCCGCCCCCCCCCCCCCCACCCCCCCCCCCCCCCCCCCCCCCTCTTGCATGTGTGCAAGCAAGCGGATAAAGGTGTGCAGCGCAGTGCAGTGAGCGGAGGAAACTTCGTAGGGCGCCAACTGTTTGATACCCCACGGCCGTACTACCTGCCAAGGCATCTTGGCCAAGTAATTCATGGCCAGATAGCGCAGCTCTTCCACCCCCTGTAGTTCTTGTACTAAGTAGTCTGATAGAGCGCCGTTGAACGGGAGCTCAGCGGGGATTAGGTAGGTGGCCATAAGGCGTAGCTCTCGGCAATTGGTGTTGAGGAGCGAAAGGGCCAAGGGCACGGACGGGGTGCAGCCTCCGGCCAAGTCTCGTATGTCCGTGAACGAAAGTCCCCAATTGATGTATCGGTCTGCTCCCAAAGCGCGCATATGGGCCGCCGTTACGCCGTTCTGACGGGTGCGCAACAGTTTTCTCAGTTTACGCACTTGATTCTCTTCGCCTTCTCCCGGTGTCCACTGCGGGTGAAGGCGAAGGAGCTCCCCGTAGGAAACAACATTAGGGCTGTCTGGGAGAGCGTTTTCAGACGGGTTTGAATAGTAAAGAGGGTCTTCTTTCATATGAGGAGCGGAGGAGGAATAGCCGGGGGGGTAGGAAGCGAAAAAATAGATCCGGCATTAAGGAAACTTTGATCCGGATCTAAGGGAAATTTGGTCCGGCATTAAGGAAAATTTGATCCGGATCTAAGGGAAATTTGACCCGGCACTGTTTCAAGAGGGCATTAACGCTTGCCGGAGTTTTTGCGCAGGTCGGCGTAAGCGTTCTTGAGGTCGCTCTTGCTAATCTTAATGGATTTATCCACCTTTCTGGGCGAATCGGTCAAGGCGTGCATAAAGAGCCAATCGTAGGCCTTTCTGAGATAAAAGACCCTGGCTAAGACTCCGTGTGAGCCTCCGGCTATCCAATCGTATCGGAGCAGGCGGTCGTTTCCCGAGTGCTTAATGGCCCGAACAATGCGCTTAGACTGCTCTACCGATACCGCGCGGTCTGCCGTGCCGTGCATAATCCATAGGGGCAGCTCTTCTAAACCGCCCATGTTCTTGAGCGTAGTCCCTCCGCAAAGGGCTATAGCCGCAGCTATTTTATGCGGATAGGTACCCACAAAGTCTAAAGTGCCGTATCCGCCTAAGCTCATGCCCAGTACATATACGCGGGCAGAGTCTATACGATAGTTTTTTTGTGCCCACTCCAGCATGCTGTTTAGGTTCTTGGGGCTCCACGCACCACCGGGGTTCTGCGGGGCCATAACCACTGCGGGAAGTTTCAGCCCCCGCTCAATGGCATTAACGGTACCGTACCGTTTAACCTGCTTGAGGTTATTGCCGCACAGACTGGCTCCGTGCAGAAAGATAACCAAGGGCTGGGGCAGAGTGTCTGTTTGGTAGTTATCCGGCGTATAAACCCAGAGGTTGTAGCTTCCGGTCTCCTTCTTTTGTTTGCTTTCCAGTTTCCAAGTAGGTTTGCTTTGGGCAGCAACACTTCCTAAAACCGCGGCTATCAAGGAAAAGAGCAAGAGAATCTTCTTCATAAATGGGCTGGGGGTGTAAGGTTTGTAGTACAAATGTAGTAACTTTTGGGCACAAGGCCCTATACGCTGCAGGGCTATTGAGTGGCAGGGGTAGGGCGGTAGGAGAGGCCCAGTAGGGAAAGCAACCGGTTTGTCAGATCGTCTGCTTGCCACACCTCTACCTGCTTTAGCTCAAGAAATCTTCGGTATAAAGCCGGCCTTAGCCTTTGCAACTCGGGAGAGATATACCACAGGAAAGGTATTTGGTTCAGCTGATCCTCCGGAATGTTTTCCCCGGTGTAGGGATGCGGGTTATACTGCGCCCCCGTAGAGCCGATGAAGAGTATCAATGCGGGCGTGTGGGCATAACGGCGGAGTATCTTCCCTACCAAGTAATCATAGTAGTAGATGATGTTGCAGTATTGGCCCAAGTTGTCCTGCATACCGGATCTATCGTTAAAGTCTATGGCACTGAACTTTTGCAAACGATTGGGTACACGTTGCCAAATGCTTTCTCTACCGCCGCATAAGTGCACATACTGCAAAAGGGGCGCTCCTTGCAAGGGAGGCTCTGTACAGGAGGCTAAGTGATTCAATACCGCCTCGTCATATAAAGGGGAGGCCCACCACTCTTCAGCGGATCCGCGCAAGTGGGTGTACAGAACGGAGTCGCATTCCGTTTCCGGCCGGGGCACGCCCTGTTGCCAGGGTTCGGCCTTGGGTTTGTTGCTTAACCAGTAGGTGGTGTATCCGGCTTGGGCCAACAGAGTAGTCAGGGTAGGGGAGGCTAAGTAGGCACTTTTGTCCGTTGCGCTGCTTAACATATTACGGATAGCCTCCTCCGACGCGGCGTTGGGCGCTCCCCGCAGGTTCGTTTCTACGTGTAGTAATCCCAGAGACGAGAGGGTATCAATAACGGGAGTGGTGGGCATCTCATAGCCGTAGCAGTGCATCAGGGCGGGGTAGATGCGGTCGGCAATTACCAGAACCAGATTGTAGCTGCCTTGCTCCTCTTCCGTTTTTATGTTGTAGGCGCGGGCGGGCGTAGGCGTCGGGACGTTGTTGCTGTAGGACCAAAAGAGCTCTTTGCGGGCCATCTTGTAGCTAAAGAAGGCTCGGTCCGGTAGCGTCATAGAGTTGTACCAAAGCCAATTATTTCGGTAATCCTTGAGTATAGGCGCAGCATGCCTTACGAATCCCACTCCTATGAGCAGAACCAGCGCTCCGGGGAGGAGTAATCGGGGCCAACGCCCCGGCGTGCGTTTTTTGCAGCGGGTGCATCTTATCCTCCCTAAGTACTTAATGACTGTGGGGGCCACGCCGCTTATCACGCCTATTGCCGCTAAGTAGATGAGGTATCGGGCGTAGGTGCCCAAGCGCCCCGTACTACTGGATAGAAAGGCCTCTATCTCGCCCGGGTTGGTGGCCAAGAGCGGGAAGGCCATGCTGTCTGTAAAAGGCGTTTGGTAGGCATTAAGCATATGCATATCCGTTAGGTAGAGCACACTGTACAGGGCTATGTGCACAATGGCTACCCCCCTGCGCAGCACTCGGTACGGCATAATAACGCTCAGGGTATAGGCTACAAGTGCCCATACTACCATGGCGAATATGATGTGGGGGGTGAAGAGATACATCCCGGGCAGCTTACTTGCGGCAAAGTAATGGGCTGTCCATTGTACCAGAAGTACAAATATCCCCACATAGGAGTAGCTACGTAAACGGATCGGCCAAGGCACTGCGTAGGCAGCTCCCTTTGCTTGCTTCTTATCTTGGGTAGGGCTTACGTTGGCCATGGGAGATGATTGCTGTCTATTATAGGGAGTAGGGGCGGTTAAAGGGGCAGGAGGGCGGATAGAGATCCATAGTATACGTATTTGTAGCGGGCCCCCGATCAACGCTTTTGCAAAGGTACTACAAAGTAGCCTCCCGTGCAACAAGAGAGGCTTCGGATACGGGGTTATAAAGCCGTTAGCCACGCAGGGGGAGCCCCTTCTACCTAAAGAAAGAACTCCCCCCGGAGAGAGGCAAAAAAAAGAGCAGCTAATCTTGCGCCTGCTGAGCACAGGCCGGCCACGGCAGATCGGCTTGCTCTATATCTTGTAGGAGTTTGAGGCCGGGGGGCAGGAGGGCAAAACACTGCTGACGCTTATCGGTAGCGCCGCAGCTTCTGGCAATCAACCCTTTTTGCTCGGCCGAAGCAATGACTTTGGAGGCGTTAGACTCGGACAAGCTCAGCAGTTGGGTTAATGTCCCGGCCTTTACACAGGGCATATCCCGCAATAAACAGAGCAGAGCTCCCTCTTTAAGGGTGATGCCCCACTCCGTTTTTAGGTACTGCTCCAGTTTAGCTATAGAGCGTACCGTTTCTAACAGGTGGCAGAGTTGCTCCTTCATGCTCGGGGTTCGTTGGGCAACAACACCTCCCGGATGGCATCCTCTAATACCTCTTTGGGCAAAGCCCCTTTGGCCAGCTGAGGGGCGCCTTCCATGGGACAGAAGAGAATTTGCGGGATGGAGCGTATTCCAAAGGCCATGGCCAGTTCCTGCTCTGCTTCGGTATCTACCTTATATATGTAGAGCTTGCCGTCATATTTTTGGGCTAACTCCTCCATTATAGGGGAGAGCATTTGGCAGGGGCCGCACCAAGAGGCGTAAAAGTCTACGATGGCCGGCTTATCTCCGCGGTACTTCCACACGGTGGGGCTGGATTCGTAATCGGCTACTTTCTCTAAAAATTCTTGCTTGGTTAGATGAATAGTTTTCATAGTACTAAGGGGTTTAATAGTTTGTTTTCCTTTATCTTTTGTTATCTTCCTAAAGGCCGAACGCTCTTGCCTAATCTGAGTAGGGAGCGAGTCCTTCTGGTGATTGCGTTAGTCCATTCCTTTGGAATGTTTATGCAAAGGTAATGATTTTTTCTTACTATACAACCCTCTTGGGCATCCGCTTTTTTTACGGCACGGAAGGGTAGGGGGAAAGAAGCCACTCCGGGTAGGGGAGCATGTGGGTGGGTTAGCCGGGATGAATTTGGTCCGGACCTAAGGGAAATTTGATCCGGACCTAAAGAAAATTAGATCCGCCCCTAAGCAAAATTAGATCCGGATCTAATACAGCGATTCCCTCGGGGGGGTGTTTCTCTTGAGCCGAGACCCTTTACGGAGTAGATTTACAGCAATGGCTTCGCCTACCGGGTAAGGGGGCGGGAGATATTCCCGGGCCGGAGTAGCGCATGGGTCGTCTTTTTTGTGTACATTTGCAGATAGCAAATCAAAATACCCGTATCATATGAAGTTTACCATATCCTGCGCCGAGCTTACGGCGGCATTGAGGCACGTTGCTAAGGTTATCCCGTCCGGCAACGTAGCGGCTCCCATCTTATCTCACTTCCTTATGGAGGTGCACGAAGGGGTACTGACCATCACCGGATCGGATCAAACTATATGGATGTCTGTGGCATTGCCCCTCATATCTGCAGATGAGGACAAAAGCTTTACCGTTTTGCCGGAAAACATACTGGAGTACATACAGGCGCTGCCCGATCAACCCATCACCTTTGAGATAACACAGCAAGAAAACTACGAGAAAATGACCATTCGGCACGAGGCCGGCTTCTCGGAGTTCTCTATCTCAGATACCTCGCTGTACCCCAAAGGTCTGGTGGCTGCCGACGGAAACAGCGATAGCTACGCGCCCCGTTCGCTCTCGCTCAAGGCCGATCTGCTCTTAAACGGTATTACGGATACTTATCCCACCTTGTCTTCCGACCTCACCCGACCCATTTACACCGGCATATACGTAGATGTTATGCCGCAGGAGGTGGCGTTTGTCTCTACCGATGCCTATACGCTTACCCGCCTCTTGGTTACCGAGCCTATTCAACGCTCGCCGGAGTCTGATCAGGCCAACTATTACCCCACCAACGCCATGTCTATCCCTACTAAATGCGCGGGGCTCCTGAGAAATGTACTCCCCATTTTGGGCGATCAAGAGGTGCAGATAGACTACAACGGGGAGAAGGCTCTGTTTGTATGCGGTAACTACCGCATTACTACCCGTCTCATAGTGGGTAAGTTTCCCCCGTATCAACAGGTTATACCCATCAGCAACCCGCACAAGATTACCTTTGACTACGGGCAGATCACCACGGCGCTGAAACGTCTGTGCCGCTCCTTTACCGGAAGTGCCGTTATCAGTATCTTCTTTGACTTTAAAGACGCCAATACTATTGAGCTGCGCAGCCAAAACTTAGACATAGCCCTTAAATCTACCGAGCGTATCGCTACCCAAGTGCCGGAGCAGCTCATAGGGCAAAAGCTCTGCATCCAAGGTGCCTTCCTATTAAGGGTACTCCCAATCTTGGGAAACAAGGAGGTAACCATGCATATTGCCGACGTAACTCGTGCCGTGCTCCTCACCCCCTCCGACGATTACCCCGGTACCGCCCTCTCCGTTACCGTCCCGGTCTTTAAAGGCGTGGAGATGTAACCCTATTAAGGGTGCATCCTCGTATACGGAAAAGTAATGTTATTGATGCCATCTAAACGTGCTATTGATACCCTTTAGGGTTGTTATTGATGCCATTTAAACGGCACCGCCCTTCCCGATAACGGCGTCATTTATCCCCATTAACGGCACCGTTTATGCTCATAAAAGGTGCTTATTCGTGCCCATAAAACCCATCATCCATGCAGCTAAACCTAAAAAAACCCATCGTCTTCTTCGACTTAGAGACCACCGGTTTAGAGATCTCTAAGGACAGAATTGTAGAGATATCCATCATAAAAGTCTACCCTAACGGAGACGAGGAAAGCATCACCCGTCGCATTAACCCGGAGATGCACATCCCTGAAGAAAGCTCGGCCATCCACGGTATCACAGACCGGGACGTAAAAGACGCGCCTACCTTTAAGCAGATAGCAAAGAGCCTGGCCGAAAAACTCACCGGTTGCGATCTGGCCGGGTATAACTCCGCGCGGTTTGACGTGCCTATGCTGGGAGAGGAATTTAACAGAGCCGGAATTGACTTCAAATGGGAGCGCTGCCGCCATATAGACGTTCAAACCATTTTTCACAAGATGGAACGCCGAACTTTAGAGGCGGCGGTGCAGTTTTACTGCCATAGAACATTAGACGGAGCCCACTCTGCCGAGGCGGATACCCGGGGGGCTTACGATGTGCTGCGCGCGCAATTGGATCGTTACCCCGATACATTGAAGAATGACGTGGACTTCTTGGCGGACTTTACCCGTACGCACCGAAACGTAGACCTTGCCGGAAAGCTTATATACGATGATAAGAACAGACCGGTGGTCAACTTTGGCAAATACAAGGGGCGCCCTTTCCAAGAGGTGCTGCAAGAAGACCCGGGCTACTATAGCTGGCTCATGCAGGCTGAGTTTCCCGAGGACACAAAGAGGCACTTTACGCGTCTTAAGCTGGAGGCCGGTGTATGAACTTGCAAGGCAAGCATATTGTTTTGGGGATCACCGGCGGGATAGCAGCCTACAAAAGTGCCGTTCTGCTGCGGCTTTTGATCAAGAAAGGCGCCCAAGTGCAGGTAGTGATGACCCCCAACGCCAAGGAGTTTATTACCCCGCTTACTTTGGCCACGCTCTCACGTCGCCCGGTAGTGAGTGAGTTCTTTGATAGGCGTGACGGCTCGTGGAACAGTCACGTAGATTTGGGGCTTTGGGCCGACTTAATGCTCATTGCTCCGGCTACGGCTGCCACTATAGCCAAGATGTCTACGGGGGTAGCCGATAATATGCTCCTCACCACCTACCTTTCTATGAAGGCTCCCGTGTGCATTGCCCCGGCAATGGACTTAGACATGTACGCTCACCCGGCCACGCAGGAGAACCTGAGGCGTTTGCGCGCTCACGGAGTTACCGTTATTGAACCCGGAAGCGGGTTCTTGGCCAGCAGTCTGGAGGGCAAAGGTAGGATGCAGGAGCCCGAAGAGATCGTGCGGCAAATAGAATCCCTGCCCGAGCCCGAAGCTCAGCCTAATGCCACCCGGCATGCGGCGATAGGAGAGGGTGGAGCGCAGCAGAGCAGTGCACAGGAGGCTCAAACCTCCCGGTTTAAGGGGCAAACGGTGCTCATTACGGCGGGCCCCACGCAGGAGAAAATAGACGATGTACGCTTCTTGGCCAACCGTTCTACCGGCCTTATGGGTATCTGTTTGGCGGAGGAGTTTGCCCGTAGGGGCGCCCAAGTGCATTTAGTACTGGGGCCTACTCATTTGCAACCGAATCCAAGTCCCTTGATAGCGGTGCATCCGGTGGTTTCGGCCTTAGATATGCTGCAAGTCTCTCGGGCGTATTTTGCCCATTGTTCGGTAGCGGTCTTTGCGGCTGCCGTGGCGGATTTCCGACCGGCCGACCCCGTGGAGGGAAAGCTGAAGAGGCAAGCCCAAGGCGATAGGATTAGCCTGGATTTGGTGCAGAACCCCGATATTGCGGCTACCTTAGGAATTCAAAAGACTCCCACGCAATACCTTGTGGGGTTTGCTTTAGAAGCCGTTTCAGACCTTGAGCAAGCCGGGCAAAAGCTACACAAAAAACATTTAGACCTTGTGGTGCACAATTCTCTGTCCGACGCAGGAGCCGGGTTTGGGGTGCCCACTAATAAGGTAACCCTCATCACCCGAGATACAACCCGTGCGTATCCGCTTGCCTCCAAGCAAGAAGTGGCCGGGTTTATTGTAGATTTTGTCGAGCAACACATGCGCTAATCGCTCCATAGAAATATAGATTTGAGTGGGCAGGAATGAGGGAAGAATTTGATCCGCACCTAAGCAACTTTTGATCCGGACCTAAGTAAAATTTGATCCGCACCTAAGCAGAATTTGATCCGGCAGTAATTTTAATCAGCATTAAGGTACAATGAAAAATAGTTCGCCGGCGATATTGCGCCGTCTGAGACAGAGACACATCGCCCCCCTATGGAGTGCGCTTTGCCTTACCGTGCTTGTTTTTTTATTTCCGGCAAACTCCGTTGCACAGGAGTTGGCGGCTAAGGTGAGCATAAACAGCGAACGGTTAGGCGCGGCCGACGCCGAGCAATTTGCCGACTTACAGCGTCAGCTTACCGACCTATTGAACCAAAACCGCTGGACCAACACTACCTTCTCGCCCGCCGAGCGGATAGATTGCTCTTTTACGCTTAACTTACTAACCGCCTCAGATGCCGGCGAGTACACCGCCGAACTCTACATTACCGCCCAACGCCCCGTTTACAACGCCTCCTATGTAACCTCTCTGGTGGTCTTCAGAGACAAGGAACTCAATTTTACCTACCAACCCTATGACCCCATTGAGTACAATCCTGCCGATCTGCAGAGCAACTTAGTAACTACAGTAGCTTTTTATGCCTACTTTATCTTGGCCATGAACTTTGATAGTTTTGCCCCTCTGGGAGGAGATATAGTTAAAGACCAACTTAGGCAAATAGCCAACGTGGCGCAACAAAAGCAAGACTGGACGGGGTGGACGCCTTTTGCCTCCGATGCCAACCGCTACACCTTGGCCGAAACCTTTAACAGCCCCGCTCAAGAACCCTTCAGAAAGCTTTGGTATCAATACCACAGGAAGGGTTTAGATGAGCTGGTGGGCAACGTGAGGCGCGGCTACACCAATATTCTGGAAGCCCTCCCCCTCTTAGAAGAGTCTTGGAAGGCCGAGCTTACCTCTCCGCTCCTGCAAATTTTTGCTCAAACCAAGTTGGAGGAGCTTACTAAGGTGGTAGAAGAAGCCCCCGCAGACAAGAAAAACGAAGCCTATAAGATACTGCATAAGGTCTTCCCCACCGATGAACAAAAGTACCAAGCACTTAAACAATAGCCCTACCGCCACCGCCACCCTTTACCCCCATTATTCCCTCATCTTCTGCTCCCGGCCATCTTAACCGATACAAGGGCTACCGCCTCTTTCCTCTCCGCCTCTGCCCAAATTGCCACCGCGCCCTTTTCCCCCTTTTTATGCTACAAGAGATATTTATAAAGGACTTTATTCTAATAGAAAGCCTCACAACCTCTTTTCAAGACGGCTTCGTAGCCATAACCGGCGAGACCGGTGCCGGCAAAAGCGTCTTTGTGGAGGCTATGGAACTGCTCCGCGGCAAGCGTACCGACGCCTCGGTGGTGCGCCAAGGGGCAAGCAAGGCCATTGTGGAGGGGGTATTCACTCACCTTAGCCCCCGATGCATTCAAAGACTCGTACAAGAAGAACTACTGGAAGACCCCGCTCAGCCGGAGTGTATTATCAGACGTGAAGTAGCATCAGCGGGGCGAAGCAGAGCTTTTATCAATGACACGCCAGTAACCCTCTCCCTGCTTTCCGAAATAACCGAAACCCTTTTAGACATACACTCCCAGCATGCCAATCTTTTGGTAAAGGACTCGCGGTTCCAAACCGACTTCTTAGACGCCCACCTCCCGGAGAATACCACTCTAAAGGCATACAAGGAAACCTATGCCCGCTTAAAAACCGAGCAAGAAGCCCTAAAACAACTCTTAGAAACCCAAAAACGGGAGCAGGAGGCGTATGAAATAAACCTGTTTAAGCTGCGGGAGATAGACGCCTTGGATCTATCGGGCGAAGACCCCGATACATTGGAAAATCGGGAGCGTGAACTGCGGTTTTCGCAGGAGATAAAGGATGCTTTAGACCTATCTATTCTCCGCTTGAGCGAACAAGACGGCACCTCGGCGGTAGCTACGCTCAAACAGGTGGAGCGCGTTTTAGAATCGGCGGCTCCGTACAAACAAAATATAGCAGACTATGCCCATCGCATAGACTCCGTGATTATAGAGCTGGAAGATATAGCCTCGGATCTGGACTCTATGCGCCAAAGCGTGGAGGCTGCCCCCGAGGAAATGGAGCGTATAGCCTCTTTGCTGAACGCCCTAAACGCCCTCTATTATAAGTTTACCGTTACCTCTTGGTCGGAGTTGAGAGGCGTGCGGGAGGAGTTGGCGCATCGGGTGGAACAAGTCTCCGGGTTTGAGGAGCAGATTGCCCAAAAGCGAGAGCAGATAGCCCGCTTGCAAGGCGAGTTAACCCGCTTGGGGCACGAGCTATTGCACCTCAGAAGAGAAGCAGCCCAAGGGATAGAGCAGATAATTACCGAGTCGCTCCGCCGCTTGGAAATGCCACACGCTCGCTTTTGCATCAGCATCGCGGCTGTGGAAGAGTTTCTGCCTACGGGCATGAACCGCATCGCTTTCCTCTTCTCTGCCAACCCCGATATAGCGCCCGCTCCGGTGGGGGAAATAGCCTCCGGCGGGGAAATTTCGCGCCTTATGTTGGCCCTCAAGGCTCAGCTGCACCACGCACACTTTGCCCCCTCTATAGTGTTTGATGAGGTAGATACCGGCATATCGGGGGTTACCGCCCGTAGGGTGGGGGAGATACTGGGGCAAATGGCCGCTAATAGGCAGCTCTTTGTGATTACCCACCTGCCTCAAATTGCCGCTTGTGCCACGCAGCACTTCTTAATCTATAAGGAGCAAGGAGCATCCGGCACCCATACCTATCTTAAAGCACTGACCCAAGAGGAGCGCGTGCGGGAGATAGCCCGTCTGCAGAGCGGGGATAACCTATCGGCTGCCGCCCTCGCAGCCGCCAATGAACTACTCAATCCTATGGGGTAGGGGGGCCGTGCACCATTAGTACCGAATCAAAGGTTCTTTTCTACCGATATTAAGGATCTTTTTCGGCCGGTATTAAGGATATTTCCCGGCCGGTATTAAGTCAAGTAAAACCCGTCTACGAACTCCATTACCAACCACTCAAGAAGGAAAAAGTAACCACCACATGATAAAAGAAAAACTCATCTACGGAATTCACGCTCTGAGCGAAGCCTTAGACTCCGGCGTAGAGCTGGATAAACTATACATCAAAAAGGGCACGTTGGTGCCGGAGCTCTCGGCAATTAAGAAGCAAGCCCAAGAACTGGGCATCCCCGTGCTGACTGTTCCGCCCGAGCGCTTGAACCGTTTTACCCGCGCATCACACCAGGGGGTGGTGGCACTCGTGAGCCCGATACAATACGTCAATCTGGAGTGGCTGATTCCGCAGCTCTACGAGCAAAACCAAGACGCTCCGTTTATTGTAGTGCTGGACGGGATTACCGACGTGCGCAACTTTGGCGCCATTGCCCGTACCTGCGAATGCGCCGGAGTGCACGCCATTGTGATTCCCGATAGGGAGAGCGTTTCCGTTACAGCCGACGCCGTGAATGCCTCCGCCGGAGCACTGTTGCGCGTGCCGGTGTGCCGGGTCTCCTCTCTGTATGCTGCTTGCCGGTACCTACAGCACTGCGGCCTGCAGCTGGTGGGCGCTTCAGAAAAGGCTTCGCAGACCTACACCCAAGCGCCCCTCCGGCGCCCATTGGCCCTTGTTATGGGTGCTGAAGACAAAGGTATCTCGGCCTCTATTGCTAAGATCTTAGACCAAGCCGTAGCCATACCCATGAAGGGTAAAATTGCTTCCCTCAACGTATCCGTGGCCTGCGGAATTCTGCTTTATCAGATCCTGCAACAAGAGCCTTCGGAGTAGCCATCAGCCCCCTTCTCTTCATAAGAACCACACCCTATACCAAATAGGATTACACGTTTAACTTTATCAATACATCCAAACCATTATGAGTAAACAAGTCATTTCCACCAACCAAGCCCCCGCTGCTATCGGACCCTACAGCCAAGCCATTGTTGCCGGCAACATGCTTATAACCTCCGGCCAGCTGGGTCTGGATCCCGTCTCCGGCCAATTTGTGGGCGAAACCGTGGCCGAGCAAACCGAGCAAGTATTCAAGAATCTGAAGGCTATACTGGATGAAGCCGGATTTACCTTCGGAGACATTATCAAAACTACCTGCTTCCTGGCCGATATGAACGACTTCGGGGCTATGAATGAGGTGTACCAAAAGCACTTCTCCGGCTCTTTCCCCGCCCGTAGTGCCGTAGCCGTTAAAACACTTCCCAAGAACGGGCTCATCGAGATAGAGGCCATAGCCGTACGCTAAACCTCTCCCGTTAAGACTATCCTAAGGGAGGAAATCTGCCCGGGTAGCGGTTGCTTTTAATCAATCCGTCCGCTCTCTTAAGTCCCTTCTTCCGGAGGGAATTGTGGGTGGTGTGGTATATAGGCATCCGTTAAGCCCGTCTGTAAGCTTCAGGGCTTGCCCAACCAGGCTTAAAAGATATCCCTTAGGAGTGCGCCCCATACAGGCGTGTCTGTGACGTTGCTTGTGGAGTGATAGGATACGCCCAAGCAGCCCTAATAGGAACATTATCTGCGGATCCCCATAAAGAACTCCCTGTTCTGAAAAGGGATCTGCAGATGTTTCTATTTGCCGAAGCCCGACTCTTTTGTAACCCAACCCGATACACACCGAGAACGGATCCTATAGGCGCTCTAAAGGGTAGGGGGCTATCCCCGCATTGCCTCGGACTCCATTCCCTATTATAATAGGTATGGATACTCCATTATGTAGGAGTAAGTTCCGCCTCGTCGCTAAGGTAGCGTTTTTGGCTCCTTAGCTCCGCTTCCTTTTTATACCTAATGGAAAACGTTTAGGACAATATTGCCCCCGAAGATTTCTGCAACACCCTCTTTTAGGGATGCCTCTGAAGAACCATCGGGGGGGGGCGGAGGAAAGCGAAATTAGATCCGGATAAAAAAAGTATTTGATCCGGATCTAATGATCATTAGGTACGGATCAAATTTTGCTTAGGTACGGATCAAATTTTGGGCTTAATTAGTCCCATAATTCTTTTTTCTGTTATGCCCTCGGCCAAAACGGCGGGGGGGCGTTTGTTTACTCCGAATCAAATATAATACTTTTGGCGGTTATCAAAGAGCAAAGTTCGCGCTTTGCCATGAGGAGTAGGGAGGAGATTGAGAAATGGCTGCACTGTCGGCTGGTAAAGGAGGTGGAAGCGATGATGATAGATGGCTACCTACGTTGAATACCAAGCGAGATACGGTGGAACAAGAGGCGTATCTAAAAGCCTTGCACTCTACAAAGACGGCACACACGATGTAGAGGGGGTGTACAACAACCCCACGGAGGGGATCGGGCTTTGTGTGAGGAGGTTTTAGCCGACCTTCAGCACGCAGACTGCAGCAGGTCAAGCTCATTGTCTCAG
>R16__coassemble_1391_pt1 | contig 13727 bp, 11 predicted proteins | sample R16__metabat2_low_PE_011 | metagenome-assembled genome bin R16
ATTAGGTCCGGATCTAATTTTGCTTAGGTCCGGATCTAATTTTGCTTCGTATGGAATCTAAATCCGCTCTGCGCCCGATCCCTTACAAACTCGCCTTCCTACGGGCGATCCGGTGGTGCGCATCCGGGGCTCCCGGTCTCGGCAGGGCTGCCGGAAGCACGTTCGGCTACAAAATTGAATCCGGGTGCCGAAAATCTTGTTTTTTTTCTTGTTTTTATCCCGTATATATCGTTATCTTTGTGGTAAATTCTCCCATAGAACCCCTTCCTACAGGTAAAAGCATGGCAAGACTCAAGCAACACATTCTGTTAGTTTGCACCAACTATACGCAAAGTGCAAACAGCAGACCGCTTTTACCCCCCCTAATTGCAATCCAATAATTACAGAACGGGACTTTTTGCACCCGCGGGCAGTTGTTTTTGTTCCTTTAGCTCTTTATTTAAGTATACGCACCGTTGCTGAAGAGATTCGGCAACGGTACAAGTGGCGTGTATCGGCTCAGCCGGAATTGTACCGATGCAGAAAAGGAGTACGCGCTGCAGAAATACGGTTTTGTACCCCGGAAAAAGGAAACCCGAGAGTGCCTCTAAACGGTATCCGCCCCCGGCCGAAAAGTCCTCTTACCCTCCCTAACAAAAAGGTTATACGTGCATGAACGAAGTAAGAACTTTACTGATGCTGTTTAACACACCGCTATCCCGGAAAGAGCTACCATGGTTCAGGGGTGCCGTTATCAAGCTATTACCCCGGCAGAACATCCTGTACCACAACCATGCACAGGAAGGGCTGCGGTATGCGTATCCGCTGATACAATACAAGTGCATCGGGGGCAAAGCAGCGTTGCTTTGTGTGGCCGACGGGGTGGAGGCGATAGGGCACTTATTGGAAGCCAAGGCGTTGAATATAACCATCGGGCAACGCCCGGAAACGCTACAGATTAAACGCATAGACGCCACCCGGCACAACGTGCAAGAGAGCAGCACGCCTATCACCTATCAACTCCGAGACTGGTTGCCCCTAAACGGGAAAAATTACGAGCGTTTTGCAGCAGAAGAGGGGGTTGCCGAGCGGATTCGGTTGCTGGAGGGTACTCTAACCGGCAACATTCTTTCTATGCTCAAAGGGGTAGGCATATACTTGGGCTTTACCTTACGCACCACCATTACATCAGTGGCCCCCATACACCGCATCAGTTACAAGGGGGTGCAGTTATTGGCCATGGACATACAATTTAAGACCAACGTATCTCTGCCGGAACATATCGGGCTGGGGCGTCATGCGAGTATCGGATACGGCACATTAAATAGAATAAGCAAATACTAAACAATACAGACATGAGCTATTTATACGGAACCGGGGTGCAGGGCATCCAGCGCTTTATATTTCAAACCAATAAGCTGAAGGATATCGTTAGAGGCAGCGAAGTGGTAGAAGCCATTTGTACCACCCTCTTCCGGGAGTTGTTTGAGGAGGATTTTAAGGAGGAGAACCTCATTATAGGAGCCGCCGGCAACGTGCGCTACCTGTTTGACGATAGGGATACCTGCGCCCGGATAGTGCGTACGTTTCCGCGCCGAGTGATGACAACAGCCCCAGGGATAGTGATTAGCCAAGCGGTTGTGGAGTATAGCGGAGACTTTGCTGCGGATATCAATAGGCTGGAAGATGCCTTAAAAGCCCAACGCAACCAACCGCCGGCAAGCCTTACGTCGGGAGCATTGGGTTTGAGGCGTAGCCCCGCAACGGGGCTGCCCATTGTACACAAGTGGGTAGACAACCGGGTAGGGCTATCTGATCCCCAAGTAGACAACAAAGAAACATGGGCATTGGCACAGAAAAGCTTCTACGGAAAAGGGCAGGAGAAAAAGATCGACCCCAAGAAGCTCCCGTTCGACGTTAGCAAACTAACGCAGCGGAACGATTGGATTGCCGTAATTCATGCCGACGGAAACGGGTTGGGCCAAGTAGTACAAAAGGTAGGAAGCGATCCCACCCGGTACAAAAGCTTCTCAAAACTCTTGGACAAAGCTACTGAAAAAGCCGCTAACGACGCATACGCAAAAATAGCGGTAGAGACCGATCCGGTTTATCCGCTGCGGCCGGTAATACTGGGGGGCGATGATATGACCGTGATCATACGCGGCGACTTGGCCATTGATTACGCCAAAGAGTTTATGCGTCGGTTTGAGTTCTACACCTCGCAAGGTGAATTAGGAAAGATTATAGAGCATGCTACAAACAGCCGGCACCTCACCGCTTGTGCCGGAGTAGCTTTTATAAAGTCTTCCTATCCGTTTTACTATGGATATAAACTGGCAGAAGAGCTCTGCAGCGTGGCCAAAAAAGAGGCCAAGAGCCACGCCGGCCAAGGTTGGCGGGCGGATTCGTGCTTAATGTTTCACAAAGTGGAGGATAGCTTTGTGCAAACATACGATGACATCCAAAGGAGAGAATTGCGTCCTACAGACGGAGCCTCGTTCAAATACGGCCCCTATTATTTGCACAAGATAAGCAACAACTATTATACCATAGACGACTTGCAATCCTGCAGCCAAGCCTTAGACCAAACGGAGAGCGACGGCGTAAAAACCGGGTTGCGCCGCTGGATATCTGTATTGCACAAGGGAGAAAACATGGCGCAACAACACTTAAAACGCATGAAGATGGTATTCGGCGCAGCGGGAGCAGACCTTAGCGATAAGCTAACAAGCCCCGTAATAAGAGACACAGATGCCTTAGGAAAACCGGGGCATATGAAGTACTACCCCGTCTTTGACGTGCTCTCTTATCACAGTATAACAAGTATAACAACCCGAGAAGAGCGTTACACGGAGTAGCCCCCCCTCGGCTCCGTTTGCAACTAAAAGCTTTTTCAACAGCATCAAGATATGGATTCAACACTGAAATATAAAGTGGAGTTTTTCTCTAATTGGCATTGCGGCTCCGGCCAAACCGCAGGTGCCGATGTAGATGAATTAGTAATAAAAGACGCCCACCACCTGCCCTTCATACCCGGCAAAACGGTAAAAGGTCTGCTACGAGACGCCGTAACAAACGTTTTACACTTTACCTACGGCCGGGAAGAGACGGTAGAAGAAATAGTAGAAGAACTGTTCGGCAGCGAAAATTGCATGAGCAAATTATACTTCTCTAACGCCTGTTTGAGCCCGGAATTGACACAAACCATCAAAGCCGACAAAGAGGTCTCGCCGGAGATGCTCTATCAATCTTTCTCCTCTACGGCTATAGATAACAACGGGCTTGCCCGGGAGCACACTTTGCGGCGCATAGAAACAGTGGTGCCCTGCACATTGTACGGAGAGATTGTGGGGGTCCGTCCGGAATATGAGCAGGTACTTTTGCAGGCCTTAAAGTATATAAAAAGAGTGGGCTTGGGTAGAAACCGCGGCCTTGGGCGTTGTAAATTTGATAAAGTGGACTAAGATATGGAGACATTGAGATTCAAGTGCGAGCTGTTATCGGACATCATTCTCAACAACACGCCGGCAACCCAAGGCGAGGCCCAAACGTTGCCGTTCATTCCCGGAAGTAATTTCTTGGGACTGGTAGCTAAGAAGCTTTATACTGCCGAAGATGAGAGAAGTTTTCTGATTTTCCACAGCGGTAAGGTTAGGTTCGGCGATGCCAATCCTTCGGTAGCGCGCCTCCGTGGCATGAAGATTCCTGCCTCTATCTATTATCCCAAACTCACCGGCATAAAGGCGGAAAGCTATGTAAGCCACCTGATTCCCAACCGGAAAATACTGCAGGAAAAGCAATTAAAGCAAAGCCGTGAAGGGTTTTATGCGTTTCATCACGGCCGGGCAATAGAGGTGAAAGTAGAGAAGTCTTTTGCTGTTAAATCTGCCTATGATGCAAACAAGCGCAGAGCCCGAGACGAACAGCTTTTTGGTTACGAAGCCTTGCAAAAAGGAAGCCTCTTCTTCTTTACCGTGGAGGTAGACGAGCAAGCCGCTCCGTTTAGACAAGATATTTTGGAGGCTTTGTGCGGAAGGCAGTACATAGGGCGCTCCAGATCGGCGCAATACGGTATGGTAGAAATATCGGAGTGTTCCTTTGATGAACCAGTAAGCACCAATAATAAGGTAGATTTAGGCGGGGCGTGTGCCGTGGTGTACGCCGACTCCCGCCTCATTTTCTTGGATGAAAACGGATATCCCACCTTTCATCCTAACGCACAAGCTCTGGGTTTTGATGATAAGCAAGCGCAGATACTATGGGACAAGTGCCAAGTGCGCACCTTTCAATATGCCCCGTGGAATTACAAGCGCAAGGCGCCCGATGCCGATCGTTGTGGCTTTGAAAAAGGGAGCGTGTTTGTGGTACGTACTACCCAAAGCAACTTTCATACCCAATACGTGGGAAGCTATCGCCAAGAGGGGTTCGGCCGCGTACTGTACAACCCCGAATTTCTAAACGGAGAATCGGCAACAGGCAAAACCGACTACATATTCGTACCCCCGCTACAAGCAGCCCCAAGAGGCGAAGTTGCACCGGTGCCTAAACTTAATGCCCAAGACCGGCGGCTGTTTCTATACCTTAAACAGAAAGCCAAACGGAGCTACGCCTCCGATGCGGTGTATCAAATGGTCAATGATTTTGTTTCCGATAACAGCCGGTGGTTTGTAGGCGAGTCATTCGCTTCCCAATGGGGCTCCATTCGCAGCCTGGCTATGGTGTCCGATAATCCCGAAACGCTTTGCACACAAATAGAGGAATACCTCAACCATGGCGTAGCAAAAGAGAATTGGGATAAAAAGGGGAGAGGAAAGGCTTTGCTGGAGTTTCTGAATCAAGCAAAGAAGAAGGAGAACATCCCCTTTCAGGAGTTGGTAGTCAATTTAGCCTCAGAGATGGGGAAACAGAGTTCCAAACACAATAGCAATCAACACCGATAGTATGGCTAATACCTATTATAATATCCGTTACGTTGCACGAATTGTAATGGAGACCCTTAGCCCGTTGGCTATAGGCAGCGGAGAGAAAAACATTCTAACAGACTCGCCCGTGCTGCGCGACGTAAATGGTTTGCCCTTTATCCCCGGCACCTCTCTGGCCGGCGTGATTCGCCACGCACTCACGCCCGGCAAACGGCTGAACGAATTGATGGGGTGGCAAAAAGGGACGCAGGGAGAGGGCTCCCGCTTTATAGTAAGCGATGCCAAAATAATGGATGGCAAGTCCTGTGTTGTGGATGGCTTAAGAACGGAACCCTGGGATGAACTGCTAACGGAGTACCGTACCCTACCCATACGTCAGCACACCCGCATCGGCCTCCGGGGTTCAACCCAAACACACGGCAAGTTTGACGAAGAAGTGGTATTCACCGGCACCCGTTTTTGCTTCCACATGGAGCTGGTGGCAGAGGCGGATAGCTACGAAGCAGACTTCCTTGCCATCATAGACACTATCCACTCCGCCCCATTTAGGATCGGGAGCGGTAGCAGAAGCGGTTTCGGAAAAGTGCGTTTGGTTAGTGCGCAATACCGTAAACTAAACTTAACGAAACCGGCAGATTGGGAGTGTTACCTGGGCAAGTCGTCTGATCTGAATGCCCCTTTAGAAGGATTTCTGCCCTATGCGCCCCAAGCTATAGAACAGCCTAATATAGACCAATACCAAATTGTTTTGCATCCCATAGACTTCTTAATGATTGGCTCCGGGATGGGAGACAGTGATGCCGATAGGGTTTATGTATCGGAAAAGCTAATCCGATGGGAGCAAGACAAGGCTTCTGTTTTGGAGGGCAACCGTACGCTTCTGCTGCCGGCTTCATCGCTGAAAGGAGCCTTGTCGCATCGCACCGCCTATCACTACAACAAGCAGCACGGCATCTATGCCGACGCCCTACCCCCCGGAGCGGATCCGAATGATTATACCGGCAAGAACAACCCGGCCGTTGCGAGCCTATTCGGCTCCGAAGGGGATCGTAACGGCAACGGCATGCGCCGCGGAAACGTACTGTTTACCGATATACTATTGCAACGCCGCGGCCACAGCCAAGACCAAGTCTTTAACCATGTAAAGATAGACCGGTTTACCGGCGGAGGAATAGACGGAGCCTTGTTTTCAGAAAAAGCTACCTATGTGCCGGAAGAAGTAATTACATTTGACGTGCTCCTATACATAGAGAATCTGCCCAATGCCCGGGAGGCCGTCGGGGCTTTTGAGTGTGCTCTAAAAGACTTATGCAGCGGCATGCTCTCTTTGGGAGGCAACGTAAACAAAGGCTATGGCCGGTTTCAAGGATCAATGAGTAAGAACGGAATAACTATCTATGAGTACAATAAGCATTAACGAGCTAGACCCTCATCTGTTATATGAGGGATATCTGTGGATGAGCAACGCCCCTACGCCCAACGAATATCACTATGACAGGCCGTTGGATACGGAAGCTTTTAAGCTACCGGCCCCCTTTGTGGCGCAGGGCTATCTATACAATAAAGATGAAGGCATCTCTATCAGCATTAAGTTTGTAGATGGCCGATACCTGGTGCATCGCTTTAAGGTAGCGCCTACCGACTTTGAGGATGAAACCGTAGAGCTGCTACATTTTGAAACCCTCCGCATGCAAAGCAAGCAGGCGGCCTTCTTACGCTATTGGAAGGAGCAGACCGACCCACTCTGCTTGGGGCTGCCCGTGCTCGTATTTGATCGTCTTGTGTTTGTAGGATTTGTCCGTTAAACACCGGGTTCACTTCCCTGCCAAATCAGTACCGACCCAAATCTTCATTACTACCGGTAGAAATAAATATTAGTACCGGTACCTTTAAACCTTAGTACCGACTCAAATAAATCTTCTGTCAGACCGCTATAATTACGAAAGGAGCATCCGATATGATTATACAAGCACCGTTTAATTTTGTACCCTTGTCCGATAAGGTTTACCTGCCGGATTGGGCAGATAAGATTTCCCAAGACATACCGTTTTCCGACGGTTTGAGCGGCAAGATACGGCTCTCCATCGAGGCCAAGACCCCCATATTTGTGCGCAACGGACAAACCAAAACCGCCCGGGACAACTCGTTCAGTAATGTTTCCGGACGCTGTTTCCTACCTGCATCCTCTATAAAAGGAGAGGTGCGAAACCTGCTGGAGATAATGAGCTTTGGCAAAATGAGCCTTGAGACGCGGGCCAAGTCTGCGCCAAAAGAGAGGGATACCCAAACCCACGCTCCCCTTAAAAGCAAACAACCCGATGCACATTCTCCCCAAGAGTTACTTCCCCAGCAGCATAAAGCCTCTGCCCTCGATTTGGCCGAATGCATATTCGGTTATACCGACAATGATACCGGGCTTAAGGGGCGCGTACAATTCTCCAACGCTTTCTCCGGTAATGCGCAAGAAGAGGATGAGACAGCTCTGGTGCTGGGGGGACCCAAGGCCTCGTACTACCCCATTTACATTGAGCAGGAAGGCAGAGGAGGCGTTACCCGCAAATACAAAACGTATAACGACGGCAAACTCTCCGGCTGGAAGCGCTATCATCCAAGAGAGCAGGTCTGGAACAAATATACGGGAAACCCAAAAATAGACTCCTACCTACGCCCCGTTAAGGCCGGTGCCGTATTTGAGGGGGAAATAGTCTTTCATAACCTCAGGCCCATTGAACTGGGAGCCCTCCTTTCTGCCCTAACGTTTCACAACACCCCTAACTGCTACCACCTCTTAGGGCAGGCCAAACCCTATGGCTACGGCCGTTGCCTCTACAAATCTAATCTAATCTGTGCCGAAACCAACCACGATGCACGCTATTTTATGGGCTGCTTTGAACACGAACTCAACAAGCTCGTAGGCAAATGGCATCAGACCCCCCAAATAACCGAACTCTTTGCCATTGCCGCCAACCCGGTAGACCGGGGATTCCGATATATGGAGATGAAAACTGCCCGAACGCCGAACCAATTCTTAGCAGCCAAGAAAAACAGGGAATACCTGCGCCGCTTTACACAAATCAATCCCGCGGCCACAACCGTTCAGCCGCAATCGCTCACTAAAGACCGGGAAGAAGAAGAGAAGTCTCGCCGGCTGGAGCAAATAAAAGAGCTGTGGGAAAGTGAATTGGATGCCATCCATAACGCTCCTTTAGAGGCAGCTTTGCCAAAACTTGAGGAGGCCTTGAATCGCCTCAGACAAGAGTACAACACTACAGTAGACGCAGATAAGCGCAGCCTTTTAGACAGCTTACAGGAACGCTTCCAAGCTCAAAAGGAACGCTTCCAAGCCAAAAAGGAAGAATTACAGAAAGAGCAACAGGCCCAACAGGCCGCCCAAGATAAGGAAGCCCTGTACAACGGCGGATTAAGTGCTTTGCTCAACCCCGCAAAAAGCCTGAATGCAAACATCGGGGGCATCCTTAAATGGATGAAGACCATCGCTACCGAAGAAAACAGAGCAACGCTGCACCCGGAAGAAATAACTGCCGTAGCAAACACCTTCCTGCAAATCTATAACAAGGCCAACAAGCGCGACAAAAAGAATTGGGACAGCGGACGCGTGGCCCAACAGGTGGAAAAAGAATTGGGCAGCGTACTATCCCAAAAGATATTCGCGCTCTTTCCTCAATGACCGAAGAGGTTTCCCCCCGAAGCACTGCAGAGAGCTGAAAAGCGTATGCGTATCCCGCTCATTCCGGAGCACAATAGACCGTAAAAAAACTAATCTCCTATAACAATGCCAGAATCTAAGAAAACAACAGAGAAGCCTAACCGAAGAGTGTTTATCTCCCTTTTAGGAACAAGCAACTACAGCACCTGCACCTATTTTGACGAGAAGACGGGGCTGGAGTATCCCGACGCACGGTTTATTCAAGCAACCACCTTGGAGCTTCTCCAAGCCCAAGAGCCGTGGAGCGCAAACGACGCCGCCTATATTTTCCTAACCCCCCGAGCTCGAGTAGCCAACTGGCAGGAGAACCCCATAGACACAGAGGGTAATAAAAAGCCTTATAAAGGGCTGAAACAGGTCTTGGCAGAGAAGAAATGGCCGCTCCAAGTGTATGACGTAGATATTCCCGAGGAGGGAAACGAGGCTGCCCTTTGGGAAGTTTTCAGCACCATATACGAGCGGTTGCAAGACAGAGATGAATTGTACTTGGATATCACCCACGGCTTTCGCTACCTACCCATGCTTCTGCCGGTAATCTCTAACTACGCCAAGGTGCTTAAGCATACCCGGGTGGTGCACATTTCTTACGGCAACTTTATTGCACCGAGCGAGAAAAAGCCCATTGTAGACCTGATGCCGCTGGTAGAGTTACAGGCTTGGACATTTGCCGCCGCCGAGTTCCTTCAAAACGGCAGAAGTACCGGTATAAAAGAGCTCACCGATAATAAATTATCTCCTATACTAAAAGAGACCAAGGGAAAGAACCAAAGTGCCCAATCGCTCCGAAACTTTGCAAAAAAACTGGAGGAGGCTTCCCAATGTTTGACGACTATTCGCGGCTATACCATCATTGAGGGCAAAGTGTTTGGGGAGCTCTCCAAAGTTGCCCAAAGCTTAGATGCCAAACTAATTGCGCCTATGGGACCGCTGATAAAGGAGATTAATAAATCCTTTGCCGGTTTTTCTCAAACCACAGATATAGACAACGGATTCCGGGCTGCCCGTTGGTGCCGGGAAAAGCAACTATACCAGCAGAGCATTAGCATCTTGCAAGAAACCCTAAAAGCCTATGTAGCCCAAAAAGCCTCCTTCCCTTACGATAGTGAGGAGTGCCAAGAGATGGTGGGCAAGGCGTATCATATTGCCATCAAGGAAAAGGAAAAGGACGAAGACCTCTGGGATTTGGGGAGCGGAGCAGAAGAGATATTGAACAGAAGAAAGGCTATTGTAAAGGCCTACCTACGCTTGCCCTTTATAGAGGAAACCAAAGGTTTGTACGACGAAATCGGCCAATTGCGCAACGATTACAACCATGCGGGATTCAGGGACAACCCCCAAAAGAGCACAAACATCCCCAAAGCCATTCAGGACAAGATAGACAAGGTATGGCAATGCACGCATAAACCGCGCGTATTCCTCAACCTCTCTAACCACCCCTCTTCCGATTGGCAGGAGAACCAAGTGCAAGCCGCACAAGCCTACGGCGCTATTCAAGACAAGCCCTTTCCGCCCATCCCCCCCGAGGCAAGCAACCGGGAGGTGGCTGACTTGGCGGAGCAATACGCCCGAGAGCTCTCTGTGGAATATGCCTCCTATGACCTTACCGTGCACGTTATGGGCGAGATGACCTTTTGCTTCCACCTTGTGGCCTTGCTTCGGGAGCGGGGTATTCGCTGCGTAGCCTCTACCACGCAGCGCTTAGTAGCAGAAGCGGCAAACGGAGCAAAAGAAGTACTCTTTGAGTTTGAAGCCTTCAGAGAATATTAAACGCCTACACCACAAAAGTCCCTTTGTAGCGGTACCGAAACGTAATAGTACCGCTACTAAGTTCTCTTTCTACCTCTAATTAAGCTATGGAACTCATACTCAATACCTACGGTGTGTCTCTCAGCAGAGACAACGAGGGCTTTGTGATTACATCGGCTCAGGGCAAACAACGCATCCCCGCCGAAAGTATTAAAAGCATTCAAATCAGTAAGGGCGCTCAGATTACCAGCGACGCCGTGATGCTGGCCATTGAACATGAAATAGAAGTTATGTTCATGGACAAAGTAGGCAACCCCATAGGGCGCATATGGAGCCCGCGCTACGGCAGTATCTCTTCTATACGCAGAGGGCAGCTCAGCTTTAGCTATTCGCACCAAGCAGTGGAGTGGATTAAGGACGTCATAAGGCAAAAGATAGAGAACCAGCAGGCCTTGATGTTGCTTTTTGACCCCTCAGACCATCCCAACGCCTCCACTCAGAAGAGCATCAGACGGCTGGAAGATTACCGAAGCAAGATTAACGCCTTAGAGGGTGAGATAGTACATGATATTGCAGCCACCTTGCGCGGCTGGGAAGGACAAGCCTCCCGAATCTACTTTGCCACCGTCAATGAGTTTCTGCCCCCCGCTTTCCGCTCCCCGGCCCGAAGCCAAAGACCCGCATTAGACGCCCTGAACGCTTTCCTCAACTACGGGTACGGCATCCTGTACGGACGCATAGAAGGCGCTATGATTAAGGCCGGTATAGACCCCTACATAGGCGTTCTGCACCGCGATGATTACAACCGCCCGGTGCTGGTTTACGACGTGATTGAACTTTACCGTATTTGGGTAGACTACGTAGTGTACACACTCATTGCCCAAAACGTTATTACAGACGAATACTACTCCGTGCGCCCCGACGGAAGCTATTGGCTGGAGCCCCTGGGTAGACGCGTACTCATTCAGTCTCTTAATGATTATATGGACGAAGTGATTACCCTCAACTCCCTCTCCCGTTCGCGCCTCACCTCCATGGGACTATACATCCAATCCTTGGCTCAAAAATTTAAAGCGTTTAAGCTATGAACATGTACGGAACCAATATTCTGTCGGCTGCCGATGAACTCCGAAAAGTAACCGAAGAGCAAATCTTTCATCTCCTACAAAATCCCAAACCGGAGCTTGCTGCCCGGCTACAGCAGCTACGCATTGTCTATGCCATGGACGCTAAACGCTATGCCGTCCTCAAACGAGAGCTCCCCTACTTCGTTTGCGGCATATTCGCCCCCGCTTTCCGCAGAAAAGAAAACTTTGCCTATACCGAATCGTTCCTGATAGACATAGACCACATTGCCGCTAAGGGGTTGTCTCTGCAGGAAACGCGTAAGCGCATACAAGCCGATCCGCAGGTCTTCATGTGCTTCTCCTCCCCCGGCCAAGACGGCCTTAAAGTGATGTTTCGGCTCAGCCAACGCTGCTACGATGCCGGCCTCTACTCCCTCTTCTACAAAGCCTTTGCCCGCGAGTTCTCTAACCGCTACAACCTACAACAAGTACTGGACACCAAAACCTCCGACGTAACGCGTGCTTGCTTTATCAGTATGGACGCACAGGCATACTTCAACCCCCAATGCCAACCCGTAGACCTCACCGCCTTTGTAGACCCAAACAACCCCGCTGCACTCTTAGACTTGAAACGAGACGCGGAGCAAAACCCGCCAACCCCTGCCACTCCTACCCAAGCCAACCACCCCACCGACCCCGACCAAAGCGTCTTAGACCGCATACGCCAACGCCTCAACCCCAAAAACACCCCCGAACCCCGTGCTTTGCCCGTAGAGGTGCCCGCAATGCTCAACGACATTATAGACGATATCAAGCTATACATCCAAGAAACCGGGCTGGTAGTAACCGAGATCATTAACATACAATACGCCAAGAAAATACGCGTATCCTTGGGCTTGAAGCAAGCCGAGGTAAACCTCTTCTACGGCAAACGAGGCTTTAGTGTAGTGGTATCGCCCAGACGCGGCACCGACGCTGAGCTGAACAACTTGGTCGCAGACCTGATTCGCGCCTTTATAGACACCCACTAAGTAGCCCAAGGGATGCGAAAACAACCCGAACCAATCTCCCACATCCAAGCGCTGCGCAAACTGGCTCGCGCCGGACTGCAAAACGCCCCTAAGATAAACAGATCCCTCCCCCAAGAGGACCCCCTGGGCACCACAGAGAGCCGCGTGAAGCTGCTCCTAGGCATCGTAAACAAACGTTCAAGACCCGCTACCAATATGCTCTTCTTTGTAATGTACGACATAGAAAGCAACAAAGTACGTAGGCTCGTAGCCAAATACCTCATCGGCAAGGGCTGTACGCGCATTCAACGATCTATCTTTTTGGCCGACCTGTCTAAACCGATCTATGACGAGATAAAAGCCGACTTAACCGAAGTGCAGTCTCTGTACGACAATCACGACAGCATTATCGTCTGCCCCTGCTCTACCGATCTGCTCCAAGCCATGCACGTTATAGGGAAACATATAGACGTAGACATCATCACCCATCAACGCAATACACTCTTCTTTTAGCGCACCGGTACAATGCAGCAGGTGCCTAAGGGAAATCAGCACGTCCGCACAACAAACGCCCCCCCTCGTGCATCATAACAACGAACTCTAATCTTCGCACTCCTACACAAACCAATTCTCAACCTCCGTGTGCCCGCCCCCCTCGGCCGCCCATCTCAACAAAAAAACACCCCCTTAACGCTTGTTCGTCCGGACTAATTTGTGTATCTTTGCCCCCAAGATTGGTACACTTTTTCCGATCAAAATAGCCCTATTTTGCCCATATCGCCCAATAGAGCACTGATAATCAAGCCGTCTCCAATCTTGCTCTCCGAGAGCATCCTCCATCAAAACAAGGATTAAGACAAAATAAATGGCTTCTTTCGATGTTGTTTTTAAATAACTCCGAGAGCATCCTCCATCAAAACAAGGATTAAGACAATAGCAGGCGGCGCGTATGGAACTCGTGTTGTATGCCAAGCTCTAAACATCCCCACTTCCTATCCACAAGGTTCAAGGCCTACCCCCTCCGGCTTTTTCCCTGCACCTACCCTACGCAGAAATTAGGCCCGGATCTAAAAAGTATTAGGCCCGGATCTAAAAAGTATTAGATCCGGATCTAAAGAAAATTAGGTCCGGATCAAATTCAGGGCCAATTCCGGGGGGGCTTAACCGCAAGCGGGGGGAGGGTGGAAAGCCGATCGGACTCGGCCGGCGCACCACGGGACAGATAGAGACTGTTGCATAATGGCGAATCACTGCGTTGCTATCGGGATTCGGCTTC
>R16__coassemble_1398_pt1 | contig 13539 bp, 7 predicted proteins | sample R16__metabat2_low_PE_011 | metagenome-assembled genome bin R16
GTCCCTTCGACATCCGCACCTAGAGCCTGCGTATGCCTCCCGTCGATCCAGCGTAAGCCTCCCCAAGCCCCAGCGTAAGCCTACCCAAGCTCCAGCGTAAGCCTGCCTAAGATCCCCCGCAGAAAGCACCGAGTATAGGCCGATACAGAGACAGAGATTAAATTAAAAACAGACAACCATTATGAAAAAGCTACATCTACTCCTTACCTTGGCGGCCGTTTGTGCCGCTTTGCCTTGGGTCGGCGCATCCGTTGATGCCCAAACCTACGCCCCCACTACCGGCGGAAAGGTGTCGTTTACCTCGTCCGGCGGCGACATTTGGTTCTACGCGTTCAACTACGAGGGCGACAATACCGTAGTCTGGATCGACATGGACCATAGCGGCAGCCACACCGCCGGAGACATAGATCTGCCTAACGGCCTCGGTGTAGAGAAGCATACAATTGCCGCAGGCACCTATACCCTCTACGGCAGCCCCAGCCTCTTGGGCATTAAGGGGGAACACTTCTCCAACCAAAGCAAAGCCCTTACGGCCGTAGACGTTACCGCTTGCCCCGCTTTAACCGGAGTACAGGTAGAATACTCCCGCGTACTCACTGAGCTAAAGGCGAGCAACATGCCCAACCTAATAGACATAGACTGCGAGTCTAACGAGATTATGACCAATTTGGAGTGCTCCGGCTGCCCCAATCTGCTGTACCTATACTGCGGCAACAACAAACTTACCTCCCTAAACCTGGCGGGGTTAGAGAAATTAGAAAGCTTAGATTGCCACGCCAATCCCCTCACGTCACTGGACCTATCCGGGCTAACCTCCCTCAAAACCCTGACCTGCGGCAAAACCGATATCACCACACTGGATCTTTCCGGCAGGAGTAACCTAACGGAAGTCAATTGCCACGAGAGCCCCAACCTGGCCACGATTAAGCTTACAGGCTGCACCGCGCTTAAAATGCTGGAGGCAGACCATAGCGCACTGACCGGTTTAGACGCAAGAGGATGCACAAGTTTGGGACTTTTGAGCTGCAGCGACAATCAGATCTCCTCCTTAAACTTAGAGGGTTGTACCGAAGTGCACCAAATATTCTGCCCCAACAATAAGCTCACCGCTCTGAACACCACCGGGCTTACAAAGCTGTGGAGCATTTACTGCGGCGGCAACAACTTTACCGAGCTATCGGTAGCAGATTTGCCCGAGCTGCTTGAAATCTACTGCGCGAACAGCCCCGGTTTGGTAAAACTGTCGCTTAGCAACAACAGCAAGCTGCAGACTGTAGATTTAGAGAACTGCCCCTCCCTAAAGGAACTGACCCTAACCGACGGCGCTCTCACCGCTCTAAATTTAAGCAACCTCGCCTCGCTGAGAACTTTGAACTGCAGCAACAACAAAATAGAGTCCTTAGACGTAACCCAAAACACGGCACTCACCGATCTTAACTGCAGCAACAACAACTTAACCACTCTGGATCTAAACTACAGCACAGCGCTTAAGACCTTAAACTGCAGCGGCAATAAGCTCACTTCGCCGAACGTTACCGAGTGCCCGGCTCTGGTAGATTTAGATTGCAGCCGCAACGGCACCGTCACCTCGGTTATTATCAGCTCTTCTAATAGTGCCTTAAACGTTATAAAAGTATTCGGGAACCAACTAAACGACAAGGAGATAATAACCGAGTTTGTGGCCGATCTGCCGCAACGCCTCCCCGAGGACAAGGCCAAACTGATCTTCTATGACAAGGTAGGAGAGGGCGAAGGCAACGCCATGAGCCGGGAGAACGTAGAGGCTGCTAAGGCCAAGAACTGGCAAGTCTACTCCTTCTTGGGATTTGTGGGCAGCGGCTACTCCACCGAGCCCTACAGCGGATTTGACAAGATGCTTAAAGTCAGCTATTCGGCCGAGGAGGGCGGCACGCTCACCGCTACCGTAGCCAACAATAGTGAGGTGGCCAACGGCACCCAAGTAACCTTTACCGCCACGCCTAACGCAAATTGGCAAGTAGAGAACTGGAAGGTAAACGGCACCGTAGTAACCCAAAACGTAGAGGGCATAGAGGAAACCTTTACCGGCAACGAGTATAAGCTCACGATAGAGGAGGCCGTTACGGTAACCGTAACCTTTAAGGACCACACCGGCGTGGCCGGCATAACCGGCGCCGCCGTACTGACGGTTTATCCTAACCCGGCAAGCAACGTGCTGAACGTCTCCGGATTGGTGCCCGCCGCCGAGGTGCGCTTAGTGAACCTATCCGGCCGGGAGGTAGCCACCACCCAAGCCGATGCCGGGGGGAATGCACTCTTTAACGTAGCCGACCTGCCTCAAGGCGAGTACCTGCTCATCTCCTCGTCCGTTGCCCGCAAGGTGGCCATCCGGCGGTAAGGATCCTTCAGATAATTCCCTGCCCCGGTACTGAACGTGTAGTGCGGGGAAGCATCTCCCCCCAAAAGAAGGTGTAAGATTGTTCCTGTCGCCTCAGTAATCATTCCCCCCATTCCCCGTAAGCCGTACGGCTTTGGGCACAACCCCGAGCCCCTGATTCCTTAGCGAGTCAGGGGCTCGGCTTGTTTATAATCTTGCCCTCCCGTATAAGGGGGGCCGTTGCGCCCAAAAAGTCTCTGTAAATAAAGAACGGATTTGATCCGCATCTAAAGATCATTAGGTGCGGATCAAATTTTCCTTAGGTGCGGATCTAATTTTGCTTAGGTCCGGACCTAATTTTGCACTGCTCCGCCCCCCCCTGTGGGGCTCCGGGGGTATCCCTAAAATAGACTGTCGGTAAAGACTTTCGGGCGGATTGGGCTACACCCCGGAGCTTCCCGGGCACTTAAGTCGGCTTTTTGCTCCCTCCCCGAGGTCCCGGCGGCCACCGGTAGGGAACCGAGCACGAGTCCCCAACAGTTTGCCCTGAGAAAGCGTAGCGCCAAGCAGCCTTGCCCAAGTGAGTTTGGGTATACCCGGCGTGCAAATCTGTTCGTAGCATTGGCGGATTTCCCGGCGCACCTCGATCAAAACAAACGGGGAGGAAAAATTGCCCGAAAACAGGGTGCACTATAACAAAAGGTACTGACAAAACAGCAAAAAGTCACTTTTGTATAAGAGAAAGTCCCTTTTGTATAAGAGAAAGTTCCTTTTGTATAAGACATCGGGGCCCGTTTGGTTGTACCTTTGCAGTGTAAATACAGAGGCCTATATTATAGGAGGCCGGGGTTCCTAACCCCTCCGGTTCCTCCCGCGGGTCTCAGATTTATGTACAAGTGTTTGGTTGTACGGTTGTTTGGTTCGCAGTACTGCGGGAGCACTACTGTCCTCTATTCGGAAACGTTGCTTGCTCTATCTTTTTTTATATAGACAAGCAACGTTTGAACGTATCTACCCCCCGCCCTATCACTCGGGGTGCGCTACAGAGTGTTGTGGGGTGTAAATGATGGGGAATCCGCCTAATTTTAGTATCTTTGCCCCATAATAGATACCTATATATATGAGTACACTCAGCGCAAAAGAGATACGCACCGCCTTCTTGGAGTTCTTTCGCAGTAAGGAGCACCGCATTGTTCCCTCGGCTCCCATGGTGATTAAAGGGGATCCCACCCTCATGTTTACCAACGCCGGTATGAATCAGTTTAAAGATATCATACTGGGCAATAAAGAACGCAAGTACCCGCGGGTGGCCGACGCCCAGAAATGCCTGCGCGTAAGCGGTAAGCACAACGACTTAGAGGAGGTGGGGCACGACACCTACCACCACACTATGTTTGAGATGCTGGGCAACTGGTCATTCGGCGACTACTTTAAGGAGGAAGCCATTGCTTGGGCTTGGGAGTTTCTCACCCAACGGCTGCACTTGGATCCCGCTCGCCTCTACGTTACCGTCTTTGAAGGCGACGCCGCGGCCGGCTTAGAGGCCGATAACGAGGCCGCCGAGATGTGGAAGAAACACATCGCACCCGATAGGATACTGCTCGGAAACAAGAAAGATAACTTCTGGGAAATGGGCGATACCGGCCCCTGCGGCCCCTGCTCCGAGATTCACATAGACCTGCGCCCGGAGGCCGAACGCGCCCAAACCGACGGCAAAACACTGGTGAACCAAAGCAACCCCCAGGTAATAGAGATATGGAACCTGGTGTTCATGCAGTACGACCGCAAGGCCGACGGGCATCTGGAGCCCCTCCCCCACAAAGTAATTGATACGGGTATGGGGTTTGAACGCCTCTGCATGGCTCTGCAAGGCAAACACTCTAACTACGATACCGACCTCTTTGCCCCGCTCCTCTCCGCCATCGAGACCCTTACCGGCAAAACCTACGGAGAAAATCCCCAAACCGACGTGGCTATGCGCGTGGTGGCCGACCATATACGCACCATCTCCTTCGCTATTACAGACGGCCAGCTCCCCTCCAACGCTAAGGCCGGGTACGTGATACGCCGCATCCTGCGCCGCGCCGTGCGCTACGGATACACCTTCTTGAACCTCAAAGAACCGTTCCTGCACGCCCTTCTGCCCGCACTTATAGAGAGCATGGGGCAGGCCTACCCCGAGCTACAAGCCCAGCGCGAACTCATAGTGCGGGTTATACGCCAAGAGGAAGAGAGCTTCCTGCGCACACTGGACCAGGGAATCCGCCTCTTAGAGGGGAAGCTGAAAGAAACGCCCGCCCCGCAACCCCTCTCCGGAGCCGACGCTTTTGAGCTCTACGACACCTACGGATTTCCCTTAGACCTCACCGAACTCATCCTCCGCGAGCAGGGCAGAACCGTAGACATCCCCGCCTTTGAACAGCTCATGCAGCAACAAAAAGAACGCGCCCGCAACGCAGCCGCCACCGAAACCGACGATTGGGTAGAAGTGAACCCCGCCGCCGAAAGCTCCTTTGTGGGTTACGACCTTACCGAGTGCGACACCGAGCTGCTCCGCTACCGCAAGATTACCCAAAAAGGCAAGACCCTCTTTCAGGTAGTACTGGCGCAAACCCCGTTTTATGCCGAGATGGGCGGTCAGGTGGGCGACTCCGGCGTACTCATTAACTCGGCCGGGGAGCAATTTTCTATCGTAGATACCAAGCAAGAGAACAACCTCTCGGTGCACTTAATGCCCAAGCTACCCGAGCCCGTAACCGACACTTTCACCGCCCGCATCAACACCCGGGCGCGCTCCGCTACGGAGAGCAACCACACGGCCACCCACTTAATGCACCACGCCCTGCGCACCGTTTTGGGCACGCATGTGGAGCAAAAAGGCTCTTTTGTGGGACCCAACTCCCTGCGGTTTGACTTCTCTCACTTTGCCAAGGTAACAGAAGAGGAGATTAGGCAAGTGGAAGCGCTGGTTAATGCCGCCATCCGAGCCGACTACCCCCGTATAGAAAACCGCGCAGTGCCCATTGAAGAGGCGCGCCGCATGGGGGCTATGGCACTTTTTGGGGAGAAGTACGGCGAAGAGGTGCGGGTGCTCCGGTACGGAGATTCCATTGAGCTCTGCGGCGGTACGCATGTCTCCTCCACCGGGCGAATCGGATCCTTTAAGATAGTGGGAGAGAGCTCCGTGGCGGCCGGGATCCGTCGTATAGAAGCCATCACGGGTGCGGCCGTGGAGGCGTATCTGTATGAGAAGGAAGAGCAGTTGCAGCAGATTTCCGCTCTGCTGAACAACGCCCCCAACCCGGTTAAGGCGCTGGAGAAGCTCAAGGCGGAGCACGAAGAGATGCGGCACGAGGTGCAAGAGATGCACGCTGCACGGGCACTTGAGCTCAAAGAGAAAGTGGAGCAGAGCGCCGTGCTGTTAGGCAATACTAAGCTACTCATCCTAACGGGGAGCGTACCGGCTGAGACCGCCAAGGCGGTTACGGGCATGCTCCGCGACGGGGCCACCGGCTCGCAAGCCGTTATTGCGGCCACGCACCACGAGGGGCGCTGTGCCTTAACGGTGGTGCTGACTAAAGACTTAGTAGAGGGCGGACTGAATGCCTCCGCCTTAGTGAAGGAGTTTGCCCCGCTCATCAAGGGCAACGGGGGCGGCCAACCGCACTTTGCCTCGGCCGGTGGGGCGGATCCCAACGGACTGGAGGCCGCCGTGGCCGGCATCCGTGCCAAGCTGGAGCAACGCTGAGGTGTGCCCGCCTCCCTTCCGTTGCAGCCTATGACCGGCTCTACCGTCTATTTGCCCGGTGGCATTCGGCTATCGGAGCAGTCTCTTCTCCCGGAAGTAGTGCGCTTATTGCGTAGCTACTCCCGGGAGGAGTGTTTTTTAGTGGCAGACGAGCGGGTACTGCGCCTGCATCAGCAAGCCCTCACTCCCCTATCGGAGCTTATCCCGCCGGGGCACCTATTTCCCTTACAGGCCACCGAATCCCATAAAAGCCCCGATACCGTTATCCGTTTGGCCGGGCAATTATTAGCGATGCAGGCCACTCGGCACACGCTTTTAATAGCCTTAGGGGGCGGCGTAATCACGGACACAACGGCTTTTTTGGCCTCCGTCTACAAGCGCGGAGTAGACGTGGCGCTCGTGCCCACCACGCTACTGGCCATGGCCGATGCGGCGGTAGGCGGCAAAACAGCCGTCAACCTAGAGGGTGTCAAGAACGTTTTGGGCACTTTCTACCCGCCCCGTGCGGTTTTCTGTGCCACCCCTTTTTTAGAGACCCTGCCCCCGCGCGAGTGGTGCAACGGGTTGGGCGAACTGGCCAAGTACGCCTTACTGCAGGGCGGGGCGGCATGGACGCGCCTTACTGCCTTAGAAAGCCCCGTCGAGCTACAGGCGCAGGCGGCCGGGCTCATCCTCTCGGCGTTGCAACTCAAGGGGGCGGTGGTGCGTCAAGACCCTACCGATTTAGGTTTGCGCCACATCCTTAACCTGGGGCACACCTTCGGGCACGCCTTAGAGGCACTCTTTCAGGATCCGGAGGAGCACGGCGAGGATCACTTCACCCTCAAGCACGGCGAGGCCGTGGCGGCCGGATTGGTCTGCGCGCTCTACTGCTCGAGCCAATTGCTGGGATTCCCGCCCCGGGAGCTCCGCTATTACCTCAGTTTTTACCGCGCCTTTTACCGCTCCGTGCCCATTGATTGCAACAGCTACCCCCGCCTGCTGGAGCTGATGCACCAAGACAAAAAGAACAGCACCCCCCACGGCGCCATACGCATGGTGGGGCTCACGGCGCCGGGAAACCCCGTTCCCTTAAATATCACCCCGGAGCAAGCACAAGCCGCATTAGACTTTTTGCGCGAGTCTTGCTAACCCCCTCTCCGCCCCCCTCGGATAAAGAGATAAATTAGGTGCGGATCAAAAAAGTATTAGATCCGCACCTAATTTTCTTTTGATCCGCACCTAAAAAACATTTAGTCCGCACCTAATTTGCCGCCCCGTCCCCGGCTCTATTCAAGTAGGCGGTGCACACCGGGGCGGTGCCCGTGCTCTTGCCGCTCAAATCAGTGCCGGGGAATCTGATTCCCGCCCCCCGATTCACTCCGCAAATTTGATTACCTTTGTAGTACAAACCCACAAGACACAAACAGTAATGCAACACAAGGTATTGGTACTCTTTAACACAATAGACAGCGGCTTTGAGGAGATAAACAACCGATACGAGGTAACCCACCCCGCACCCGGACACTACTTCACGCCCGGGGAGCTGGACGCCCTACCCCACGACTACGATATACTGGTGCCCGAATTCACCATCCCCGTTACCGCCGCGCTGATAGACCGCTACCCCAACCTCAAGCTCATAGCCAACTACGGCGTGGGCTACAATAATATAGACATAGCCTACGCCCACAGCAAGGGCATAACGGTTACCAACACGCCCCACAGCGTAACCGTCCCCACCGCCGAGCACACACTGGCACTGCTGCTCTCCTGCACCCGCCGTATAGCCGAGTGGGATAGGCACATGCGCCGCACCCGTCAGAACGATAAACAGATCTCCGGTAACGGTCTGGGCTGCGACCTCTACGGCAAAACCCTGGGCATTATAGGACTGGGGCAGATAGGCTCGGCCGTGGCCCGCTTGGCGCAAGCCTTTGGGATGCGCGTGCTGTACAACAAACGCACCCGCCTATCGGAGCGAGACGAAGCCGCCCGAGCACTCACCTACGCCCCCTTGGAGGCGCTGCTGGCGCAGAGCGACGTAGTATCGCTGCACACCCCCTACACCCCCGCCTCCCACCACTTAATCAATAAGGAGACCTTGGCACAGATGAAGCCCGGGGCCATTCTCATAAACGCCTCCCGCGGCAAAGTGGTAGACGAAGAGGCTCTGGTAGAGGCCTTAACCCACGGCACCCTGCGGGCGGCCGGGCTGGACGTGTTTGAGCACCAAGACGAACCCCTACCCGAGCTCTACGCCCTGGAAAACGTAACCATAGCCCCGCACGTGGGCACCCACACCTACGAGTGCCGCACCTCCATGGCCCGCGAGGTGTGCCGCAATATATTGGGCTTTACCCAAGGGGTAGGCCCCGAGTCGGTAGTGCGCTAAAGGCTTCATCCCCCCTCCCCTATACGCTGCATTTAAGATGCGCCCGCCCACCAATCCACTCTACGTAAAGCGGATGTATCGCTACGTTATTAAGCGGTACATCCCTATGCTGGCGGTTACCTTTCTGGTCTGCTGGTTTGCCGTATTGATGCAGTTTCTGTGGCAATACGTAGACGACGTAGTGGGCAAGGGTATGAACCTGTGGCTTACCCTGCAACTCATCTTCTTTGCCGCCCTGCACGTGCTGGATCTCTCCGTGCCGCTGGGCATTCTATTGGCCTCCCTGATGACCTTCGGGCGGATGGGCGAGGATCTGGAGCTCCTCTCTATGAAATCGGCCGGGGTGCCGCTCTGGCGCATTATGAAGCCGCTCATGGGGCTCTCCGTACTCATAGGCATTCTGCTCTTCTTCTACCTCAATAACGGCCGCAAGTACGCCTCCGTTAAAGTCTACCAGATTATCTACTCCGCCCGATATATGCAGCCCGAGCTGGATATACCGGAGGGGCAGTTCTTTAACGGCATACAAGGCTACAGCCTCTACGTGGCCCGCAAAGACCACAAAACGGGTTTACTGCGGGATATGATGATATACGACAACTCCGCCGGGTTTGACAATGCGCGTATCGTAAAGGCCGACAGCGGGCGGCTCAAGATGGACGAATCCCACTCGTTCCTAACCCTCACCCTTTACTCCGGGCAAAGCTTCCAAAACCTGCGCGACCAATCCCTTACGCCGGGGAAGGGATTCCAATCCGACGGCAATACGCCCCTCCCGTACATCAAAGAGACCTTTAAAGAGAAGTTTATAGTTATACCGTTCGACGCTAAGTTTGCCCTCTCGGACGACCAATACCTGCGCGACCAATTTGTGGGCAAGACCCTCACCGAGCTACAAGCCTACAGCGACTCCGTCAAGGTGGTTACAGACAGCATCGGACGCGCCCAAGGCGCCTCCTTCTTAGAGGCCGTCTCTAAATATATCCGCCCCGACGCCCTCAAGTCGGAGGCCGAACAGGAACGGATAGCCCGCCTCAAAGAACAGATAGCCCAAGAGCCCTCGGGTGCAGCCCCCACGAGCCAAGTCCAAGCGGAGGCCGTGCCCATGGAAGAGCTGATAGAAGAGCTGCAAGATAAAACCCAAGCGGCAGAAGCCACCCCCAACGGGGCAGAAGGCGCCGCAGAGGAAGGGGCATCGGCAGCCGAATCGGGAGAAGAGACCGGGGTGGCTCCCCCGCAGGATTCATTGAATAGGGCTGCGGAATCGGCGGAATCCGTACCCCCTCAGTCCCAGAATGCCACCCAAGCGCCCTCCGACGCCGCCCCTCAAACCGCCGCTCCGCCGGCACAACAAGGGAAACTGCCCTCAAAACAAGAGCCCGCCCCGGATCGGCTCCAACCTCTCCCCTTAGAGGAGCTCCTGGAGCGCACGCCCGCCCAAATGCAATCCAACGCTTGCCAAGAAGCCGTCACCAACCTGCGCAACATATCCCAAATGGGCACGGCACTCTACCAGGTGTATCATACCGGCCAAGCCGATTATATCGTAAATGCTCAGGAGAAGCACCGCCGCATAACCTATCCGCTGGCCTGTATACTCTTCTTCTTAGTGGGCGCACCCTTGGGAGCCATCATCCGCAAAGGAGGCATCGGGATGCCCGTAGTGGCCGCCGTCTTTATCTTTATATACTACTACGTAACGGAGACCTTTGGAATGCGCGCCGTAAACGCCGGCACACTACAGCCTTGGCAGGGAATGTGGCTCTCGTCGGCGGCCATCCTGCCTTTGGGGGTTTACCTGACCATCCAAGCCTCGGTAGACTCGGCTTCGCTCAATACAGAAGCCATGGGGCAGTGGCTCAGAAGCCTCTTCCGCCCCTCCCGAAAACGCGAAGTGCGCTACAAAGAATTTATCTTTGACCCCCTAAGCAAACCCCAAGCCCTGCAAATCATAGCCACGCTGCTGCAAAAGACAGAGGCATTCGCCTCCCGCCCTTATCTCACCGCCCCTCTAAGCGGTAAACAGGCACTACAACCCGCCGTTTGGCAAGATGTATTGTCCCTTAACTCGGGCCTCAACAACCTATCTCACGAGATAGACTCCGCCTTGACCCGGCTCTTAGACTACCCGGAGCCCGCTCTAACCGCCCGCCTGCAGGAGGAAATACCCGTTTGGCCCACCGGTGTGGGTGTTTTCATCCCCCAAAAGCCCCGCTACGCCCTTATTCTTTTGCTATGTGTGCCAATATCGCTACCTTTGCTGTGGCATCTGTATCGGCAACGAGGCAAACTCAAACAATTAGCCGCCCGCACCGTCCAAGCCCTGCAAGAGGCCCAAACGCAAATCCTGTAAGGACACAAGCACAAATCCTGTAAGGACACAAGCACAAATCCTGCAAGAGGCCCAAGCACAAATCCTGTAAGGACACAAGCACAAATCCTGTAAGGACACAAGCACAAATCCCGCAAGAGGCCCAAGCTCCGCAAGAGACCTAAGCACAAGCAGCCCCCACTCCGTGAGCGTCCGCCGCCCGGCTATGCTCCGCCGGATGCCCCAAAACAAAAACTAAGTCCACTCTAAATACACCATTATAATGGAACCCATTAAGCTAAACACCATAGAAGAAGCTCTGGAAGACTTCGCGCAAGGTAAGTTTCTCATCGTAGTAGATGACGAAGATAGGGAGAACGAAGGCGACTTTATCATTGCCGCCGAGAAGATAACCGAAGAGAAAGTTAATTTCATGATGCGCTACGGGCGAGGTGTCCTTTGCGCTCCCGTAACCGAGGAACGCGCCGCCCAGTTGGAGCTTCCTATGCAGGTTTCTGAGAACACCTCTCTGCACGAGACCCCGTTCACCGTTACCGTAGATAGGATAGGAAACGGCTGTACAACGGGCGTATCGATGCACGACCGGGCCGAGACCATCCGCTCCTTGGCAGATCCCAACACTTTGCCTACCGATCTGGCAAGGCCCGGCCACGTTTGTCCGCTGCGCGCCCGCTCCAGAGGCGTGCTTCGCCGGGCAGGGCACACCGAGGCCTCCATAGACTTGGCACGCTTGTGCGGCATGCAACCCGCCGCCGCCCTGATTGAAATCATCAACGAAGACGGCACGATGGCGCGGTTGCCGCAACTCATGGAGGTAGCCAAGCAGTGGAACATAAAAATAATTACCATTAAAGACCTCATCGCCTACCGTATGCGCACCGAGAGTCTGGTAGAAAGGGGTCAGGAAGCCGACCTGCCCACCCAATACGGCTCCTTTAAGGTTATTCCCTTCCGCCAGAAAAGCAACGGACTGGAGCACATAGCCCTCATTAAGGGGGAGATAAAAGAGGATACCCCCGTACTGGTGCGTGTGCACAGCAGCTGCGCCACCGGAGACATCTTTGGCTCTATGCGCTGCGAGTGCGGCGAACAGCTGCACAAAGCCATGCAAATGATAGACGAGGCCGGTTGCGGCGTAGTGGTTTACCTGAATCAAGAGGGCCGCGGCATCGGGCTTATGGACAAGATTGCCGCCTACAAACTGCAGGAAGAGGGGCTGGACACCGTAGAAGCCAACCTGCACTTAGGGCATAAAGCCGATGAGCGCGACTACGGCGTAGGAGCCCAGATTCTGCACAGTCTGGGGGTGCGCAAAATGCGCCTCATGACCAACAACCCCATTAAGCGGATCGGCTTGGAAGGCCACGGATTAGAGGTCTCCGAAGTTGTGCCTCTGGAGGTAAAGGCCAACCGCTTTAACGCCAAATATCTGGGCACTAAGAAGCACAAGATGGGGCACAACCTGCACAACGTAGAGTAGCCGGCTCTTGTTACCCGATGTAGTTCCGGCTCTTGTTTTCACCGATACTAACCTTAACCTTATACGCTTTATGAAACTAAGTAAACTGATGCTCTCCCTCTTAGTATTAGGGTTAGCCGGCACGCTGTCCGCCCAAAAGAAATATCCCGTGGAGCTAACGCTGCAAAAGGGTGCGCGCGCCTCCGCCGTTATTGCCACTTCGCTCTCTCAGCAGGGAACGGTGGGCGGCCAAGAGTTCGTGAACGCTCAAATGGTAACGCAGAACCACTTTACCTTTACCGTAACCCGCGCCGAGGGTATGGTGTACGATCTTGAGGTTGTGATAGACAGCATCGCCAATGAGGCCACGGTAAACGGGCAAAAGCAGACTATGCACTCAAGCTCAAATAAGGAGCTGGCGGCCGTTTGCGGCAAGAAAGCAATCGTTACGGTCAACTCCGACTTTTCGCAAGTAGGGGAGCCCCGAGCTGCGGAGGGCGAGCTAAACGAAGACGTAGCCGCTGCCGTGCGCAATCTGATAGGCTGTATGGCCTTTTACTACCCCGCCCATACCGACAGCGGCGAGTCTAAAAAACACGCCGGGCTGCCCGAAGGCGGCACCTTTACGGCTTCCACGCAGAACATCTCCTTGCACTTGGTGCAAGATGCCCAAATGATTAGCAAGTCCGGCGGCGAAACCACCCTTATGAAGGTGGCGGACGATGCCTACAACCTATTGGCCAATTATCAGATAGAGGCCAGTATGGAAGGGTTCCCGATGAGCGGCATGATGAACTCCTCCTACACCATAGACCGCAGCTACGGATTGCCCTCTGCCCTCACTACCGCCGCCCTTTCGGGTACCCAGAATACGCCCCAAGGCGCCGTAGAGCTGCACATGAATATGATAGAATCTTTCTCTATCAAGTAAGAAAGCCCGATACGACCACCGGTTACCGCAATTGAGCTGTGGGCAAAGAGGAGGCCTTTAGGGATACCTGTCTCCCGCCGCCCCCGGCAACGTGTCCGGTGGCCGTAGGCACGGGGCTCAATTTGATCCGCACCTAAGATCTATTAGATCCACACCTAAGCAAAATTTGATCCGCACCTAATAAATCTTAGATGCGGATCTAATTTTGAGGGCTCCCGGGGGGGGCTTTTTTGGGGGGCTAAAGAACCGCCCCGCCCCCCAATCTCCCCGCACTTTAACCTATACGAGACTGTTGCAAAAAGCAACAGGGTCACAAGATTGCTCGCAATCTTGTTTTGA
>R16__coassemble_1424_pt1 | contig 12970 bp, 7 predicted proteins | sample R16__metabat2_low_PE_011 | metagenome-assembled genome bin R16
CCGAAGCCGAATCCCGATAGCAACGCAGTGATTCGCCATTATGCAACAGTCTCTGTTTGTGCCGTAGGGCTGCATTTTTTGCCCGGCAGTCCGATTTTCCGGGCCCCGTAGGGCCTACTTTTTTCTACCGGGATAGTAAGGAAAATTAGATCCGCACCTACGGGTCATTTGATCCGCACCTAAGCAAAATTAGATCCGCATCTAATGATCTTTAGGTGCGGACCTAATTTTTGTACCAACGGGGCAAGGGTCTCCACGGTGCAACGGCCGCTTTAAGTGCACCGGGATACGTCCTCCGATCCATGCGCGGGTCCCCGCCGTTCCATGCGCGGGTCCCCTCCGCTCCATGCGCGGGTCCCCGCCGTTCCATGCGCGGGTCCCCTCCGCTCCATGCGCATTCCCCCTCCGTTCCATGCGCGGTTCCCGGCCGGATTGGGCAAAGCAAAGAGTCTCGTAATCTTGTCGTTCTGCTGCGTTTTGCAGCGGGCGCAAAAAAAGGAGCGTTGCACAGGAATGATATCATTCCCGGCAACGCTCCGGTTGTCTGTGCACCCCGGTCCTAAGGGGTTCGGGGGGCAGCTATTGATATTGCGGTATGAGTACAGGAGGGGCAACCTACTAACGGCGGATTACCCTCCCGGAGGCATCAAAACGGCTCGCGGGTAGACTCAAAGTTGATGCTGTAGTATTTGTTCTTGCCCTCCTGCGGATGGCTTCCGAACTCGGCGTTAATATCTATCATCACCTTGATCTCCTCGTCGTAGTTCATATAGGTAGGCAAGGGGTCTTCGGCAAGGTGTACATAACCGGCCTGCTGCAGCAACTGAGCTACTCGGGGATCGTTAATTACCTCGGGGTCTTCGGTGATCAGGGAGGCGGCAAAATAGACGTCGTACAGGTCGCTCAGCTGCAAGCGGGGGAAGTACTTATTGCCGGTAATCACCTCGGGCATCTTGGGCTCGTAGGTATCGGTGCGCTCTACCTTGTATCCGGCCTTCTCGTACTCGGCAATGGCCTCTTCCATATCCAGTTCATAGAACCTATTAATGGGGAAGAAGAGGGCAAACTCGTCGGAGGTGCCGGGTTTGGGGAGCTCGCCGGTGGTAAAGTTCAGCGCCCAATCGCCGGTAGCGGGGGTAAGGATCTGTACGTGCACGTTGCCCTGCGCTAAGGTGTAGAAGGGACCCTCCTCGGGCTCAAAGGACTCCTTGGTGAAGCCCAAGCCGGTAAAGTAATCCTCCATCTGGCCCACGGTGGGAGCCATGGTTCTATCCAGCAGTAGAGTAACTTGTGTAATGGTACCGGCAGCGCCTACGGTGTAACGGGTCTCCTTAACGGAGGCCACGGAGGCGTCAAACTTAATTACGCGCACGGATTCACCGGCCTCTTGCCCCAGAGACTTGTGCCCATATCCGGCCTCAAAGCGCTCGGCCAGGAGGGCGGGAGCGTCAAAAGCCAAGAAGGGAAGTACCAGCTTGCCGGAGGCACCGGCCAGGTTATCGGTACGCGTCCAATCGGTGATTCCCTCCTGAGCGGCGGCCTCTACCAGCAAAACGGGCTTGGGGAGGGCCTGGGAGGCTTGGGTGTTCACCCTAACGCGGGTATTGCCGGCGGTATAAGTCTTCTCATAGGTAGCTTGGCCGGGATACTTAAGGGAGGCGTCTTCCTTCCAGCCCAGCTGAGCAACGGCCAGCTCCAGGCTCTTGGCCTGCTCCTCAAAGGAGGAATACTCCACGGTGAGGAAGCGCAGCGTGCCCTTGGCGTCGAAATAGTAGGTTCTGGCGGTAATAGCACCGGACTTAGGGGTAGCGGTGATTACACGAGTCTCCTCGTTGTAGGTGGTAGTAGCACCGGCTTGCTGCTCAAAGTCCAGCACCGCTAGGGTGTTACCCCCCAGCACATTGGCATAAACGGGAGCCGCGGCCTCTTGGATGGGGTCCGGATTGGGCTCGGGCTTGGGGTCCCGGCAAGAGGAGAAGAGGGCAGTGGCACCCAGAATCAGTGCCACGCCCATAAGGGATTTAAATGCAGTTAACTTCATAACTTGTATGGGTATTATTACTTGACAAACTTGATAGCCTGTCCGTTCACTACGGCAATATAGGCTCCGGAGGCTACATTCTGCAGGCTCACGCCTTGGCCGTAAGCCACGCTCTTAACCAAAGTGCCGGCTGCATCGTACAGGGCCACAACAGCATCTGCGCTTAAGCCCTCTACTATGAGGAGCTGCCCCTGCAGATAAGCCTTAACGGGCGCAACGGTAATGGTAGACACCCCTATATTGCCCTTAAAGGAGACCGAAACAAGGAGCTGAGCGGTGAGGTCTACGGAAAGCTCGGTGCCGTCTTCGCTGAGCATCTCGGCGGTGGCCGGCTCTTCGTTAACCGTCCAGGAATCTACTTCGCATCCCTCAACCGGAGTAGCCACAAAGACTAATTTATATCCGTGGGGCTCCATGGCGCCGCTCTCAAACTTAGAGCGCGTACCGCCTTGGTTGATATAGAACCCCTCCAGCGTGCCTTTCTCTTCCGATCCCTTTGCAACTTGGTACGTAACCAGATATTCCTTCTGAGAGAACTTGACAATTACGTCAATAGACTGCTCAATAGAGGGGATGGTGGCGGTGTTATTGTCCTCGCTGATAGTAGCGCCGGGCAAATCCTTCACACCTTGCCAGTAAGAGGTTTGGTATCCTTCCTTGGGGATGGCGGTGATAATGATCTCGGTACCGGGAGCAACCCAATCGCCGCTCTGGATCTCCGTGCCGTCGGCCGTGATCTTAAGCGCGCCTCGGTCCTCATTAAAGGCACCGATTCTTACGGTTACTTGGCAGGTTTTCTCCTCATCGTCGGGGTCGGGAGTTACAGCTTCTTTAGCTTTGAAGGAGACCTGAACATCCATATTGCCGGCTACGGTAACGGAGAGCGTGAGCTTATCTTCGCTTACCCCCTCGGTTACGGGGTTGCCGTCTATGATCCACGCGTCTACTTCGTAGCCCTCTTTGGGGGTAGCGGTGAAGGAAAGCTTATCGCCCACGGAGAGCTCGCGCGCTCCGCTGGCCATTTCTACGGGGTTACCGGTGGAGGAGCTGATCCAGAAACCTGCCAGGGTACCGAAATCTTGGGAGCCTTCTGCCACGGAGTAGGTGGCTTTGTAGGTTATTTGGGTGAAGGTAGCGGTAGCGTTTACCGCAGCGGCCAGGTTGGGGATGGTAACCACGCTCTTGTCTTCGTTGTAGGAGACGCCGGCGTGGTCGGCCACGCCGCTCCAAGAGGCCACATAGCCGGGATTGGCGGTAGCGGTGAGTACAACGGTGGAGCCGCCGTCTACCTTGCTTCCGGTGGTAATCTCCTCGCCGTTGGCGGTAGCGGAGACGGAGCCTCTACTCTCTTGGAATTGTTTTACGATGAACTTAACGGTGAATTGCTCCTTCACCTCTTCCTTAAATACCACCTGCACGTCCATATTTCCCTCTACGGTGGGGGTAAAGGTGAGCTTATCGGCGGAGAGATTTTCGGTTACGGGGTTGCCGTTCACCGTCCAGCTGTCTACCACGTAGCCCTCGTTGGGGGTGGCGGTAAAGGATAGCTTATCGCCCACGGAGAGCTCGCGCGCTCCGCTGGCCATCTCTACGAGGTTACCGGTGGTGGAGCTGATCCAGAAGCCTGCCAGGGTACCCATATCCTTAGAGACCTCGGCCACGGAGTAGGTAGCTTTGTAGGTTACTTGGGTGAAGGTAGCGGTAGCGTTTACCGCAGCGGCCAGGTTGGGGATGGTAACCACGCTCTTGTCTTCGTTGTAGGAGACGCCGGCGTGGTCGGCCACGCCGCTCCAAGAGGCCACATAGCCGGGATTGGCGGTAGCGGTGAGTACAACGGTGGAGCCGCCGTCTACCTTGCTTCCGGTGGTAATCTCCTCGCCGTTGGCGGTAGCGGAGACGGAGCCTCTACTCTCTTGGAATTTTTTTACGATGAACTTAACGGTGAATTGCTCGGCCACGTCTTCCTTAAAGGAGACCTTAACGTCTACGTTATCGGTTACCTTAAGGGAGTAGGTGAGCTTATCGGCGGAGAGGCCCTCGGTTACGGGGGTGCCGTTAAGCGTCCACATATCTACCTTATAGCCGGGGTTGGGGGTGGCGGTAAAGGTCAAGTCATCGTCTATATTCAGCTCACGGGCACCACTTTCCATAGCTACGGGGTTACCGGTATAGGGACTAATCCAAGCACCGGTTAGGGTGCCGAAGGACTCGAATCCCTCTGCCACGGCAAAGGTAGCCTTGTAAACGATAGCTCTGAACTTGAGCTGTGCGCTCACGGGAGTCTGAATATCGGTAATGGTTACCACACTCTTGTCTTCATTGAAGGAGACGCCGGGGATGTCAGCCACGTTACTCCACTCAGCCGTATAGCCGGGGTTGGGGGTAGCGGTCAATACTACGGTAGAGCCCTTATTTACGCGGGTACCGCTCTCAATAGGTTCGCCATTGGCAGTAGCCGAAACCTTTCCGTACTCGGAGTACATGTAGGAAAGGTTAAACTTAACCACAACGGTCTGGGCAGCGGCCCAAGCCGGCAGTGCAAGTACTAAGCCCAAGAAGAGGGCAAACGTTTGCAATAGTTGATACCTTTTCATATTGTTTTAATATTAGGTTATTCTTGTTTTTAGTTCCCGCCCCGAAAGCGCATATACGGGTGTAAGAGCACTTTCGGGGGGAGCGAATCGAGTTTTTTAGTAGGGGCTTCCACAGGGCGGGGCGGGCGGCGGGTTCAATCTCCCGTTAGGGCCGACGGATCCCCCTTGGGGAGCGGGGGCAAATTAGGTCCGGCAGTAAGGGAAATTTGATCCGCACCTAACGGATCTTTGATCCGGATCTAATAAGAATTTGATCCGCACCTAATTTTCGCCCATTCTGCGTCGCCTTAGGAAGCGCATTCGGCGGGGCCGATCAGCGTACCTGTACCTTTACAAAGGCGGTACCGTTGGCCGAGAGGATACGGGCCACGTAGATGCCGGCGGCCAACCCTTGGTTGGCCACGCGGGCACCGCTCATAGCGTACACTTCCTGCACGGTGGCGTTGCCGGTTACACAGATGGCGCCGTTCTGCGTATAGAGGGCGTACTGCTCTGCGGGCAGGGTCTCTACGCTTTCAAAGGCCTTGATGCGGGTTTCGGCCGTGTTGTATACCTGGCTGGAATCCCATTGGGAGAATTTCTTAGCCACAAAGGCCACCACGCGCAGGTTGGCAGCGCTCCACTCCTCGGGGATATTGAGCTTAGTGGTATAGGTGTAGCGGTTAGAGGCATCTACGGTGAGTTGGTCTCCGTAGGGGTCGGTAACAAACTTACGTACCAATCCGTGGTGCCACCACTCCTGACCCTTGTTGCCGGCTTGGCGGTCGGCCTTTACGTCGTCTTCTACTATAAGAATATTCATGTACAGGTTAGCGGGATCTATGTACTCGGGGATTACTTCACCGGATACGGAGAGGGAGAGGTCTCGGGTCTGTACGTCCATCTCTTCGGAGAGCTCTACGGTTAAAACGGCGGGGCGCTCGGCGGCTTCGCTGAAGAGAGAGACATTGTCTTCGCTGTAGAGGATGATCTTATGGGCGGGATAAACATACACGCCGTTGCCCAAGCCTAAGGAGCTGCCGGTACGGTCTAAGGAGATAGCCGGGGCAAAGACGGAACGGGTCTCATCGTCCGGGCCGAAGAGGTTGTAGAGAATCTTCTGCTCAGGGAGCGTATACTCGTCGGCAGTGAAGCCGTCGTGGTGAATCACCCAGGCTACGTCGGCGGCAAAGCCCTCTTCTTCTAAGATGCGCTCCACCTCTTTGTGCCCGTCGGGGCAGGAGGAGCACTCCTCGGTAGAGAACTGCTCCAAGAGTACCAAGCGCTTAAATCCCTTGTCCAGTATCTTGCCGGCGGTAATGGTGGCAATAGGAGAGGGAATGCGGCGGTAGCCGTTGATCTTCCTAATCTGTAGGCGCAGCTCTTGACCCTCGTTTAAGTTGATGCCCTTAACGGTTAAACGGCGGGATTGCATGGGGGCGATGGAGGTGGTGAGGGCCTCGGTTTTAACGGTAGTACCGTCTACCACTACCAAAGCCTCCAGATCCTTAATCTCGTTGGCTCCGTCATTGGTTACCACAAAGGAGACGCCCACGGTCTTATCGGCGGAGCGGGCGCCGTCGTGCTTGAGCTGGGAGACGGAGCAGTAGTTGTTAATAGACTCATCGGGACCGGTAACAATCAGCTGCAGGCGCACGGCTCCGTAGGTTTTAGCGGCGGACATGGGAATCTCGCCGTCGAAGTTATACAGGAATGCATCGCCGGGGGCGTTCTTATTGCCGTCGGCGGCAGCAACGTCGGAGTCGTTTTCGCTCACCAGTGAAGACCAGTCATAGCTGTACCCGAAGTAGAGCCCCGAGAGGGCATCAATGGCCAAAGGCTCGTCGAACATTACTTCGTTCCAGCCGGGATTCAGGTCAACAGTCTTCTCGCGCAGTACCTCTCCGGGAATCTTCTCCATGAGTTGCACCTTAGCGTGGTTGAGTTGGCGTTGCATAGCCACTCTAACACCCACTACGGAGCAGCCTTTTTTAGCTTGCACCTGAGAGCGGGAGAAGCGTGCCCAGATACCCAAAACACGGGTGCCCAAGGCATCCGGGGTAAAGCCCACTCCGTAGGAGCTGTAGATGGGCGACTTATAGTCGCAGTACCCCCAATAAAGATACCCGGGGGTGGCTGTTTCGTTCTGTGCATGGGCGGCGGTGGAGCCTAAGCCCAGGAAGAGCGCACACAGCAGGGCTATTAAAGATGTTTTAGTCTTCATTAGATTGGTTTGTTTAGCAGGGTGGAACGGTTCATACGGTGCCCCAACGGACGGCATGCGTCCCCGGGGGGGCAATAAATCCGTCCCGAAGTCGGGAGGCAATTAGTACCGGCAGAAAGAAACATTTGTACCGATACTAAGGAGTTTTTCTACCGGCCAGAAAGGATCGTTTGTACCGGTTGGAAAGGGAAGTTTGTGCCGGTTAGAAAGGGAAGTTTGTGCCGGCTCAAATTCCACGGGTGGTGGATAGGGCACAAAAAGGGGTCTATTCCCTCCCCGAAGGAAAGGCGGGAAGGGAATAGAGCGCCATTAGAGTACCACCTTGTGAGCGGCACCGTTTACAGAGACAATGTAGGCGCCGGCGGGCAGGTTGATGCCGCGGCCGTCTGCTGCTACGCACTGTGCTACGGCAGCACCGTTTAGGGTGTAAACGGTTACGGAAGCGCCTTGTGCCCCGTCTACATACAGGGCTCCGTCTTGAGCATATACGGCTACACCGGCTGCGGGAGCGGCCTCAACGCCCAAGGGCTTGCCGTCTAAGTTACCGAAGTGCAGGAAGAGCTGCCACACAAAGTGGTCCAAGTAGGAGTCATAAGCCTCCTCGGGGATGCGTACCTGTACGGACTCAAAAGCGGTTTCATCAAAGGTGTCGTTCTGGATATCCGGAGCGGTGGTTGCCGGAGAGGTGATGGAGCGGAGCTCGGTAAGACCCGCAAACACCTGGTGACCGGCCTTCTTGAGACCCTCGGGCAGGACAACGGCGGTAATGCCGGTGCAGCCCTTAAAGGCTCCGTCCGCAATAGACTCAATGCTCTTGGGGAGGTTCATAGCGGTAAGCTTCACGCAACCGTTAAAGCAGTCGCCGGGGATGGCAGTCAGCCCCTCCTCTATGGTCAGATCGGCCAGCTCAACGCAACCGCTGAAAGCCAGCGTACCCATCTCCTTAACGGTAGCGGGAATGGTTACCTTGGTAAGCGCCTTGTTAAACTGAAAGGCCGAAGCACCGATGGTTTCCAGCCCCTCGGGGAATACCACCTCCTCTAAGGCACAAGAACGGAAGCACCAATCCCCTATAGTCTTGAGTCCCTTGGGCAATAGAATCTTCTTAAAGGTCTTCTTGCCGTCAAAAGTAGAGGCGGCAAGCACATTAGCCTCGTAGCGAGTGTCTAATGCCTCCTGATAGTACTCCACCACTTCGGCCTCGCTCAGGTCTATAAAGTCCAATACCTGCTCAAAAAACTTGAGTTGGCGCACGTCTACCTGGCAGATCTTTCCCTTTACCACTACTTGGGTGGCGTTGGCAAAGTCTTCCTCGGTGATCATATCCTTTAAGGTATTGGGTTCCTCTACGGTATACTCCACCTTAACGGGTTCGGTAGCGGGCTCTGCATCTTGGGCAGAAGCAATAGAAGCACCGGAAAAGAGTGCCGTGGCCAGCAAAAGGCCATAGATGTAAATCTTTCTCATACTGTCTTTTTGTTATACCCCACAAGAAACAAACGGCTGACACTGTGGGGTACTGTGCCGAGCTCGTGCTTGGTTAATTGTATGGTTATCCGCACGGGGGGAAGCAACTCAGCCCGCGCGGTGTCTTTTTCTACCCGCAAAGGTAGGATTTTTAGCCCAACCCACCAAAAAAGCCCTCCACCGCGCCCCCGAGGAGGAACTTAGCAAAAACACTTCACATTCGGGCAGGAGAAGAGGCAAGCAGGGATTGTTTACACAAATTACGCCCGCCAAAGCAAAACATTACGGAGTATCTTTTCTAAAACGTCCCGCATTTTCGGCCGTTTTGGCGGTCAATGCAATTTTCTTACGGGCTGTTTATACAGAAGCAATTGGATAGCGCAGTGAGCAGATTCTGCTTATTTTAACTACAAATGCAGTGCAGAAATAGCAAAACAGGGGTCAAACCTAAAATTTAGTCCGCTTGGAGGGTCAATTTCCCCTCATGCCGCGATCTCGGGCGGGGCGGCTATAGGGGGCGTGCCAAGAGGAGGTATCGGGTACGGCAGGCGTCGGTAAGGCCAATCAGGTAGTGCTGCGCGCTCTCGGCGGAGCGGCTATAGGGGGCGCGCCAAGAGGAGGTAGCGGTCGCGGCAGGCGTCGGTAAGGGCTATCCGGTGCTGCTGCGCGGGCTTCGGGCGGGGCGGCTATAGGGGGCGTGCCAAGAGGAGGTAGCGGGCGCGGCAGGCGTCGGTAAGGCCTATCAGGTACTGCTGCGCGCTCTCGGCGGAGCGGAGGGCTTGTTTGAGTTCGGCGGCCGTAAGGGGAAAGTTGCGCACCCGAACGGAGGCGTGCAGTCCGCGCTTACGCAGCTCGGCAAGGGTACGTTTGTTAAACGGAAGGGCTTGCTCCACCTGTAAAACGGTACCCGGGAACCCCGCCGCCGGGGTGTGCCCCAGAAAGAGATGGGTGTCGGGGGCGACGGGCACCAGACCGAACTCCTGAGCCAAGGGCACAAAGGCTCCGCTTTTCATCACTGCAGGGTTGGGCAGATGCAGATAGGGGCGTGCGCGGAGGCGCTCCGGCAGGGCGGCGGATGTAAGGGCAAGGGCCGTTTGACGTCGGGCGGCGTAGGTGCAGCTCCAGCGGTTGATCAGTTCGCCTTGGGCTGTCAGCTCGCAGGCAACCAGGCGGACGGCCGCTTCTCGGGGGCGGGGTTCCGCGTCCGGGGCGGCCGATGGGTCTGTTTGAAGGGGCTCGCGGACAGACTCGGTGGGGGGTGCGGCATCCTCGGCAGCGGTCATATCGCCCCACAGAAGCAGCTCTTTGAGCTCGCCTTGGCACACGGGCAGATGAATTTCCCTGAGCCCGGGAAAGAGTGCTACCGCCTGTGCTATATCGGCCATGGGGCTGAGTTTAAAGAGCCAGCTGCCCCGATAGCCCGTTGCCTTGAGTTGGGCGAGGAGTTCCACGGGGTCGGGGTGCGTATCCTGTGGGCGGTAGAGGCGGTTTTGGCGGTCGTCCCGCCGTGCCGGGTCGGCATAGATAAGGCTCACACCCCGGCTCAACAGACGGGGCAATAGGTCTAAGGCGTCGCCCTGCAGCACCTCAAAGGGAGCGTTGGGGCAGAGGCGGGGCAGGTTGTATCGGGCAGCGGCCACGAGATCACTCTGCTGCTCTACGTAAAAGCCCCGTTCGGCGCGGGAGAGGAGGGCGGCAAAATCCATTCCCAACCCGCCGGTCAAGTCGGCCGCCACCGCTCCGGGGCCTACAAACTGCTGCTTATAAGCGGCGGTAGCTTGGGAGGAGGCTTGTTCAAAGGCCGTGCGCGTGGGCATAAATGCGCCCGCGCCGCTCAGGGCAGGCCACTTAAGGGCTATCTTACGGCGTAGCTCTACCTGCAGAGCCACTTGGGGGCGCAGCCGCGGCGGGATAGCGTTGCTGCCCAATAGGATGCGGTGGGCGGGTTCATCCCCCCAACGGGAGGCGAAGTCCATTACCTGCTCTATTTCTTGGGGGGTGAGTAGCATGGCAAACAGTGGGGGCGGCGGCAAGAAACAGTACTCCGCTCCGCGGAGCCCCCGGGGGGGGAGTTCCGTGAAGCGGAGCAAGAGAGGGGTGCGGATATCAGAGGTTGGGGTTCATCTTGGTCCACTCAGCCACGGGGGGTATGAGGCCCAAGGCTATTACTTCCTCGCGCATATTGCACAAATGTTTGTAGCTGGCGTCTAACTCGGCCATTTCGGCGTCCGTACCTTGGGGCATATGGGGGGTAACGCCGTTTTTATCAATAACGGTTTCCATTGCCATCATTACGTTTTGGTAACGGTCGTTCTTAACAAAGCAACCGGCCGGCCAGCGGAACGGTTCGCCGCCCATGGCTGCGCGAATCATCTCTACGGAGAGGTAAGCGGGGCTTTGGAAGCTGGAGCGTCCGCGGAGCTTAATGATGTGCGAGCCGCCTTGTACCACGCGTTTGCGCAGGGCCTCCCACTCTTCTTGGGGCAGCTTGTCGGAGCCCACTAAGGTAGAGAGGGGCGTACCGTCTACTTGGGCGGCGCCGGCAAACACGGCCATTTGCTCTCCGTGCCCGCCGTAAGTGCGCGTATTGGTTACCTTGTACTGAGCCAGACCGAAGTATTTGGCCAATTCGCTCTGCAGGCGAGTGGAGTCTAAGGCGGCCAAGGTGGTTACTTGAGAGGGTTTAAGGCCGGAGTGTATAAGGGTTACCAGGCCGGTGATGTCGGCGGGATTAAAGATAATCACCACGTGACGCACATCGGGGCAGAACTTCTTAATGTTTTCGCCCAGTTCGGCGGCAATTTGGCTGTTTCCTTTTAAGAGGTCCTCCCGGGTCATACCGTCCTTACGGGGGGCGCCGCCGGAAGAGATGATGTACTTAGCATCGGTAAAGGCCTCCTGAACGTCTGAGGTAACGGTCATATTGATACCGTCAAAGCCGCAGTGGCGCATTTCCTCGGCCACGCCTTCCAAACCGGGGGCGTAGGGGTCATAAAGACAGAGGTTAGAAGTGAGGCGCATGGTGGCTGCCGTTTGCGCCATGTTGGATCCGATCATCCCGGCAGCGCCTACGATGACCAGCTTGTCCGTTGTAACAAAGTTCATAGTTATATATTGGGTTTATGAGGTAACTTGACACGTTTGCAAAAAGGGGTCGGCCGCAGGGCCGTACAGCCCCCTTTGAATGCACTACAAAGGTACGCAATCTTTGGCTACTTCCCAAATTTTAGCGGGGTAATATGCGGGGTAAAGAGTGCGGGGCGGAAGGGCACGAGCAAGCCCCCCCTACAAAGGTCGGTTATTTGGTCCGCACCAAAATTTCATTAGATCCGCATGAAATTATTTTTTGATCCGCACCTAAGCAAAATTAGATCCGCCCCTAATTTATCTTGCCTTCCCGTGCCCTCCGGGCGATACCCGGCAGGCGGAGAAAAAGAGCAGCGTAAGAGCGCAAAGAGGCTGTGGGCGCTACCGCTTGCGTGTGCCGGCAAAGAGCGCGCTCACCCCCGGGCAGAGGGGTGTTCTGCAAGCGGAAGGGCTGCGCGAGGGGTTAGATTTTCATAGGGGGGCGGAGGGAGAAATCGGCCAATACGAGGGCGGTCATAGCCTGTACCACGGGCACGGCGCGCAGGGCAAAGCAGGGGTCGTGCCGGCCGCGTATTTGCAGCGTAGCCGGTCGGCCGGCCGAAACTACCCTTTCTTGGGGGAGGCCCACGGAGGGCGTGGGGTTAAAGTAGGCGGTCAGGAGCAGGGGGGCCCCGGTAGAGATGCCGCCCAGTGTGCCGCCGGAGTGGTTAGACGCGGGGGTTATACGGTGGGCAGTAGCGGTAAAGGTATCGTTTACGGCACTGCCGCGGGCGGCCGCAAGGGCAAGCGCATCGCCCTGCAGCACCCCTTTGCAGCCGTTGATGCCCATGAGGGCATAGGCCAATCGGGCGGGGAGTTTGTCGTAGAGGGGTTCGCCCCAGCCGGCGGGGAGTCCATTTGCACGGCAAGCCACTACGCCGCCGCAACTATCGCCCTCCTGCCGGAGCTGCTGCAAGTAGCGGCATGCGGCGGCATCGGCCCGGGGGTGCGGCATGCGGGAGGCATAGGCGTATACCTGGGCATCGGAGTGGGGTTCCGTGCCTCGGGGCAGGGTTATCTCCCCTATCTGTGTAAGCCACGAGCAGACGCCCACGCCGAATCGTTCGGCCAACCACTGCAAAGCTATAGCACCGGCCACGCAACGCACCGCCGTTTCCCTACCGGAGGAGCGACCGCCGCCGGGTTGCGGCTCCACGGCGTACTTGACTAAGTAGGTAAAGTCGGCGTGCGAAGGCCGCAAATAGTGCTGTATCTCTTCATAATCCGCACTACGCGGGTCTACATTATCTATTGTAAAGGCTATTGGGGAGCCCAAGGTGCGGCCGTGGGCGTCTAATCCCGATAGAAAACGCACCCGGTCCGGCTCCCGTCGGGAGGAGACCAGGGCGGAGGTGCCGGGGCGACGCCTATCCAGAAAGTCTTGCACCGCCTGCAGGTCTACGGCAAACCCGGCCGGCAGCCCCTCCAACACGCCCCCCAGGGCGGCTCCGTGCGATTCGCCGAAGGAGGTCAGCCGGAGCAATTGACCGAAACTATCCATACCTAATTGTAGTACTATCTGTGTTTAGGATCGGGTGG
>R16__coassemble_1441_pt1 | contig 12771 bp, 8 predicted proteins | sample R16__metabat2_low_PE_011 | metagenome-assembled genome bin R16
GTACGGCGTGGCCGATGAGCTGGTACAGATGGCCGATTACTGCTTAGAGATTCCACAGTTCGGCACCAAACACTCGCTGAACGTAAGCGTAGCCGCCGGCATTGCGCTCTACCACCTCTCCCTACCCTACCTGACTTCCGAGGCCCTTTAGAGCGGCCTACCCACTGCTGCGCTCTTGCCCCCATTTATTCCATAGATAAAGAAAGGAGAAATTAGGTGCGGATCTAATGATCTTTAGGTGCGGATCTAATGATCATTAGGTGCGGATCTAATTGTTTTTTGATCCGCACCTAATCAGCCCCACGCGCCCCCCCCTCATCGGAGAGGGTTACTCAGAGCGTGTAGCTGCCGGTACGAATCTCTGATGGGAGCCAACGGGGGTAGTACAAAAGCAAGTCGGACGAGAGGCATTTCAGCTCCTCGTCCGACTCGTTTCGTTAGTGGATATCTATGTCTTTTGGGGCGGGAAAAAGCCCCGGACGCCTTAGGGTCTAACCCCCCTAATATACGGGCGCATTCTCGGGTTTGTACCGCTACGCAGCGGGAGCTTCTCACCCCCGGGCTACATCACATACCGTCTTCCACGCTCCAAACAAAGGCACGGAGCCCCTGCTTGGGCACGTCGGCATCTATTCGGCGCAGCATATCCAAGAGCGGTTGTACCTTCTCGGCGGAGATAACGGCCAGCATACTGCCGTTTAGGGTAGGCCATGCGTGGGTGCCCAGATGCGGTTCGCCGTCTCGGCTGCCGGCACCTTTAAGGTCTTCCCACTGGGTATAGCCTTTTATATTAAGCTCTTCAAAGCACTTGATAATGAGCCCGTGCAACGCTTGGTTGTAGGCAATAAAGATAGCTTTCCGGTTCATAAAAACAAACGTATTGGGAGGTTAAGCATTGTGCTTTTGGGCGTATTTAAGTTGCTTGAGGTAGGCGCGGCGGTGTTTCTTGCGGGCCGAGCGAGTAGAGATGCCCAAGAAGGAGGCATAAATGGTGGGAATCAAAACCAGAGTAACCATTGTGGAGACGGTCAGACCGCAGGCCACGGTAATACCCATCGGTTGCCACATCTCGGCGCCTTCGCCTATTCCCAGCGCCATAGGCACCATACCGAAGACGGTCGTCAAGGTGGTCATGAGCACAGGGCGCAGACGCGATCTGCCGGCCGAGGCACAGGCTTTGATAATGCCCATGTTGCGTTCACGGCACAAGCGGGTATAGTCTATAAGCACAATACCGTTCTTGACCACAATTCCCACCAGCATGATGGCACCGATTACGGCAATCAAACTGAGCGATACGCCCGTAAGCACTAAGCCTAATATCACACCGCTGAAAGAGAACGGCACGGCAAACATAATTACAAACGGGTCTCGCAGGCTCTCAAACTCGGTAGCCATTACAATAAATACCAAGAGGATGATAAGCACCAAGAGCACAAACATCTGCCCAAAGGACTCCTGCTGATCTTCAAAGGAGCCGGCCAACTTATAGGTTATGTCTTGTGGCACGTCCATTCCCTCAATGGTGTTCTGTACCTCGGTTACGAGGTCGGAGAGCGGGGTGCCGGCTTTGGCCACACACTTAATGGTAACGGTACGGATACGGTCTTTGTGCTGAATGGTAGGCGGCGTGTAGATGGTCTCTACGGTACCCAGTTCACTTAAACGCACATTGGCGCCGGTGGGGGTCTTGACCATTACGCCCATTACCTGCTGCATATCGGTACGGAACTCGGGAGCCAACCGCACGCGTATGGGGTACTCCTCACCCTCCTCACGGTAGTAGGAGGCCAAGCTACCGTTTAAGGCGTTGTAGAGATAGGAGGCGGCAGTGGCTTGGTTCAGCCCCACCTCGGCCAGCTTGCGGTTATCAAAGCGCACGTTGTACTCCGGTAGGAACTCGTCTCGGTTACTGGTAACGGAAGCGCAGGCCGGGTTCTCTTTAATCTGTGCTATAAATTGGTTGGCCAAAGCGGTAGTGGTCTCAAAATCGTAGCCGTAGATCTCTAAGTCCACCGAGGTTTGTCCGCCGCCGAACCCGCCGCCGCCGGGCGTTACGGTAAACTTCTTCACGCCGGGGATCTGCCTGATGTCTTGTCGCATCTCATCGGAGAGCTCAAAGAGGGTCTTGGAGCGCTCATCGGGGTCTACAAAGGAGATGTTAAAGGAGGCTATGTTGGCGCCGTTGTTCTGGATAGAAGCAAAGGCATTGTCGGCCGAAGCCTGCCCGGTAGAGTAGTTAATGTACTTAACCTCGGGATACTTCTTGAGCCACATATCCACCAAAGCACTCATACGCTCCTTGGTAATCTCCACACGAGTGCCTACGGGAAACTCTATAGAGGCCGAGGCATAGGAGTTGTCGGAGGCCGGCATAAACTCGGTGGAGATCTTTCCGGCAAACAGCAGGGTTACCACAAAGAAGCCTAACGCCCCAAAGATAGTGGTCTTGCGGTGGCGCAAACACCACGTAAGGGTGCGCACATAGAAACTATCTACCGCAGAGAGGATTTTCTCTATTGCTCCGTCTAAACCCTTGCGGGGCGCAACAGTTTCACCCCGTCCGGCACGGGCGTTACGGTGCCGGCGCCGCAGCATATGCGCACACAATGTGGGCGTAAGAGTGAGCGCACAAACCGTAGAGATGATCATCACAATACTTACCATCCATCCCAGCTCGGCAAAGAGCATTCCGGCCTTGCCTTCTACCATGGTAAGCGGCAGGAACACCGCCAGCATGGTGAGCGTGGAGGCAATTACCGATATGGCTACCTCCCGAGTGGCGTGCACCGCGGCTTGGCCGGGATAACTGCCGCGCTCTATGTGTGTGGTAATATTCTCCAATACCACAATGGCGTCATCCACCACCATGCCTATCGCAATGGAGAGCGAGCTCATAGAGATGATGTTTAAGGTACTGCCCGTAAGCATCAAATAGATAAAGGAGCCCAAGAGAGAGATAGGTATAGTAACCATTATGATTACCGTGGCCCGCCAGCGCCTCAGGAAGAAGAGCACCACAATCATCACTACCAAGAAGGTAATGCCTATCGTCTCCCCTAAGTTGCTCAGAGAGTTTAGGATGTTGGTGGAGCCGTCCATGATGGTATTAAGCTGTATATCGGACGGCAAGGTCTTGATAATAGCGGGCAGCTCCTTCTTGATATCCCGTATAGCGTTCACGGTGTTGGAGCCTGATTGCTTGGTAATGATGATACTGGCGCTGGATACATTATTATTAAAGGTGTACTGCATCCGCTCGGCCAAGGTGTCCCGTACCTCTGCCACGTCGCTCAGATAGATATTACCGCCGCGAAAGCTCCCTATCACCAGCGAGCTGATCTCGCGGGGATCCTGAAACTCGCCCTGTACACGGAAGGAAGTGGTCTCGTTTCCGAAGTCTACCACACCGGCCGAAACGTTGCGGTTCTGGGAGGAGATAACGGCTGCTATCTGGGCAATGGTTAAACCGTAGGCTTCCAGTTTTGCGGGGTTGCAGTACACTTGCACCTCACGGATGGGCGCTCCGCTCACAAATACCCCGCCCACGCCGTCTACTCTGGCCAGCGGAGTGGCCACTTTGTCGTTCAAAATCTTCTCTAAGGCCGAGAGGCTCTCCTTAGCTTGGGCAGAGATGATCATTATAGGGATATCATCTGTGCCGAACTTAAAGATAAACGGTTGGGAAATGCCCTCGGGGAGGTTTTGCGAAACGGCATCCAATTTGTCTCGGACGTCGTTGGTAGCCACGTCTATATCAATACCCTCGTTAAACTCAAGGGATACAACGCTCATGTTTTCCTTGCTCTGGCTGGTAATGTGCTTGAGGTTGGCTACGGCGTTGAGGCTGTTCTCTATAGTTTTGGTTACGTTACTTTCCACCTCCGTGCCCCCGGCGCCCGGGTAAGCAGTTATGACCATAATTCGGTTCATGTCCATACTGGGGTAGAGGTCCAGCGGGAGGCGTGTAAAGGCGAATACGCCCATAATGGCCAACCCTACGAATATAAGGATGGTAGAAACGGGCTTCTTTACCGCGGTTTGGTAGATACTCATAAGTATTTGCGGAGCTTTATTGCAGTTTAATAGGGGAGCTTAGGGGGCAATATCCCTTAGCCTAAAGATGTTTACAGGGGTGAGGGGGTGGGATGTTTATAGGGGTGCGGTGGAACGTTTACAGGGGAGGGGGTTACTGTTTTCTGTTCACCACTTTTACCGGAGCGCCGTCCTTAAGCACGGAAGCGCCCTCGGTAACGATCTCCATACCCGGTTGTACGCCGGCGAGTATCTCTACGAGGCCGTCTTTGGCCACGCCTTCCTGCACCACTTGCCGTACGGCCTTACCGTTTTTAAGGTAGAAGAGGTAGCGTTCGCCGCTGCCTATCTGTTTTACCACGGAGCGGTCGCTCACTACCACGGCATCGCGGGTGCCAAAGGAGAGGGTGGCGTAGGCATACATACCGGCGGAGAGTTTGCGGTTAGGGTTGTTTACCTGCACTTCTACCACAAAGGAGTGGCTGGCGGGGTCTATAGTGGGGGAAATGAGGGAGACTTTCCCTTGGAACTCTTCGCCGGGAAGGGTGGGCGTAGTTACCTGCACGGGCATTCCCTTGGTTACTTTAGGGAAGTAGGCCTCGGAAACGTTTACCACGAGTTTAACGGGGTTGAGTTGCTCCACGGTAAAGATAGGCAGAGCCACGGAGGTTACGTCTCCTTGGTCATAGTTACGTGCGGTAACCACTCCGCTGATGGGGCTGGTGAGCACGGTATTTTCCCTCAGGTTTTGGTAGGAAGTTTGGGCCAGATCCAGGGCGCGTTTACGGGATTCCCACTCAGCTTTAGAGATTCCGCCCACTTTGTAGAGCTCGTCTATACGGGCGTAGTTGGCTTTCTGGTCCTCCAGTTGTATTTGGGATTGGCGCAGGGAGCTGGGGTCCATCTCGGCCAGCACCTGACCGCGGCTGACGGTTTGCCCCACCTCTACCCTGATTCGTTTAATGCGTCCGCCCATTTGGGAGGAGATATTATTGGTAACGGCAGCTTCTACGGTAGCGGAGAAGGTTTGGGAGTCGTCTATGGTTTGGGTAGCGGCGGCTTGGGTTTCCACTATAGTGGTATCGGCCTGAGCTTGGTTTGCGTTCTTTTTTTCTTGGCCTCCCTTGCAGGCGCCTAAGGAGAGGAGCAGGAGGGATGCCGGCAGCAGCAGAGCCGAGAGGCTTAGGTAATTTTGTTTCATACGGGTAGCGGGTGTATGGCTAATGTGGTATAGGTTTAGATAGGGGTTTATGTTCAGAATTGTTTGAGGGCATCCTCTACTTTTTTGAGTCTGTCTTGGGTCTGTTCGGGGGTCATCTCGGGCAGGAGGTCGCCGCGCAGCAGTTGCATTTGGGTTACGGCCTGCAGCAGTTCGTTTTGGGCCTGCTTCAGGGTCAGGTTGGCTTGCAGCAGCTGCACATTGGCGTCGTTCACCTCCAGCTGCGTGCCCATGCCGGTGTCATAACGTTTCACGGCAATTACGTACCCTTGGCGGGCGGTTTCAATGGCGCGGCGGCTCACCTCTATTTTTTTAGCGGATACCTTTATCTGATCCAGCTGCTGTTCTTGCGCTAGGGTGAGTTGGCGGCGGGTATCATCTACCTGCAGTTGGTAAATAAGCACGTCGGCCTGCGCTTTACGCATGGTGTGAATGCGCTTGGTGCCCGTAAAGAGGGGGATTTGCAACGAGAGGGCTACGGCGGAGTACGGGGTCCAGAGCTTGGAGTTGTCTAAGTCAAACTGATTGCTGGAGAAGTTAAAGTTATAGTTTCCCTGCAGCGCTAAGGTGGGAATAAAGGCGTAGCGCGTCATCTTAAGGGCGCCTTCGGCCAGCGCTCCTTGCCGCTCCAATATCTTCAGAGTGGGGTTGTTGTCTAAGTTGCGCTCCGGGTTAATGGGGGCAGAGGCCACCAGTTGATCTAAATCTCCGCTAATCGTAGTGGGGATATAGGGGCTCAGGCCTATTAATATAAGCAGGTTTTTAATGGTAAGGGCGTGAGCGGTCTCGGCTTGCAGCAGGGTGGGCTCAAGGCTGTTCAACGAGCTCTCGGCTCGCAATAGGTCATACTGGGCCACCAACCCCTGATCATACTTCTGTTTTACCGATTGGTAGTTTTCTTGTGCATTGGTATAGGATTCACGCAGCACGGACACCGATTCGCCCGCCAGCAGCGCCGAGTAGAAAGCCTTGGTAACCTGTGCCACCAAGTCTTGCATAGAAGCCTGTGCCTGCGCCTGCCCCATGAGCACCTGCTCCTTAGAGAGGGCTATGCTCTCCCAAAGCGAGGCGTTCACCAAAGGCATAGAAGCCACCACGCCGGTTTGGATATTGTGCGTGCGGCCCATTTCTATTCCTTTACTAGCGTCTCCGCCCATGGAGCCGGCTCCGGGAAATCCGTCTAAATACATCACCTGCTTCTTAAGCGTAGCACTGTAGTTGCCGCTTATAGAAACGGAGGGAAAGAGTGATGCCCACTGCTCGCGCTCGGCATAGGTGGCTTTGATGTATTGCGCGTCATTCACCCAAACCGAATTACTCTCCTGCAGTGCTATGGCTATAGCCTGATCTAACGTAAGATTATCCAGCGATTGTATAATGGTATCGCTCTCTGTAGCGGGTGCCGTTTGTGCCTGTAACACAGCGGGAGCCCCAACGGCGGCCGGCAGACAACCGGCCGCAAATACACACAACAGCCGGCTCAGAGCCCTTACGCACGGCCAAGTGATAGGTTTTGCGGTCATAGTACCAAGTTTTAAGTACGATTGTTTTTGATGCTGCAAAGGTACAATTTTTTTGTCTACCTGCAAGCAAGATTTTAGACTAAGTATAAACAATATCTGATTTGATCAGCCCAAAAGCAAAACCTTCCCCGCCCGAATCATCTCCGAAGCCAAACGGGTAAAGTGCTCTTTGTAAAGGAAGTTATCATACGCAGCCTTGCCGGCCGCTCTTTTGTCTTAGACGGTTTTGGGGCGCAAAGGTTTAATTTTCTCTAAAGATTCTACCCCAAAAGTACCCCACCCCCAAACAAACAAAAATTAGATCCGCACCTACCAAAAATTAGATCCGCACCTAAGAACAATTAGATCCGCACCTAAGAAGAATTTGATCCGCACCTAATTTTCCTTAGGTGCGGATCTAATTCTCATCCCCTCCCGGCACCTCGTATCCGTTCCCTACGGGTAGGCATCGAGGGGTCGGTGCAAGCCGTCGGGTACGGCCACGGCTACGGGCGGCACAACGCGTAGTAAGATTTTTATTTGTACCTTCGCAAATAGAAATGTCTGCGCTCAAGAGGCGCACCCCTCCCAATTGTAAGATGACGTTAAAGTACACAATTGCCGACTTTCTGCTGCACATAGAGACCCCCGAGGCAGAGTCCACCCGACGGTTGCTCCCCACATTTGAGCCCTTTACCGCTCCGGGCACCACAGCCGGGGAGCCCCTTTTTACCTTCAGCGGAGAGATGCCGGCGCCCCAAGCCCAAGAGCTTCCTTTGCTCAAAGACACGGTAGATTGGAACAGCTTTATCTACCGATTTTATCCCACCGATAACGGTGAGCTGTGGGTGGAGATGGTACACAACGAGCGCACGGCTTGGCTTTGGGCATCGGCCGACAATACAGTGTTTCGCACCTCCGTCTCCGTTACCGCGCCGGAGAACAGGCTCTTTCTGAACAATTGCATCGTCATGTCCTTTGGCATAGCCTCGGCCCGGCACAAAGCGCTTAAGATGCACGCCTCCGTAACCGAGCTGAACGGAGAGGCGCTCCTATTTATGGGCGTAAGCGGTACGGGCAAGAGTACCCACAGCCGATTGTGGCACCAATACGTGCCGGGCTCTACACTACTCAATGACGACGAGCCCATCGTGCGCATCTTTCCCGGCGGGGAAGTGCGCGTTTACGGGGCTCCGTGGAGCGGCAAAACCCCGTGCTACCGAAACGAATGGGCGCACGTAGCTGCTTTTGTGCACCTGCATCAAGCCCCCCACAACCAACTCACCCAAGAGAAAGCCCTGCAAGCCATCAATTCTATGATCATCAGCGTGGGCGTGTTGCGCAGCGATAAGAAAAACAAACAGCAGATCTTAGATAATATAATAGAGGTGCTCAATTTAGTACCCCTCTACCGATTGGATTGCCTTCCGGACAAAGGCGCCGTAGAGCTCACCTACAACCTGCTCAAGTCCCTCACGGAAGCGAAGGAGTAGCCCAAGCGCCCCAAGCGCCTCCTCCGCCCAAAACGCCGTACGCCCCGCATCAAACCACCCCACTTCACCGCCCCGCTAAACACTATATACCCCTTTATGAGTAACCTCGTAGCCATTGTAGGTCGCCCTAACGTGGGCAAGAGCACCCTCTTTAACAGACTGACCAAAACCCGAAACGCCATAGTCTCTGAAGTCTCCGGCACAACCCGAGACCGCCAGTACGGCACCGCCGAGTGGTGCAACAAGCAATTCTCTGTAGTGGATACAGGAGGCTGGGCACCCGGCAGCGATGATATATTTGAAGAAGAGATAAACAAACAGGTGCTCATAGCCATAGAAGAGGCCGACGTGATTCTCTTTGTGGTAGACGTAACCAACGATATAACCGACTTAGATGACAGCGTAGCCGCACTTTTGCGCCGCTCCCCCAAGCCGGTACTCTTGGTGGCCAATAAAGCCGATACCTTTGACCTGCACTACGCCTCGGCCACCTTCTACAGCTTTGGGCTGGGAGACCCCTACCCCATCTCCGCCATTAACGGCTCCGGCACCGGTGAGCTATTAGACAAAATACTGGAGCTCCTGCCCCCCGAGAGCGACCGAACCCCGGAGAAAAACCTGCCCCGTTTGGCCATAGTAGGAAGACCCAACGCCGGCAAGTCCTCCCTAATTAACGCTTTCTTTGAAGAAGACAGAAATATTGTTACCAACTTGGCCGGCACCACCCGAGACTCCATCTACGCCGAGTACAATAAATTCGGCTTTAACTTCTACCTGGTAGACACGGCCGGCATCAGAAAAAGGGGAAAGGTAAACGAAGACTTGGAGTACTACTCCGTCATTCGCGCCATTCGGGCCATAGAAAACAGCGACGTATGCATCCTGCTCATAGACGCCACCCGAGGCGTGGAAGCACAAGACGTAAACATCTTCTCCGTAATACGCCGTAACAGCAAAGGGTTAGTGGTATGCGTAAATAAATGGGACATAGCCGAAGACAAAAGCAAGGAGGCTATTCAGCACTACCGAGACGCCATTATGGATAGATTTGCCCCGTTTACCGACTTTCCCATCCTGTTTATCTCTGCGCTCACCAAGCAACGTATCTTTAAAGTGATAGAGACCGCCCACGGGGTGTATAAGCATCGGGATAGGCGCATCCCCACCCACGAGCTCAACTCCGTGCTGCTCCCCCTCATAGAGAATACGCCGCCCCCCTCCGTTAAAGGCAAGTACATTAAAATAAAGTTTGTGCAGCAACTCCCCACTATGGTGCCCTCGTTTGCGTTTTATGCCAACCTGCCGCAGTGGGTGAAGGAGCCTTACAAACGATTTCTGGAGAACCAGATTCGCAAAAACTGGGATTTCTCCGGCACGCCTATCAATATCTTCCTCCGAGAGAAGTAGCATCTTCCTCCCGAGGATGTAAGACCCTCCTCCCGGGGAAGTAGCATTTCTCCTCTGAGAGAGGCAGTACCTTTTTGCCTAAAACCCGGCATTACCCGCCCCGAGCCGCAGCCTCTCAGTAGGTTTAATCTATAACTATACGCAAGCAGATGGGCAGTTGTACCCAAACAGAAGCATCCTCACCGGCCGCTTGTCTGGTGATACCGGCAGGCGGAATAGGCTCGCGCATGGGGCTGAGCCTGCCCAAACAGTACGTGCAGGTGCAGGGAAAAACCATTTTAGAGCACACGCTGCTCCGTTTTAAGGGACAGGTGCAAGCCGTTATCCTATCCGTGGCCGATTCCTACGTGGATCTCTGCCAAGAGACGGCACGCCGAGTCTTTGGGGAAAACGTATCGGTGCAAACGGCCGCGGCGGGAGAGACGCGCTTTGATTCGGTCCGCAACGCTTTAGGGCTCTTAGACCCGCAGCTTTATCCCCTGGTAGCCGTGCACGATGCCGTACGGCCGTTGGTAGATCCCCGCGTCATAGCCCGGTGTCTGGCGGCGGCCGGCCGAGGCGGCGCCGCGCTGCCCGTAAAAGAGATGGCCGACTCGGTGCTGCAGCTCCCCTCCGACGGCCCGGAAGGAGGGGTAAAAGCCGTGCCCAGAGCGGCCTTAAGACGCGTTTCCACCCCGCAATGCTTCCCTTCCGTGGAGCTAAAAGCGGCGTACCTACAGCCCTACAGCCCGTCCTTTACCGACGATCTATCGGTTTACCTGAATCTTTACACCCGGGTAACCCTTGTAGCGGACACCGAGAGCAACCTGAAAGTAACTACCCCCACGGACCTAAAACTGCTGGAGCTTCTTCTGTAGAGTGCCCCGCATCCACCCCAAACCGCCTTTACTATGCCATCGCCCCGCAACCCCAAGCGCACCCGTTTAGACACGCTGATCCTACGGCAGGACCCTTGGCTGGAGCCTTTTCTGCCCGTACTCAAGTTGCGCCGGGAGTACATAAACTCTAAAAGAGAAGCGCTGCCGGCCGAGGGGCAGTCCTTAGAGGATTTTGCCAACGGCCATCTGTACTACGGCCTACAGGAAACCCAAACGGAGTGGATACTGCGGGAATACGCCCCCAACGCCACCGGAATAACCTTACTATCGGACGCCACCCGGTGGGAGGCCACGCCGGAGATGCAATTCACCCCCTTGGGCAAGGGTAACTGGCAGCTCAAGCTCCCCAAGGAGGCGCTCCGTGCCGGCATGCATTACAAACTATTGATGCAGTGGTGCGCCCCTGACGGCACTCCGCAACAGGGCGAGCGCATCCCCGTATACGCTCGGCGGGTGGTTCAAGATGCGCAAACCGGACTTTTCTCCGCTCAAGTCCCGCAACCGGAGCCCCCAAACCCGCCTCGCCCCGCCTCGCCCAAACGGCCGAAGGAGCTATATATCTACGAAGCCCACATCGGCATGTCGGCCGAGCAGGAGGGCATCAGCTCCTACTCCGCCTTTAAGCAACACGTGCTCCCCCGCATTGTACAAGCCGGCTACAACGCCGTGCAGCTAATGGCCGTTCAAGAGCACCCTTACTATCCCTCCTTCGGCTATCATGTGGCCAACTTCTTTGCTCCGTCCTCCCGATTCGGCACGCCCGCAGAGCTAAAAGAGCTGATAGATGAGGCGCACCGCCTGGGGCTGACGGTTATCATGGACTTGGTGCACTCACACGCCGTAAAAAACGTAGCGGAGGGGCCTGCCGAGTATGACGGCACCCGCACCCTTTTCTTCCACTCCGGCGCCCGCGGGGAGAACACGCTTTGGGATTCCCTGGCCTTCAATTACGGCTCGCCTTGGGTGCTGCACTTTCTTTTGAGCAACTGTAAGTACTGGCTGCAGGAGTTTAGGTTCGACGGCTTCCGGTTCGACGGCGTTACCGCTATGCTCTACACCCATCACGGGTTCGGTAAGGCGTTTACCCAATACGCCGATTACTTCGGCAGCGACGTGGATCCCGATGCACTTCTCTATCTCACGTTGGCCAACGAACTCATCCACACCGTGAATCCCAACGCCGTTACCATTGCCGAAGAGGTGAGCGGAATGCCCCTTTTAGCCCAACCCATTCGGCAAGGAGGGCTGGGGTTTGACTATCGGCTTTCTATGAATATCCCGGACATGTGGATTAAACTCATCAAGGAGTGCCCGGACGAGCAATGGAACACCGGGTACCTTTTTCATGAGCTCACCAATCGCCGCCGAGAGGAGTACTGCATCAGCTACGCCGAGAGCCACGACCAAGCCTTGGTGGGCGACAAGACCATCTTTTTTCGCTTGGTAGACGCCGCCGTTTACGAGCACATGCACGCCACCGACCACTCCTTTGTCATTGAGCGCGGCATAGCCCTCACCAATATGATCAAGCTGGCCACGCTCTCTACCGCCCACGGCGGATACCTCAATTTTATGGGCAACGAATTCGGGCACCCCGAGTGGATAGACTTTCCGCGCCCGGGCAACGGCTACTCCTATGCCCATGCCCGTAGGCAATGGAGCTTGGCCGGTGATCCTAAGCTCAAGTTTCGCTACCTGCTCAGCTGGGACAAAGCCATGATAGCACTGGCCCGGCAGTACCGCCTCACCACCCTTAACCTGCAAGGAGTGCTGACGCACGGAGAAGAGCAGCTGATGGTTTTCATGCGGGGGCCGCTGCTGTTTGTTTTTAACTTCAGTCCCACCCAATCTCGTGCCGATTATCCGCTCCGGCACGTCCGAGCCGGCAAATACACGCTGCTGTTAGACTCCGATGCGCCGGAGTTCGGCGGGCAAGGCCGTGTGGACGCCTCCACCGAGCACTTCACCTTTATTCCCGACCGGAGTGCCTCTACCCAAGAGGCCGAGGCGTGTCCCGAGCCGGTTTTGCAGCTTTACCTGCCCGCCCGCTCCTGCCAAGTATACCTGTGTGAACAGTAGTTTGGGCGCACCCGGGTGCCCCGAGGTCAGCCCCCCCTTCCTATGCGTATTTAAGGCGGGGGGGATCTCTCGGCCATTTGATCCGCACCTAAGGATCTTTTGGTCCGGGCCTAAGGATCTTTTGATCCGCACCTAAGGATCTTTTGGCCCGGACCTAA
>R16__coassemble_1452_pt1 | contig 12463 bp, 6 predicted proteins | sample R16__metabat2_low_PE_011 | metagenome-assembled genome bin R16
AAACAAGATTGCGAGCAATCTTGTGACCCTGTTGCTTTTTGCAACAGTCTCCCGAGGCGATTATCTTGCTCGGAATGGGCGGCAAGTAAAATAAAAGCCCTACTTTTGCGTTTATATTAGGTAAGTATACCATTTGCACTCCCGTTGTGATACGCCCGATGCACGTACAAATCCCCTTAGGGGCAGTGCGGATTGGGAGGCGAGGGGGAGTACAAAACCGCACAAATTAGGGAAAAGAATATGAAGGGCACTCCGCAAGCATCTGCCGCTAAGCGCATTGGCTCGGCCGCACCGGTCTTGGCCGTGGTGCTGTGTGCCCTATTGGTTTTGCCCTTAGGGGCATCGCTGAGGAGGGGAGCGCGCAAGAGCCATTCGGGGAGCCGGTTTGCCCCTGCGGTAGAGTCGTTGGCGTTGCCGGCGCGTCTGCCGGAGGATTCGCTGCGGTTTCCCGTAAGCAAAACGCGCCCGGAGGAGGCGGCGGACGTAACCCGCAAGCATCCCATGGATTTAGAGACCCCGGGAAACATCAAAACCGAGTTTGTCTACGATCCCACCCTGAAGCAATACCTATTGGTTACCACGCTAAACGGCAAGCGGTTGGGCACGCCCATCGGGTACACGGCGCGCGAGTACGCCGCCCTGCGGGAGCAGCAAGAGCGTAAGGCGTTTTTCCGCGAAAAAGAGCGGGAGGAGCGGGAGAAAGAGCAGAACAGCGGCTTTAATCCGTTTGACTTTGGCTTTGAGTTGGGTCCGGCCGAGAAGATCTTCGGACCCGGCGGCGTAAAGGTGCGCACCCAAGGGTCGGCGGAGGTTTCGCTGGGGGTACGCTCCAACGCTACGGACAACCCCTCGCTGCCGGTGAACTCGCGCCGTCATACCTTCTTTGACTTTAACGAAAAGATCCAAGCCAACGTACAGGCCTCGGTGGGCAGTAAGCTCAACTTTGGGCTCAACTACAACACGGAGGCCAACTTTGACTTTGATACCCGCAAGTTCAAACTGGCCTACGAGGGGGAGGAGGATGATATTATAAAGGTATTGGAGGCGGGCAACGTGTCCCTCAAGCCGCACAACTCCCTGATACAAGGCGGTGCCTCGCTCTTTGGTATCCACTCGCGGTTGCAGTTCGGTAAGCTTTCGGTAGACATGGTGGTGAGCCAGCAGGAGGCCGAGACCAAGCGCGTTTCTACCGACCGGGGCACTCAAACCACTCCGTTTGAGCTCAGTGCCAATGCGTACGACGAGAACCGCCACTTCTTTCTGGGGCATTACTTTCGGGATCACTACAACCAATCTATGCGTACGCTGCCGGTAGTGGGCGGCGGCATCAAGATTAATAGGGTAGAGGTGTGGATTACCAACAAGCGCGGGCGGTTTGACGAGGCGCGAAACATTGTGGCGTTCACCGATCTGGGCGAACCGCAGACGGTGTCGGCACCGGGCGTATCGCCTCAAGGCACGGGCGTACCCGCTAATAATGCCAATAACCTGTACAACACGCTGCTGGGCATGCCCGGCCTACGCCGCATAGACGGGGTGAGTCAGCTGCTCTCTACCACCTACAACGGCGGCACGGACTACGAGAAAATAGAGAGTGCCCGCAAACTACTGCCCAACGAGTATGAGATGAATGACCAACTGGGCTTCATCTCCCTGAACATAAGACTGCAGCCCGACGAGGTCTTGGCCGTGGCCTACGAGTACACCTACCAAGGGCAAACCTATCAGGTGGGCGAGTTTAGTACCGACAGACCCGATAACAGCACCGAGACCCTCTTTGTAAAACTCCTTAAGGGCACCTCCATGACCCCCGCCGCCCCTTACTGGAAGTTTATGATGCGCAATGTTTATTCCTTAGGAATGAACGTAATGAACCTGCAGCCCGACCGCTTTAAGCTGGACGTCTACTACCGCAGCGACTCCACCGGCATAGACCTGCCGTATATAAACGAAGGGGCTATTAAGGAAAACCTGCTTATTCGCGTCTTGGGGCTGGATAAGCTGGACAACCGCCAAGAGCCTTACCCCGACGGAGTCTTTGACTATGTGCCCGGCTACACCGTACTGCCCGCCAAAGGGCTGGTAATCTTTAACACCGTGGAGCCCTTCGGGGAAACCCTGGCGCAGGCGCTGGGCGATGAGACCTTGGCGCAGAAATATTGCTATTACGAGATCTATGACACCACCTTGGTGGCCGCCAAACAGGTGGCAGAGAAGGATAAATTTATCCTCAAAGGGGAATACAAATCCTCCTCCGGCGGACAAATATCCTTAGGCGCCATGAACGTAACCCCCGGCTCGGTGGTGGTAACCGCCGGCGGCGTACAGCTTACGGAAAACGTAGACTACACCGTAAACTACGCTATGGGTACCGTGGAGATTATAAACGAATCTATTAAAAACAGCGGCACGCGCATAGACGTATCGCTGGAGAACCGCGGATTCCTAAACCTGCAGCGTAAAACCGTCTTTGGGATAGACCTGAACTATAACTTTACGCCCAACTTTGTTTTGGGCGGCACCTTTATGCACCTAACCGAGATGCCGCTCACCACCAAAACCCGTATGGGCGACGAATCTATGCGCAACACCCTGTGGGGGCTCAACCTCTCGTACAAGACCGAGTCGCAGTGGCTTACCAACGCCTTAGATTGGCTGCCGCTCTTAAACCTGACCAAACCCTCCGAAATCACCCTCAACGCCGAGTTTGCCCACCTCATACCCGGCCATTACGAAGGGAGATATACCCAAGGGTACAGCTACATAGATGACTTTGAGACCTCGCAAGGTACCATAGACCTGCTCAACCCCTACATGTGGAGCCTCTCGTCTGTGCCCCAACACACCACAAGCCCCGACCCATTCCCCGAAGCCAAACTGGTAAACGACTTGGCCTACGGAAACCGGCGCGCCCGCTTGGCTTGGTTCTACATAGACCCGATGTTTAACCGCGAACGCTCCTCCCTCACGCCCTCCTACATCCGCAACGACCCGGACGCACTCTCTAACCACTACGTGCGGGAAATCAAACTGCGGGAGCTCTTCCCGTACCGAGACGAATCATTCGGCACGGAGGGGTACCTACAAACCTTAAACCTATCCTACTACCCCGCCGAACCGGGCCCGTATAACCTCTCGGTAAGCAACCTCAACGACGCCGGTCTATTCACTAACCCGCAGGAGATGTGGGGGGGTATTACCCGTAAGATAGAGCAGAGCGACTTTGAAGCATCCAACATAGAGTACATAGAGTTTTGGCTCTTGGATCCGTTTATCTACAACAACGCGCCCGATGCCGGCGGAGACCTGTACCTAAACCTGGGCGAAATATCGGAGGAGGTGCTCAAAGACGAGAAAAAGTTCTTTGAGAACGGCATTCCCTTTAACGAAGATCCCACCGCCACCGAGGAGACCCTGTGGGGCAAGGTGCCCGTGCGACAAGCCGCCGGGTACGCTTTTGACAACTCACCCGGCGCCCGAGACAAACAAGACGTAGGGTTTAACGGACTCACCTCGGCCGAAGAACGCACCTTCTCTACCTACATGGACTATCTATCGGGTCTGCGCCAAAAGCTGGGCGCTCAAACCGCAAACGAATGGGAGTCTGACCCCACCAGTAGACTGAACGACCCGGCGGGCGACGACTTCAAGCACTTCCGCGATGCCTCGTTTGACGCCGCCCAAACCCCTATCTTGGAGCGCTACAAATGGTACAACGGCTCGGAAGGCAACAGTGCCGAGGCCAAAGACGAGCAGGACGGCTACAGCATTGCCGGGCGTCTGATCCCCGACGTGGAGGACATAAACCAAGATAATACCCTAAACGAGAACGAACGCTACTTTGAGTATCATATCTCTCTACGGCCGGCCGACCTGCAAGTGGGGCGCAATTACATTGTAGATGAGCGTACGGTAAACGTTTCGCTCCCCAACGGCGAGCGCTCCGCAGTAAAGTGGTATCAGTTTAAGGTGCCCGTAAGAGAGTATACTTCCAGTCAGGGCGGGATTTCCGACTTCAAGACCATTCGGTTTATACGCCTATACATGACCCAATTCGCCCAAGAAACATTCCTGCGCTTGGGTACTTTTAAGCTGGTGCGGGGGGATTGGCGGCAGTATACGCAGCCACTCTACGATGCGCAAACCCCGCCCGCGTCTGAAGCCAGTTTGGATATAAGCACGGTTAATATTGAAGAAAACGGAGACCGCACCCCCGTAAACTACGTACTTCCGCCCGGTGTATTGCGGTCTTTAACCCCGGGACAGGCGCAGGCCACCCAACAAAACGAGCAGGCCCTGAGCTTAAAAGTGAAACGCTTAGCCCCCGGCGATGCACGGGCCGTGTACAAGAACACCGGCTTAGACCTTAGGCGCTACAAGCGGCTGGAGCTTTTTGCCCACGCCGAGCAGCTGGTAGACGACGAGACCGCCTTGTCTTCGGGCGACCTCTCGGTATTTATACGCATAGGGTCGGACTATAAGAACAACTACTACGAGTACTCGGTGCCCTTAGATCTAACGCCGCACGGTGTTTACGGCGATAATGCCGCGGATCGGGAAGCGGTCTGGCCCCAAGCCAATAAGATAGATATAGATCTTGAATCCCTGGTGGAGCTTAAGTTGAGGCGAAACAGAGAGAAGGCGCAGGGCACGGCCTCTATGTTTGTGCCCTATCGCATGGTAGATCCCGCCAGCCCCCGCAATACCCTATCGGTGGTAGGAAACCCGGCGCTCTCTAATGCCAAGACCATTATGATAGGGGTGCGCAACAGCTCCGGGCAGATTAAAAGTGCCGAGGTATGGATTAACGAGCTGCGTTTAAGCGAATACAAGGAGCAAGGGGGCTATGCCGCCAACGCCGACGTGCAGGTTCGGCTGAGCGATTTGGGCTCGCTTTCGGCACGAGGCACCCTGCAGACCGCCGGCTTTGGGGCACTTGATCAGTCTCTTGCACAGCGTAGATTAGAAGATTTGCAGCAGGTAAACGTCTCTACCAATCTGGAGCTGGGTAAGTTCTTCCCCGAAGTGGCCAAGGTGCGCCTCCCGTTCTATTACACCTATAGTAGGGAAGCTATTTTGCCGCAGTACAACCCCTATGACCAAGACGTGCTGCTCTCGGAGGAGATAAAGAACGCCTTAGATGCCCGAGCGCGGGACTCCATTCGCAGCCTGACCGCCACCGTTACCGAGGCGCATTCGGTGTCGCTCTCCAATGTAGGGGTAGATATTAAGAGCAAGACCCCGATGCCGTATGACCCGGCCAACTTTACCTTTGGCTACGCCTACAGCACCGATCTGCGCCAATCGCCCGAAATAGAATATGACCGGCACATAAACTGGCAGGCCACGGCGGAGTATGACTACGTGCCGGTGGTGCCGCCCTTGATGCCCTTTGGGTTGCTCAAGTCTCCCGCCTCGGGGGCAGACAAAGGGGTCTCCACAGCCGTTTCTGCGCTCAAGGGGTATCGCATCAATTATTTGCCCTCGCGCATCAGTTTCTCTACCGCACTCAATAGGGATTACAGCGAGCAGCAAACCCGCATTTACATCCCGGGGCTGAGTGATATGCCCGTGGTGCCGGCCTCGTTTGTGCAGAACTTCCTTTGGGATCGTAAGTTTACGCTCAACTGGGAGTTCACCTCCAACCTCAAAGCCTCCTTTAACTCCGGCACAAACGCCCGGATAGAGGAGCCGCACGTGCAGGTAAACCGCCGTTTAGAGCCCGATGCGTATAAGATTTGGCGAGACTCGGTAAACCAAAGCCTGGCGCACTTAGGCTCGCCCATGCAGTACGACCAAAACTTTAACCTCACCTATACGCTGCCCTTTGCGCTTATACCCTATTTAGACTTCCTCAGCGGCACGGCTTCCTACAACAGTGTCTACAACTGGGAGCGGGGGGCGCAGCTTTTGCAGGATCCCTCTTTGGTTTTGGGCAACACCATCGGCAATCAGATGAAGCTGGAGGGCCGGCTGACACTCAACTTGGGCACGCTCTACCGCAAGTTTGCCTTCTACACGGAGTATGAAAAGCGCAAGAACAGTGCCCGCGGCGGCAACTCCTCCGGACCGCGCGCCCGAGTAGCCATGGCCTCTAAAGATGCCAAGCCCAAAACTGCCCCCACCACCTACTCTAAGCAGGTGCGTCTGCAGGCAGATACAACGGTAGTGGTACAGCATAACTTAGGCAGTAAAGACCTAAAAATTACGGCCAAGACCATTGAGGGCAAGACCTACGACCTCTCTACCAAAGCCAAGGACAAGAACACCATAGAGATTCTCTCCAAGGATACCATTAACGTAAACCTGACCATTACGGCCAAGAAGAGCGGCAAATCGGCCGCCCGTCCGCTCACGGGTGCCGCCCGCACCGGGGTGGATGCCCTCATTACCTTGGCTACCCTCGTGAAGGATGCCTCCGTCAGCTACTCGCGTACCCAAACCACGCACCTGCCGGGCTTCCTGCCCATGATAGGCCCGGCCTTTGGGCAGAGCGGCACAGGCAGTGCCATGGCACCGGGGCTGGGATTCGCCTTCGGGCTTACCGACAACACTTTTGTAGAAGAGGCGGCTCGGCGCGGTTGGCTGGTCTCGGGCAGCAGCAACGTAAACCCCTCTATGTTCACCCTCTCTGAGGATGCCACCATGCGGCTGAACTTAGAGCCTATTAACGACCTGCGTATTACGCTCAACTTTGACTACCACAACTCTTCCCGCATAGAAACGCAATACATGTTTGCCGGGGCTCCCCAAACCTACGGAGGCTCCTTTAACAGCTCGGTTATCGGGCTGCGCGGGCTCTTTAGTACCCCCTCGGCCGCCGACGGATACGCCTCTGCTGCGTTTTCCGACTTCCTGGCCAACCGCACCGTCATAGCCGGCCGCCTACAAGAGCAGTACAACAGCGCCATGCCCGGTGCGGATGTATTGATTCGCGAGAATAGTGCCGACGTATTGATCCCCGCCTTCTTGGCCGCCTATACCGGCAGAAGTGCCGACCGCATTGCCCTGAGCCCCTTCGCCTCCCTGTGGCAGACCCTGCCCAACTGGACCCTCACCTACACCGGCCTGAATAAAATACCCCTCTTTGAGCAGGTGTTCCGAAACGTTTCCCTCACCCACACCTACCGCTCCACCTACACCGTGGGCAACTACTCCTCCTTCCTGAGCTGGACGCCCGTAGAGAACGCCGCCAACCCCAACCTGGGTTTCGTAAACAATACGCAGGGCGACTTGCAGAACCCCGATCGGCGCATCGCCTCTATGCCCTACGATATCCCCAGTGTAAACATCCGCGAAGGCTTCTCCCCGCTCATAGGCATGGAGGTAACCCTTAAAAACGGCATGGGCATCAATGCGCGTTGGAACAGGTCTCGAGACCTAAACCTTAATCTCTCTTCCTTCCAGATTATAGAGGGCAATACCAACGAGGTAACCGCCGGCGTGAGCTTTAAGATAGACGATTTTGCCAAGATGATAGGCCTCAAGAGCCGCCGCCGTACCTCTAAAAAGAGAAATGACCAAGCCTTGCTCCAATCCGGCGGCGGTATGACCCTGCGGTGCGACTACTCCTACAACCGCACCTCCATGCTCATACGCAACATTCAGCAAAACTTTACCCAAGCCACTAACGGAAACGAAACGCACGTGCTCAAGTTCTCGGCCGACTACGCCCTGAGCCGCATGATTACCATACGGGCGTACTTTGATTGGAACATGAACAACCCGCTGGTGAGCACCGCCTCCTTCCCCACCAACGACACCGCCTTCGGCCTCTCCTTCCGGTTCAACCTCACCCAATAACCCCTCCGTTCTGCCGGATTACATAGCCCCGACCAAAGGCAAAAATTAGGTGCGGATCAAATTTTGCTTAGGTGCGGATCAAAAAATAATTAGGTGCGGATCAAATGAAAATTTTGTCCGCACCTAATTTTAGGAGGATCCGTACGGGGGGGTCTTTTATTCCCCCTGTGCTATAGCCCCGACCTCCCCAACGGCCAAACGCTCCAGGAGGGGTATGAATTGATAGTTCTTGATATTCCAGCGGGGGGCTACCACTAAGTGCGGGGGAGACTGAGACACAAAGCGATCTATGCAGATATCCTCCCGCAGGTGCCTCATGAAACTTAGGCATAGCCGGGCATAGGCCGAGGCACTCAGCGGGGTGAAGTGCTCCGGGTGCAGGGCATACTCCCGTGCCATGGGCGTACCTTTTAGGATTTGTAGCTGGTGTAACTTAACCAGCTCTACGGGCAGGCGGGAGATTTGGCGGGCGTGATGCGCCACGTCCTCCTCCCCCTCGCCGGGGAGCCCTAAGATTAAATGCACCCCCGTGTGGAGCCCGGCTTGGGCGGCACGGCGTACGGCATCGGCGGCTTGGGCGTAGGTGTGTCCGCGGTTAATCCGTTGCAAGGTGGCGTCTAAGGTAGACTCCACGCCTAACTCCAGCAGCACGGGGTGATGCAGGGCGTATCCGCTGAGCAGTTGCAGCAGCTCGTCGGGCAGACAATCGGGGCGCGTGCTCACCACCAGCCCCACCACGTCGGGTACCGATAGGGCTTCTTGGTACTGCCGGCGGAGTGCCTCTACAGAGGCATAGGTAGAGGTGTAGCTTTGAAAGTAGGCCAGGTATTGCATAGAGCGGTACTTGCGCGCAAAGAACTCCCGACCGCGCAGCAGCTGCTCCGTTACGGAGGTGCGCTCTAAGGCATAAGCGGGGGTAAAGGATTGGTTCAGACAATAGGTGCATCCGCCGCGGCCCAGGGTGCCGTCCCTGTTGGGGCAGGTGGTGTGGGCCCAAACGGAGAGCTTCTGCAGCTTGGCCGCCGGGTAGATTTGGCGGGCAAAGTGCCCGAATCCGCTCCGGCGAATGCGTCGGAGCAGTGCGGCCGGCTCTTGGGCGGGATTATCCGAAGGATAAGAGGGAGAAGAGGAATCCATACAACGGGGCACAAAAAGGCATCGGGGGAGCGGAAATTCGTCCTTGGGGCGGTGGAGACGGCAGCTTTAGTAGAAGATACTCATGAGCAGCTCCGTGAGAATGTCTCGGTAGCTCGGGTTGCCGCCGCGGGCGCCCTTGACCGTAGCGTCGGCCGTACGCAGCGCCGAGATAATATTCATCACCTTGCGGGCTGTGTAGTACCGGGCAGCTTCTTGGTATTGGCGCAGCTGATAGGGTTTGTCCAGTCCCATTAAGTCTAAAAGCACTCCCTCGGGCTGTCTTTTGTTGAACAGAAAGACCATAAGCGTACCAAAGAACTTATAAAACATCCCTATCACGGCGGGCAGGGCGTAGGCTTTCTCGTTTTCGTGCTCGGCCATAAATGCGGCAATGGTAAAAGCTTTTTTGCGGTTGAAGGCCTTTACGGCGTCCTGCAGGTCGTACGGCTTGTAAAAACGGCTCATGCCCACCAAGTCCATGACCATCTGTTCGGAGACCACCCCGCCGTTATTAGCCGCCGGCACCGACAGTTTAGTGAGCTGGGCGTTAATGGTAGGCAAGTCGGCGCCCACCAAATCTAAAAAGAGCTCGGGTACACGAGCCGTTAGGCGCACTTGATGCATTTTGGCAATCAGTCCCACGGCGTAACGCACCTCGGAGTCTTTGCGCAGCAAGGGGGATTCAACCAGCAGACATGCGTTGGGATTTTTGTCTTGCACGGCCTTGATGCTTTTTTTGAGCCTTGCACCGGCCTCTTTGCCTCGGTAGAAGAGTGCCACGGTTACCCCTGCGGCAAAGGTGTGCAGGTAGTCGGGCAAATCCTCTACGGTAACGTTTTTGGTTTTGCCCTTAGTGGGTTTGAGCTGAGCGGCTTCGCGCACCAAGATGATCTGCTTGGGGGCAAACATAGAGGCGGTTTGGGCGGCCGAGAGCACCACGTCTACACCGGTTTCGGGGCCAAAGAAGATTTGCCTTCCCTCCTGCTGCTCCTCCGGGGGCAGGTAGTGCTCGGTGAGCAGCACCTCAAAAAGGTTAATAAAGAACGCCTCCTCGCCGCTGAAGACGAGCAACGGCGGTAAGGTTTCACCCCGGCGAATGGTCTCGCGCAGGCGGTTGTATTGGTTAAGCAGATCCTGTATCATACACTTTTTTAAGCGCGCTCGGGAGGCATTTTATGCTCTTTGCGCCCAAAAAACATTACTTTTGCAGTGCCGCCCGCGGCGCAAACGGGAGGTTTTACCCCCTTGACTTGACTTTATGAGCAGCCCGAGCATAGACTACACGCAGTACAAAGATACACTTATTCCGCTAAACTTACCCGCCTTTGCGGCTCCGCTTAGGGTGATAGGGGCGGATAATAGGCTGCAGATCCGCGATCCCTACCGCCGCAAGTGGGTGCCCTGCACGCCCGAGGAGTGGGTACGCCAGCACCTATTGCACTACTTGTGCGCCTACAAGGGCTACCCGCCGCAGGCTATCGGGGTGGAGCTGCCCGTACCCGGAGCTTTGCGCCGAGACCGAGCCGACGCCTTAGTGCACGGACCCGCCTCCCGCCCCGTATTACTCTTGGAGTTTAAGGCACCCGACGTGCCCTTAGGTCAAGCCGTGCTGGATCAGGCCCTGCGTTACAACCTCTACTTTCAGGCTCCGTGGATCGGATTGAGCAACGGACGCGAACACGTATTGCTGCAAACGGAGTTGCCCCACAAGGGACTCCAACCCTTAGACGCCTTACCTCCCTACACCCGTTTAGCCCCATAGAGCGGCAACGGAAACACAGTACCGGTACTAAGCTTTATTGCTACCGACACTGATTTTGCTTCGTATCGGCACTGATCTTTATTTCTACCGGCACTGATTTTGCTTCGTATCGGCACTGAGTTCAGTTCGGTACGCCACCCGCTTCGCACCCGCTCGCACCCTCATCAAAAAAGAAACACAACAAAACATGGGGAGAAGGGGAGGGGCGGATAACCACTATTGGGTAAATACGTCCGGCAAACTGCACGTAGATTACCGAATAATGAGTACCTTTGCACTTGGTTTACGAACGGGCTCCCCCGAGCGCCCCTCCGGAGCTCGTTAAAAAAACGGGCAAACGGCACCCTCGCCGGTGCCCTTACAGCCACCCGATAACCCACACAAGTATGGCACAAGAGTACGAGACCCTTCACAAAGCAGTAGTACAAAGCGTTACGCCTACGCAAATCACCGTGCGTATGACCCAACGCTCGGCTTGCTTGCACTGCGCCGCCGGAAAGTTCTGCTCCGCCGCCGACAGTAAAGAACGCCTCATCTCCGTGCCCAACAAGGGCAACGCCGAGTATCACCCCGGCGAAGTGGTAGCCCTGATGGGTAAGCCCTCGGTGGGACTGCGCGCCGTGTGGTGGGCTTTCGGCCTGCCCCTCATTCTGCTGCTGGCGGTAGCCCTGGTGGCCGCCTTAGCCTTGGGGCTGCAAGACCATTGGGTGGTGCTCTGCAGCTTGGGCGCACTGGTACTGTACGGGTTTGTGCTGTGGCTTATGCGCGCTAAGTTTGCCACCCAATACCAACTCACTATAGAGAAAATTCAATAGTTACCTTACTATGACGATAGCTTTTACAATTATTGTTCTGGCCGGAGTGGCACTCTTAAGTGCCTTGCTCCTCTTCCTGGTCTCTAAAAAGTTTGAGGTAAAGGAAGACGAACGCATCGGCGCTATTGCCGAAATCCTGCCCCAAGCCAACTGCGGTGGCTGCGGATACCCGGGTTGTGCCGGCTTCGCCGCCGCTTGCGTTAAGGCAGGAAACTTAGATGGCCTGCTTTGCCCCGTGGGCGGAGCAGCCGTAATGGAAAAAGTGGGCACCATCTTGGGCATAGAAACCCAAGCCGCCGACCCCAAGATTGCCGTGGTACGCTGCAACGGCACCTGCTCGGCTCGCCCCCGTACTAACCACTATGACGGCGCCCCTACCTGCCGCATCGCCTCCGGCCTGTACGGCGGCGAAACCGGATGCGCCTTCGGCTGCTTGGGCTTGGGAGACTGCGTAAAGGTTTGTACCTTTGGCGCCCTACACATTAACCCCCAAACCGGCCTGCCCGAAGTGGACGAAGAAAAATGTACCGCCTGCGGCGCCTGCGTCAAAGCCTGCCCCAAGTTTATCATTGAACTGCGCAAAAAAGGCATTAAAAGCAGACGTATCTTTGTGAGCTGCGTAAACAAAGACAAAGGCGGCGTGGCTAAAAAAGCCTGCGACAACGCCTGCATCGGCTGCTCTAAGTGCCAAAAAGAATGCGCCTTTGAGGCTATAACCATAGAGAATAACCTGGCCTATATAGACTTTAATAAGTGCCGCCTCTGCCGTAAGTGCGTAGAAGCTTGCCCCACAGGCGCTATACACGAGCTAAACTTCCCGCCCCGTAAGCCTAAAGACCCGGCTGCCCCCGCCGCTGCTGCTCCCGCTGCAAAACCCGCCGCAGCCCAACCAAAACCTAACCCAGGCGCGGAAGAGAAAACGGTTGCACCCAAATAAAAACCCGCC
>R16__coassemble_1453_pt1 | contig 12438 bp, 9 predicted proteins | sample R16__metabat2_low_PE_011 | metagenome-assembled genome bin R16
CGATTCCTGCGCTCTTTCAGAGCTCCTATATTAGGATACACCATTTCCCGGGGTTGGCCGGCTGCGGCTTACGCCTTGCCGTCTGAACCCCGGTCGGGTACCCGCTTCCGCCTACGGCGTTGCAGGGACCCATGCCCAAAATAGCGGGGCTATTTTGGGGACCCGGGCTGTGGGTACTGCGCGCCTTCAGCGCGCTTCCGCCTGCGGCGTTGCAGGCGGAGAAATGCCAAATCAAGTCCCGAAGGGACGCAGGGTTGTGGAAAGATGTTCATATCCCCCGGACAAAGGATGAGGCTGAAGGCCGCTCAGTTGGGCGCATTCGCTGCGCCCGGTCTAAGCAGCAGTAAGAGCTACTCCACCATGTAGATATCGGCTTTGATGCGCACCCATTTGTTTCGGGTTTCCCGGGCGGTTACCTTGGCATAAAACTCCTTACCGGCGTCCATCAGTCGGGAGATAATGAGGTTTAAGTGCTGAGGCACGTAGCCGATGCGGGTTTGATCCAGGAAGAGGGCTATGGCGCGGTCGTCGTATTCGTTGGCGGGCTGACGCACCATGCGGAGCAAGGTACCGGGGTTGATCTGCGGTGCCAGAGTCTCTATCTCGGGGCAGTGGGTAGTGCCCGCCACTACAACGGACAGCAGGAATATATCCCGTTTGGGCAGGCCTAAGGCATTCAGGCCTCCCGTGCCCAACAGGGCAAGTAGTTTACTGTCTAAAGGGACTAAATCCATACTCATAATCCTTGCGAACGATATTCCTCCATGAGGGAGACAATGGTTTGTAGCTGCTCCTTCTGCTTTTGCAGGGCTTCAATGCTTTGGCGGATGCGCTCCTGCTCGGTTTTCACCTTGTTGGGGTCGGACAAAAGGTCTTGATGAATGAAGGGAAATCCGGCCTCCAGCTCAGCGATGCGCTCCTTAAGCATCTCTACTTTCCGGCGCAATTTGTCTGTTTGCCCCTTCAGGTCTGCGGTCAAACCGGGTAGCCGGCCGGGAGTAAGGAGCGAAGCATCTAAATTGAGGTACAAAGCCCGCAAGGCCTCCAAGTCGCCCTCCTGATAAGCCTGCTGCACGGCCTGAAAGAGCTCCTTCTTATCGGGGGTAAAATCGGGATGCAGGTCGGGGTGCAGGAGCTTAACCAAGGTAAGGTACAGGCTGCGAAACTCCTCGGCTTCTTTGGGGGACATGAGCGGTGCGGCAGCTAACAGGCGGGCGTCGGATAGGGCCTCTGCCTTATCGGAGAGGATCTTTCGGTGCAGGGCGGCAAACTCATTGGTTTGCTGCTCTATTTCGTCTAAATTAGGGGTTTGGTCTCGATTGATGTAAGCTTGCAACAGGGAGCGGCGCAAGATTAGCTCGCGCACCGAGAGGGTCAGGGCCAGCTCGTCGTACTGCAGTTGCCCAAGCAGACTGAGGTAGCGGGCTGAGAGACGGGGACTTTCGTGATTACGAAGGTAGTCAAAGCGCAGGCGCAACTCGGAGTACTCTTTAGCGAGCTCCTTATAAGCCTTTTGGAGTTGCTCCTCTTGAGGGTCGGGAAGGGGAAGATAAGCGGATTCTAATTCATTCATATGCCAAGGATGAGCGGGGGCAGGAGAAACTACGGGCGGATAGAACGGGCGCACCCGGGGCTTGCCTCCGAGGCAAAGGTAGCAATATTTGCGATAAGAGACTGTTGCCAAGGGGTTGGGAAGAGGGGAAAGGAAATAGGGTCGAGCCTCCCCGAAGGGAGGTCGACCCTACACCTAACCCATAAAGCAGGGCATGAGGATTAACCCTACTTTGGTGCTAATGCTATGGCTAATCTTGGGTATTGGGCGTATGCACTTGGTAGTGCTCCAAGTCGGCCGCATCAAATTGTTCTATGAATTGCGTCAGCTTTGCCATTTCGGCCTGTGCGTAACGGAAGTAAACGCGTGCGGATTGGGCGAAGAGCTCGGGGGCACGTTGGGCGTCGTACATCAAGAGGTGGGTAAAGAGGGTATGTGCCGTAAGCTCCACCAGTCGGCGTGCGTGAAAGTCGGTAAGCTCTTGATTTTTCTGCTCGGTAACGTATGCGGTGATGCGCTCCACCTCGTTGAGCCATCTACCCAACTCGTCGTACATCTGCTGCCACTGGGGGTCTACGGGGGTTTGGCGCATCTCCTTAATGCGCTCCACATAGGTGCCGGTGAGCACGTGGCGAATGGCGGCCACCACCTGCAGCTGGGTAGTACCCTCGTAGATATTGGTGATGCGAACATCGCGGTAGAGGCGTTCGCAGGTGTAGTCCTTCATATAGCCGGAGCCGCCGTGAATCTGCACGCAGTCATAGACGTTTTGATTGGCCAGCTCGGTAGACATACCCTTACCTATTGGGGTAAAGGCGTCGGCTAAACGGCTGTAACGCTTATACTCGGCACGCTCCTCGGGGGTGAGTTTACGCTCGGCCATAACCTCTTCGTAGGCCTTGTACATATCCACAAACCGGCAGGTCTCGTAGAGGTGTGCGCGGGTAGCGTCTGCCTTGGCCCGCATAAGTGCGAGCATCTCGTAAACGGGAGCGAAGCGGTCTATGGTTTTGCCAAACTGCTTACGCTCGGCAGCGTAGGCAAAAGCCTCTTGATAGGCGTGCTCGGAGATGCCCACGGCCTGCGCCATAATGCCTAAGCGGGCACTGTTCATCAGAGACATCACATACTTAATGAGGCCCATACGGCGTTCGCCGCAAAGCTCGGCCTTGGCATTTTTAAAGACCAGCTCGCAAGTGGGTACGCTCTTGATACCCATTTTATTTTCTATTCGGCGCACGGTCACGCCGCCGTCTCTGTGGTCGTAGATGAACATAGAGAGGCCTCGGGCGTCTCCGCTGCCCTCTTCACTGCGTGCTAGTACCAAGTGGATATGACTATCGCCGTTGGTGATGAAGCGCTTTACTCCGTTTAGGTACCACTGTCCCTCGGCTTCGTTGTAGGTAGCCTTGAGCATAACGGCCTGTAGGTCGCTGCCGGCGTCGGGCTCGGTGAGGTCCATAGACATCGTCTCGCCGCTGCATATGCGGGGCAGGAACTTAGCGCGCTGCTCTTCGCTTCCGAATCGAGCCAAGGTCTCGGCGCAGTCCTGCAGGCCCCAGAGGTTTTCAAAGCCGGCATCGGAGCGGGAGACAATCTCAGCCGCCATGATATAGGGGGTGATGGGGAAGTTGAGTCCGCCGTAGGGGCGGGCAATATTCATGCCCATCAGTCCGGCTTGGCGCACGGCACGGAGGTTTTGCTCGGTATAGGGGTCATACGAGACGCGTCCGTTGTGCAGGGAGGGGCCGGTTTTGTCGGCATCGGCGGAGTTTGGGGCAATAATATTGGCACACAAGTCTCCTACGATCTCCAAAACCTGAGCGTAGCTATCCATAGCGTCCTCGTGGTTAAGGGGAGCGTAGTCATAGGATTGGTGCTGCGTATAATCCCGCTCCTTAAGGCGTGTAATGCGCTCCATCAGCGGGTGATTGAGGTGGTAGCGCAGCTGGGGGGTATCTGAAAAGTAGTTTGCCATGGGAGAGGGGGGTTATTTAGAGTTCTTCTTATAGGAGTTTATGAGCTTGGGGATCACGTCTTCCACACTGCCGGTGATTACATAGTCGGCAATGGCGTTAATAGGTGCTTGCGGATCGGTATTGATAGAGATAACCATAGAGCTTTCCTGCATACCGGCCACGTGCTGAATCTGTCCGCTTATACCGCAAGCTATGTAGAGTTTGGGGCGCACGGTTACACCGGTTTGGCCAATTTGGCGTTCGTGCTCGGCAAAGCCTGCGTCTACGGCGGCGCGGCTTGCGCCCACTTGTCCGCCCAAGAGCTCGGCCAACTGATGCAAAAGCTCAAAGTTTTCTTTAGAGCCCACTCCGTATCCGCCGGCCACTATAATGGGAGCGGAGGAGATGTCTATCTTATTGGCTTGTATGTGTCGACTGAGGATCTTTACCACAAAGTCGGTATCATTGAGGTAATCGGAGGCGTTGTGGCGGATCACCTCACCGGAGTAGTGCGGGTCCAGCAGCTCTTTCTTCATCACGCCGGGGCGCACGGTAGCCATCTGGGGGCGGCAGTCGGGGTTCACAATAGTGGCTACAATGTTACCGCCGAAGGCCGGGCGTATCTGATATAGGAGGTTAGTGTAGGATTGCTTGGTCTTGGCGTCGGTGTGGTCTCCTATCTCCAGGGAGGTGCAGTCGGCCGTAAGACCGCTTTCCAGAGCAGAAGAGATTTGGGGGCCCAAGTCTCGGCCGATGGTAGTAGCACCCAGCAGGGCAATTTGGGGCTTCTCTTCTTGGAATAGCTTAGTAATAACAGCGGTAAACGGAGCGGTAGTATAGTGTTCCAGACGGGCATCTTCAAACAGGTGCAGGCGGTCTGTGCCGTAGGGCATTACCTGAGATTGAATATCTGCGCCCGGAGCGGTAAGAGCCACGGCCTCGAGCTGCACGCCCAGCTGAGAGGCTAATTTACGGCCTTTAGTGAGTAGTTCCAGACTCACCTCCTGTACTTTACCCTCTTCTACTTCGAGGAAAACGAATAGGTTGTTCATATCTATTTCTGGTTTAAGAGGGGTTTATCCTATGGTATGGTTGGTAATAAGCTCGCGCACCAAGGTATCTATTTCAGGCTCGGAGGCGCCGAATTGTTTGGCTTCCTTGGCGATAAAAGAGACGCTCTCTACGGTTTTCACTTTGGTAGGGGAGCCGGCCAAGCCGCACTTGGATAGGTCGGCCTGTACGTCGGTAGCGGAGAGCTCGCCTATGTGCAGATAATCTTTATTGTCCCAAAGGGATTTGTAGGGCTCCGGCATTGCTTGAGCTTCGGAAGGGATAGCGGCGTGTTTGTACTTCTGGAGTAATCGGGCGTTTCGGGCGCGGCAGGGTTCAGCCGATCCGGTAACGGTGATGAGTAAGGGGAAGGGGGCTTCTACCTCCTCCACCCCGTGCTCCAAACGGCGGGTTATGGTGGCAGATTTATCGGATACTTGGTTGATGCTCTCGCAATAGGTTACCACATTGATGCCCAGTTTTTGCGCTACTTGGGGGCCCACCTGCGCCGTGTCTCCGTCTATAGCTTGGCGGCCGCCGATGATCAGGTCGGGCGTACCGCCGCAGATATGCCGTATAGCGGTAGCCAGGGCGTAGCTGGTGGCCAGTGTGTCGGCTCCGGCAAAGGCTCTGTCGGTAAGCAGATAGCCGTTATCTGCGCCGCGGTAGAGCGATTCCTTAATGATATCCGCCGCGCGATACGGGCCCATAGTGAGCAAAGTTACGGTTGTGCCGGGAAGCTGCTCCTTGATACGGAGTGCTTGTTCCAAGGCGTTTAGATCCTCCGGATTGAAGATTGCGGGCAGAGCGGAGCGATTGACGGTACCGTCCTCTTTCATAGCGTCCTTGCCCACATTACGGGTATCGGGCACTTGCTTTGCCAATACGATAATGTTCATAGTAGGGGGTTATCTGTTTAGTATTTTATTCTTACTGATGAGTACTTTGTAGGGCTTAACGTACTCGGGCACCCAGTAGGCCACGTCTTCGGTTTGGTTGGCACGCAGTTTTTGCCAAGCCGGCGTACGGAAGTGCGCAGCTCTGAGCTCGGTTACGGGGCACAAGTACTGTGGTTCTATGGATTGGGGCATCATAGCCAAAGCATCGCCCACAAAGTAGAGCGGGTGGGCGGCATTCGTTTCTTGGACGGCACGGAGCCAATCTGCCGAGGGGACTACGGCTTGCGGGGAAGTAATGGGCAGGCCGGCGCGCTCAAACGTCTGGGTGTAGACGTCGTCTTTGGAGGCCTGCTGCAGTACGCAGAAGCGGGCATCTCGAGGAGCGGTCTCCGTGAGTGGGGAGGCAAAGAGGAGCCCCTGCATGGTAGGAATGGCTATAAGGGGTAGATTCAAACCCAAGGCCAATCCCTTAGCCACCGAAGCCCCTATGCGCAGGCCGGTATAGGATCCGGGGCCGGCGGTTACGGCAACGGCCACCGGGGTTAGCCCCTCCTTTTGAGCCAAGGCAAGGGCTTTTTGGCAGTATCCACCCACTAAGGCGGAGTTGCTATGGGAGGGGTCAAAGTTTGCCTCCTCAAAGAGCACCTCCTCTGCGGACAAGAGTGCCACGCTGCAGGCGCGGTTAGCCGTTTCTATAGCCAATATAACCGATTGATTATCCATTTCCATTACAGAAAAAAGGTTTGTGTACCGATGCGCAACCGAGGCGTATGGGATTCCGGGCCGGGCACCTTAGGGCGCCAGGCGGTCTAAGCTCCACGATCCGTCGGGCTGCAACAGATACAGAAAGCGGTCGTGTAAGCGGCTCTCCCTACCCTGCCAGAATTCTATTCGGTGGGCTTGTACGGCAAAGCCGCCCCACGTCTCGGGGCGGGGCACTTCGCGGCCGGTGTACTTAAGGGCTTCCTTGGCGAACTCGGTATAGATAAAGTTTCTATCGGGGATAGGGTGGCTTTGGGGAGATATACGGGCGCCCACACGGCTTTTGTAGGGGCGCGTCTTAAAGTAAGCGTCGCTCAGCTCGGGCTCCAATATACGGGCCACGCCCTCCACGTGTATCTGCCGCTCCAGCTCGTGCCACAGAAAGGTTAGGCTCACATAGGGGTTATTGCGTATCTGCGTACCTTTTCGGCTCTCGTAGTTGCTGTAGAAGATAAATTCATTATTCAGTACCTCCTTGAGCAAGACGGTACGGGAACTGGGGTGGCCGTCCGGTGTACTGGTACAAACGAGTACGGCGGTAGGCTCCAATACTTTTTTGTTGGCTACTGCCTCATTAAGCCAGAGGTCTACCTTTTCAAAAGGATTGAGGGGCATATCCTTGCGCCCCAAGCTCTTTTTGCCGTAGTCTCGGCGGATATCTTCTAAATGCAGTTCCATTATCTTTTTCTTACGAACCAATACAATGCAAAGGTACCAAAAAAGCGGATAATATGCCACATTAGGGTCAAGTTTAGGCCTCAGGGCTTGCAAACGCCAACCGCCCGAGGGTTCCCTTTCTATGCGCAGCAGGCCCGTCCTCTACCCCCCGAGCGGAGGAGCAGTTGCACGGAGGATGATTTGACCCCACGGGCAGCAGAATGGCCCGTGCCCGGAGGGTAGTCTCAATGAGTACCGTTACAAAGAAACGACAGTACCGGTAGCAATAATCAATAGTACCGGCAGTAATTCTTTTTTCTACCGGTACTGATATTACCGGGTATCGGAGCCCATTATCAGGAGTATAGACCGGGGAGGTTTCTTCGGCGAGATTACTGATAGAGAGCGGCGTAGCGATGGCGTTTACCTTGCGGGTCTACGAGCTGCACCAGCAAAAGGGCGGAGTGCCCGAGTGGGCAGTAGCGTTGCAAAAGGGGGGAGGCACCCGAGGAGGTCATTTCCGTGCACCATTGCAGGGTTTCCTGCCGGGCGAGCAAGGCTAAGCGGTTGCCCTGCCAATCCAAGAGCAGAGTGGTAGCCTCGGGGGCATCCTCCCGAAGGGTTTGCAACACGCGTTGCGCCAATTGCAAGGGTGTGTAGCGTTGTGTGCGCGCGCGCTCCCACTCATTCTGATTCGCATCAAAGAAACTTTTAGGAGCACGGGAGTTAATAGCGGCCGGGGTGCAGCAATCTTGGTTTTCAGACTCCGCCTCTTGGGTACAAGCCCCCCAGTTGCCGGGGTCATGGGCTGCCCGGCGGACGTCTACCCGCTCCCACGAGGTGCCGGTGCTTTTTATACCCGAGGGATAGAGATCGGGGCTGTAGGTGAGCTCTTCTACTATGGAATCACGGGCGGCGGAGAGGAGCAGGAGGTTACCCCCGTTGTCATTGAGACGGGGGAACTTGGGTACGGAGCAAACAAGCTCTTGGGCCACTCCGTAGTGCGCTGCAAAATAAGCTGCATCGGCGGTGAGCACCCTATAGGCCCCGGGCGGAATGGGCGGGGCTTGCACCTCCGCCAAGGGGATGCGGGAGTAGATACGCCCGTCTCGGCGCAGTGCCAAAACGTAGTCTTGCAAGGCTACCGGCGCATCGGATCGGTTATAAACCTCTATAAACTCACTGCCGCCGGCAAGGGGGTGAAACAGCAGCTCGTTCAAACAGAGGGCGTCTCCCTCGTAACGGATCGTATCGGGGGTGTCCGATCCGTTGTTCTCCCCTTCGTTGGGGTCTTCGCCCCCCGGGTGGTCATCCGGTCGGGTGTCTTCCTCCAGTACCAAGCTGTTGGTGGTACCGGGCGTACCGTAGCGGTATTGCGCCAAGGCGGCCCCCCAAGCCTTTTGCGGGGCGAGCCCCGGCGTTAAGATGAACCGCTCCAGGGCTATGGCGGCGTTGCTGTTTCCTGTGCCCAAGAGTGCCGGGGTATACTCCAGGTAATCTACGGCAATATTCTCTAATCGGTGCACCAGCCAAACGGGCACACCGGCGTCCGGCAAGCGAGGCAAATCGGGCACGGAGAGGATACTATCGGCCGGCGCGCCGAAGTGGCGCACCAAGGCCTCCGGGTTGCGCGTCAAGGCAATGCACGCGCCGGGCGGAAGTATACGGGATTGGTTGCACAAAGGAACCACCACATCGCGCTCCGAGAAGGGCTCGGTAGCTATGCCGTACCCGAATAGGTCTATGGGATACGGCGTAGGATTGATCACCTCTATGTACTCGGCGGCATCGGTATGGGCATGGGCGTACACTTCGTTTAGGAGCAAGGTACTGTTTCCTTCAGACCAATCACTTCCCGGGGGGAGTGCTTGGGGGTATACCCCCAGGGACACGAGCCCTACGTTATTGCCTTTCTGAGAAGAGTAGGCACTTCCGGTGTACTGTAGATGCAGCCCGGTGTAGTCTTGAGGCGCCTCAGCGGGCATGATAACGCGGTCACTGCTTCCGGCCAAGTGGAAGTTTGTGTTGCTCCGGCCGTATAGCCACAAAGACCAACCCGAGCCATGCTGATAAGTGATCCTAAAGCGAAGCAAATCGCCGCCCCCCTTGGGCCAGGGTTCTACGTCTTGAACCAACACTTCGTGCTCAAGGATGGTATAACGGTGCGCGCTGAACTCCACGGCCGCAAGGGCCAAACCGGGAAACCCGCCTTGTACATCGTTCATAAAAGCCACCCACAATTGATAATCGGGGCGGACAATCTCTACGGGATACAGGAGCATAGAGAAGGTTTTATTGGGAGAGGGGATAAAGTTGGGGTACAGGGCACCGTAAATAGTAAGCTCCGGGGTATACTTTAGGGGCATAAAGAGGGTTACCTGCTCCCGGGGCTCCTGCCCTTGGGTTACGGGAGAAAAGGTCATATAATCCGCTTCCATGTCGAAGCGCGAGACATAAGATACGTCTCCGCACCAAGGCGGAGCGTGTAGCGCGGTGCTGTCGGCAAATACGGCCTCCCAAGGTAAGGTTAGGGGGGTACGGGTCTGAGCGCCCGCCGTAACGGCCGAGCCCAAGACCCGGCACAGTAGTAGGATTAAGATCAGGCGTATGTAGGGTACATCCCTTCTCATCAAACAGATTTTTTCATTCCTTGTTAAGCAGCGGGGGAAAGCAGTACAAAACAGCATCCCTCTTCCCCGGAGGTGCCTTTGTATGGGCCTAAAGGGAAGAGGGATGGGAGGACGGTTAGATACCGGTGTAGTTAAAGGGGGTTACGGCACGGAGTTCCTGCTTCACGGAGTCCGGTACCGCCAGACTGTCTATAAAGTCAGAGATGGTAGCGGGGTCTATTTCGGCGCCGGTTCGGGTAAGTTGTTTAAGGGTTTCATAGGGGTTGGGATAGCCCTCCCGTCTAAGGATAGTTTGCAGTGCCTCGGCCACCACGGCATAGTTGTGCCGTAGGTCGGCCTCTATGGCTTCTCTATGCAGGAGAAGTTTACCCAGACCTTTAGAGAGGCTGCTCAGGGCAATGAGGCCGTAGCCCAAGGGCACGCCTTCGTTGCGCAGGACGGTGGAATCGGTCAAGTCCCTTTGCAGGCGGGATATGGGGAGCTTACGGGCCAAGTGATCCAGTACGGCGTTGGCTAAGCCCAGGTTTCCCTCGGCGTTTTCAAAGTCTATAGGGTTCACTTTGTGGGGCATAGCGGAGGAGCCCACCTCGCCGGCCTTTACTTTTTGGCGGAAGTAGCCCATAGAGATATAGGTCCAGACGTCTCGGCAAAGGTCTATTAATATAGTATGTATGCGCATCAAGGCTTGGAAGAGGGCGGCCAAGTGGTCATAGTTAGATATCTGGGTGGTGTACTGCTCGCGTTGCAGTCCCAAGTGGGCCACGAATTCGTTGGCAAACTGCTTCCAGTCTATCTGCGGATAGGCCACGTGGTGCGCGTTAAAGTTGCCGGTAGCCCCGCCGAACTTAGCGGAGAAGGGCACCTGCTCCAGCAGGGCCATCTGCTCCCGCAAGCGGTATACAAACACCATGAGTTCCTTGCCCAAACGGGTTGGGGAGGCGGGTTGCCCGTGGGTTTTGGCCAGCATGGGAATCTCTTTCCACTCCTCGGCCAAGGCCTGTAGCTGATCCACCACGGCGTTTAGCCCGGGTAAGTAGACCTGCTGCAGGGCTTCTTTGAGCATGAGCGGGAAAGAGGTGTTGTTTATGTCCTGCGAAGTGAGCCCGAAGTGCACAAACTCCTTCACGTCCTCCAGACCCATGGCGTCAAAGCGTTCCTTAATAAAGTACTCCACGGCCTTCACGTCGTGGTTCGTTACCTGCTCTATTTCCTTGATTCGAGCGGCATCTAACGCAGTGAAGTCTTGATACAGCCGGCGCACCCGATCGGGAAAACTTTGCGGCAGGGTACGGCCAAAGGGCAGTACGCCGCTCAAGGTTATTAGGTACTCAATCTCTACCTGCACCCGATAGCGAATCAAGGCTGCCTCAGAGAAGTAGGCACTCAGGGAGTGGGTTTTGGCGGCGTACCGTCCGTCTATAGGCGATACGGCCTGTAAGGCACTGTTATTAGCGGTTTCCATAAAAAGTAGGTCTTAAAAGGGTGCCGAATTAAAGCCAACCCGTGCACCCGCAAATACTTATTTTATCACAAAAATATAAAATATTTGCGACAAAAGACGGGTACAGGCCCGGAAACAGCCTGAAGAGATATACCGCCGCTCATCAAGGAGCATACCCCCAAAAGCATAAGCAGAGACTATTAAAAAAAGAGTTGTAACTGCCGTATAGGCGGCCGGTTAAAGCCCTCTTTTGCAGCTTGGCCGTAGTGCCCGGTTTGTTTCATGGGGAGAGGAGGAAATTTAGGTGCGGATCAAAAGAAAATTAGATCCGCACCTAAGCAAAATTAGATCCGCACCTAAGCAAAATTAGATCCGCATCAAAAAAACATTAGATGCGGATCAAAAAAAACGCCCCCTCCGGGGCTACCGTCTCAAGTTACCTCCCCACACACATACTTGTACATGCTTGTATCATTCCCCTACCCTTTCCTTAAAATCTCCGTCCTCCCGGAGGGTTTCACTTGGCACTTTGCCTGAAAATTGTTACTTTTGCCGCGGCAAAGAATGGCCTATCCCCAACCTCATAGTTCAATGAAATCAACTCCTAAAAAGAATAAATCTGCAAAACCCTCCGCCGCTAAGGGCGCTTCCCGCAAGTCCGGCACTCGGGTCTCCGGGAAGGAAACCCCTAAAATAAGCTTAAAAAGGCTTTTCGGCGGCCAAAACTCCTCCCGAAAGACGCGCATCATTCTGGGGGTACTGCTCTTGGCCTTAACGGCCTATCTGGCGGTGTCTATGGTTTCCTACCTTTTTACTTCAGGGCCGGATCAGAGCATCGTAAAGAATATGCCGGCTGCTCAAGCTATTGAGATCAATGCCCCCATCCAAAACACGGGCAACGTGTGGGGGGCCTACCTATCGGACGCCGTCATCAATCGGTTCTTAGGCGTGGGGAGCTTCCTGCTGCTCTTTTTCTTAGGCACGTGGGGGTTTCAATTGGTCTTTGCCGTTAAACGCATTAACCTGTACAAAAGATTTATCTTCCTAACCATAGGCGCCTTTTGGGTAGCTCTATGCGCCGCCGCATTGGATAAAGTTTTGCCCGGTGTAAACTTCCTGCCGGGCGGGTACTACGGCAACCGCTGGGCAGAAGCCATTACCGGCAACTTGGGCTCCGTGGGACTGGTGCTCATACTGATAGCGTCGCTGGCCGCTATTGTAGTAATCCTGTATTTGGAGCGGCTGGAGCGGCTCAAAAACCGCGTAACGCAAAACACAAACAGGGAAAGAATCCATTGGCCGTTCGCCCGCAAGAAAACCCCGGCCGAGCAAGAGAAAGAGCCCCAAACGGAGCAGCAAGATGCCCGGCCCGTTGTACCCGATCGCCCCTCCCCCATCCCCCCGGCTGCGGAGCCTATCCCCGCTGCGCCCCAGCCCGCGGGTCAACCCATTGTGGTGCGCCCGGGAGAAGGCGTAGGGGGTAGAGGCG
>R16__coassemble_1457_pt1 | contig 12392 bp, 4 predicted proteins | sample R16__metabat2_low_PE_011 | metagenome-assembled genome bin R16
GAGTGCGTCGGGCAGCTTGTCTTTGCTCTGCTGCCCGCGGCTGTTAGGGGCTACTCCGGTTGTAAAAGAGTTTGCCGGGCAGCTTGTCTTTGCTCTGCTGCCCGCGGCTGTTAGGGGCGACTCCGAATAGATTTAGTCTTGTGCGTGCTTTTTGTAATGTCGGGTGGAGAGAGGGCTTCTATTGGGCTTCATGACGGTTTCTTTCGTTGAAAATCGTACATAAGCGGGAGGATTAGTTCGTTTTTATACCTTACTTTCGTTTGTAATTATAGACTTTGTTTTTACTTACCTGTAAATACCAATAGAGTGCAGGTTCGTATCTATATTTTTGTATTTTCCGTACTTTTTGAGTTATATGTGCTTGCTTTGGAATACAGCCTTGGCAAAATTGTGTAAAAACACGATTTGTTTTTTTTTTTTTGCGGAATTGTCTTGCGTAGTTCCGGATAGTTCTTTACCTTTGCCCCCGGATCGCCCGCAGTAAGGGCTGAGATAAAACAGTGTCAATCACTTAACCAAAGCTTAACTAAATAACATTCTTATGAAAAGAGTTCTACTACTTCTTGCAGCACTTACCGGGCTTATTCTGCCGTCTCTGCACGCGCAGGAGGCCGAGCAAGCGACTGTAACCTTTGCCGCAACCGCTTCCGACGCCGGAACCCTGACGGCTACAAACACCACCACCTGGCAGGAGATCAACAGCGGAGACCCGGTGGCCGTGGGCACGCAGCTCACTTTTCGCGCCGCTCCCAAGTCCGGATTTTATGTTTCGAACTGGACGGTGAACGGCGAGGCCGGGCTTAATGCCTATAACTCGGAGCTGAGCTACACCGTAGTGGCGGGCACCAATAACATCGAGGTGAACTTTCAAGCCATTCCCGCAGAAGGTTTCTTCGTTACCTGCACCGCCGGGGAGCACGGCACCGTCAAAGCCTCTTATCAAGGATCGGACTATAATTTTATAGATCTGCCCGCCGAAGGAGGAAATGTGCCCGCTTGGAGCTGGGTTCAATTCACCGCAACCCCCGACGAAGGCTACATTGTAGATAAATGGACGGTGAACGGAGAAGTGGATCCTTGGGCTACAAGCAAAGAAATGGGCAGATCGGCCGACCGCCCCCTCTCTGTAAACGTAACCTTCAGGCAGGTTAAAAAGTATACCGTCAACCTCGTAGCTACAAACGGCACCATAGAGGCTACCTATCAAGACGACTCCTGGAACACAATCTCCGTGAAGGACGGAGACGAAGTGATGGAGAACGCCAACATTAACTTCATAGGTAAGCCTAATTCCGGCTACAAGCTGGATTACTTTGAGGTGAACGGAGAAGTAAAAACCCCCGAGCCCTTTGGAAATATACACGTAACTCTTACCGAGAACATCACGGTAAAAGCCGTATTTAAGGAGATCCCTCCCCAATATACCATAACCGTAGGCGGCGGTGACGGCGGCTACGTGCGCGCTAAGTACAAAGACAGCGAAGGATACAACCATGACTTTGACTGGCAGAACGACATAGAGGCCGGCACCGTGGTAACCGTTTATGCACAGCCGGACGCCAACTACGAGACCGATACCTGGTCCTACAACGGCACCAAGGTAGAGCCCATGGCCGAAGACCGCAACCAATATCAGTTTACCGTCTCGGAGACGGCTAATATTTACGCTACCTTCCGCCCCGGCAACTCCGGCTATTTTGTGAGGTTTGAGGCCGGCGAGCACGGTAAGTTTACCGAAACGATAGCCTACTCCGGCAGCGGCTACGGCCCCATCGCCACCGGCGACAAGGTTTCCGGCGGCACCAAGGTTTCCCTCACGGTTACCCCCGACGAAGGATATGAAGTAGACCAGTGGTTCTCTAATGACTACGTACAAACTGCCTACACCGGCCAGACCAAGTACGAGGAAGATATTACAAGAGACACCAATATTCGCGTAACCTTTAAGCCGGCTGCCCCCAAAGACGTGCCCGTGCACTACTCCTCCTCTGAGGGCGGTACGCTCCTGGCTACCTATATGAAAGACGGCGAGAAGGTGTTCTTGCAAGACAACACCACCGTACCCTCCGGCACCGAGGTATCCTTCTTTGTGAACTTGGAGCCCGGCTATCAGGTTACCGAATGGGTAATAGGCAACGAGGTAAGAACCGACTTGGTAGGCAAGACCGAAACCACCGTAGTGGTATACAACGAGCTTACCGTATCCGTAACCTGCGCTAAGTCGGCTTACAAAGTCTCTTACTCTGCCGGCGAAGGCGGTACGCTCACCGTACAGACCGCTGCCGGTGATGCCGTAGAATCCGGCTCCGACGTGGCTACCGGCACCGAGCTTGTCCTCAAAGCCCTGCCCAACGAAGGCTACGAGTTCTCTGAATGGAAAATCAGCGGTGCTATGGGCGTAGAGAATACCCCCGAGGTGCGCCTCACCGTAGCGGCCGACCTGACCATACAAGCCCTCTTTGCCCCGAAGGCTCCCGCTACTTATGCCGTAAACTTCTCCTCCTCTAATGATAAGCTGGGTACCGTTAAGGCTACCAACGTGGCTACCAAGGCGCCCCTCAAGAGCGGAGACAAGGTAGAGGCCGGCACCGAGATCCTCTTTGAAGCCACTTCCTTAGATGCTGCCCACTTTGTGATTGACGGCTGGAAGGTAAACGATAAAGTATTAGACGGCTCTAAAGACAAAACTACCCAAACCGTAACGGTAGAAGATGCCGACGTTACCGTACAAGTACTCTTTAGAGATGCCACTTCTATTGAGGCCGTTCAGGCCGCCGACCTGCAGGTATACATCGCCGGCGAGCAGCTCTTGGTGCGCGGCTTGAGCCAAACCGCCGAGTTGGCCCTCTACACCGTAGACGGTCAGCTGGTATTTGTACGCAATATTACCGATGCTACCAACGTTTCGGCCTTGGCAGACGGAGTTTACTTCGTGCGCCTCTTGGGTCAGAGCTTTAAGGTAGTGAAGTAATACCCTCCCACAGACACTCCTCCGGCCTTTCTGTACAAAGGCCCGAGGAGCGTCTTTTTGTGTTTATAGCGGCGCTCCGTTTGACTTGGCCGTTAGACCGGGGCCGGTGTACCCTACAGCACAACAGAAATTAGATCCGGATCTAAGGAAAATTTCATCCGGATCAAATGATCGTTAGATCCGGATCAAATGATCGCTAGGTGCGGATCTAATTTCCGCTCTCGTCCGAGCCGCCTTCGGCGTTTAACAGCCCCCCCTGCGGAGCCGCTCCCCGACGGTGATTGCAAACGATGCGCAAAGAATACCACCTCCCGGGGGCTCCGTACGCTCGGGATGCCCGTCTCAGAAAACAAACAATACACTTACTAACTATAACTATCACAAATCTAAAGTACAAAGAAATGAGAAGAAGAAATGTACTGCAAGTAGCTACGCTATGGTATAGCTTGGTGTTGCTGGCCTGTTGCGGCCTATGGCGCCCGGCAGAAGCCTTCGCGCAAACCGGCGATAGACCGGTTTGGAAGTTCACGCGCGCCAAGATGGCCGTGGAGCCCCTGACCAACGTGACGGAAAATTCTTTCACCGCCACTTGGAGCAACGTGCCTTATCAGCAGGTGCAGAACGGCGAGGTCTTTAATCAGATTACCTACCGTTTGCTCGTTACCCGCGAGATTACCGCTCCTAAAAACGGAGTCTATCCCATTACCAATGCCGTAATTAAGGGCAATCCCTCCGGACAGTCTGAGGTGATTAACCTCAAGGAAGCCTACTGGAACAACCAACTCTCGCAGCCCGGTTGGATAGGTTTGTCTTCTAACTGGACTCCCGACGGCGTTTCTATCAAGGCTACTCAATATGCCGGCCTGCCCGGTGAGGCCATTACCGGCCTGGCGCGTGTTATCTCGCCCATTATGGACTTGTCTAATAACGACGGTACCTTTACCTTTAAGTTTACCGCCAAGGTGCTCAATGCCTCTGCCGACGTCCCCATGGAGGTGTTTGGCTACGGTTACGAGATGAGCTATCCCAACGGCGTGCCCGATGTACAAAAAATCTCTATCCCTAACGACGGCAAACCCCACCCCTATAGCTTTACCTTTAAGAACGGCACCTGGTGCCACACCCTGGTTATTGCTATGGCCGGTGCCGCCGAGGTGGAGTTTACAGACGGTTTCTACGTTACCCAAAACCTAAAAGAGGGAGACCGTGCCTTCCGCAGTACGTACTTCGGAGGCTTTGAGTTTGAGAAAGCCAAACCCCTGGACCAAATAGGCCAAAACATTTACAGCAATGACGTGTATCGTCTGCGCTACTCTATGGACTTCCCCGACGTAGACCCCAAGTGCTTAGACTTGGCAGCCGCTAAGACCGACGGCGAACGCGTGGGCTGCCGTATGATATACGACGAGAATCAGCCCGGCTACTCCGGCCGTATCCTCACCAAGCCCATGTTCTCAGACCCCGTCTATTTCGACAATCAGCCCGCCCCGGAGAACAACTACATCTACTTAGGCTATGCTAAGTATGAGAATCCTACCTACGTGAACCTGCACCCGGGTATGGTTACTTTTGCCGGCCACCACGGCGGCGCCATTAAGGCCACTAAAGAGTTACTTAAGGACAATATAGGCAACCGCGTAGTGGGTCTGCGCTTCGTTACCGCCGCTTGTATGCAAGATAAGCAGGTAAACAACCACGCCGGTTGGCTGGACGTAAAAGGCCCCTTCATCTACTTGGCCAAAACCCTTAAGACCACCCAAGAGGGAACCGCTACCGATACCATCATGACCACCCAAACGGAGGTACTCAAAGACGGATGGAATACTGTTTTCTTTAATGAGCCCTTAGAAATTACCGCCGAGAGCGAGTTCTTTGCCGGATTCCATGCCTATGACGCCGCCGAGGTAGGCGGCATTGCTGTAGGAAGCCTTCTGGAAAAAGCTACCGACCCCAACGCTGCCTACATAGGCACTAACTGGAGCACCAGCCGGTTTGATGAGGCTATCTTCTCCCACGACCTGAACAGCTTTTCCGCTCCCTTGCTGATCCAACTGATCATAGAACCCAAGACGCAGGACCCCGCTATGCTGCATAAGGGTGAGCTCACCGCTATTAAGGCGCCCACGCTCATCTATGATACCGATGCTTTAGACGCCACCGTTACCCTGTATAACACGGGTATCCGCACCATTAACAGCGCCACCGTAGAGGTGCAGCTGGGAGACACCAAGAAAGATTATGAGATTACTTTGCCGGACGGCCCCCAAGCTACCCAGGAGCAGAACGTAATCATCTCGGGTATTAACCACGACGGCGTTTTGGGCCAAACCACCCTTAAGGTTACGCTCAAGAAGGTAAACGGTGAGGCTCTTGCCACTTCCACGTCGGTTTCTGCGCAGCTGGAGATCGTTAAGAAGGACGACGTCTTTGAGCGCAACGCCCTCATTGAGAGCTTTACCTCGGAGGAGTGTAAGTACTGCCCCGACTCCGAGCAAGCCTACGAAGATATGATCATGAAGCCCGAAAACGAGGAGCTGGCTAAGCGCATCGTTACCGTTGTGCACCACACCTTCTTCTCTCCGGACTTCTTGGCCCTGGATTACAGCTTTGGCCTGCAGCCTTTCTATGGTATCGTAAGCCAAGCCGGTGAGGTAGGCCTTGTGAACCCCACTTCTCCCACCATTATGATCAACCGTATCCCCAACCCCGCCCTGGGTACCGCTAAGGGGCAAAACGGCTCTATTTACGCTCACATGGGCGGTCTGCAGTCTCGCCTCAACGAGGCTATGCAGTATGCTACCGAAACGCATCCCGCTACCGTAAAGGCTCAGGTAAAGCCCTTCTTTGACAAGGAAGCTCAGAAGCTGAAAGTAGCCGTGTACGGCAACGTCTCCTCTCGTTACGACAGCTCTCTGCCTTTGCACGTAACCATTATGATTACTCAAGACGAGATCAATACCCGCCGTCAGGTATGGGATATGTCTCCCACGCCCGGGTACAAGCACCGCAACGTGTTGCGTATTGTAGACGAAGCCGGCTTTAAGGGTACGCCTGTGGAGATTCAGCCCGACGGCTCCTTCACCTTCACCACCGAAATGACCGTTAATACCACCGATGCTCAAGGGACTCTGCCCCAGAATACCCTGCTCTTGGAGGGCGACAACAAGACCCTGGAAGATGTACTGGATGACGTAAACGTAATTGCCGTACTGCACCGCTACGAAGCGCTGCCCACGCAGTACGACGTAGAGCCCAACGACCAAAGATTGCTTAAAAACGAGGTGCTGAACGTGGCCCAACGCCGTGTCTCTTTCACCGACTTTACCGGCGTGGACGCCCCGGCCCCCGCCGATGTAACGGTTTACGTAGAGAACCGCTCCGTTTGCGTCTCTGCTGAGGTAGAGAACCTGCAGGTGTACAGCCTGAGCGGCGTACTCGTGCCCAACGAAAACCTAATGCCCGGTACCTACGTGGTGAGCTTTACGCTCAACGGCCAAACCGTACTGAACAAGGTTTTGGTGCGCTAAACAAAAACATTTAATCCCCCTGTCCCTACCTCCCGGAGTAGCTCCTTAACCCCCAATAAGAGCACTCCGGGAGCCGGGCACGGGTAAAGAACTTGTAACCCACGGCCTAGGCGACCGTTTATCCCCCCGGGAAGCCCTTGCTCATTTGATCCGGACCAAAATATATTTTGGTCCGCATGAAATTTTCTTTTGGTCCGGATCAAATTATATTTTGGTCCGGATCAAATAAAGAGCTACATCCCCCCGGGGGAATTTAAGGGCTCCACCAAGGCTTTATCTATAACAGCAAAACAATGAAAATCTTTCGTAAGCTTACACTCCTTTTACCGGGAGTTTTACTCTGCAGCGGGGCTCTGTTTGCCCAAAGCACCTTCTCCGGCGGAGACGGCTCGGAGGGCAACCCGTATCAGATTGCCAATGAGCAAGACCTGCGCAACTTGGCCAAGGATGTCAACGACACGCACATTACCTACGCCGGCAAGTATTTTCTACAAACGGCCGATATAACCTTTAATACCCAAGAGGCCATTACGCCCATCGGCGGAGGCCCTTCTGCGGGCTTTTCCAGATCGGACGATGAGTGCTTCCAAGGTACCTATGACGGAGGCAGTAAGAAGATCTACAACCTTAATCTGTACGACGCCTCCGAGCTCAAGGGCGGCGAAACCGCTCACTCCGGTGTGGGCCTCTTCGGCGACTTAGGCAAAGGCGCCACCGTTAAGAACGTGATCATCGCCTCCGGGCATATCTACGGAGACGGAGACGTGGGCGCCATTGCCGGCATCCTGCACGAGAATACCACCGTTACCCGTTGCAAGGTGGGCCCCGATGTACGCATCTTCTCTTACTCGGTAGGCGGCGGTATTGCCGGCACCAGCTTGGGTAAAAATATCTATATAAGGGAGTGCGCCAACTACGCCAACGTAAGCGTCTCCGGCTTGGGTATGTTTAAGTGTGCCGGCGGCATCATAGCCTCCTCTGCCGAAACCCGCATAGAGGCCTGTGCCAACTTCGGCGACATCTGGGCTAAGGGCGGATTCGCCGGCGGTATCATCGGCTATACGCCCCTCTCACAGAACGACTTCTTCTTCTCTTATCCCGAAATGCGTAGCTGTATGAACGGCGGTGATATCACCTCTATGGAGCCCGTAAGCGGCGGCTTGATAGGCGCAGCCGCCTTTAACATACAAGACTACCCCGGCGGCGCCCCCAACATGATCGCTAACTCCTACTCCTACGGCCAAACCTACGTTACCTTCTCCAATACCAACGGCCCGGTTGTAGGCATGTTCCTGCGCACTACCCCCATTACCGTAACCAAAACATACTACAACGCAGACCGATTCTTCTTTAAAAAACAAGACGACGCCGACTCCGACATAGCCTTTACCTACGGCGAGGCCAGAACCCACGAACAAATACGCTCGGCCGAGTTCCTGGCCGAACTGAACGCCACTACCTACGACGGCCCTACCTATCTCTTTGAGCAAGATAAGCACAATATGAACGGCACCATGCCCGTGCTCGCCTGGATCAATGAAACCTATGACGCCGCCATAGACAAACCCAATCAGTACCGAAAAGATATTGAGTTCACCAAGTTTGTCCGCCCCGCCGGATCCCTCTTTATGCCCAACCGACAAGGCGACTTCCTCATCTATAACATGTCTATGAACGAACCCGACGCGCAGGCTAAGTCTATGGGCTGCTCTAAAGACCGCGTCTGGATAGACCGCGTACTGGCTCAGAAAGGCGGAGAAAGCTACACCTTCTTTATGTCCTCCTCCGGCTTCCGTAAACCTATAGCCGAAGACGGTATGTATGTTGCACAGAAGCCCGCGCAAACTGCCGACCACTGGATGATTACCCCCGCTTTCTACGTAAACGAAGACTTCTCGTGGTTCCACTGGGTGGCCGCTTCTGAGGAAACAGACAAATTCAGATGCGCCTACGAAGTATACGTACTGCCCGACGAAAACGCCGACTCCCCCAAGGCGTTTGCCGACGCTACCCCCCTCTTTACCACCGACGCAGAGGAGCCTATCAAAACCCTGCAGGAGGAATTTGAGGGCGAGCAGCGCGCTTACTACGAGCTGACCCCCAGAAAAATAGACCTCTCCCAATTCGCCGGCAAAACCGTACGCGTGGCTTTTAGAGATGTGTCCCAAGATAAGTTTCATTTGCTCATCGGTAAGATGCGCGTGGCCCAAGAAAACGGCGTGGCTCCCGTTACAACCGCTACCCGCACTCAGGTAACCGTACACGAGCAGACCCTCTCGGCTCAGAACGCTACCGCGCGCCTCGCCCTCTACTCCCTAACGGGCCGGCTTGTGGCTGCCGCTGAACACACCCTCCGGTACACGGCTCAGCCCGGTATGTACCTGCTGGTGGCAACGGATAACTCCGGCCGCACCGAGACCCACAAAGTGATAATCCGCTAACCACTCCACGCCATCACTCCACGCTCCTCCCCCCCCTTGATCTAAGGAAGAGTGCGGAGTGATGCGCAATTTAATGCAATTAAAACTATGAAAAAATCCCTTGCTTTATTAGCCGCGGCCACCTTGGGCTTCGCTTCCCTTGCGCAAGCTCAAGTGCTGCAATCCCGCAATCCGCTCCACTCCGGGAGCCGCTCCGGCGCAAGAATAACGGTTTCCTCAGGCAAGAGTCTGCGCACTGCTACCCCTTCTCCCAAAGCAGAGGAAATGGGAGCGCTGACCCTCTTTTTGCGGGAGGACTTCGTGGGAATGGATAAAGGTACCCAAGACGCACCGGACCTTGTAAACAGTATTCAGGCTCCCGAGGGCGTGTACAAATATCCCAACTGGCAGAACATTCAGCCCGAGTATACTCGCTTTCGCGGCTGGGGCGGCCTATTTGAGGGGCTTACCCTAGAGGCCTCGGAGGGCAAAGGCTACACGCACTCCGCCGGCGGCGCCGTACACTTGGGCGGCCCGCAAGCCAGTAAGATTAACACCCCGCCCTTAGACCTTAAAGAGGTATTGGTGCATGAAGAAATCCCCGACGCACAAGACGTAGTGGTGCTGCGCTTCAGAATGAAAGCCATGCACGAGATAGAGGCAGACAAGTACGGCGTGCAGTTTGTGGTGAATGCCCAGGAAACTTTCTGGTATCAAGACGGCGACTCTCCTGAGTACGACGGCAACTGGTTCTACCCCCGTGCCCTTACCCCGGACATCACCAACATCTCTACAGACTGGCAAACCTATGAAATGGTCTTCCAAGGCGCCGGCCATAGCACCCTCTTCCTGATAGGATTCCAGGTATTTGCCCTGAGCGAAGAGATAGCCCAAGCCGGTGGCTACAGCTTTGACCTACTCGTAGATGACATAGAGGTATATAAAATGAAACCCTTTGTGCGCATCCCCAACGTATTGCCCCACTCCAATTTTACCGCCGGTTCGTTTGACGCCAACTGGGCTCCCGTAGAAGGCGCTACCGGATACCTCTTAGACGTATACCAAATGGTGCCCGATGAAAACGCTCAGCCCGACCGTATGGGAAATAGACCGCTCGTGCGTAAAGATATACTTAAGGACCAAGCCGTCTCCGGCACCACTTACACCGTCTCCGGGATAGACCAAGAGGGCCTCTATTACTACAATGTACGTGCCCTGAACGGCGCGCAGCAGTCCTACCGCTCCGTAGACCAAAAGGTCTACGACTTGGTGCCCCCCACGCTGCACAAAGCCCCCGCTATCCCCGAGTCCGGCGCCTTTACGGCTTCTTGGGATGCCGTCCCCGGCGCTGAGCGTTACTATTACATCGCTTACCACGAGCGTGTGGCCGAACGGAATATGGAGATGGATATCATCAACGAGGACTTTACCGGCGTGGCCGACGCAGACGGAAACTCCACCGGCTACAGCGTAGACAACCCCTCCCCCGGCCAATCCTATACCGCTATGTATCCCAAAGACCTCAACCTCCCCTGCTGGGAAATGAAAAACTATATGCCTTACACCGACTTTGTGGCCTTTGACGGCTGGCAATATATCTACGGAGGGGCTGAGGCCGGTATGGTTTCTCCCGAGCTTGACCTCTCTAACGGAAACGGCGTGGTGAATATCTCCCTGAGCCTTTACGGCGCTTACAACGAGGAAGAGGACCGTTGCCCTCAAGCGGCCATTGCACTCTTTAACTACAACGAAGAAACAAAAGATTTTGAGCAGGTAGAGCTCGTCTACCCCTCCGTTGTGGCAAAGAAACCCGTTACCAACACTTGGCAAGACTATAACGTTACCCTCTCTCAAGGCAGCAAACGCAGCATCATCGGTATCTATGCCGTAAAGGGCGGGGACTTCCTCTATGTAGATAACCTACGGGTTTGGCAAAACTTTAAGATGGACGAGTCTTACCTGGCACCCGCCTTCGGCTCCTTTATGCACGAATCCACGTCCATTGACGTACAGTTAGACCCCATGCAAAAAGAGGATGCTGTCTACCAACGCGTCAAGGCGCATAAGGCCGACGAATCGGGCCTCATCATGAGCCAATTCTCTCCCTTGCAACAACTGCAGGAGGCTACTGCCGTCAACGCCCTGCCCCAATTGCAGGAAGTTAGAGCATATGTTCAGGACAACGTTCTGCACGTGGTGAATCCTAACGGAGACACCGTACGGGTTTATGACCTCTCCGGCAACCTGCTCTTCAGCGATAACTCGGGCCGTACCACAGTCGCCTTTGCCCTCCGCCAAGCCGGAGCCTATATCGTGCGCATCGGCGAGGTAGTGCTTAAAGTACAACGCTGAAGCTATCCCCCGGCGGGAGCCCGTTCCCCACTCCCGCAACGCCCGAGGCTCGCCTGAGCTTTCGGGCCCTCTTCGGAGCCCCTGATTCCTCTACGAGTCAGGGGCTCTGCTTGCTTTATGTACCCCACTGCCCGAAGGCATACACAGCACGCGGCGTGCTGTAAGTACGCCGCCAAAACAAGTCATAGCCACCGCCGGATCGTTATGATAAGATAAGGGATTCTAAACCAATGAGAGCCCCTGACTCGGGGAGGAATCAGGGGCTCTTGGGGGTATCGGAAGTGCTATAGGGTTTCCGATGTATCCGTAAGCACTTTCTGTTTACGGTGTCTTCTTAAATGGCCGAGGGCGTTCCGGGGCATAAACCCCTCAACGGACGATGCCCGGTTGGTCTATTTCGTCAATCGCTTATCGGCGAACCACTACCTTGCGGGTAGCGGCAGGGGTGACGAGCAGGTACTCGCCCTCGGGCAGGTGGGTCACGTCAATACAGGCGGAGCCTTGTTCGTCGGCTTGGGCGGTGCCCAAGAGTGTGCCGTCTAAGGCCATGAGGCGTACTTCAGCACCCACAGCCAAGCCCGCTACGTTCAGCTCTTCATCGGCGGGGTTGGGGAAGAGGGTCAGGGCATCACCCTTCACCTCGGCGATGCCGGTGTGGTCTTGGAAGACGACCTCCACGTTCGTAGCCTTGTTGATGGTCAGCTCTTTCTTCACTTCGGTAGTCTCGGTGGTGGTGCCGTCAATGGTCCAGCTCTTTACCTTAAAGTTGGGGTTGGGGGTAGCGGTGAAGGTAACGGCCTTGCCCTGCTCCACGTTGTCCCCGTTGTTTAGTTCGACGCCGTCTACGGTAGCGGAAAGGGTGCCGCCCGTGCCGGCGAAGAAGGTAACGAGGAAGAAGTCTGCGCCTTCATACGGCTCACTCCCCGACGCTCCGTATGCCATGACGTCCCAGTTCTTGGCTTGAGCCTTAGCCACGTTAGCCTTACTGACAAGATTGCCTTCGTGTGCTATCTCTTTGCTGTAAACGAGCAGGGTTCCGGTGGTTTCGCTCGTTCTGTCTGCCAGACCATTAATCAGCTCTGTCATGGCAGCATCTTCTATAAAGTTGTTGTGGCATTCCAG
>R16__coassemble_1462_pt1 | contig 12308 bp, 8 predicted proteins | sample R16__metabat2_low_PE_011 | metagenome-assembled genome bin R16
CGGCAACCTGCTCCGCCTCTTAGAGGGCCAAGCCATAGGCACCACCGTGTACAAAGGGTGATCGATATCCGCTGCGCCGGATCTCCCTCGGTATCCCCAAAACCACTAAACAGTACATCCAAAGCAACTCAATCATATACCTCAATAAGATTATGAACGCATCAGAGCTAACCAACAGCGCACAGGAGAAAATGACCAAAACCCTCCACTATTTGGAGGAGAAGCTGGCACACATACGGGCCGGCAAAGCCAATGCTAAAATATTAGATGACGTACGCGTTAACAGCTACGGCTCCATGGTGCCCCTCAACCAGGTGGCTACCGTGATGGTCCCCGACGCTAAAACCATTACCATTACCCCTTGGGATAAGAAGGTGATCAGGGACATTGAAAAAGCAATCATGGACTCCCCCGTGGGCATCACCCCGGAAAACAACGGAGAGATGATTCGCCTGAGCATTCCGCCCCTTACCGAGGAGAGACGCAAGCAACTCGTTAAGCAGGTAAAGGGAGAGGCCGAGGAAGCCAAGGTGAGCATACGCAACTTCCGCCGGGAGGTAATAGACGCCGCCAAGAAGGCAGAGAAGAGCGAAGGCCTATCGGAGGACGGACGCAAGGAGATAGAAGCCGACGTACAGAAGCTCCACGACAAGTTTATAGCGGATATAGACAAGGTTTTTGCCGCTAAGGAGAAAGAAATCCTTACGGTTTAACTCTGTTTCCCCCACTTGGGAAGCACGGCGTTGCCGTACATCATGCAGGGATTAGTTACTAAAGCCGTGGGCAATGCCTGCCGAGTGTGGGTGGCGCTCGAGGGTAGGGAGTACGAGTGCCGGGTAAAGGGCAACTTGCGTCTGAAGGGCATCCGTACTACCAACCCCGTGGCGGTGGGCGACCGTGTGGAGTTCACTCCGCAGGGAGAGGAACCCTATTATATCCAACGGTTGCTTCCGCGCACCAACTATATCATCAGAAAGTCGGTCAACCTTTCTAAAGAGGCCCATATCTTAGCGGCCAATATAGACTTGGCTTTGCTGGTTGTAACGGTAGCCCGCCCCGAGACCTCCACGGTGTTTATAGATCGTTTCTTGGCTACGGCCGAGGCCTACTCGGTGCCGGTGGTCTTACTCTTTAATAAGAGTGATGACCTGTCGGACCAAGAGATGCAGTGGCAGCACTTTTTGATAGATTTGTACCGGGGGATAGGCTATAGATGCCTACCGGTGAGTGCGCTCCGGGAAGAGGGGCTGCAAGATATTCCCGAGCTTTTGAAGGGGAAGGTTACGCTTTTGAGCGGCAACTCCGGCGTGGGCAAGAGCACCCTTATCAATTTGCTGTGCCCGGGGGTGCATCAGCGCACCGAGCAGGTCTCTGTCTCTTTTGGTACGGGGGTGCACACCACGGCTTACTCGCAAATGTTTCCCGCCCGGGAGGGAGGCTTTGTTATAGACACGCCGGGCATCAAGGGGTTCGGCACTATTGAGATGGACGAGCACAATACGGCGCATTACTTTCCCGAGTTTTTTGCTTTGAGCCGGGAGTGCCGCTTCTCTAACTGCACCCATTTGCACGAGCCGGGCTGCGCTGTCTTGGCGGCTTTGGAGGAGGGACGCATCAGCCCCCTGCGCTATAACAGTTACCTGAGTATATTGGAGGATAAGCAGGAGGGCGCCTATCGAACGGAGCCCTAACCTTGGCCTTTATGCCCACCCAAAGGAATCCTGTATTTCTGCCGGACCAAATACTTTTTTGTGCCGGATCAAATACTTTTTTGTGCCGGATCAAATGTTTCTTTCTGCCGGATCAAAATAATATTCTCCTTCCCATGGCAGATAAAGCACTTCCGGTAATGTGATAAAGAAGACGGTAGCCCTTTCCTAATGAGTTGCCTCTCGGATGCTTTAGCGTTGCGCGCTAACCCGATGACGAAACCACCAACCGTAAAAATTAAACCACGATGAAAAAACGAAAACCGACCGCCCAAAAACTACACAGAAAGCCTTTGGCGCGTCAAAAACACTCCTATACAGACCCTTATCCTCAACCCGCAATACCCGCCGAGCCCTTTGAGGCGATCTTCAGAGAGCACTCCGCCGGGAAGTATTCGGTTGAGTTGCCCGACGGATCCGCTACCTACACTGCCGACCCGGCCAACCGAGCCCACGCCATAGACGGCGACACCGTCTTAGCGGTGGCTATGCACGGCCGCAGGGGGGGCAGGCGTGCCAAGGATAACGGCGCGCAGGTCTTTGTGAGCGAGGTACTCCGTCGCGGCCGTACCACCTTTGTGGGCACTTTTAAGCAGATGCGCGATTGGGGCCTGTTTACCCCCGATGAGAAAGATTGGAGCTGGACCATGCGCATCCCCAACGGCGATACAGCCGGCGCCCATACCGGAGACAAGGTGGTGGCGCAGCTGACCGACTGGCCCCCCAAGGCTCTTCAACCCGAAGGCCGTGTCTCCGATGTCTTAGGCCCGGCCGGAGAAAACAATACCGAGATGAAAGCCATATTGGCTACCCACTCCCTCCCTTATTCCTACCCGGAGGAGGCCAACCGATATGCCGCTAAACTGCCCGAGGGAATTGCCCCGGACGAATTGGCCAAGCGGGAGGACTTTCGCCCCATCCTCACCTTTACCGTAGACCCGGCCGATGCAAAAGACTTTGACGACGCCCTCTCCTACCGAGAACTCCCCAACGGTACCTACGAGGTGGGGGTACACATCGCCGACGTATCCTTCTACGTTCGCCCCGCAGACCCCATCGATAAAGAGGCCTATGCCCGTGCTACCAGCATCTATTTGGTAGACCGTACCATCCCTATGCTGCCCGAGCGACTTTGTAACGACCTCTGCTCCCTTATGCCCGGGGTAGACCGCTACGCCTACTCCTGTGTGTTTGAGCTTGATGCCCAAGCTCAGGTTATACGCCATCGCATCACCCGCAGCGTGATACACAGTGACCGCCGCTTTGCCTACGAAGAGGCGCAGCAAGTGATTGAGACCGGCACCGGAGATTGTGCCCCGGCAATCCTTAAAATAAACGAACTGGCCCGGCTGCTCCGACACAAAAGGTTTGAAGCCGGTGCTATTGAGTTTGAAAGCAAAGAGGTTAAGTTTAACCTCGATGCCCAAGGAAAGCCCACCGGTGTCTACATCAAAGAGCAGAAAGAAGCAAATCAGATGATAGAGGAGTTCATGCTCCTGGCCAATAAAACAGTGGCGCAAGAGATAGGCGCTACCAAACTCCCCGCCGGACGCAAGCACAAGAGTTTTGTATACCGCGTGCATCCGGAGCCCGAACAAGAGAAGCTACAAAACTTTTCTACCTTTGTGGGGGCTTTGGGGTACCGCCTTAACGCCCGAAGCAAGGGGGCTAAGCTCAGCCAATCATTCAATACTTTGTTGCGTCAAGTACAGGGTAAAGCCGAGGGGTATATCATCTCTACACTGGCGGTGCGCTCTATGGAACGGGCCAAGTATACTACCCAAAACATAGGCCACTACGGCTTGGCGTTTGAGTTCTACACCCATTTTACTTCCCCCATTCGGCGTTATCCCGACCTCATGGTGCACCGACTTTTGGACCGATACCTCTCCGGCGGCCGTTCGGTGAACCGAGAGGAACTGGAAACCCGCTGCGAGCACTGCTCCGCTCAGGAGGAAGTGGCTGCCCGTGCCGAACGAGACTCCGTAAAGTACAAGCAGGTGGAGTACATGAGTGCGTTTGTGGGCAAGCACTTTGACGGTATTATCTCCGGCGTAACCCGCTGGGGGCTCTACGTGGAGCTGAACCAAAGCCAATGCGAAGGCCTGATTCCCATCCGTTATCTGGAAGACGATTACTACGAGTTTGACGAGAAAACCTATTCCCTTGTGGGTGAACGCCGGCACCGCCGCTACAGATTAGGCGACCCTATCACCATTAAAGTAGCACGCGCCAACTTAGAGGAGCGTCAGCTGGACTTCCTCCCCGCTTAACCCCGCCCCTCCCTACAGAATGAACCCATCCGACACAAAGAAAAGCCTCTTGGGTATGCTCCCCGAGGAGATCGCTTCCGCCGTTAAGGGGCTCGGCCTCCCCTCTTATGCCGCCGCTCAGATCATAGATTGGGTCTATCGCAAAAGGGTAACGGATATAGCGCAGATGAGCAACCTCTCGCAGGCAAACAGAACCCTCCTAGCTGAGCATTACCGCGTAGGAAGAGCCGAACCTACCCAGGCTGTTACCTCACAGGACGGCACCGTTAAGTACCTCTTTCCGGTAGCGGGCGGAGCCGTGGAGAGCGTCTTTATCCCCGAAGCAGACAGGGCCACTCTGTGCGTCTCTTCCCAAGTGGGCTGTAAGATGAATTGCCTCTTTTGCCAAACCGGTAAGCAGGGCTTTAAGGGGCACCTATCGGCCGGTGAGATATTGAATCAAATCTACTCCGTGCCCCAAGCGGACAGCCTTACCAACGTGGTCTTTATGGGCATGGGGGAGCCGATGGACAATATAGACGCCGTACTGCGGGCTACCACGCTGCTCACGCATTCCAAAGGATACGCTTGGAGCCCCAAACGTATCACCGTTTCTACTATAGGCGTGGAGCCCGGCTTGACCCGCTTTCTAAGGGAAAGCAGTTGCAACTTGGCCGTGAGCTTGCATAATCCCATACCCGCAGAGCGTTTGAGCCTGATGCCCATGGAGCGGGCTCTGCCCATTGAACAATTGGTACATAAGCTGAGCGGATATGACTTCCGCCACCAGCGCCGTTTGACCTTTGAATACATCGTCTTCTCCGGCTTAAACGATACCATGCTGCACGTACGGGAGCTCACTAAGCTCCTTTCGGGGCTCTCCTGCCACGTTAATCTGATTCGTTACCACCGCATCCCGGGTATTGATTTACCGGCTACCGATCCGGCGCGTGCCGAGCGACTTCGCGATGCCTTGTCGGCCAAGGGTATCCCCACCACCATTCGCACTTCAAGAGGGGAGGATATATGGGCGGCTTGCGGCATGCTCTCCTCCCTCCGAACCGAGCAGCACCCGGCCTCCGACCCCAATACTTAATCAAAATATCCTCCGGCACCCGAATACCGCCTGCCTATAGCCTTTGCACTCCCTATGGATAAACCTAAGAATAAAAAGACCCCATCGCCCAAAGAAACCACCGACATAGTGGTAAAAGGGTGCCGGGTGCACAACCTGAAGGGGATAGATGTGCAGATCCCCCGAAACAAACTTACCGTTATTACGGGTGTGAGCGGATCCGGTAAGAGCTCCTTAGCCTTTGATACCCTCTACGCCGAGGGACATAGGCGTTATGTGGAGAGCCTCTCCAGTTATGCCCGTCAGTTTCTGGACAGGATGCACAAGCCGGATTGCGATGAAATCAGAAACCTGCCCCCCGCAGTAGCCATTGAGCAGCGCGTGGTGAGCCGCAACCCCCGCAGTACCGTGGGTACCTCCTCCGAAATATATGACTATATCCGCCTTTTAATGGCTCGTGCCGGTAAGCTTATCTCACCCACTTCGGGAAGAGAGGTGAAGAAGCACACCGCCGACGACGTTATAGCGGCCGCCGTATCCTTACCGGCCGAATCTAAGGTTATGCTCCTGGCACTCATAGACCCCGCGGCCAATCGTACCCCACGGGAGTCCCTCAACCTGCTCCTATCGCAAGGCTACACAAGGCTCTTCTACCAAGATAAACCCATCCGTATAGAGGAGTTCCTGGAGCAAAACGCCTCCCTCAAAAAGCTTCCCCCGCAGCTCTACCTTATTATAGACCGCCTGACGGTGAATAAAGAAGACGATATATTCCTTTCCCGACTGGGAGACTCGGTGGATATAGCCTTCTACGAGGGTAAAGGCACCTGTGCCCTTTGGTGCCAAACCCCCGATGCCCAAACCTGCATTATCCCCTTTAGCAACCTTTTTGAGGAAGACGGCAGACAGTTTGAGGAGCCTACTCCCGAGGGATTTAACTTTAACAGTCCCTCCGGTGCCTGCCCTACCTGCGAGGGGTACGGATCTATTCTGGGCATTGACCCCCTTAAGGTGATACCCGACCCCGAGCTGAGCCTATATGACGACGCCGTGGCCTGCTGGAAAGGCCCCATGTCCTCTAAGTTTAAAGAGGATTTTATGCTAAGGGTGCGGGACGTAGCGCCGGACTTTGACGTCTTCAAGCCCTACAGAGACTACACGCCCCAAGAGCATGAGCTCCTTTGGTGGGGATTCCCTAAGGATAAAAAGGTAACCCAGCGCAAAACCCTCTACGGAATAAACGACTACTTTGATATGCTCCAACGGGACGTGTACAAGATACAAAACCGTACACGAATAGCCCGCTTCCGTGGAAAAACCACTTGCCCCGATTGCAACGGCGCACGCCTTAAGGCTGATATGCTCTTGGTGCAATACCACGGCAAGAATGTGGCGCAGATAAACCAAATGAGTATCCGCCAAGCACTCGACTTCTTCTCGCAGCCGCCCGCAGATAAGCAAGAGCAGAAGATAACCGAGCGCTTACTGCACGAAATAACCTCCCGACTGCAAGTGCTCTGCGAGGTGGGGCTGGGTTACTTAACCATAGACCGCCGCTCCAATACCCTCTCCGGCGGTGAGAGTCAGCGTATCAACCTGGCTACCCGTCTGGGCAACGGCTTAGTAGGCTCCCTCTACGTATTAGACGAGCCCAGTATAGGCCTGCACGAAAGGGACACAGACCGCCTTATAGGTGTACTGCACAAGCTACGCGACCAAGGCAATACCGTGGTAGTGGTGGAGCACGACGAACGGACTATGCGCGCCGCCGACTACTTAATAGACATAGGCCCAAACGCCGGTAGGCTCGGCGGGGAGGTTATATTTGCCGGAGCCCCTAAACAGATATCGCCCAAAACACCGGGATATACTGCTGCTTACCTCTCCGGTACCGAACAGATTCCGCTGCCTGCACACCGACTGACACCCAAGCGCCGGATACAGATCTCCCACGCTACTATGCACAACCTAAAGGATGTAGAGGTACAAGTGCCCCTCAATATGCTCACGGTAGTGACCGGAGTGAGTGGCTCCGGCAAGAGCACCTTAGTGCGCGAGGTGCTCTTTAACGAACTGGAGGCCTACTTAAACGACGGCTACCGGGGCACGCGCACCGAGCACCTATCCGGTTGCTTAGGGGATATCAGTGCTGTTACCTATGTAGATCAGACCGACGTGGGGCGTAGCTCTCGCTCAAATCCCGTTACCTACATAGGTGCCTACACCTATATCCGCTCCTTCTACAGTGAGCTTCCGTTTGCCCGTCAGATGGGGTATCAGCCCTACTTCTTCAGCTTCAACAAGGACGGCGGGCGATGCCCCACTTGCAACGGCGAAGGCACCATTGTGATACCGATGCAGTTTATGACAGACCTGGTGGTGGTATGCGACGAGTGCGGCGGTAAGCGTTTCTCTAAGCAAGCTTTAGAGGTGGAGTGCGATGGCTGTAATATAAGCGATGTCCTAAACATGACGGTGAACAAGGCGGTGGAGTTCTTTGCAGCGCATCACGAATCCCCCCATTCTGCCCCTATTGTGCGCTCCTTGCAGGCTTTGCAGCGCGTGGGGCTGGGCTACTTACAGCTAGGGCAGAGCAGCTCTACCCTCTCCGGCGGAGAGAACCAGAGGCTTAAGCTGGCCAAGTACTTAGCTGAGCCGGACACCCGGCACACCCTATTCTTCTTTGACGAGCCTACCACCGGGCTGCACTTCCATGATATCAGTACTCTGTTAGAGTCCCTACGCGCCTTGGTGAGCAGAGGCCACTCGGTGGTGGTCATTGAGCACAATCCTGAGGTAATCAAATGCGCCGACTACCTCATCGACCTGGGACCCGACGGCGGAGCGGACGGCGGAGAGATTGTAGCCGTGGGCACTCCCGAAGAGGTGGCCGCCAACCCCCGCTCACTTACCGGCCTATACCTCAAAGACAAACTCCGTCCTGCCTCAAAGACAAACTCCCCCCTATAGTAGTATGATACCGCGCTATAGCCAAGATACCCACCGCGCTATAGCACGCTATCCCTGCACCCTATGAGCCATACCCCCGTTCCCCAATAGCAATACGCCTATCTTACCTATGAAAAGACACCTTACGCTTCTACTATTCACTCTGCCTCTGATCCTGTGGGGGCAAACCAACCACTCTACTATGCAACCCATTACCACCTATGATGCTCTTATGCAAGCCGTGCAGCAAGGGCAAAGTGAGATCTCCGTAGCCCGAAGCATCACCGTGCCCCATGCCCTGATACTCCCGCGAGGCACCGCTATTAAAGGATTACCGCAGGAGAACGGAGAGCGCCCCATGCTCCTCTTCCCCTCCTCCGACGGCTTAGGCTTAACGGCCGATAACCAAGTAACCGACCTCAGTATTAACGCACCCGTATCCGCTCGCGCTGTCTTTAATACAGCGGCCGGGGCAGACTTGGGCACCTTTTCCCTAAGCCGTCTCCTGCTCCAAGGCCAGCTCTCCGTGATTATGCGCCCGGGAGCCACCCGCGCCAACGTATACCTGCAGGACATCCACATAGCGGCCGCCGATACACGACACTACTTAGAGCAACCCCAGAAGTACGGCGTTAACGTCCTGCAGGGTGCCCTAACGCTATACAACATGAACGGAGACCCAAACAGCTTGATGCAGGTGCGCGCCGAGCGTATCGCTATAGGTCGCCCGGGCATCCCCGTAGCGGGTAGTGGCATATTCATTGCCGGCGCAGGCGACGCCGGAGGCCGTACCCATGTCTCGCTGCTTACTACCGGCGCCGTTTACTCCACAGGCAAGATTCCCTATGGCGTGGCCGACTACATCACCGGCGCTGTATTTATCCTTAACGGAGCGCATGCGCAACAGGTAATCACCCAAGGCGAGCTCGTTACCTACGGCGTTAATGACATGGTTACCGACGTGTGGGGCAGCGTAGAGGAGTGGACCGCTAACGGACCCATCACTTCTTACGGACCCAGTGGCATAGGATTCGTTAACTTCGGCACCGTGCGGAGCTATACCGCTAATGCTCCCGTGCGCACCTACGGAGAGGGCGCTCGCGGCTACAACCAGTACGACGGTACCGTGGAGCAGATTACCTTTTCCTCCATAGAGACCTTCGGCCACGGCTCCGTAGGCGTACAGATTAGTAAACCCATAGGACGGCTCACTATTAAGGGTAATCTCACTACGCACGGCTCCCTCGGCAATTCGCTCGTTAAGGGAGTAATTGTTCCCTTACCTGCCTATGCACTCAGCATTAAAGCAGGCGGTAGGGTAGAACATATTACGGTAGAGGGCAATATCACTACCTACGGAAACGATGTAGTCTCCTACATCACCGAGCCCGGCGCCGTAGTGAACCAATTCACCATCGGCGGTACCATTCAGGCTCTCGGCCGTAACGCCCAACCCCAAGACCTCCGCTAAGCTACCCCACCGCACTACTACCCCATGAAGGAGCACAATACTACCAAGCTATACTATACCCGCGCCGAAGTGGCCCGCGAGTTAGGCGAACCCGTATCTACCGTTAAGTATTGGACCGAGCACTTCAACGTACCCGTTAAGCCTTCCGCCCACGGCCGAGCCCGTTACAACGCCCAAGCCTTAGACCAACTACAACGTATCCGATACCTGCGCCGCACTATGGGCCTCTCGCTTCCCCAAATACAACACGCTTTGCAAAACCCCTCTACTGCGGTAAGAAACGCCGATATAGCCGCAATCCTCACTTCCCTGCGTACGCAACTCGTGCAGCTCCGACACGCTTTAGACCAATATACCGTCGCCCAAGCCGCCCTCCCCTATAAGAAAAACCTACCCGAGTAACGCCCCCTTACCCACTACGCCCCATCCCGATACCTTACTAAATCCTATAGTATGAAGCTACTAAGATACTACGTGCTCAGCTTATTCCTACTACTGTCTTGGGTAGTGGCAGTGCCTTTTTTACATGCTCAGATAGATACCAAGCGGGTTACCCGGATAGGCCTCAATGCCTTACAGTATAGAGACTACGTACTGGCCATAGAGCACTTTAATAGGGTAATAGACGCCACCCCCAATACAGCCGAGCCCTATTACTACAGGGCATTGGCCAAGTTTCTCTTGGGCGACTACTCCGGTGCCGCGGTCGATGCCTCCGCGGCTCTGCAGCGTAACAAGTTCCTGTCTCGTGCCTATCAGCTCCGCGGTACGGCTTATCAGTCCTTACGCAAGGACTCTCTGGCCGTTATAGACTATCGTACTGCGCTGGATATTATGCCGGATGATCCCCACTTACGCTTCAACTTGGCCGGTGCCCTATACTCCCTTAAGCAATACCAAGCGGCCGACTCGGTAGCCGGGGCACTGCTTGCTCGTTATCCGCACTACAGCAGAGCAGCCGTGCTGCAAGCCGAGATTAAGCTGGCCCACACCGATACGCTCGCCGCTCAAGAGCTAATGCAGTCCCTCGTCCGACAAGACTCCGCTACCGCTGCACCCTATAGAATATTGGGTATGATTGCCTATACCCGGCAGGACTACCCCGCGGCTGTCCTATACTACTCCCACGCTATTGATAGGGAACCCGACTATATAGCGGACTATGTAAACAGAGGCCTAGCCTACTACAAGAGCAATAACCTCCGTGAGGCACTCAACGACTATAACGTAGCCGTGGACTTATCGCCTGCCGACCCCACCGCTCGGTACAACAGAGCCCTGCTCCTGCACTATGTAGGCGATAACCAAGCTGCCTTGGCCGACTTTCTCTCTATTGCCGCCGTGCAACCCGACAATATGCCCCTCCTCTATAACATCGCCCTTCTCGAGCATCAAGAGGGTATGTACCGGCAGGCCATCCGGCACTACAACACTATATTAGCCCGATACCCCGCCTTTACCGACGGTTACTATCAGAGAAGCGAAGCCAAACGCCTACTGGGAGACATCAAAGGTGCCGACCAAGACTACTGGTACGCCTACGATATAGAACGCGGCGCCGTGCACCCACCCAAACAAGCGCACCCGGACACGCACTCCGATACGGCCCAACGAGACAGCCTCCTGCTTGCGCAATACAACCGCCTTATAGAGCACGCCCCGCAACCTACCGTTATGGCCGACGACTCCTCCCCCATTCGAGGCGCAGTGCAAGATAAAGCGCAAGACATTCGCCCCTATCCCTCCTACGCCTTTACTTTATTCTCCGATACCCAAGCGCAACTCTTGCCCAAGGTCAACTACTTGCCCGAGCTGGATAACTACAACCTGCGCAATAAACCGCTCCCACGTATCCTCCTATCCAACGCCGACGCCCCTTTAGACTCAGCCGACCTCGCCGCGGTGCTCCACGACATACAAGCCCTACAGGTTGCCCAAACCACTCCGCCCGACAGCCTCTTTCGATCCGCTGTACAGCTCTCCCTGCTCCGAGAATACGACCGCGCTATAGCGCTCTTAAATACTTGTATCAATACCAACAGCTCATTCGCCCTCGCCTATATGGCCCGCGCTTACGTGCGCACTATGATGCAAGACCCTAAAACCCTTCCCCAATCCGATACGGACAGCTCGCTTACCGGGGTAGGGGGCGCTACCTCTTTGGGCATGACCGAATCTCTTAGCGGATCAGTGGGCACCACTTTAGCAGGTGCTGCCGGTTCCCTTAACTTAGCCGTGCGAGACCTCGAGCAGGCTATCGCCCTCTCACCCGCTAATGGCTATGCGTACTTTAACTTGGCCCTACTTACCCAACAAACCGCACTATACGACAAAGCCATTGAGTACTATACCCAAGCCATACAGCTCCTCCCTGACCCTGCCCCGGCATACTTTAACCGAGCACTCCTCTACCTGCGCACCGATAATAAAGACCGCGCTATCCAAGACCTCAGCCAAGCAGGCCAAGGCGGTCTGTACAAAGCCTATAGACTCATCAAGTCTATACAACAGCAATAACCCCACCGCACCCATACCGATCTCCCTTTAGGGGGCGGTGTTGTGCGCGGAAAAGATAAAATGTGCAGAGGCTTTCGTAAGGCGGTGTAATGTGTAGGTTGCAGAATTATACCATGCTTGTGCGGGCGTTGGCTGTCTAACAGGGACACTCGTGCCGCTTCGCTTCACGGAGAACTCCATAACCCGTTGCGACAATGGTTGCAACTTGCTGACCGTAAGCACCTCGGGCTTAAACGGGCGCACCACTCTAAGCTCTTGTATCTGCGGGCACTGCTCGCGTACCCACTGCAGCACCGCTTCATAGATGTGCGGCGGGGTGTAGCAGTCGTCTGTGG
>R16__coassemble_1464_pt1 | contig 12287 bp, 9 predicted proteins | sample R16__metabat2_low_PE_011 | metagenome-assembled genome bin R16
CAGGGCGGAGGGTGCGGTTGCATCGGGGCGGGGCACAGAGAACTCGGTGCGGCGGTTCAGCTGATCGCACACCATCTGCCCTTCGGGCGGCAACGTGCTCACAAACGCTTCGTCTAAAGCCTGCCCTTGTGGGAGGAAGGGGAAGCGGGCACTCATACCGGCGGTTACTACATAGGGGCGACTGCGGCTGTACCCTCGGGCAATGAGTTGCTCGGGCGGGATGCCCCGCGCCACCAGGTACTCTACTACGCTGCGGGCGCGCCTATCGGTAAGGCCTTGGTTGTAGAGGTCTGTGCCCTTGCGGTCGGCATGCGCACTAATCTCTATCTGCTCGTCGGGGTTGTCCTGCAGAATCTTTACCAGCTCGTCTAAAGCCTGCCGGCTTTCGGGTCGGAGCGTTGCCGCGTCAAAGTCGTAGTAAATATCGTGCATTGCCTCGGGACGTAGGCGGGAGGCCAAGGTAAAGTCTACTATAAACGTAGTACTCTCTTGTTGAGCGGGAGCCTCCAGCAGGGCGTACCTACTCAGGTAGTCGGGGTGGGAGGCGTGTATCAGATAGTTGTTCTGCCCCCAGATCTCCAACCGGTAGGAGCCGTCGTTTCGGGTGGTATAACGGTTGCTCAGCAGGCGGCCGTCTTGGTCTACTATGCGTACCGTGGCACCGGCAATGGGCATTCCTTCGCGGTCCAGTACCAGCCCGTCTATCTGTACCAGCACGGCGTCTAAGGTTACGCGGAAGAGATGCGGCCGGCCGCGGCCGTCTTTACGCGTACTGCTCAGGTAACCTTCCCACTCCAGCCCCGGCGACGGGGTGGGCGATAGGCTCAAGGAGAAGTCGTCTCCCTCGGAGTTGATAGGGGCGCCCAAGTTCGTAACCGTCCAAGCACCTAAAGTATCTAATCGAGCGGCAAAGAGGTCCAGTCCGCCCAGCCCCGGGTGGCCGTCGGAGGCAAAGAAGAGCAGACTGTCTCCCAGCAGTGTAGGAAAGAGCTCGTCTCCGGGGGTGTTGATGGCGGGGCCTAAGTTGGTGGGGGTGGCAGCGCCTTCGCTGCCCAGCGGGAGGCAATACAAATCCTTGCCCCCGTAGCTGCCGTTATCGGAGACAAAGTAGAGCATTGTGCCGGATTTGTTTACGGCCGGGTGGGCAGCCATGCGCAGGGTATCCGTCCAGACGGGCAGTTGGGAGCCTTTGCCCCAGCCGCCCTCCCCGCTCTTCTGGGATTTATAGATAACGGCGGTGCGGTTTACTTCGGGTTCTTGCTCGGCGTAGGTGTAGTAGAGGGTGGTGCCGTCGGCCGATAGGGCGGGCACTCCCTCGTCGTTTGGGGTGTTAATGCCGCCGGGTAGGCTGTCGGCGCGTTCCCACTCGCCTTTGCTGTTGAGCCGACTCACGTAGAGGTCGTTGGGAAGGAGGCCGGTGATGAGGCTGGTGGGGATATCGGGGCTCTTGGATCGGGAGGAGGTTATGTACAGGGCGTCTCCGGTGGGGGAGTAGGCAGTGGCAAAGTCTCCGGCAGTGGAGTTGTAGTTCTTAGCCGGGGAGACCTTATGTTTGGTGGGGTTTTGTTTGAGGGAATCTGCGGCCAGGCAGCCCTGCAGGCCGGTGCGGGCAAAGTAGTCTAAGGGATAGGAGCTGAGGTAGTCTTGGTAGTAGCGGCAGGCCTCTTTGTACTTGCCCATTTTTTGGAGCTGCGCGCCGATGCGCAGGTACAGGATACTGTCGGGGTAATGCAGGGAGAGGGCGCGCATGTAGGAGGAGTAAGCGCGGGCTGCGTTGCCGCACAGGCGGTAGTTCTCGGCTGCCTTAAAGGAGAGATAGGCTTTCTTTTCTATGTGTCGGCGGTGGGTGCGGCGGTAGAGGTCGTAGTAACCGGCGGCGGCGGCGGAGTATTTACGGTCTCGGTGCAGCAGTTCGGCCTGTTTGAGGGTCATGGTTTTGCATCCGCTCCCTATGGGCAGGCACATCAAGAGGGTTCCCGCTACGTACAGCAGCAGGCGCAGAGAGCGTTTAGTGCGTAAGGCGGGAGGCATGGCCGTGGGGTTAGTGCGTGGGGTTAGCGTATTCCTATGAGTTTGTGTACCTGCAGGCTGAGGCGCCACTGCGGGTGGGCTTGTACAAACTGCAGGCACTTATATAACGCTTGCGGGTGGGGATATGTTGTGCTGCCGGGCGGGTTAATGGGGCTGATGCAGTAGTATTGGGCCTTGGGCAGGGCTTCAAAGGGGGGCGGCAAGGGTCCGTTGGCTTCTTGCGGCCAGCGTATTTCCTGCACGCCTTGGGGGAAGTTTTCCCGTAAGTGGGGAAGGGCTTCGGGTTTGGGGGATACGGTAATCCAGTCAATCCCCCGAGGCAGCGGGCGAGTGCCGTTGGTTTCTATACTTTGCCTGTATCCCGCCGCTTTAAAGAAGTCTATTATATCTTGGGTGAGCTGAAGAGCCGGTTCGCCGCCCGTCCAGATGATGTGTCGGGCGGGATAATCGGCCAGGGCGTTTCTGAGTTGGGTAAGGGAATAGGGTTGGGCGGAGTTAAATTGGGTGTCGCAGTAGGGGCAACGCAGGTTGCACCCGGCCAAGCGTACGAATAGGGCGGGTACGCCGGTCTGAACGCCCTCGCCTTGGAGGGAGTAGAATATCTCGTTTACCTGCAGCAGGGCTTCGGGCATGGCTTAGGAGTTCTGAACGGGCAGGGGCACGGAGTAGGTGGCGGCGCACTTGGCGGTCTCCTCTACGCGGCAGGAGACGAGGGTAGCGCCGGTGCCTTGCAGCTGAGTAGGGGCTATCACTTCCGTCAGGTAGCGCGCCATGGCTTCGGCGGTGGGGTTAAAGGGAACGATGACCAGGTCCTGCGGGGCAATGGCTTGCAGGGCGGGAAGGAGCGGATCCTCTTGCCAGAGCATCATCTTGTGGTCCCAGTGCTCCTCCAGCCAGAGGCAGAGGCGTTCCTTAAGGACGCCGAAGTCAATTACGCGCCCCAGCGCATCGGTTTGCGGGGCGGCGCAGGTAAAGTGTATGCGGTAGTTGTGGCCGTGCAGGCGGCGGCATTTGCTTTCGTGCCCCACCACGCGGTGCCCCATGCTGATGTCGTGGTACCGCTCGGCCGTAACAATAGGCGTATGAGAGTGCATCTGATTCATATTTGAGTACAAAGGTACTCTTTTTTGAGGGGATAGGGCGCCACCGGGGGAGGCGGACGGAGGGCATTGCCTTGCCCCTTGTGAGGGCGGGTAGGCTCCCCGGCCGCTAAATCGCCGGAGAGCAGGAATCGGCGGAGCAGGGGTTAGGGACGGAAAAACTCCCAGCGGTCATAGAAATCGTTGTACTCATAGTATCCGATGAGGTTTCCTCGGGCGTCAAAGAGGTCCCAGCGGTCATAGAAGTCGTTCCATTGGCGATAGCTTTTAAGGTTTCCGCGGGTGTCTTTTGTTTCGTAGCGGTCGTAGAATTTGTTGTACTCTTGGGTAGATTCTATTTTACCCTGCGCGTTACGGGTTTCGTCTCGGTCATAGAAATCGTTTCTCTCTTGGGTTTTCTGCAGGTTTCCGTGGGCGTCAAAGTACTCGGTGCGGTCATAGAAATCGTTGTACTTAGAGTATCCGATAAGGTTTCCGTAAGCGTCAAAGTACTCGGTGCGGTCGTAGAACTTGTTGTACTTCTTGGTGCGCACTTGAGCGGAGAGGCTCAGGCCCCAGAGGAGCGCGATAACAACGGTAAGAAGGAGCTGTTTCATGGTGTGGTACTCTTAAGGAAATAGAGAAGAAGGGTCAAGACGGCCGGGGGATAAGTGGGCCCCCGGGGAGGTCTTGATCCTTATTTATTGTGGGGTTACTTAGCGGTTAGGGTACACTTTGTAGGAGGTTAAGGGGGTGCCGGCCGCATCCAAACACACTATGAGCAGCGGTTGGTTTAGGCGGGGCAGCGGCACGGTGAGGGTGGTAGCGAAGGGGGCTGCCGGGTGCACGGCGGCAAGCCCTCCGCTCAAGGTGTACAGGCGTACGGAGGCAGTGCCCTGCGGCAGGGTTATCTGCGCTCTGTTCTCCGGCAGTAGGCGCACCTGCGGCTGCTCATTTCCTATCGGTTGGGCTACAGAAGTGGGGTTGAAGACCATCAGGGAGCCCTCTTGCCCCAAATCAATAATCTTCTTCTCCTGCGGGCTATAAGCTACGGGCTGCTTGGGCCGGTAACTGTACTCCAGAGTAAAGGTGTGCGTACCGGTCTCCAGCGCCAGCTCGTCCAGCTGAAAGGTTATTTGTTGGGTTTGGCCGGCGGGGATGTGCGGTACCAATACGCCCTGAGGGGTCTTAAAGAAAGATCGGTTGCCGTCCGGTATCAGGCGCAGCACGTTATGAAAGTCGGTCTTGCCGGTGTTGCGCAAGCTCAGGGTCAGGGTGCTGTACTTGCCGGCGCGCAGGCGTGCCTCAATGGAGCCGGGTACGTACTCCAGCTGGGGCAAATCTTCCATTCCGTCTACCTGCACGGCTCCGTCTTGGGTCACGTGTATTGTTACGTTGTAAGGGTAATTGGAGTAGCGACGGGTACGGATGTACTCACTCCCGTCGTCGGGGCGGAAGTAGATTTCCAAGGCATAATCTCCGGGCGCCAGCTCATTGGCGGCCACTGAGAACGGGATGTTTGGGTACTTATTCTCGGGTATCTCTACTGCGGGCACCTCGGCCACAACCGTTTGATCTCCGGTGGCCTGATTGGTGAGGCGGCACTGCAGGTCGGCCTTCATGGTTTGGGCGTAGAAGTTCATGAGCTCAACCACCCCGGAGACGAGGTTTTGAGAGGCGTCATATCCGGCTTCCAGAACCACGGAAGCCAGGTCTACCCGATACTCGGAGGAGGGCTCTTGGTTATTGGGGATGAAGTTAATGTAGATTTCTTGGCTGTCGCTGTAGAATCCCATTCCGCCGCCTATGCTTATATCGGAGGGGACGAGGGCGTCTAAGCGGTAGAATCCGTTGGCCAATCCCTTCCAGCCCCAGTTAAAGTGGAAGAAGTTGTCGGAGGTATACCCGTCGCACACAAAAGCGTGGCCGGGCTCCAGCTCTAAGTTTCCGGCGTAGAAGACGGGGTGGCCGGCATCCAGCTCGTCTTTAACCAGTTGGTACCACTCTTCTTGGGAGTAGAGGGGGCGGTGGCAGTATTGCATTTGGGGGTGGTAGGAGAAGTATTGCACGGCGGCGTTCCCCACTCGGTTAGAGTAAGCGCCGCTTCCGTTGGCCGTGTAGTGCATTTCTATGGCGGCTCCGATGTTAAACAGGAATACGCCCAGGGCTTTTCCCTCTTCGTCGGAGTAGCCTTTGTCTACGTTGGCGGGCAGGTTTCGCCAGTCATAGGTGCGGTCTAAGTTTGCGGTAACCTTATTGCCGTCGGGGTCTGTGTAGGATATTCTTCCGCCGGTGCTTTGTTTGGGCCATTGGTAGTATTTCATAATCTGGCCCATGGCCGTAGCCACGCATCCGCTGGGGTAGTGTCTGGGGGCGTAGTGGTTAAAGGGCTCGTCTTGGCCCCAGCGGATTTGCTTTTTGTCTAACAGGGCGTCCACCACCACCTCTCCTTTGGGTTCAACGGCGCGCAGTTCTGCGGCCTCCTCCGGGGGCAACAGGGAGGCTTGCTTCTGCAAATAGCTCAGCCAAGCGGCTGCGTTGTCGGGCAGAGTGGCCATATCTAAGTGTCCGGTGGGGGCGTAGGCCAATACGTCGTAGAGTCTGTCATCGCCGGAGACCACTACAAACCCTTGGTCTGCGCCGCGGTTAAAGACGTAGTAGGCCACGGATACGGAGGCGGAGCGCAGAGCGGCGTCTGTGTAGGCGGTATGGGTGAGCTGTAGGTCGGCTTGGGGGGCGGAGCGCAGCGGGGAGGTTTGCAGGTAAGCGGAGGCAATGTCCCGGGCACGCTCCGGCGTAACGGGGCCGGCTTGGCACAAGAGCGGCAGCAGAAGCCCCGATAGTAGGAGGAGAAGCTTTTTCATCATGTTTTTAGTTGTTTCGGTTCGGTATCTGTATGGTTTGAGTTTATATTTAGGGTGGACGGGGCGGCGCATTAGCACCGGTACCAACGATTATTTGTACCGGTACTAATTGGTCAGGCTATCCGCCGGGGGTATTATGCCGGCTGCTCTTGGGGCGCGTTTGCTCAGGCAAGGGGGGACTTTGCCCCCGGGGCGGAGATTCCCTCAGAGCTTGGGCAGAATGCTCAGGATCTGCTCCCCCAAGCCTATGGTGTAGCCCTCGCGCACAAATACTACGCGTCCGAACGAGTCGGCCACCACCACCAAGGGGCGGTTGCCGGGGGCGGAGAGGTTGACGGCCTTGCGTATCATTGCCTCTATCTCCCCGTTTCTATCGGCTCCCCAGGTAATGTTTTGGGGCAGCGAGGGGAAGTCGGCCTTGCGGAACTCCTGTAGCTGCGCCGGATTGGGGAAGAGCAAAAGCATGGGTCTGCCCCATTCGTTGAGCTGTGCTTGCACCCGCTCCAGATCTTTCAGGGCGTGGTTGGTGGGCTCGGTACCGTTTTGCAGAACGGCCAGTACAAAGTATCCGCGGCCCGTGGCGTCTATTATTTTGGTCTCTGCCGTGGAGCCCTCTTTCTCTTGCAGGAAGGGAGCCTCGGCGTTGATGTTGCCCAATACCACTACGTCGTCTTTGCTTTGCACAAAAGTGAGCGGCAAAGTGGTGGCGGCGTCGGCCGCAATATCCGCTTTCTTCATCAATCCGCTCACGGATCCGTCGGCGCGGCGAATGCCGGTGGTGAGGATGTAGGTGCCGGCGGCCAGAGTGCGGGGAGCGGAGAAGAGGGCGCGGTAGCTGTAGTCGGCATACTCGTCAAAGTACAGCGTGCTCAGCTTTCCTTGGCTTGTAATACGGGCTATGGAGAAGTGGCTGTAGTACTTGGGTTCCTTGGGGCCGGCGCCGTCATAGGTTAGGTTTAACAGCCCCATGGGTTCGGCCTGGGCGCTTTGGGCGGCAAAGTCTACCTGCACCCAAGAGTGGGGTGCGTTGCCGCTGAGGGTGTATTCCACGGCACCGGTTACGGGGTTGATGCGGGCGGGGATGTTCAGCGAGCGGGCCATAGCTACAAAGAAGACGGCGGCGGACTCCTTAGAATCGCACAAGCCGTAGCGGGCCACGGCGGCGGGTGCTATAATCATGCCACGGGGGTTTTGGTCATCTACCATACGCAGATGCGTCTTCATCCAAGAGAGGATCAGAGTGGGGTCGGCTTGATAGCGGGGAATATCGCCTTGGGGTACGAGTGCACGCAGGGCGTTGCGGTAGGGGGTGAGTTGCTCGGCGGCTATGCGGGGGCAAACCACGTAGATCATTTGCAAGGAGTCTTGGGCGGTCAGCTCGCTAAAGTCCGCCAACCCCTCAAGAGCCTCCCGGGGTACTTGTGCAAATAGCTCCTTGAGCAGGTGCGCCGGGGCGTCGGTCAGGTCTTTGGCCGAGAGACTCCGCAAAAACCGCAGGGCTTGACTGCGCTCTTCCCTGGGTACGGAGCTCAGAAAATCTAATATATCGGCGTGATTGCCCCGCGCTTGCGTCAGGGCGTCGGCGGCCGATGCAGCGGCTTGGCGGTCAGTAAACAGGCCGGTAGCCTGATCCAAGGCCTCGTTGGGCGAGAGGAAAGTCTCTTCGTACGCCTTTCTTTTGGCGTCCTCTTCCTTCCAACGGCGCTCGTTTTCCTGCTCTTCTTCTTTAGAGACCGCGGGCATCTTGCCGGGGCCCTGCTGCGGAGGTACAATAGAGAAGGTATCTACGGCGGGCAGCTCGGCTGCGGGGCGCAGGGTAAGCGTAAGGGTTTCGTCTTCCCGTCCTTTAGAGAGGGTATAAGCCGAAGCGCCGTCCTTAAAGGCCCACACAAGCATATCACCCTTACCGATGCTCAGCGGCGTGCACTGCCCCTTTTGGTTGGTTTGTTTGGTTACTGCGGGAAAGAACTCGGCGTAGTTATAAATGGTATACTGTACGGTGGCGTCGGGCACCGGCCTGCCGGCGGCGTCCTGCACGTTTACCGTCAAACTGCGGGTATCGGTATAGTATTGGATGCTGTTCACTTCGGTGTACGTCTTGCCTTGGGCTATAACCTCTTCTTGGGTATCTGCCTCTAAACGGCCGAAGACCTTGGTGTGCACCAGCATGGCGCGGGCCACGGAGGAGTTAAACCAGGCAATATTGAGCTTAGCGGCGGGCTCGCAGGCGCCCATAAAGTACCACGCTCCGTCTATCCACACCTCCACCCAGGCGTGGTTGTCGTCGGTGTGCGCCCAGCGGGGCGTATAGACCTGCCGAGCGGGGATGCCCACGCTGCGCAGGGCGGCCACGGCAAAGGTAGACTCCTCACCGCACCTCCCCAAGGCGTTTTTCTTGGTAGCTAAGGGCGAGAGGGTTCGGCTGTCGCTGGGGGCGTAGGTAACATATTCGTGGCACCAGTGGTTCACCTCCAGGGCGGCTTCCTCTAAGGAGAGGCTATCCACCCTATCTTTTAGCGCTCTATAGAACGGCATACGGGCGGAATCCAATTCTTCGTTATTAATGCGCACGGGCAATACGTAATGCATAAAGATCTCTTGGGGGATGTCTCGGCCCCAGGGCATCTCCTGGCGGGCTTGCAGGGAGGTGCGTACGTTGCGCAGGTAGAATTGGGGGGATTGGTTGAGCATGTCGGCCAGCTCCATGTAGGCATAGAGGAAGTTCATGGCGTGCCGCTCGGCATCGGTTTGGGCACTGTTCTGCACTATTTGGTACAGGGAGTCCAGCCCCAAGGTATCTAATCGGGTTTTGGCCAGGTCGGCCACCTTAGAGGGGTTGGGATAAGAGAGGGCATTTCTCTTACAGGCCGTAAAACCGCAGAGGCAGCAGAGCAGGAGTACGAGTGTAGCTGCCGGTAGGATTTTTTTCATGGTGGGGTAAAGGTTTATAGGGTGGTGTTTATAGGTTGGCGTATCGGTTTAGCGGAAGTCTTTTCCCCACTGCATCTTTTCGCTCAGGGTGGTAGCGAAGGGTTTGTCGGCCAGTCTGATGAGCCGTGCCTGCCGGGGGGAGCGGGCAATAGTGAGGGTTGTATTACAGGGCAGTACCTGCATAGCGCCGTCTATGACCAGGGAGAAGGTGCTGCTGCGGGAGGAGACGCTGAGCTCTACCTGTTGGTGGTCGGGAATCACCATGGGGCGTATGTAGAGGCTGTGCGGGGCAATGGGGGTAAGCAGGAAGTCTCGGCAAGCGGGGGCTATGATAGGGCCGCCCAAGCTGAGCGAGTAGGCGGTAGTACCGGTGGGGGTAGAGAGCAGGAGCCCGTCGGCCAAGTAATGCGCCAATGCTACTCCGTCTAAGGCCACCTGCACGGAGATCATAGAGCCGGTCTCGCGCTTTTGCAGGGCCACCTCGTTTAGGGCGTGCCCCAAGAAGTGCTCGCCCTGTCTGATGCCCAGTAGAGAGCGGGTTTCAATGCGGTAGTCTCCGCTCAATAGGCGGGGAATATACTGCGTAGCCTCCTCTACGCTCACGTCGGTAAGAAAGCCCAAAGTGCCGCTGTTCACGGCCCAAACGGGGGTTTGCTCCTGCACTAAGTGCTGAACGGTGCTGAGCAGCGTGCCGTCGCCCCCGAAGCTGATGGCCAAATCGCTCTTCGGATGGGTGGGGCAAGGGGCCTCGGTACTTGTATGGGTGCACTCAAACGGAGTATAAACAAGGGGGGGCAAGGGTGCCGTGGCGGATGCACCTCCCCTCTCCTCCAAGAAGCGGGCAAACGATGCCTCTATCAGCAGATTGGCTCCGTGGCTTCGGAGCACCCGCAGCAGGGTTTGCAACTCTTGTATGTGCTCTATTTTGTGGCAGGAACCCCACACCGACACCGTGCTCGTACCCATAGAATCAAGATTATTTGTGCCAAAATAGCTATATTTGTAGCAAATATAACAAAAGTCTGCCACAGACCCACTCAAAACAATGACCCAATTAAGCGTTAACATCAATAAGATTGCCACGCTACGCAATGCACGAGGGGGCAATGTGCCCAACGTTTTAGAGGCTGCGCTGAACTGTGAGCGGTTTGGAGCCCAAGGCATTACCGTGCATCCGCGGCCCGACGAGCGGCACATTCGCTACCAAGATGTTTATGACCTCAAGGCGCATGTAACCACCGAGTTTAACATAGAGGGCTACCCCTCGGAGCGCTTCATCAATTTAGTACTGGAGGTTAGGCCCGCCCAGGTAACCCTTGTGCCGGATGCGCCGGACGTGCTCACCTCCGATGCCGGATGGCAGGTAGCCGAGCGCGCCCCCTTTCTGCAGCCCATTATAGCCCGTTTTAAGGAGCGGGGCATACGGGTGTCGCTCTTTGTAGACCCCTTGGAGGAGCACATACGCGCTGCCCGAGCGGTGGGCGCCGATAGGGTGGAGCTCTACACCGAGCCCTATGCCCGCGCCTTTGAGGCCGGGAGCCACGAGCAGGTGGTGCGGCAGTTTGCGGCCGCTGCCCGGGTGGCGCACCAAGTGGGGCTCGGCCTGAACGCCGGGCACGACCTGAACCTGCAAAACCTGGCCTTCTTCTACCAAAACGTACAGCCCTTAGACGAGGTCTCCATTGGGCATGCACTCATTGCCGACGCCCTTTACTTAGGGCTGGAGACCACCATAAAAAAGTATCTGGAGCAGCTCCGCTAATTCCCCCACGGGAATGCCTAAGGCCTCGCTGCCGGTAGCGCAAATTATTAGATCCGTACCTAAGCAAAATTAGATCCGTACCTAAGGATCATTAGATCCGCACCTAAGCAAAATTAGATCCGCACCAAATAGATCCCGCCCTCCCGGGGGTAAAACTACTCCTCCGCAAGCCTCCCTCACCCCACTCCGTTGTAACCCCTTTTACGTATTACTATTTAACGCACAATAAACCCCTTATGACGCCCTTTCCTCTGCTGCAAGTTGCCGCCGACACCGTTTCGGTAGCCCCCCTTACCCCTCAAGCCTCCCTCTCCGTTTGGGATCTGGCCCTAAAAGGCGGCTGGATTATGCTTGTACTGCTCCTGCTCTCCCTGCTGGCCGTTTACCTGTTTGTCTACAAATATATAGAGATACGCCGCGCCATCAGGCAAGACGCTTCTTTCTTTGACCGCATCAAAGACTACCTGCAAATGGGCCGCGAAGACTCCGCTCTGGAGCTGTGCCGCCGCACCCGCAGTGTACAAGCGCGCCTCACCGAGCGCGCCCTGCGTTACCGCTCCCGCTCTCCGCAAGACCTACGGGACGCCATTGAGAACGCCGGCAACGTATCCATCGGTAAGCTGGAGCGTAAGATGCCGGCCTTGGCCACCATTGCCGCCGGAGCCCCCATGATTGGCTTCTTGGGTACGGTTACCGGCATGGTACGCGCCTTCTTTGATCTGGCCAACAGCGGCACCGGCGTAGACATTACCCTGCTCTCCGGCGGTATCTACGAGGCACTTGTTACAACCGTGGGCGGCCTCATTGTGGGCATTATTACCCTATTTGCCTACAACTATCTGGTGAGTCAAATAGACCGCGTAGCCAATAAGATAGAGGCACTGATACTGGATCTGACCGACCTCTTTCACCAATAACCCCGCTCAGCCATGGCCTTAAAACGCAAAGCCAAGCGAAACGAAATGTTCAGCATGGCCTCTATGACCGACGTCATATTCCTGTTGCTCATCTTCTTTATGGTCATCAGTACTTTGGTGGTACCCAACGCCATCAAGGTCAATCTGCCCTCGTCTGCCTCCGCCGCCCCCCCGAGCCAACCGGACGCCCGCATCACCGTTACCTATGAGCCGCTCACCTTTTATCTGGCCGTGGGCTCGGAGCAACCGCACGCCGTCTCTACCGCTGCCGATATGGGGCAGGAGCTCTCCCGAATAGCTACCGCTAAGCCCGACGGATACGTAGCCCTCTTTGCAGACTCGGCCGTACCCTACGGCAATATAGTGGAAGTACTGAACGTGGTCTACCAATCCGGCTTGCGCTTGGTACTGGCTACCGAAGCCCTAAAGGCCGATACCCCCACTCCCGCAACCGGCACCCCCCAATGAAAAGCTCCGTAAAAGATAAACTTCTCTCCGGCGGCGTGGCCCTGCTGCTGCACCTGCTCTTGGTGGGGCTGCTGCTCCTGCTGCGCCTCTCCTCCCACCCCGAGCAGCACATGAGCAAGGAGGTAGCCCTCATCCCCGTGGGGCTCTTTAACGAGGCCTCTGCCGCCTCCTCCGGCTCCGCCCCCACCGATGCCTCGATATTTTGCTCCTTGAGCATGGCGGATATATCGGACGG